>Ga0160451_100330_pt1 | contig 32758 bp, 27 predicted proteins | sample HID1975M_E1MG_FD_108270 | JGI IMG/M metagenome (GOLD analysis project Ga0160451, IMG submission 108270) | Enriched soil microbial communities from UW Madison campus, WI, USA - HID1975M_E1 MG | ecosystem: Environmental > Terrestrial > Soil > Unclassified | place: USA: Madison, Wisconsin... | reverse complement strand
TGAGCCACAAATACGACAACGCGATCAACCGCGAATCGGCCGCCGAAATGCTGGCCCGCCGCGCGGAGACGGCTGCCGTGCAGGCCAAGGCGCCGCCCGCGCGCACGCGCGATCAGGATGAGCAGGAACAGGGGGGATTCGGCCAGGCCGTTCGGGATGCGGTGTTCGGCACCAAGCGTCGCCAGGGCATGCTGGAAACGATGGCCAAGCAGACCTCGCGCACGGTCGGCAACCAGATCGGACAGAAGATCGTGCGCGGCATCCTCGGCGGCATTTTCGGTGGCGGGAAGCGCTGATTTGCCGCAACGAGGCGATCGAGAACCGCGATCGCCTCTGCGCCCCCCGAGGCGACCCGCGCACGCAACCGCCCTATTCTGAACACCTCATGCGCACGGGCATTGCCGCCACACCGCAATCCTGCCGCCAATCACCGGAGTCACGCATGGGCCGCTGGCGCCCTCCCGCCGACAAGAGCACCGCCCTCATCACCCGCGCCGGCCACGATCGGCTCAAGGCCGAGCTCGACGATCTGTGGCGCGTGCGCCGCCCCGATGTGGTCAGGGCACTGGCGGCCGCCGCCGCCGAGGGCGACCGCTCCGAGAATGCCGAATACACCTACCGCAAGAAACAGCTGGGCGAGATCGATCGTCGCGTGCGCTATCTGAGCAAGCGGCTGGAAGCGCTGCGCGTGGTCGACAGCGCGCCGGCCGACCCGCAGGCGGTGTTCTTCGGCGCGCGCATCGAAGTCGAGAACCTCGCCAGCGGCGAGATCTCGCGCTACCGCATCGTCGGTCCCGACGAGACCGACGCGGCCGGCGGCTGCATCAGCATCGATTCGCCGCTGGCGCGCGCGTTGCTGAAGAAGCGCATCGACGACGAGATCGACGTGCAGCTGCCGAGCGGCGCCGCATCGTTGGCGATCGTCGACGTTCGCTATGATTCGGACGATTGACGACACCTGCCACAGGAGATTCGACGATGGGCCAATGGATCACGCTGGAAACCCCGAAGGGCGAGATCGCCGCCTGGCAGGCGATGCCGTCGCAACCTGCGCGCGGCGCGGTGGTCGTGGTGCAGGAGATCTTCGGCGTCAACGCCCATATCCGCGATGTCGCCGAGGATTTCGCCTCTGAAGGCTTCATCGCGCTGGCGCCGGCCTACTTCGATGTGATCGAACCCGGCGTCGAACTGGGTTACGACGATGCCGGCAAGGAGCGCGGCCTGGCGCTGGTCAAGCAGCTGGGGCTGGAGAGCGCCGAGGAAATCACGCGTGCTGCCGCCGGCGCGCTTGCCTCACAGGCCAAGGTCGGCACCGTCGGCTACTGCTGGGGCGGCACCGTCGCGCTGCTCGGTGCGTTGCGGCTGGGACTGCCGTCGGTCAGCTACTACGGCGCGCGCAACGTACCGTTTCTTGGCGAAACGCCGAAGGCGCCGGTGATGTTCCACTTCGGCGAGCGCGACAAGTCGATTCCGCCGGAGATGGTCCAGCAGCACCGCGACCGCCTGCCGCAGATGGATGTATTCACCTACCCGGCCGACCACGGCTTCAACTGCGACGCGCGCGCCAGTTACGATGCCGACAGCGCGCGGCTCGCGCGACAACGCACGCTGGAGTTCTTCGGCAGGCATCTGGCGTGAGCGGATTCCAGCTCGATGCGCGGCTGGCCGGCGACAGCGTCTTCATCGCCGACGGTCCGCTGTCGCAGGTGCGGCTGATGGACGACACTCGTTATCCGTGGCTGCTGCTGGTGCCGCGCGTGGCAGGCGCCAGCGAATGGCTGGATCTGGACGGCCATCAACAACGCCTGTTGCTGGCCGAAATCAACCAGGTCGGCAAGCTGGTCCGCGCTACCGCGGGCGTCGGCAAGCTCAACATCGGCGCGCTCGGGAACATCGTCCGCCAGTTGCATATCCATCTCGTCGGCCGGCACGAAGGCGACGACGCCTGGCCGGGCCCCGTCTGGGGGCACGGCATAGCGCAGCGGCATCCGCCCGGGACGCTGGAGCACCAGATAGAGCACTGGCGCCAACGCCTCGGCATGGCCTGAGCACGCATTCCCAACATTCCCGACAACGAGATATCGCATGGCTTCCGACCTTCATCGCACCACGCCCGCCCGCTACCGCCGCATCGCCGCCCGTTCGGTCGCGCTGTTGTTCGTCCTGCTGATGTCGCTGGCGTTGCCGGCGCAGGCGCGGCTGTTCGGCAAGTCGCCGGAGAAGTCCGCCGAGGAGGCCGTCCGCGACAACCTCGATGCCGTCACCATCTGGGTCGATGCGACCTGGGGCTTCCGCAACCAGGGCGCAGCCAACAACCTCAGCCGCGCGCACCAGGCGTTTTCGAAGCGCGGCTACAAGGTGATCAGCGTCGAACCCTATATCGAAAACGGTGATCTGCAGGGCTTCTTCGTCACCTACCAGAAGCCATGATGGCAATCGGCGCAACCGGTTCGCCGGTGTTTTCAGGTTCAGTCCAGGCGCTTATCTGGAACGGCGCGACTGGCCTGTCCTTCCGGAGCGCCGCTCAGGTCTTCGGCAGCGTGACGCCGGTCTGTCCCTGGTATTTGCCGCCGCGATCCCGGTAGCTGGTCTCGCAGATTTCGTCGGATTCGAAGAACAGCATCTGCGCCACGCCCTCGTTGGCGTAGATGCGCGCCGGCAGCGGCGTGGTGTTGCTGAATTCCAGCGTCACGTGGCCTTCCCATTCCGGTTCCAGCGGGGTGACGTTGACGATGATGCCGCAGCGCGCATACGTGCTCTTGCCCAGGCATACCACCAGCGTGCTGCGCGGGATGCGGAAATACTCGACCGTGCGCGCCAGCGCGAAGCTGTTCGGCGGGATGATGCACACGTCCGATTCGACATCGACGAAGCTGCCGCTGTCGAAATGCTTGGGATCGACGATGGTCGAGTTGATGTTGGTGAACACCTTGAACTCGCGCGAGCAGCGCACGTCGTAGCCGTAGCTGGACGTGCCGTAGCTGACGATGCGCTCGCCGTTGGCCTGCTTGACCTGCCCCGGCTCGTACGGCTCGATCATGCCGTGCTGCTCGGCCATGCGGCGGATCCAGCGGTCGCTCTTGATGCTCATTCGGTGATTCCTGTCAGGGGCAGCCATGCCGCCGGTGTCCGGCCCATCGGGCCCATCCGGCGCATTGTACGGTCCGATGCGCGGCTCATGCAGCGCAGGGTTTTCGACAAACCTTGCCGCGGGCGGCCGATGTGGGGATGGATGTTCCTGGTGCCTGCGCGTGCAGGTCAGCGCATCACAGCAACGACGAGGCAATCGCGACCTTCGCGCGCGGACGCTTCGCCAGTTCCGCCGCCATCGTCCGCGCGGTTTGCCGGTAGGCCTGCGCCACCGCCGAGTCCGGCGCCGAGACGACCACCGGCCGCCCGGCATCGCCCTGTTCGCGGATGGCGATGTCCAACGGCAACGAGCCCAGCAGCGGCACACCGTACTGCGCCGCCATCCTTTCCCCGCCCCCCTGGCCGAACAGGTGCTCGATATGGCCGCAGTTCGAGCAGGTATGCACCGCCATGTTCTCGACGATGCCCAGCACCGGCACCTCGACCTTCTCGAACATCTTCAGCGCCTTCTTCGCATCCAGCGTGGCGATGTCCTGCGGCGTGGTCACGATGACCGCGCCGGCCACCGGGATCTTCTGCGCCAGCGTCAACTGGATATCACCGGTGCCCGGCGGCAGATCGATGAACAGATAGTCCAGATCGCCCCACAGCGTGTCGTTCAGCAGCTGGGTCAACGCCGAGGTCGCCATCGGCCCACGCCAGATCATCGGCGTGTCCTGCTCGACCAGCAATCCGATCGACATGGCCTCCACCCCGAACGCCCGCATCGGCTCGATCGACTTGTTGTCCGGACTGTCCGGCCGCCCGCTCAACCCCAGCATCGCCGGCACGCTGGGCCCGTACACATCGGCATCCAGCACCCCAACCCGCGCACCATACGCAGCAAGTGCCAAAGCCAAGTTGACCGCCGTCGTCGACTTGCCAACCCCCCCTTTGCCGGAGCCGACCGCGATGATGTTGCGGACCTTAGGTAGCGGTGAAAGCAAAGGCTGCACCGCAAAAGAAGGCGTACGAGTCATCATGAATTCTTTATTTTTCAAGTGTTTGAGATGGATTAAAGGAGCCCAGACAGACACGTTTGTTGATGCTCCATATGATGTGGCTACCGTCAGTTGTTCATATTTATAAAGGGCATGGCGAGCCCATTAATACCGTGTTAACTTCGGTCTACGAGGACGTTTCCGTGCGGTTGCGATCACGAATTGATCCATTCAAGCCGCATCACATTGACAGTTTAGGGGATTCACCATATGTCAGTTCGTAATAAGGAACTCCAGCGCAGCCGTCTGACCGCGGCTCTATTCACTGCCCTCATTCCATTCGCCGGATCCGCTGCTGCTCAAGACACTGCGCAAGGCGAAAACAGACCACGTGCGACCGAGTTGGACAGGGTCGTCGTGACAGGCTCGCTCATCCCGCAGACGCAGAAAGAAACCTTCACACCTGTTACGGTCATTTCGGCCGAGGATATTCGAGCGCGCGGCTTTGTGAGCGTTGCCGACGTGCTGCAGCAATCGTCTTTCGCTACCGGAGGCATTCAGGGATCGCAAACATCCGCCTCGTTTACACAGGGCGCGGAAACGGTCAGTCTCTTCGGTTTAGAGCCTGGTTACACCAAGTACCTGATCAATGGTCGTCCAATGGCGGATTACCCGGCTCTGTACAACGGTAGCGACACATTCAACAACATCAGCGGCATTCCGGTAGATCTGGTAGAACGCATCGAGATCCTGCCTGGCGGCCAATCTTCGCTATATGGTTCGGATGCCATCGCCGGTGTGGTGAATGTAATCCTGAAGAAGCAGGTGGATGCCACCACTATCAGCGTGCGCGCAGGTACCTACACCAGCGGCGGTGGCGACTCGGGCCGCGTTACGTTAGCTACCGGCTTCAGCGCGGCGGAAGATCGCCTTAATGGCGTATTCGGCGTGCAGTACGAAAGCAGCGAGCCAATCTGGGCTTACCAACGCGATCTAACCAAACAATATTACCGCAATGGCACTTCCGCCCCACTCGCAAGCCGTGACTGGTTGGTCTACAGCCCCTTTACCAGCTACGCATTCCTCGATCCAGCGGGCTGCGCAAACGTTACAGGTGCCTTTCGTGGCACAGTCGGTCTGCAGACACGTCCAGGTTTCGGCGATGAGAATTACTGTGGTTCGTTCTTTACCCCTGGCTACCGCACGCTGAAGAACGCCAAAGATTCGTTGCAGGTCTATACCCATTTGACCTTTGAAATCAATGATAACGCGCAGCTGTATATGGATGCACTATACAACGACGAAGAGGTCAAGTACCACGTTGGTTCTAACTACACTTGGTGGGGTACCGGTGTAGAGTGGGGTTACTACTACGATCCAGATCTGGATGATTTCCTGAATCTGCAACGCGCCTTTGCACCAGAGGAAATGGGACCTGGTGGTTTCGAGAACAGCATGAGCAAGGACAAAACCGAGTCCTGGCACGTAACATTGGGCTTGCAAGGCATCTTTGGCAGCTCGGCTTGGAGCTACGACGTTGGCTTGACTACCACGCGCTACAAGCTGGATGAACAAGGCTTTGCGCGTTTCTCCGACCCCATTAACGCTTATTTCCAGCAGAGAGTGCTGGGCCCGGAATTGGGTCTCGATCCCTACTATGGCGCCTATCCGGTGTTCCAGCCTGATTACGCGGCGTTCTATACGCTGATGTCGCCGGAAGATTTTCAGAGCTTTACGGGCTACACCAACTCGCGTAGCAAGACGAGCAATGACATGCTGCGCGGTCAATTGACCAACAGCGATCTTTTTACGCTTCCTGGCGGTAACGCCGGTCTTGCATTGGCATTGGAAGCAGGTCAAGAAGAATGGAGCTATAAGCCTGATCCGCGTCTAATGAACGGTGACGTGTGGGGAACCACTTCAGTGGACGGCGGTGGCGAGCGTGACCGTTACGCTGCGATCGCGGAAATGCGCTTACCAATCTTCGAACCTTTGACGGTATCCATTTCCGGCCGTTATGATCGTTTCGAACCCGACAACGCTGAAACGGTAGACAAAACCACTTATTCGCTGGGCCTGGAATATCGTCCTGTAGAAAGTTTCTTGTTGCGCGGCAAGTATGGTACTGCTTTCAAAGCACCTACTTTGGCAGATCAATTTCAGGCAGCTAGCGGGTTCTACAGCTTCGTAACGGACTACTACAATTGCCAGCTGCGCGGTTTTGGCCCAACCGAAGTTGATCAGTGTCCAGCTGCGTTCTCAAATCGCCAATACTTCGGCACTACCGAAGGCAGCCGCGACTTGGAACCGCTGAATGCAGATGTTTGGAGTGTAGGCTTCGTCTGGGCTCCACTGCCAGCACTGTCGTTCACCGCAGATTACTTCCACTGGGATATCCGCGACGAGGTAGGTTCGCAGGATGCGGATGGCTTGGCCTTACGCGAAATGTACTGCCGCACGGGCGCCGCTGGCTACGACATAAATTCTCCCGTATGCGTGGATGCGTTGTCGAAGATCACCCGTAATGCCGCTGGCGCCATCACCGAGATTTACACTCCCAAGGTTAATGAGGCCCAGCAGATTCTAGAAGCGGTCAACGTAAGTGCTAACTATGTTTGGGATGCTGGCGGCTATGGTGAATTCCTCTTCCGAGGTTCATATACCAACAACTTGAAGCATGAGTACACTGCTTTCGAAGGCGATGAGCCAATCGACTTACTGCGGAATCCAGGGTGGAGCAGCGATCCCAAGACCAAGACCAACGCCTCGATCACCTGGCGCAAGAATGCTTGGAGCAGTACCTTATATGCCAATCGGATCGGCCATACTCCGAATAACCGCGCGCGAATATTGGAGACCTACGACGATCCGACGGACAGTGCCGGCAAGCTGAAGCCATTCACTACCTATAACTTTAGCATCAGCTATGCGCCGCTTGAGCACCTTGATTTGTCTTTGTCAGTGAGCAATCTACTGAACGACATGCCACCGGAAGATCGTACTTATCCTGGCACTTCTGGTGCTCCGTATAACAGTGATCAGTACAGTTCCTATGGCCGTGCTGTTTACGTAGAAGCACGTTATAAATTTGGACCCAGATGAGCATGCCATTGCGCTTTATGTTGAAGAACTCCACCTGAAGGTGGAGTTCTTTTTTACGTACCACGGTACTCACGTGGATCCCGAAAGACTTACTTTTTTGCGGGTGCGGCCAACACGGAAGTGCTCGTTGCCCAGAATGCTTAGGCCGACAGTCAATTTTTCTGCTGCACTTACTCGTCAGCGCTTTTTAATGGCCCGTATCTTTGCTAGAACTACCCCTAAGTTCGCTAGTGGCCGCGCCAAATCGCCAGCATCCTCTTGCCCACGCTTCCAGTTCAGGCAGCATCGGCTTATCAGCGTCTAGGAAATTCCCGTCAATCCGCTATCTCGACAGGTCGGCGTATCCATATCAGCATCCATGCTCCTTCCCACGCCGTTTGCCATCATTAAATGGATTGCTCTAGCTGCCGAAGCCACGCAGTCCGTCCGTCCAGAGGCAAGCATAGACATAGAATTCTTTATTTTTCAAGGCGTTGGAGGCAACAACGGCTGTCCCATGCATCTACATAGGTCCATCGCTAATGGCCATTACAAGTTTGCCGTTTGTCATTTGGCCTTAACTCACGGGTGGTATGGCGAGCACGTTAATCTCGTGTTAACGTCGGCTTTAAGGACTAGTGCCTTTGCGGCGAAGGACTGACGGACCAGTCGGCTCGGCCGCATTTCATCGACTGTTAGTTTAGGGGATTCACATATGCCAGTTAGCAATTCGCTCCCCAGGAGGAGCCGTCTGTGTGCTGCAATTTTCGCGGCATTAGCCATCCCATCCGCGGGAGCCTTGTTCGCCCAAGAGGCCCAAGAGGAAACTTCGGAAAACCGACCGACTGCGAGCAACACCGCCACTCTCGACAGGGTCACCGTCACCGGCTCGCGCATCAAGCGTACAGAGATTGAAGGTCCCTCTCCGGTTACCGTCATCTCATCGCTCAAATCGAGCGTGAAGGCTTCAACACCGTATATGACGCACTAAATACTCTTACGCAAGCAAGCGGATCGACGCAGAACGAACTGTTTCAGGGTGGATTTACGCCCAATGCTAGCGTGATCAACCTGCGAGGCTTGGGCCCCGGCCGTACTCTGCTCCTGATTAATGGCCGACGCGCCGCTGATTATCCGCTTCCTTACAACGGTCAAAGCAATTTCGCGAACTTCGGCAACATTCCAGCTTCCGCAGTCGATCGGATTGAATTGCTTGCAGGTGGCGCATCTGCTATTTACGGCTCTGACGCGGTTGCGGGCGTAATCAACGTCATTCTGAAGACCAATTACGAAGGCGATGTGCTTAAGGTTCGCGGCAGCACCACCACCCGAGGTGGACGTGATACAGGTGACATCCAGTGGATCGGCGGAAAAACCGGTGATAACTGGAGCGTGACCTATGCGCTGGAGTACTACAACAGCGAACCGCTTTATGCGTTTCAACGAGATTTCATGGATTCGTCGTTGGATAACCCGCTCCCCCCCGACTTTGTCGGCATTCAACCCACCGGCACCATGCGTGTCCGGCGCCGTACGGGTTCTACTGCCAACTCGTATTTCGCTCCGCCAGCAGGTGCGTGTGAGCAACTGGGAGACGAATGGGTTCGATGGAACTATCGTTCTGCCACGGCAACTGGCGTGATCACTGACTTGGGCCAAGCGTGCGGTTCATTCAAGGATATTGCCTATCAGACAATTGCCAATGCTAACAACGACCTGTCTGGCTATGTTTACGGTACCTTCGACTTTGACAATGGCATGCAAGCGTGGGCGAGCCTGCAAGCTTGGTCATCCAAAGCCAAGTACGGCGCCGGCACGCAGTTTTGGGGCGGCCGCACTGTAGGCGCGCTTTGGTTCGATGAGGGCTTTAACCAGTTGGTCGACGCGCAACGCGTATTTACGCCACAGGAAGCTGGTGGCGTTGAGAACCTCCTGGCAAAAAACGATGAGAAATCGTATGACTTGGCTTTCGGTATGCGCGGCACTATTGCGGATCGTTTTGATTGGGACCTGACGCTGTCGCGCGCCGAATACAGAGTGAAGGTTGATCGCCCACGCCTGCTGTCAACGGCAGTCAATGACTGGTTCCTAGGGCCGCAGCTGAGAACACAAGTTGTCGGAGGTGTCACATATCCTGTTTACCGCCTCAATCAGGCGCGGTACTACGCGGCGCTGACCCCAGAACAATTTGGGGCGCTCAATACCGTCGTTAAGACTGACGCCGAATCTTATGTAAATCAGGCTTCTTTCGTCATTTCGGGTGACTTGTTCGAGATGCCCGCTGGTCCTTTGGGATTTGCTGCGGTAGTCGAAGCCTCGCAGCAGGAATACGAATTGCGTGCTGATCCCCGTATCCTGCCTGACTACACGGGCAGTGATCGTCCTTACAACCTCACTGGCACCGGTGGTGGTGGCGAACGCGACCGTTACGCTGCAGGCATCGAGTTTTCGATTCCCATTTTCTCGATGCTGAAGGCAAGCGTGGCTGGCCGTTTCGACAAGTACGATGACGTCACCTCCGTCGATGATGCTAAGACCTGGAATGCCGGCTTGGAATTCCGCCCACTCGACAGCCTGTTGTTCCGCGCTTCTTACTCCACAAGTTTCCGTGCACCGGATATGCACTATGTGTTCGCAGAGCGCAGTGGTTCATTCAGTGCCGTGTTCGATACACGCCGTTGCCTTGAAAGCGGTCGTACCGCCGCCCAATGCCCCACCAGCGATGCGACTATCAACTACACGTCGTTCGGCGTTCGTCAAGGCACTACCAACCTGACAGAAGAAACAGGTAAGTCGTGGACCGCCGGTGTGGTATGGGACATCACGGATGGGCTGTCTATTAGTACTGATTACTATCACATCGAGCTTGAAGACGCCGTGGCGGATATCACCACTGCCTACATTCTCGATGGCGAAGCAGGCTGTGTTACTGGTCTGACCCGAAACCGCCAGCCGTTCACTTTGGGCGCCCCTGGCTCAGCGTTCTGTAACGATATGCTCTCGCGCGTTTCTCGTTTGAGTGCTCCCGGAACGCCAAACGACGGTCAGATCACCGAGATCCGTCGCGGGCCGATCAATCGCGCTTTCCTTGGAACCAAGGGAATCGACGCAACCTTGGATTGGCGTTGGGATACCGACCGATTGGGTGACTACCGCCTTCAGTTGAACTACTCCCATACGCTTGAACAGACCACGGCGCAGTTCAAGGGCGATCCGATCCTCGATTATCGCGATAACCTGACCAACTTCGACTTCCGCAGCCGTGTGCGCGCAACTGCAACTTGGCAGAAGAACGACTGGCAAGCCGCCATCTTCGCGCTTCGCTATGGCAGCCTGCCGAACTGGCAGGAAACCGGACGCATTGCGCCTTACATGGTTTACAACGTAAGTCTTGGCAGAAAAATCACAGACGATCTGAGCGTCAACCTCTACGTGAACAACCTGCTTGACAAGACACATCCGCGTGATGACGGCTATAACAGCTATCCCTACTTCTGGCGTGCATACAGTCCGCTGGGGCGTGAAGTTGCGGTCGAGTTTTCTTACAAATTCAATTGAGATCTGACATCAATTTGAGCCCGGGGCAACCCGGGCTTTTTTTATCGGTTCCGTGACGAATCGCGTTCTCAGAAAACCTGAGCAATCATTTCTTCCCTGCAATCTATATCTTCGTGGAGCAACAGATGCGGTCTATCTTAGGATTCACGCTGCTAGTCGGTTTTGGCATCGCCTCCGCTACAGCGGCACCCGCCTTGCAGTCAGTACGTGATTTTGTTTCCCATCCCAAATACGGCGTAGTGAAAATATCGCCCACAGGAGAGTATCTGGCGCTCACTGTCGACAAAGGTGAGCAGGACGTGTTAGTAGTCATGCGAACCAGCGACCTCAGCCTAGTCAAAGTCAATCAGTTGCCTGACAACAAGAGCGTCGGTAGCTTTTACTGGACGAGCCCAGACCGGCTGATGTTTAACGCTATTAAGAAGATGGGTGGCTACGCGCAACCGTTCAACACCGGTGAATGGTTCGCCGTCAACGCTGATGGTAGCCAGCCGCGACCGCTCATCTTTTACGGTGCCCGCGATGCCACCCAACGGGGCAAGACCGTTGGTTCCGAGCGTTTCACGCTGCTGGACACGCTCAAGAACGACGACCAAAACGTCATCATGCAAGCAATTACGCCACGATCTTCAGAGGGCGTCGGCACCGAAGTTTTTCGCATGGACACGCTCAATGGTCGGCGCGTCTCCTTGGGACGAGCTCCCAAAGAGAACTGCAGCATCGTCCTCGATGCAGGGAAGCAGCCCCGTTTTGCTGTCTGTTCTTCAAGCAAAGATGAGGAAGGCGAATATGATGAGCGTACCGAACTCTATCGCCGTGATGACAAGGGCTGGTCGCTCGTGAATGCGTCGAAGTCGGGCGGCAAACACCTCAGCGTCGTACGTACGTCCGCAAACGGTACTGTCTACGCTGAGCAGGATGACGGCAAGGGTCCGGCCGCAGTCGGCGTAATCGACACTACCTCCGGCGAGTTCAGTACCCTGTTTCAGGACCAAGTGGCAGAAATATCCGATTACATTTGGTCCACCGACGATGCCACGCTCATCGGCGTGGTCACCGAAGCAGGTGCTCCTGCTGTCAAATTGATCGACGAAAACCATCCGGACGCTGAGATCTATGCTTCGCTGGCTGACGCGTTCGAAGGACAGATGGTGGACTTCGCTAGTCAGACTCAGGATGGCAGAAAAATCATCGTCAGTGTCTACAGTGACAGCAATCCGGGCGAGCTTTACCTCTATGACCGCGACAGCGGCAAGGCGCGCTTCCTTATGCAGCGCAAGCCTGAACTGGACAAGGAAAAGATGGCTTACGTCAAGCCATTCAACTTAGTTTCTCGCGATGGAAAGAGTATCTATGGCTATTTGACCATCCCGCACGGCTCCGACGGCAGGAACCTCCCGATGATTGTAAACCCGCATGGTGGCCCAATCGGTCCACGGGACAACTGGGGATTCAACCCTGAGGCGCAACTGCTAGCCAGCCGCGGCTATGCCGTGCTCCAGGTGAACTATCGTGGCTCAGGCGGCTATGGCCGCGCCTTCCAGGATGCTGGCCACAAGCAGTGGGGACAGGGTATCCAGAACGATATTATTGACGCCACTCAGTGGGCCATTAAAAACGGCCATGCCGACAAGGACCGGATCTGCATCTACGGTGGCAGCTTCGGCGGCTACTCGTCGCTAATGGCGCCAATCCGCGCACCTGGCCTTTTCCAGTGCACGTTCGGATACGTCGGCGTATATGACGTAGACATGATGTTCAAGAAGGGAGACATCCCCGAGCGCGAATCAGGCTTACGCTTTCTACGTCGCACACACGGCACGGACACGAAATTCTGGGCCGAGAATTCGCCAGCCCGTCGCGCTGCCGAAGTAAAGATTCCGGTGTACTTGGCTGCGGGCGCGCGCGATGTGCGCACTCCGCCGGAACAAACGGAGCTGATGAACAAGGCCTTGGTCGCCGCCGGTAATCGACCAGAGGGCATGATCATCCAATCCGGCGAGATGCATGGTTTCTATGACGTCGACAATCGTGTAAAGCTCTACGACACCATGTTGGATTTTTTCTCGCGCCATATCGGTGGTCGAGTGGAAGTCGGTGCTCCCACCAGTACCAAGTAATCCTGTGACCCCAAATGGCCGGCCATGCGCCGGCCATTTCAAGTTCCGCTCACAGCAGCGGATGCGTGACTTCCGGTACGGGCTACTTTAGGCAGATGGCGGGACAATCGGACCGCCCATCTCCCATGGCAAGGATCCCATGAGCATGATGCGAAACCGCCTCCTTTTTGCTTTGCTATATGCGTTGCTCGCGCCCGCCGGCGCTTTCGCGCAACAAGACGCGTCTTCACCACCACCGGACCCGACATCGGATCGGTTAATGATGTCCGCCGGGTTCCTGTCGGCCCACCCCGACCTGCGCTACCGCCTGCTCGGCTTGGACGAGTTCAAACACGGGCGTTATGAAGACGCTCTGCGCTTCTTCCAGCGCGCGTCGTTTTACGCAGACAAACCATCGCAGGGAATGGTCGCGGAGATGCTGTGGAATGGTCAGGGCACGCCCAAGGATCCAGTGCTCGCCTATGCCTGGATGGATCTGGCTGCCGAGCGCGGATATGCCGGTTTTCTTGGTTTACGTGAGCGATACTGGAATGCACTGAGTGAAACCGAGCGCAAGCGAGCTTTGGCAGAAGGCGAGTCCATCTACGCCAAGTACGGCGACGCGGTCGCGCAACCCCGGCTGGCCGCTACCCTCCGACGTGAACGACGCAACATCACTGGCAGTAGGATGGGATTCGCGGGCAATGTGAAGATTTACGTCCCCGGGCCCGGTGGTTATGAGCAGATCGATGGCAGCAAGTTCTTCGATGAGCGCTACTGGGATCCCAAGCAGTACCAAGCTTGGCACGACAGCATCTGGATGAAACCGCGCATTGGCCGTGTCCAAGTCGGCGAGGTAGAACAGATGCCGCAGCAGGGACCGGCTTCGCGCGTTCCAACGGCCACGCCAGACAAGGAAGCCGTAGAACCCGAGACGCCCCAGCGTGATGAAAGCCATCTGGGAACTCAGAAAGATGGCTGAACCAGCAAGCCGTCGAATATTCCATACGCCGGCGGATGCGGTATAAATGACTCATCCGCTGGCGGGTGCCAGGGAAACGAATATCACCCTGGGAGGGGAACATGCGCAAGAATCTGTGGGTTGCCTGTCTGACCGCGCCGTTGATGGGCTTGTCGTTGTCGGCTGCCGCTGCCGACGTGGCGGGCCGCTGGAAGACCATCGACAGCGATACCGGCAAACCGAAGTCCATCGTTGAGATCAGCCGTGCTGCGGACGGTACGGTTAGCGGACGCATCGTCGAGCTGCTCAATCCGAGCAAGCCCAATCCGTCGTGCGACAAGTGTAAGGACGATCGCAAGGGCAAGCCGATCACCGGGATGGAAATCATCCGCGGGATGAAGGCGGACGGCACCAACCAGTGGGCGGGCGGCACGATTCTCAAGCCGGACGAAGGCAAGGTCTACAAGTCCAAGATGCAGCTGCTCGACGGCGGCAACAAGCTCGAAGTGTCCGGCTGCGTGGCCTTCATCTGCAAATCGCAGGTCTGGCTGCGTCAGTAAGCCAACCGTCGTCAACCCCTCTGCCATCGGCCCGGCTTCGACCGGGCCGATGTTGTTTCGGAGCTTCTCGTACGCAGACGAGTATTCGAGCATGCTGCGGCTGGCTGGTCGTTGTTAGCAGGATGGCTGTGAACAGTCGGGCCTCCACCCCTATGCCTCGTGATTCGGAGTCATCGGCGAAGATGACGGCCGACGGGCATCGAGAAAGGTTCTATCGGGGCCGTGCGATAATTCCAGCCCCCATGCATCCGTGCCTGCCATGAGCCGTACCGCCCTCGTTACCACCGCCTTGCCCTACGCCAATGGCCCGCTGCATCTTGGCCATCTGGTGGGCTACATCCAGGCCGACATCTGGGTGCGGGCGCGGCGGATGGCGGGCGAGACGGCGCATTTCGTCTGTGCCGACGATACCCATGGCACGCCGATCATGCTGGCGGCGGAGAAAGCCGGTGTCACGCCAGAAGCCTTCATCGCCGGCATCCAGGCCAGCCACGAGCGCGATTTCGCCGACTTCGGCGTGGCCTTCGATCATTACGATTCGACCAACTCGTCCACCAACCGGGAACTGACCGAGTGGTTCTATGCGCGGCTCGAAGCCGGCGGGCATATCGGCCGGCGCTCGGTGGCGCAGTTCTACGATCCGGCCAAGGGCATGTTCCTGCCCGACCGCTACATCAAGGGCATCTGCCCCAATTGCGGTAGCGCCGACCAGTACGGTGACAACTGCGAGGTCTGCGGCGCGACCTATTCGCCGACCGATCTGAAGGAACCGAAGTCGGCCATTTCCGGTGCCACGCCGGAAATCCGCGACTCCGAGCATTTCTTCTTCGAGGTCGGGCGCTTCGAGGGCTTCCTGCGCGAGTGGCTGGCCGGCGATGTCGCGTTGCCGGGCGTCAAGGCCAAGCTGATGGAATGGCTCGATACCGAAGGCGGCCTGCGCGCCTGGGACATCTCGCGCGATGCGCCGTATTTCGGCTTCCAGATTCCCGGCCAGCTTGGCAAGTATTTCTACGTGTGGCTGGATGCGCCTATCGGCTACCTGAGCAGCTTCAAGGCGCTGTGCGCGAAGACCGGCGACGATTTCGATGCGCACCTGCGCGCCGGCACCGCCACCGAGCTGCACCATTTCATCGGCAAGGACATCGTCAATTTCCACGGCCTGTTCTGGCCGGCGGTGCTGCACGGCGTGGGCCTGCGCGCGCCGACGCGGCTGCACGTCAACGGCTACCTGACCGTCGATGGCGCCAAGATGTCCAAGTCGCGCGGCACCTTCGTGATGGCGCGCACCTATCTGGATGTCGGCCTGGAGCCGGAAGCCCTGCGCTATTACTACGCGGCCAAGTCCTCCGGCGGCGTCGACGATCTGGATCTGAACCTGGGCGATTTCATTGCGCGCGTCAATGCGGATCTGGTCGGCAAGTTCGTCAACCTCGCCAGTCGTTGTGCCGGTTTCATCGACAAGCGCTTCGCCGGCTGGCTGGCCGATGCGTTGCCCGATGCGGCGATGTACGCGCGCTTCGTCACTGCGCTGGCACCGATCCGCGAGGCCTACGAGCGCAACGATCCGGCCAGCGCCATCCGCCAGACAATGGCGCTGGCCGACGAGGCCAACCGTTATATCGACGATCAGAAGCCGTGGGTCATCGCCAAGCAGGAGGGCGCCGACGTGCAGCTGCAGTCGGTCTGCACGCAGGGCCTGAACCTGTTCCGCGTATTGTCAGCCGCACTCAAGCCGGTGCTGCCGCGTACCAGCGCGCAGGCCGAAACTTTCCTGCACGCGCCGATAGCAGGCTGGCGGGATCTGGATGCGCCGCTGCTTTCGCACAGCATCGATACCTACATCCCGCTCTTCACCCGTATCGACCCCAAACTGATCGACGCCATGACCGACGCTTCCAAGGACACTCTCGCTCCTGCCACTTCCCCGAATGGTGCAGCGTCAGCTGCAACACCGCAGGCGGCCGGGAAAGCCGTCGCGACTGATGTCGCTCCCGCGAAGGACAAGGATCCCGGCGTTATCGGCATCGATGACTTCGCCAAGCTGGATCTGCGCATCGGCAAGGTACTGGTGTGCGAGTTCGTCGAAGGTTCGGACAAGCTGCTGCGCTTCGAACTGGATGCCGGCGAGTTGGGCAAGCGCCAGATCTTCTCCGGCATCCGCGCCAGCTACGGCGAGCCGGCAAAGCTGGTCGGCCGCAGCGTGGTGTTCATCGCCAACCTGGCGCCGCGGAAGATGCGCTTCGGCATCAGCGAAGGCATGATTCTGTCCGCCGGTTTCGACGGTGGCGAGCTGGCGCTGCTGGATGCCGACGCCGCCGCGCAGCCGGGCATGCCGGTGCGTTGAGCCTCGGCAAAGAAACGTCCGCACGCTTTCCGGCTTTCGCTTTCCTTCGATTCGCGCGATGAACCTGGCCCTGTTCGACTTCGACCACACGGTCACCACATGCGACACCTATTCGCGCTTCGTGCGCGGCATCGCCACGCCGGAACAGATCGCGCGGGCACGCTGGACGGTGGGGCCGTGGGTGGCCGGTTACCGGCTCGGCGTCGTGTCGGCCAAGGGCATCCGCGCGCGGGTGACGCGGCTGGCCTTCGACGGACGCAGCGCCGAGGAGATCGCCGCCGCAGGTACGCATTACGCGCAGCAGGTACTGCCCGGCCTGTTGCGGCCGGAGATGATGGCGCGCATCGACTGGCACCGGCAGCAGGGCGATGCCGTGGTGCTGGTATCCGGTTCGCTGGATACCTATCTGGCCCCGTGGTGCCGGCTCCACGGCCTGAATCTCATCTGCAACCGGCTCGAGTCGCGAAATGACCGACTGACCGGGCGCTATTTCGACGGCGATTGTGGGCCGCGCAAGGCGGCGATGCTGCGCAAGCGCTACGATGTGGCCGCCTATCCACGCATCTATGCGTACGGCGACAGTCGCGAGGACAGGCCGATGCTGGCGTTGGCGCACGAGCGCTGGTATCGCGGCAAGCGCATTGCCTGAGCCCTCCCACGATGTGCAGCCGACGCCACGCATGCCCGACAGCGACCGCCACGATTTGATCGAACGCCTGGACCGCCTGCTGCCGCAGACGCAGTGCGGCCAATGCGGTTTCGACGGCTGCCGGCCGTATGCCGAGGCGATGGCGCGCGGCGAGGAGGGGATCGACCATTGCCCGCCGGGTGGGGATGCCGGCGCACGCGCGCTGGCGCAACTGCTCGATGTCCCTGGCCTGCCCTACGACCGCCTTCGCGGCACGCACAAACCCGATGCGGTGGCCGTCATCATCGAAGCCGACTGCATCGGCTGCACCAAATGCATCCAGGCCTGCCCGGTGGACGCCATCATCGGCGGCGCCAAGTACATGCATGTCGTCGTCGAACCGCTGTGCACCGGGTGCGAACTGTGCGTGCCGGCCTGCCCGGTGGATTGCATCCGGATGATAGCCAGTCCCGATTGATCAATTGATTTCCAGGCCGGATTCGACCAAGAGCTGACGCAGTTCGGTTACTTGGCTTTCGTAACGCTTCCAACGCTGCAATGAAGACTTGTAAATGGGAGAACGGACTTGCACGGCGCTGGCCGTCGCAACTGGTGCTTCGTTTTGTTCGAAACGAAGGCACGCATCATTCCACTCCAGGCCGCAATGATCCAGGATTTTCTCGGTAACCCTTAATTGATTTTCAACCAAATCCTCGTATTCGACTTCCAGAATCTTTCCTGGCAGTGCCTCTTTCCAATAGGACATAAGCTTGTCGAACAACAGGTAGTAGCGGCCTGTATCAAGCAAATCAAATGAATAGTCATAATAAGGTGAAGTCAGAGCGAACAGTTGCCGGAAATTACTGACGCATGTATCCATAGGATTACGGCGCAAACAAACCAACTTGGCGCGCGGTAGAGAGGCGGCGATAAAGCCAGCGTAAAGAAAGTTATGCGGCAGTTTGTCGACGAAACGCGGGGAGTTACCGGTTGCCGGACGGGTACTATGTATGTAAGCACTCCCAGCTTTTGACCACACTATACGCGTGGCTTTTGTCATGGTGTCGGTATCCAGCATCGGTGGAGTGACGCTCCCTGATGCACGCTTGAAGATCACCGCGAAGTTCTGCAACTCGCCCGCGGAATAAACATCCGGATGACTGGAAAGTATCCTATCCACCAATGTGGTCCCGGTCCTGGGCATTCCCATCACAAAGATGGGTTCGTTGTTTTCGCATCCTGGCTGACCCGGCTTCAGTTTCTCATACGCGCTGATGATTGCATCGAAGATTTCCTGATCCCGTTCGATTGTATAGTTGAGCTTCTGGCGCCAAGCTGCCTTGCCCGTTCTCAAATGCAAAAATGCGGAGTCATAATTGCTTAGATCGTCAAATTCCTTTTCTAATGCAAGGTTTAAGTACAATCTTGCTTCTGAATTAGATCCTGCCTGTTCAAGCACTGCTTTCAAGCTCTCAATATGGTTGCGTGAGTCCGTCTGTTTGCGCACTTGCGAAAGCGCGAGGTGTGCTTTCCAATAGTTTGGTTGCAATTTCAGGCAAGCCTCATATTCGCGCTCTGCCGCCTCTAAATCGCCGACAAACGTCAATGCGGTAGCCAGATTGAAACGCAAGCTTGCTTGCGCAGGAAGTTTTTCCACCGCAATTCTGAATACTGCGGCGGCCCGCTCGTGTGCATTGGCACGCGTATAAACGACACCTAACGTATCCAATGTCAGTGGATCCTCGGGCAAAAGCGCATATGCACGATCCGCTTCGGCTAGGGCTTCCCTGACATGGTGGTTATTGACCAAAATTCTGGCCCATTGGGCAGCGTAGTCCGGACGTTGGGGATTTAGGCGTGTTGCTTTTTGTAGATGCAAGAACGCTTGCGGCATTTGTTGAAGGTGCATCGCCGTCAACCCAATCAGGAAATGCACTCCTGCGTGTTCAGGCACCAATGATAAGAGCGGAAGGGCAATTTTGTGGGCCTGCAACCAATCTCGGCGATTCAATGCATCCACTGCCTGGGCATATTGCTGTGCAAGTTGTTGCGGGGTATTCAAGAGAATTTCTCAATCAGTCACGCACGCCGAACACAGGCGTTCGACGGCGTAGCCCTTGGCGCGCAGCCTGTCGACCAGCCCGTCGTTGCCCATCAGGTGCAACGCGCCGACCACCACCAGCGTGTTGTCGGTGCCCGGCGTGGTCAGGCGCTTTTCGATGGCCGGCAGCCAGGCGTTGTTGCGGTCGATGTTGATCAGGCGGTAGGTGACCGGGGTGTGCTTGATCATGTCCTGGCGCATTTCGCCGTCGAGCATGCGGACGTCGCCATTGCGCCAGGCGGTATGCAGATCGTTGAGCTGCTGCATGGCCTTGGGCGTGTCCTGCAGCAGTTCCTTCAGGCTGTGGATCTGTTCGCTATACGGGGCCTTGTCCAGCGCGGCCACCTGCACGTCGACGGTTTCCAGCCCCGAGACAGGCTTGCCCGCCTCGCCGGCGCGGCGCATGAAATGCTGATCCAGGCCATGCTCGGGACGGAATCCCACCGCCTGCGCCATGCCCATCACCATGCCCAGCGTCAGCGCCCACGGTTCGACCGCGTCCACCGCGGCCAGCGATCCCATGCGCTGGGTCAGCAGCGTCCTGACGTCTTCCGGCAACACCGCGCTCAGCGTCTTGCCGTCCTCGTAGGCGGCCGCCTGCTGGAACTTCTGCGTCGTCGCCGGCGAGGTGAGTTCGGCGGGATCGATTTCGAACACCAGCGCGGCCGAATCGTCGAACGCGGCTTCCACTTCCGCCGCCAGCGGATAGTCGCCGGGTTTGAGCAGGTGGAACGAGCCGAGCAGGTACACCGCATTGTCGGCATCGGACACCTTCCACAGCAGCGGCACCGGCGTGTTGGCGGCGGCCGGCACTTCGGCCAGCGCGATGGCGGGTACGACAGCGAGGGAAATCAGCGTGGCGAGGCAGGTACTGCGCAGTCGATGAAGCATGTGCGTCCTTTCGGTGTCAGGAGTCGGCGGGCTTGCGGTAGTTCTTCTCGCCGGCCGGGATGGCCAGTTCGAGACGGTTCTGGTTGGGCGGTAGCGGGCACGTGGCGTACATCGTGAACGCGCTGGGCGGATTGTAGGCACGGTTGAAATCCAGCCACAGCGTATCGCCCTGCGGTTCGCCCACATCGAGATAACGCCCGGCCGGATAGCTGCCGTGGCCGCTGGTCATATCGACCAGCGGGACGAAGCGGCCGCCATCGGGCCATGCCAGCACTTCGAGTCGGTACGGTTTGCCATCGCGCTCGAACTCGACCGCGCCCGGATTGGACATCGCGGTGGACATGCCCAGCAGGTTGACCACCGCCAGCGTCTGTCCGGCGGGATGGGCGGTGTAGCGTCCGGCGATGCGCCAGGACGGATCGGCGTCCCAATACTGCAGGCCGGCAAAACCCGTGCGCGTGGGCGCCTCGCTGTGGCGGATGCGCAGGAAGAAACGTCCGCCCCGCTCGATGCTGGCGAGCTGGCCCTTGCCTTCATCGAAGGACACCACGGTCGGCGTGGCGGCCGTATCGCTCAGCAGTTCGATGCGGCCGGTGATCGGCTTGCCGTCGATGCTCAGGCCGGCGCCCTGCTCGGGCGTGAGAAACAGTTGCCTGCCCTGCTGCGACACCATGCCCAGCCGCGCGGGGCCAGCCGCCAGCCGGATGCCGCTGCCCGGACCACTGCCGATGTAATGCGCCTTGAGCTCGATCGGATGCAGGCCGACCAGGCTGGCCCAGCCGAAGGCCGCGGAGAGTTCGTCGTTGCGCTGCGAACGCCAGGCGCGATTGTCGGCTTCGAAGACCGGATCGGAAGCGACCGCCACCTGCGCGGCGCTCTGTTCTTCCCCGCATGCCGACAACAGCGCGACCAGCAGCGCCGCGATGACGGGACGGACATGTCGATGCATTCAAGCCCCCTGCTCGAATTCGCGCTGGAGTTCTTCCAGCGATATTTGCCGCCACAGCCTACGCGTACCGTGAGGGTCGGCGCCACTGTGCTTCGCTTCGAGTTGCCGCAGCAATGCGTCCATCTCCGGCAGGGTCAGCAATCGCGGCAGACGATGGGACAGATGGCGGGCCATCAGCTGCAAGGCGGATTGCGGATCGCCAGCGTTCGTTTCTGCCAGCGCGTCCAGCAATTCAGGCAGCAGGCCTGCATGATCGATGCCGGACAGCAACGCCGGCGCGCTGCGCAGTTCCGCCGCGGCGCCATCGATTTGCAGATCGAAGCCCAGCGATTCCAGCACTGCCTGGCAACCCGTTGCGATCTCCGCCTGCCTTGTCGTCAATACCACCGCCAGCGGCACCAGCAACGGCTGCGATTGCAGGCCGGTTGCGCTGTGTGCGGCATGCAGGCGCGTCCATGCCAGATGTTCGTTGGCCGCACGCAGATCCAGCAGGCCGATGCCGTCCTGCGTCTGGGTCAGCACGTAGCGGCCGTGCAACTGGGCCAGCGCATGGCCGAACGGCGGCGGCACCGTGGACGCAGGCGTTGCGGCCTGTTCTGCACCGTTCGACGGCGAATACAGCGCGGTATAGGCGGCCACGCCATCGGCCACCTGCAGTCCGTGCGCATAGCGTTGCTGCGGATTCCATGGCTGGCCCGGCAGGTACGGCGCCTGCGGCATGCCCGGCGCGGAAGGCGCCAGCGCGGGCGCCGGCACGTACGAGGCGCGCACATCGGCCAGCGCCTCATGCAGCGTGCGCTGGACGAAATCGTGGATCAGGCGCGCATCGCGGAAACGCACCTCGTGCTTGGCCGGATGCACGTTGACATCGACCCGCGCCGGTTCCAGCTCCAGGAACAGCACATGCGCTGGCTGGCGGCCGTGCGCCAGCAGTTCCTGATAGGCCGCACGCACCGCATGGGCGATGTTGCGATCGCGCACCGCGCGGCCGTTGACATAGAGGTACTGCTGGTCGGCGCTGCCGCGCGAATAATCCGGATGGGCGATCCAGCCATGCAGGCGCAGACCGGCACCGGCGTGGTCGAGCCGCAGCGCCTGACTGGCGAACGCCTCGCCCAGCGCTTCGAGCAGGCGCGACTGCGGTTGCGCGGCATCGGCCTTGTAGCGGCGCGCCGGTTTGCCGTTGTGCGAGATACGCAGCTCGATGTCCGGGCGCGCCAGCGCCAGCGATCGCAGCCATTCCTCGACATGGCCCAGCTCGGTGCGTTCGGCGCGCAGGAACTTGCGCCGCGCCGGCACGTTGTAGAACAGATCACGCACTTCCACCGTCGTGCCGATCGGATGCGACTTCGGCGTCACCGGACCCGGCTTGCCGCCATCGATCACCAGGCCGGCGCCGTGTTCGTCGCCATCGCGGCGCGAGGTCAGCGCGAAACGGCTGACCGACGCGATCGACGGCAATGCTTCGCCGCGGAAACCCAGCGTGGCGACCGTCTCCAGATCGTCGAGCGTGGCGATCTTGCTGGTGGCGTGGCGCGAGACCGCCAGCGGCAGTTCCGCCGCGGCGATGCCGCCGCCGTCGTCGCGGATGCGGATCAGGCGGATGCCGCCTTCCTCCAGTTCCACGTCGACGCGGCGGGCGCCGGCATCCAGCGCGTTCTCGACCAGTTCCTTGACCACCGAGGCGGGCCGCTCGACCACTTCGCCCGCGGCAATCTGGTTGATCAGCGTGTCAGGCAACGGACGGATCGGCACGGTCATCCGGCGCGTGCGCCGTCATCGGAGTCATGCGGCGATGATAGCCGAGCCGTCGCCGGCACGGCATGGACGCTCAGGGCGCGCCGGAGCCGGCGGAGGTCCTGTTCTGCTCGCTGGCCTGCTGCTGTTGCTGCGCGATGGCGGCGAACAGCGTGCCCGGCGGCGGCTGGCGGACGAAGTAGGTATTGACGCCATCGAGCACCGCCGCGGCGATCTTGCGCTGGTAGCCCGGATCCTTCAGCCGCCGCTCTTCATCGGGATTGGAGATGAAGGCCGTTTCCACCAGCATCGACGGCATGTCCGACGTGCGCAGCACCGCGAAGTTGGCGCGTTCGATGCCGGGCTTGTGGTTGTTGCCGATGCGCTTGAGGCCGTCGAGCACGTGCGAGGCGGCATCCTCGGAGGCCTTCATGTGGCCGCTCTGGGCCAGATCCAGCAGCACCGACGACAGCGTGTTGTCGACCTTCTGCAATGCGACGCCGCCGATCAGATCGGACGCGTTTTCCTTGTCGGCCAGCCAGCGCGCGCGCTGCGACGAAGCGCCCTTCAACGACAGCACGTACACCGACGATCCGCGCGCATTGCGGTTCTCGGCCGCATCGGCATGGATCGATACGAACATGTCGGCCTTGGCCGCGCGCGCCTTCTGCGCGCGCATCGGCAGCGGGATGAACACGTCGCTGTCGCGGGTCAGGAACGCCTTCATGCCGGGCGTGGCGTTGATCTGCCGCGCCAGTTCGCGCGCGATCGCCAGCACGACGTTCTTTTCGTAGGTACCGCCCTGGCCGACGGCGCCCGGATCCTGCCCGCCATGGCCGGGATCGATGGCGATGACCAGCGGCCGCATGCCCGGCTGCATCGCCATCGCAGGCCGCGCCGGGGCGGGCGTGAGCGCGGTATCGGTTTCGTTCGCGGACGCGGCGACGACCGGTTCCGGTTTGCCGGTGGCGATGGTGGTCGGTATCGCGGTCGTGCCGCCGGCCATCGCGGAATGAGTGGTCGTTGTCGTCGCCACCGCCATATCGGTCGGCTGGCCTTCCAGGATCGCCTGTGGCGACAGCGCCGACGGCGACGGGACCGGCGATGGCGGCGCGGCGGCCGGCGGTGGCATCGCAGCGGCGCGGCTCACCTGCGAAGCCAGCGCGGCGGTGGCCTGCGCGGCGCTCGGGCCGGCAGGCGGAGGGGCGATAGCGGTGGCCGGCGACGTCGCGGCCGGTGCCGATGACGCGGGCATCGTCGGCTGCACGGCTACCGCGTCGGCGGGCCCATCGCCCGGCCATTCGATCACCAGCCTGGACGTCGTGCCGGCGGTTTCGACGCGCGGCTTCAGCGGCACGGTGGCCGAGGACAGATCGAATACCACCCGCAGGGTGCCGGGCGTCGGCTGGCCGGTGCGGACGGCGCTGACGATGCCCGAACCGGCGGGCAGCTTGAGGCCGCGGCTGGCACTGGACGCCGGCAGATCGACGACCAGCCGGTCCGGGCCCTTCAGCGACAGCGTCTTGAACTCGCCCGCGCCCTGCAGGCGGATTTCCGCGCGGGTGCCGGTGGCGCCGCTGACGACATCGATGGCATCGACCTCGCCTGCCAGTGCCGGCACCGCCATGGCCAGCGACAACAGCCCGCCCAGCCAGAGGCGGCGTGCTTGGATAGTCGTGGTCTTCCCCGGGCGCATGGAGCGGATTCAAGCACCATCGCCCTACTAATGCAATCGTTTTTCCCTTAATTATCCATAACCTGCCGGATCTTCCTGCACGGATTGGAGAGATGATCGGCGCAAGTCGGGGTTGTCGCCAACCGTGCCGTCCAGCCGCGCCCCGTTTCCGAGCCCGGCATCAGACGCGCACGCCGGCCGTCCCCTTCCACCGCCAGATCGATCGCCAGGTCCGCCGGCGGCAGCGATCCGCGGCCGCGCTCGGGCCATTCGACCAGCCACAGCGTCGCCACCGCATCGTCCAGCCCGAGGAAATCCAGTTCGCCGGCATCGCCGATGCGGTACAGGTCCAGATGCCACGCCTCGCCGTCCGGCAGCGGGTAGCGCTCGACCAGCGTGTAGGTCGGGCTGCGGATCGCACCCTGCACGCCGAGCGCGCGCAGCAACGCCCGCGCCAGCGTGGACTTGCCGGCGCCGAGATCGCCGCGCAGGTGGACGACCGCTTGCGTCGGCCGCGTGGCGGCGAGCGCGCGGCCCAGGGCGTCGGTGGCGTCGCTGTCGGGGAGGAAGAATTCCATTGCGCGATTCTAAGGATTGGCCAGCCGGCGCAGATACGGCATCAGGTCCGACGGCAGCAGGCCGCGCTCGCCGTCGCGTGCGGCGGCATCGCCGGCCAGTCCATGCAATAGCGCCCCGGCGGACGCCGCGTCGAACGCCGGCAGGCCCTGCGCGCGCAGCGCGGCGATGACGCCGGTCAGCACGTCGCCCATGCCGCCGACCGCCATGCCGGGATTGCCGACGGCAACGACGCGCGGCGTGCGATCCGGCGCGGCGACGATCGTGCCGGCGCCCTTGAGCACGACGACCGCGCCATGGCGTTCGGCGAGCGCCTGCGCGGCGGCGAAGCGATCGCCCTGCACCTGGGCCGTCGCGACGTCGAGCAGGCGCGCGGCCTCGCCCGGATGCGGAGTCAGGATGGCGTCCAGCAGTATTCGCGGCGCGTGGGCCAGCAGGTTCAGCGCATCGGCATCGATCACCAGCGGCTTGCCGGCCTGCAATGCGAGCCGGTAAAGCGCGCTGCCCCATTCGCCCTGCCCCAGGCCCGGACCGAGCGCGATCACGTCGGTGCGTGCGATCAGCGGATGCAGCTCGCTGTCGGATTCGACCGCATGCGGCATCGCCTCGGGCCGGCGCGACAGCAGCGCGGCGACATGCTCGCCGCGCGTGGCAACGCTGACCAGTCCGGCGCCGCTGCGCAGCGCGGCTTCGGCGCACAGCAGCGCGGCGCCGCCGCTGCCATGATCGCCGCCGACGCACAGCACATGGCCGGATTCGCCCTTGTGCGTGTTGCGCCGGCGCGGCAGCAGCCATTGCGCCAGCGCATCGGCGGTCATCCGTTCGCCGCAGGCCGCGACGCCATCGAAGGCGTCCACCGGCACGTCCAGATCGTCCAGCGACAACGCGCCGGTGTATTCGAGCGCCGCGCCGGTCTGCAGGCCGGCATGCGCGGCGATGAACTGCAGCGTATGCGTCGCGACGACCGCCACCGCCGGCACGCCGCCGGTGTCCGCATCGACGCCCGATGGCACGTCCAGCGCCAGCACCGGCACGCGCTGCGCGTTGATGGCATCGATCAGCCGATGGCTGTCGGCGTCCGGCGCGCGCGACAGGCCGATGCCGAACAATGCATCGACGACCACGTCGGCATCGGGCAGCGTGCCGGCGAAGATTTCCACATGGCCGCCGGCGGCCACGTATTCGGTGCAGGCGCGCTGGGCCAGTGCGGTGTTCGGTACGTGGGCGGCCAGGTGGGTCACATTGACGTGCAGCCCGGCGCGATGCGCCAGCCGCGCCAGCACGTAGCCATCGCCGCCGTTGTTGCCCGGCCCGCACACGACGGTCAGCGAGCGTGCCTGCGGCCAGTGGCGTTGCAGGTAGGCCCAGGCCGCCTGGCCGGCGCGCGACATCAACGCGTAGGCGTCGCCGTCCAGCAGCGCGGTGGCCTGCGCATCGAGCCGGCGCGCGGCCGGCGTGGCGTACACGGGAAAGGTGGCGGACATGCGCGCGATTCTATACTTGCCGCATGTCCGTGCCCGCCGCCCGTACCGCCCCTCCCGCCGCGCTGGCTGCGCGCATCCACCTGCTGGCGCGCGAACTGGGATTCCAGCGCTGCGGCATCTCCGACATCGCACTGGAACAGGACGAGGCCTACCTGCGCGACTGGCTGGCGCAGGGCCTGTACGGTTCGATGGACTGGATGACCCGGCATGGCGACAAGCGCTCGCGCCCGCACGAACTGGTACCCGGCACGCTGCGGGTGATTTCGGTCGGCCTGGACTATGCCGGCAGCGACAGCCAGCCCGACTGGGACACGCTTGCCGACGGCGGCCGCGCCTACGTCGCCCGCTACGCACGCGGTCGCGACTACCACAAGCTGATGCGCAACCGGCTGCAGAAACTGGCCGATCGCATCGCCGACGAGGTCGGACCGTTCGGCCATCGCGTGTTCGTCGATTCGGCGCCGGTGCTGGAGCGCGCGTTGGCGCGCAACGCCGGGCTGGGCTGGATCGGCAAGCACACCTGCCTGATCGACAAGGATGGCGGTTCGTGGTTCTTCCTCGGCGAGATCTACATCGACCTGCCGCTGCCGATCGACGCACCCGCCAGCGCGCATTGCGGCACCTGCACGCGCTGCATCGACATCTGCCCGACCCAGGCCATCGTCGCGCCGCACCGGCTCGATGCGCGCCGCTGCATCTCCTACCTTACGATCGAGCACGAAGGCGCGATCCCGGAGGACCTGCGCGAAGGCATCGGCAACCGCATCTTCGGCTGCGACGATTGCCAGCTGGTCTGCCCCTGGAACAAGTTCGCCCAGCGCAGCGACGAGCCGGATTTCCGTGCGCGCAACAACCTGGACCAGGCGACGCTGCCGGAACTGTTCGCCTGGACGGAGGAAGAGTTCCTCAGCCGCACCGAAGGTTCGGCGATCCGCCGCAGCGGCCACGAACGCTGGCTGCGCAACATCGCCGTGGCGCTGGGCAATGCGCCGGGTACGCCGGAAGTGACGGACGCGCTGGCGTCGCGCCGCGACGACCCCTCAGCACTGGTGCGCGAGCATGTGGCGTGGGCGCTGGCACGGCAGGAAGAAAGGCGAACGGGCAAGGAGCGATTCCGGCTTGCGCTGGAATGACGGGAACTGGGGAATCGGCGCTCCTGCATCCGAATAAATGGCGAAGTGATGAATCATCACTCCAGCGCAAACTGGAATCGCTCTGACCTCAACTCACCGGTCGCCAATCGCCAGTTATGGGAGCGACGTCAGTCGCGACACTTCATCGGAACGCTTCAAGTCGCGACTGACGTCGCTCCCACAGGGTCAACGAGAGGACCGCGTTTCGTGCGCGCTCAGCCGCGCGCGCGGATCTCGCCGAGCAGCGCGCGCGTGACCGGGTCCTGCGCCTCGGCCTCGCCCTTCAGCGCCGGCAGCAGGCCGTTGGCCAGTTGTTTGCCCAGCTCGACGCCGAACTGATCGAAGGCATTGATGTCCCACAGCACCGACTGCGCGTACACGCTGTGCTCGTACATCGCGATCAGCGCACCGAGCGATTGCGGGGTCAGCGCGTCGAGCAGGATCAGCGTGCTCGGGCGTCCGCCGGCGTAGCTGCGATGCGGATCGTCGCTGGACTGTCCGTTGGCGAGCGCCTCGCTCTGCGCCAGCAGGTTGGACATCAGCGCCAGGTGGTTTTCGGCGTACGGATCGTCGTTGCGGATCACGCCGACGAAATCCAGCGGCACGATGCCGGTGCCCTGGTGCAGCGCCTGGAAGAAGCTGTGCTGCACGTCGGTGCCGGCCCCGCCCCACCACACCGGCACGGTGTCGACGCCGACCGGCGCGCCGTCGCGGCGCACCGACTTGCCCAGGCTCTCCATCACCAGCTGTTGCAGGTAGGCCGGCAGCAGCGCCAGGCGCTGGTCGTAGGTCATCACGCCGTGCGCGGCATGGCCGAGTGCGTTGCGGTTCCAGATCGCGGTCAGCGCATGGCTGATGGCGATGTTGTCGGCGACGGGCGCATTCAGCGCGTGCGCATCGAAGTCCGCCGCGCCGGCCAGCAGCGCCTCGAAGCGATCGAAACCCAGCGCCAGCACGATCGGCAGACCCACCGCCGACCACAGCGAATAGCGTCCTCCGACCCAGTCCCACATCGGCAGCACGCGCTCGGGCGCGATGTCGAATGCGGCGGCGGCGCGCTGCGGATTGGCGCTGACCGCGTACAGGCGATCGCTGCCGCCGAGGAAGTCGCGCAGGATGCCGCCGTTGAGCAGCGTTTCCTGCGTGCCGAAGGTCTTGGAGATCAGCACCGCGGCGGTGCGCGCCGGATCCAGCGCGGCCAGCGTGCGCTGCGCCGCGGCGCCGTCGACATTGGAAAGGAAGTGCACGCGGAAGCGCCCGGGCAACGGATCGCGCAACGCATCGACCACCAGCCGCGGCCCCAGATCCGAACCGCCGATGCCGACGCTGACAATGTCGGTGATGTCGGTGGCGGCGATCCGCTCGACCATCGTCTTCATCCGCGCACGCACTTCGAGCGCTTCGGCGTGCGCCTGCCGGGCGACGGCCGCCGCGGACAGATCGCTGCGCAGCGCGGTATGCAGCGCGGCGCGGCCTTCGGTGAGGTTGACCGGCTCGCCGTCGAACAAACGGCGGAACGCCCCGGCCAGATCGCGCTTTTCCGCCAGCGCGCGCAGCGCGGCCAGCGCGTCGCGGTCGTAGGCCTGGCGCGCGGCGTTGACGTAGAGCGCGCCGTGGCGCTGCGACAGCGCCGCGGCGCGATCGGGTTCAGCGGCGATCAGCGCCGGCAGCGGCGTGCCCGCCAGCCGCGCGGCATGGGTTTTCAGCGTGTCGAAATCGGACGCGTCGCTCATGCGGCCTGCTTGGGAATGGAATGGTTGGTGTGGGTGATGCGGTTCTGGCCGTCGACGTAGATCAGCGTCGGCTTGAACAGCGCCGCTTCCTGCTCGGTCATGCCGGCGAACGCGGCGATGATGATCAGATCGCCGACCTGCACGTGGCGCGCGGCGCCGCCGTTGAGCGAGATGACGCCGCTGCCCTCTTCGGCGCGCAGCGCATAGGTGGTGAAGCGCGCGCCGTTGGTGACGTCCCAGATGTGCACCTGCTCGAACTCGCGGATGCCGCTGGCGTCCAGCAGCACGCCGTCGATGGCGATGGAACCTTCGTAGTTCAGTTCCGAATGGGTGACGGTGGCGCGGTGGATCTTGGTCTTCAGCAGGCTCAGTTGCATGGCGTACGGCGGTGTCGGCATGGGGAAACGCCGAGTTTAGCAGCCGTCCCGCGCGGGATTGGCCCCGGATGGGCGTCGCCCGCCGCCGCGCGAGTAGCCGCGCGGCCGGGTCTTCACCATTCCAGGTTGTCGATCAGCCGCGTCCTGCCCAGCCGCGCGGCGACCAGCGCCACGCGCGGCCCCTGGCCGCCGGCCTCCGGCTCGCCGAGATCGGGCTGGCGCACGACGGTGTAGTCGACGGCGAAACCGGCCGATTCCAGCTGCGCGGTCGCGGCCGCCTCCAGCTGCGCGCGCGGCTGGCCGTCCAGGCTGCCCTGGCGTATGGCCAGCAACGCGCGGCGGATCTCGGCCGCGCGCGGACGCTCGTCGGCCGACAGGTACTGGTTGCGCGAGCTCATCGCCAGCCCGTCGGCCTCGCGCACGATGCTGCCGGCGAGGATGTCGACCGGGAACGCGAGATCGCGCACCATCTGCCGGATCACCGCCAGCTGCTGGTAGTCCTTCTTGCCGAACGCGGCCACGTCCGGCTGCACCTGGTTGAACAGGCGCGAGACCACCGTGCAGACGCCATCGAAATGGCCGGGGCGGTGCGCGCCTTCCAGCAGCGAACTGATGCCCGGCACATGGATCCTGGCGGCCAGCTCGACGCCGAACGGGTACATCGATTCCACCGTCGGCAACCACAGCACGTCGCAGCCGGCGCCTTCCAGCCCGCTGGTATCGGCCTCGGGCGTGCGCGGATAGCGGGTGAAGTCCTCGGTGGGACCGAACTGGGTCGGATTGACGAACACGCTGGACACCACGCGGTCGGCGTACTGCCGCGCCAGCATTACCAGCGAGTAGTGGCCGGCATGCAGGTTGCCCATCGTCGGCACCAGCGCCACGCGCAGGCCCTGCCGCTTCCATTCCCGCACGCGCGTGCGCAGCAGGTCCAGCTCGGTGATGGTTTCGATCATCGGGTCGTCGTCGTCTCGTGGAGGGCGCGCAAGCCCGGAAGGATCAGCTGGAGTAGGAATGCGCGGCGTCCGGGAACGAACCGTCGCGCACCGCCTGCGCGTAGGCCGCGATCGCGCCGGCGACCGAGCCGCCCTCGGCGAGGAAATCCTTGACGAAGCGCGGCCGGCGGTGGCCGCTGTCCAGGCCGAGGAAGTCGTGCAGCACCAGCACCTGGCCGTCGCAGCCCGGCCCGGCGCCGATGCCGATGGTCGGGATGGCCAGCGCGGCGGTGATGTCGGCGGCCAGCGGCGAAGGCACGCATTCGAGCACCAGCAGCGCAGCGCCGGCCTGCGCCACCGCCTGCGCGTCGGCGCGCAGCTGCGCGGCGGCGGCCTCGTCGCGGCCCTGCACCTTGTAGCCGCCGAACTTGAGCACCGACTGCGGGGTCAGGCCCAGGTGCGCGCAAACCGGGATGTCGCGCTCGGCCAGGAAGCGGATGACGTCCAGCTTGTGGCCGGCGCCTTCCAGCTTGACCATCTCCGCGCCGGCCTGCAGCAGCGCGATGGCGGCATCGAGCGCGCGCTCGGGCGTAGCGTCGGACTGGAACGGCAGGTCGGCCACCAGCAGCGCGCGCTGCAGCCCGCGCGCGACCGCAGCGGTGTGGTAGGCGATGTGCCCGACGGTGACCGGCAGCGTGGACTCATGCCCCTGCACCACCATGCCCAGCGAATCGCCGACCAGCACCAGATCGACCCCGGCGGCATCCATCGCGCGGGCGAAACCGTGGTCGTAGGCGGTCAACATGACCAGCTTGCGGCCGGCGCGCTTGGCGTCCGCAAGCGCGGGCACGGTCCAGGGTTTGCTGTCGGCGTGGGTGCTCATGGCCGGGGATTATCCCCTCATAACGGATGGATATTCGACATATCCATCGCGGACGCTGCATTCCGGGCCGGACCGAAGCCGGGGATGTCGGCATCCGGCGCCACTTCCAGCAGCGGCGCCAGCGCGAAGGCGCGCAGGTGCAGGCGCGGATGCGGCAGTTGCAGGCCGGGTTCGTCGATGACCTGCGCGCCGTACAGCAGCACGTCCAGATCCAGCGTGCGCGGCCCCCAGCGCTGTTCGAGCGCGCGGTCTCGGCCGAAGCGCCGTTCGATGGCGAGCAATGCGTCGAGCAGCTCACGCGGCGCAAGGGTGGTCTCGACCAGCGCCACGGCGTTGACGAAATCCGGCTGTTGCTCGATGCCCCAGGCCGGCGTGCGGTAGAGGCGCGACAACCGCAGCAGACGCGTCTGCGGCAGCGCGGCGATGGCATCGGCCGCCTGCCTCAGTATGCCGGCGGCATCGCCAACATTGCCGCCCAGCCCGATGGCGGACGCCACCGGCGCGGTCATTCGCTGGCGGTGGCGGTACTGCGCCGGCGACGCCGGCGGCGATGCGATGGCGCGCCTTCCTCGGCATAGCTGTCGGACGGCACGGCCACGCCGAGCGCCTCGTCCAGTTCCGGCCCGGACTGGTGCTGGGCCTGCTGCCAGAACGTCACGTCCTCGGCATGTTCCTGCGAGGCGGCCAGGCGCAGCACGAGGAAATCGTAGGCGGCGCGGAAACGCGGATGCGCCAGCAGTCGCACCACGCGCTTGCGCTGGCGGCTGGAGAAGCGCGATTGCAGCAGCCAGATTTCCTGCATCGGCAGCGAGAACCGGCGCGGCAGCGCGATGGTGGTGAGCTGGTGCAGCGTCACCCGATCGGCGGCGCGGCGCTGCGCCTCCTCGGTATGAACCCCCTGCGCCTGCAGCCCGGCCAGCGCGCGGCAATAGGCCGGCCACAGCAGCAGCGCGAACAGGAACGCCGGCGACACCGGCTCGTCC
>Ga0160451_100325_pt1 | contig 33597 bp, 32 predicted proteins | sample HID1975M_E1MG_FD_108270 | JGI IMG/M metagenome (GOLD analysis project Ga0160451, IMG submission 108270) | Enriched soil microbial communities from UW Madison campus, WI, USA - HID1975M_E1 MG | ecosystem: Environmental > Terrestrial > Soil > Unclassified | place: USA: Madison, Wisconsin... | reverse complement strand
CGCGTAGGCCTGGCGCATGGTTTCCAGCCAGGCATCGTTCGGCTCGGGCTGGATGTGCTGCGGCCGCCGGCCCTCGTCCTTCTGCTGGTTGATCCACCAGACGATCTGCTTGGGCGGATAGCGTGCCTCGTCCAGTTCCATTCCCTGCGTCACGCGCTTGACCAGCCGCAGCTGGTCGTCGCTGTCCATGACCTGGAAACCCTCCGGCAGCCTGGCGTCCTGCCAGTGCAGGCGCAGCAGGCGGTGGGCCAGGCCGTGGAAGGTGCCGATCCACATGCCGCGGCTGCCTTGGCGCAGCTGCAGGTCGGCGCGGTGGCGCATCTCGCCGGCGGCCTTGTTGGTGAAGGTCACCGCGAAGATGCCGTGGGTCGGCACGCCGTGGACTTCGTTGAGCCAGGCGATGCGATGGGTCAGCACGCGGGTCTTGCCGGAGCCGGCGCCGGCCAGCACCAGGTAGTGGCCGGGCGGCGCGGAAACGGCCTCGCGCTGGGCAGGGTTCAGGTGATCGAGCAGGTGAGAGACATCCACCGCGGCATTTTACAGGAGCCCGTCTCTGTGGGTGGGAGTCGTGCCGGCATGCCGGCACGGGTGAATCGCGATGAGGCTTTCATGGGAAAACCCATCGCGACTCACGTCGCTCCCACTCCCATATGCATCTTGAAAGCCGATCAGTGCGCGATGTGCTCGCGCTTGCCGGCGCTGTGGGTCATCAGCTTGTCGGTCCAGGCGATGCCGATGGCCGACAGGATGAACACGATATGGATGATGGTCTGCCACATCACCCCGGCCTCGGTGAACTTGCTGCCGGGCTGGCCCAGGTCGCCGACTTCGATGAACGTCTTCAGCAGATGGATGGAGGAAATGCCGATGATCGCCATCGCCAGCTTGACCTTCAGCACCGACGCGTTGACGTGGCTCAGCCACTCGGGTTGGTCGGGATGGCCTTCCAGGCGCAGGCGCGAGACGAAGGTCTCGTAGCCGCCGACGATCACCATGACCAGCAGGTTGGAAATCATCACCACGTCGATCAGGCCGAGCACGATCAGCATGATCGCCACTTCGGCGGTCGGCCCGCCCTCGGCCAGCGCGGCCGCCTGCGCGGCTTGGTCGCCATTGAGGAACACCTGCTGCACCAGGTGGACCAGTTCGACGCCGAACTGCCAGACATAGACCGCCTGCGCGAAGATCAGGCCCAGGTACAGCGGCAGCTGCAGCCAGCGCGAGGCGAAGATCAGGTTGGGCAAGAAGCCGAGGCGGCCGGGGGAAGGCTGGGTCATGGACAGAACAGTGTTTTGCGAGGACGCGGCAGGTTACCGGCCGGCGCCGGCACTGCCAAGACGTGACGCGGGACTACACTGCCGCTTTCCCCCGGAGACCGTCATGATCGATCTTTACTACTGGCCCACGCCCAACGGCCACAAGGTGACCCTGTTCCTCGAGGAAGCGGGGCTGGACTACGCCATCAAGCCGGTCGACATCGGCGCCGGCGATCAGTTCAAGCCGGAATTCCTGGCCATCTCGCCCAACAACAAGATGCCGGCCATCGTCGACCATGCCCCGGCCGACGGCGCCGGCCCGCTGAGCGTGTTCGAGTCCGGCGCAATCCTGGTGTACCTGGCCAACAAGACCGGCCGGTTCTTCGGCGCCGATGTGCGCAGCAAGGTGGCGGTGAACCAATGGTTGATGTGGCAGATGGGCGGGCTGGGCCCCATGAGCGGGCAGTACGGCCATTTCAACGTCTACGCGCCGGAGAAGATCCCGTACGCCATCGACCGCTACACGCGCGAGGTGCAGCGCCTGCTTGGCGTGCTGGACAAGCAGCTGCAGGCGCACGAGTTCGTCGCGGGCAGCGACTACAGCATCGCCGACATGGCGATCCATCCGTGGATCAACGCGTACGACAAGGCGCCGCTCGACCTGGGCGCGTATCCGGCATTGCAACGATGGCACGCCGCCGTCGCCGCGCGACCGGCGGTGCAGCGCGCGTATGCGCTCAAGTCGCAGGTCAACCCGAACGCCGGCAAGCCGCTCAGCGAGGAAGAGCGCAAGCACCTGTTCGGGCGCTGACCGCGACATCCCCCCCGGCGCGACCCGTCGTGGGAGCCTACCGCAGCGAAATGAAAAAGGATGAGGCACCGCCCATGAGCCGGGGCCGAGAGATAGCTGCCCCCGCCATGACCGCAGTCGGCCAAGGCGGGGACAGCCTCCGCTTACCGGAAGTTGTAGCTGGCGCGCACGCCGTAGAAGCGCGGCATGGAGACCGGGCCACGAACCAGCCCGTCGCCGCCGCCCGCCCAGTAGAACTCGGTGTTGTCGGTGGCGTTGTTGACGAACGCCTCGACGCTCCACCGGTCGTCCGGCGCGATGTACTTGACGCCGAGGTAGACGTTGGTCGCCGACGGCCGCTTGTCGCTGAAGGCATCGGGCGTCGCCGTGGCGAACAGGTCTTCGTGCTTGTCGGTGTTGAAAATGGTGAAGTAGGACGATGACCGGTAGTTCACGCTGATCCACGGCAACAGGGTGGCGCCGGAATTCAGGTCGAAGGTGTGGCTGTAGCTGAGGTTGGCCGTGAACTTCGGCGAGGACGGCAGTTCGTTGCCCTTGAGGTCGGCCCTGATCTGCTCGTTTTCTGGATCCACCGATGCGCCATGGTCTATTTCGAACAGATCGGTGGCGGCAAAGCCCCACTGCTGGATGAACTCGCTCACGATTTCGGTTTTCAGCCAGGTGAAGTAGCCGTTCAACCGCCCTTTCTGGCTGACGGCCCAATCGAACTCCACCTCAACACCCTTGATCTTGGCCTTGCCGATGTTGTCGGTCTGGAAAACGGTGAACTCGTTGGCCTCGACCTCGTCGGTCTCGACCCCGTTCTCATCCCGCGCGAAGGAATAGGTGACGAACAGCGGCTTGGCGGTGGCGATCTGCATGTCGCGGTAATCGCTGTAGAACGCCGTGGCCATGAGGCGCAGCCGGTTGTCGAATAGGGTCGACTTGATGCCCAGTTCGAAGGTGGTGACCTCTTCGGGGTTGTAGGTGTTTTGATACAGCTGCTTGACGATGCGATTGCCATCAGCATCGAGCGGATACTCCGTGGTCAAAGGGTCCTGCTCGTACTGCACCACCACGTCGCCGATACCGCCGGCCTTGATGCCGTTGGCCACGTAGCCGAACAGCATGCTGCGATCGCTCAGGTCGTAGTCCAGGCCGGCGCGCCACAGGTTGTAGCTCCATTCGCCCTTGATGTCGTTGTTGGTGACCGGAGTGAAAATGCCGGGATTCCAGAAGTAGTCGCGCGGCAGTTGCACGAAGGCATCGCGGTCCCATGCCGGGAAGCAGCGGCCGCCGTTCAATCCCGGATCGAGCAGGTTCGGATTGCTGTCGTTGCAATCCATGTTCTGGCCGCCGACATCCTCCTTGACGTCCTTGGTGTGGCGATAGCCCAGCGTCAGGTTCAGGCCATCGGTCACCTCATAGGTACCCTGGGCGAAGATCGCCTTCGACGAGAGGGTCCGGTCCGGCTGGTTCCAGTAGCTGGCGCTGGCCATGGAGTTCATCCAGCCGCCCTGCATGTCGTTGTTCTCTTCGAAATAGAACACGCCCGTGATCCACTGCAGGCGGTTGTTGCCGGTGGATTGCAGCTGCAGTTCGTGCGATTGCGAACGGAAATCCGTCTTGCGGAAGAAGATCGACATGTCCCAGTCGGTCACGCCGCGATCCATGTCCGACATCTGCGAGCGGACCTGCTTGGCCCAGCCGGCGTTGTAGACCAGGGCCATGGCGTCGCTGAAATCCCAGCGCAGATTGGAACGGACGTTGTCGATGCTCAGATCCAGCATGCCGGGCACGCTGACCAGCACGGTGTAGGAGTCGGCGCCCGGGCCGTAGGCGTTTTCGCAACCCTGCAGGGGCGCCGGCTCGCCGTCCTGCAGGAAGATCCGCTTGTTGGCCTTGCTGCAGTCGATGGTGTCGGCGCTGCCGGCGCTGGAATCCTGGAACTTTTCGTAGGACAGCATCCAGGAGAAGTTCTCCGAGGGTTCCCACAGGCCGGCGATGCGGAAGGCGTATTGGTCGGCGTTGTTGTAGAAGCTGCTGCGGTCGGCCTTGACGACATCCTGCAGCCCATCCTGGCCACCGGACCACCAGCGCTGACGCTGCACCAAGTTGCGCTGCTCCGGCGTGCCGGAATAGGCGGGCGCATTGCGCACGGACTCCGGCAGATAGCGGATATCCCACTGGTTGGGATCGTAATAGCCGTTCAAATAGGAATCGCGCTGCTCGGCGATGAAGGAGCCGCGCAGCGCAAAGGTATCGGATACGGGGATATTGACCATGCCGCGCAGCTGCTGGTGGTTCCAGCGACCCAGTTCCACGCCGACGTTGGCCTCGAACGCGGTGACGTCGGGGCGGCGGGAAATGATGTTCACGTTGCCCACGGTGGAATTGCGGCCGAACAGGGTGCCCTGCGGCCCGCGCTGGGCCTCCACCCGCTCCACGTCGAACATCAGCGCCATCGCGCCCTGCGGCCGTGGCGAGTAGATGCCGTCCAGGTGCAGTCCCACCGCCGGATCGCCCAGTTCGGTAATGTTGGTCGAGCGCACGCCACGCATGGAGATCACCGGGGCCGCCTGCGACGAGTCGAAGGTGACGTCCATGTTGGGCACCAGCGTGAAGATATCCTTGACGTTGGTGATGCCGCGCTGGTCCAGCTCTTCCTGGCCGAACACGGTGATGGAGATCGGCGTCTCCATCAGGTTGGTTTCGCGCTTGGTGGCCGTCACGATGATTTGTTCGAGCGTCGTGGTCTGCGTCTCGCCGCTGGCGCCTTGCGCTCGCTCGGGCGTGACGGGATCGGCTTCGGCGGCCTGCGCCGTCTGCGCCGGCTGATCCTGGGCGACGGCATGGGCCGCCGGTGTCAGGGCCAGCAGCAATGCGGATGCGAGCAGCCGCTTCTTTGGTAAGGCTTGCACGTGCTTCATGGATCTTCCCTCCCGGAATCACACGAATCGATTTGAGTTGTGGCCAACACCGGTCCCCGGACAGTGCGTCGACGCGGGCGGATTAGAGACTTCGTATGACAGCGCTGTCAAATGGATCGGCCGAACCTGTGCGGAAATTGCGAAAATCGGCATGAACCGCCGTCTTTTCATGCTGCGTGGCAGCAAGAAACAACGCCGCCATGCGCGGAACTCGGCGAAAAATGTCGCCCGCGCGGACTGCATATCCTTGATCCGCATACGCAAGTCCATCCCGTCATAGCTGGATTCCAAACGGTGATACCTCCCGGCCCGGGTGGTTACGAAGGTTCGGGTCGCATCCGCAGCGCTGTCATATCGCGGCAACATCGGGGCGGATTCGCTGCTGTTGGCCGGCCCAGGCGACGACGCACGCCCCCCCTATAATTCGTCGTTGGTCCACCTCCGCCCCACCGGAACACCGCATGCGCCTTGCCCTGTTCATCCTGATGACCGCCGCCGCCCTGCCCGCCAATGCCGAAAAGCTGACCCTGGAGGCCATCACCGCCGCCACGCCGTTGGCCGGCCCCACGCTGGCGCAGCCGCGCATCGCGCCGGACGGTTCGCGGGTGACCTTCCTGCGCGGCAAGGACAGCGACGGCAACCGGCTGGATCTGTGGGAATACGACGTCGCCAGCGCGCAGACGCGAATGCTGGTCGACTCGGCCGTGCTGCTGCCCGGCGAGGAAGTGCTCAGCGACGAGGAAAAGGCGCGGCGCGAGCGCCAGCGCATCGCCGGCCGCAGCGGCATCGTCGACTACCAGTGGTCGCCGGACGGCACCGCACTGCTGTTTCCGCTCGGCGGCGAACTGTATCTCTACGACTTGCGCAAGACCGGCAAGGACGCGGCGCGGCAGCTGACGCGCGGCGGCGGTTTCGCCACCGATCCGAAGATTTCGCCTAAGGGCGGCTATGTCAGCTTCGTCCGCGCGCGCAACCTGTGGGCCATCGATCTGGCCACGGGCAAGGAAATCCAGCTCACCGGCGATGGCAGCGACACCATCGGCAACGGCGTGGCCGAATTCGTCGCCGACGAGGAAATGGGCCGCCACACCGGCTACTGGTGGGCGCCGGACGATTCGGCCATCGCCTTCGCGCGCATCGACGAGAGCCGGGTGCCGGTGCAGAAGCGCTACGAGGTCTATCCCGATCGCACCGAAGTGGTCGAGCAGCGCTACCCGGCCGCCGGCGACGCCAACGTCGCCATCCGCCTGGGCGTGATCGCGCCGCGCCGGGGGGCGAAGCCGGCGTGGGTGAACCTGGGCGAGGATCCCGATATCTACCTGGCGCGCGTGGACTGGCGCGATCCGCAGCGGCTGACCTTCCAGCGCCAGTCGCGCGACCAGAAGAAGCTCGAACTGATCGAGACCACGCTGGCCACCGGCGCGCAGCGCACGCTGATCATCGAAACCAGCCCGACCTGGGTGCCGCTGCACGACAACCTGCGCTTCCTCGCCGATGGACGTTTCGTCTGGGGTTCCGAGCGCAGCGGTTTCGAACATCTGTACCTGGCGTCCGAGGACGGCCGCACGCTGACGCCGTTGACGCAGGGCGACTGGGTGGTCGATGCGCTGCTGGCGGTGGACGAGACCGCCGGCAACGCGTACTTCAGCGGCACGCGCGATGGCGCGACCGAAACCCACCTGTACGCCGTGCCGCTGGCCGGCGGCGACATCAGGAAGTTGTCGCAGACGCCGGGCGTGCATGCGGGCACGTTCGCGCGCAACGCCAGCATCTACGTGGACAGCTGGTCCAATCCGCAGACGCCGCCGCAGATCGCGCTGTACCGCGCCGATGGCGAGAAACTGGCCACGCTGCTGGCCAACGATCCGGCCGCGCCGGATCATCCGTACGCGCGCTTCCGCGACGCGCACCTGCCGATCGAATACGGCACGTTGACCGCCGCCGACGGCGCCACGCCGCTGCATTACAGCGTGATCAAGCCGGCCGGCTTCGATGCGAACATGCGCTACCCGGTGGTCGTGTTCGTCTACGGCGGCCCGGCCGCGCAGACCGTCACCCGCGCCTGGCCCGGCCGCAGCGATGCGCTGTTCAACCAATACCTGGCCCAGCAGGGCTACGTCGTGTTCTCGCTCGACAACCGCGGCACCCCGCGGCGGGGCCGCGCATTCGGCGGCGCGCTGTACGAAAAGCAGGGCACGGTGGAACTGCAGGATCAACTGCGCGGCGTGGAATGGCTCACCGCGCAGGGCTGGGCCGATCCCGCGCGCATCGGCGTGTACGGCTGGTCCAACGGCGGCTACATGACGCTGCTGCTGCTGGCCCGGCACAGCGATGCCTACGCCTGCGGCGCAGCCGGCGCGCCGGTGGCCGATTGGGCGCTGTACGACACCCACTACACCGAGCGCTACATGAACCTGCCCAAGGCCAACGTGGACGGCTACCGCGAGGCCAGCGCGTTCACCCATCTCGACGGCCTGACCTCGCCGCTGCTGCTGCTCCACGGCATGGCCGACGACAACGTGCTGTTCACCAACAGCACGCAGGTGATGAGCGAACTGCAGAAGCGCGGGCGCCCGTTCGAACTGATGACCTACCCCGGCGCCAAGCACGGCCTGCGCGGCAACGACCTGTTGCACCGCTACCGGCTGACCGAGAACTTCTTCGCCCGTTGCCTGAAGCGCTGAAGGGCGGGCTTGCGCTTATCGGCGCATGCGCACGTACAGGCGCTTGGCCAGATACAGCACCTTGCCGGACAGGCCGCGATCCTGCGCCTGCAACAACTTGGCGATCTCTTCCTGCTGATCGCGGATGTAGCCATCGCGCTGCTGCAGCAGCGATTGCAGTTCGGCGATGTCCTGCTCGCGCAGGGCATAGCCCGGGCCCAGGCGTTCGGGCAATTGCCGCTTCACATAGTGGGTGGTGTGGCGCCCCGCGGTCTGTTCCGCGGGGCGTTCCTGGCTGTAGAAGTAGAGCGCCACCGATTTGCGGCTGCGGTGACGCTGGTCCTCCGGCAGCGCGATCGGATCGAAGGCGTGCCAGCTGTGCTCGGTGGTCTCGAAGATGACGCAGCGGTTGAACGCCGGCGTGACGCTGACATCGGCGCGGCGGTCCGCATACGGATCGCGGAACAGTTCCAGGTTGCCTCCCCAACCCGCCTGCCAGTCGTGATTGAGGTAGACGATCAGGTTCAGCCGGCGGTGCCAGCGCTCGCTGGGGTGGTAGTTGAAATCGATGTGCGGATCCAGCGCCGCGCCATGGCGGTTCTCGTGCGTGCCGCCGCCCAGATAGAACGGGTCGTAGAGCAGATCGTCGATACCGGTGATGCGTCCGATCAGATCCAGGAACGGCCTGGACTGGATGAGGTCATCGAGCGCGACATAGCCCGACCCCAGCCCGCGGATGCGGTCCAGCGTCGACTTGCCGCCGGGGCGGCCGTCGTCGCCGATGTAGTTGCCGCGCTCGAAAGCGGGGAAATCCTGCAACAGTGCTTCGGCGTATTCGTCGTGCAGGAAGCGGTCGATGACGACGTGGCGGAACGGCTGCGCGTCCAGGAAACGCTGGCGCCACGTTTCCGTCGCAGAGAGGACGGCCGGATCGACCAGGGCGTCTAGGGAAGGCGTGAAAGGCATCGGCTCGACCGTGGCGGCAAGGCCGCGATTATCGGCCAAGCCGCACGCCACCGGCACGGTTCTTCGATGCATGCGTTACGCATGACTGACAGATGCGGGACGGCGTCGCCGCCATCGACCCCGACGGGCCTGCTTGATTGAGTGATCGGCGATGCTGGAAAGGATGCGGGCGCGCCGTTACCGATCATGTGCCAGGAACGGCATCGCCCTTCAACGATTCCGCCAAGTCGGCGCAACTGCCAGACGCGCGCAAATCGAACGGGCGAAGGGGTGCGGAATTCGACCGCCTGTCCTCAGGCCAACCGCCTGCCGATCAAGAAACGCCGCCAACGCATCCGCCATGCGTGCGGCGCGAAACAGACAGCGGTCGAAACGGCAGGCGCAATCCAGCGCCTGCCGCGATTGCCTCAGGGATTGCCCGTCACCGGCTGCGCACCCGGCGGTACCCAGATGGCCACGCCGGCAGCGCGCTTCTGGGTGGTCGGGATGCCGACGCCGACGCTGCCGCCGCTGTGGCGGCCATAGCTGCCGCCGCCGACCGACATGCCGACCGGCGAGCCGCTGGATCCCACGCCCATCAGGATCACGCCATTGGCGCCGAGCGCGGCGGCTTCGCGCTTGAGCCGGGCAACGGCCGCATCGGTCTGGCCCTGGGTGCCGAAACCGACCGCGCTGGAGGATTCGAGCTGGGCGATTTCGACCGAACCGGCCGGCGGGGTGTTGTAGATCTGAACCTGCGCCGGGTCGATGGCCGGACGGGCCTGGCTCAGCATGACTTTGGACGTACTGGCACACCCGGACAAAGCGGCGGCCAATGCGAGGGCTGCAACGAGACGAAGCGCCATGACGGTATCTCCGGGTAGGTGGCCCATGGTCGGCCGGTGGCGCTGAATATGGGCTATCCGCCGTCAACAGCAGGTGCGGATGAGGCGCGCGGTATCATGCGCGGCATGCGTCGCTTCCGCTTTCCGCTCCCTCCCCGCCTGCCATGAGTGCCGCCCCCGCGCCTGAACCCGGCCCGGTCCGGCTGGCCGTGGACTATGTGCACGCGCCTTCGCCAGTCACCCTGCTGGGCCTGCCGGAGACCTTGGCGGTGTTCGGTTTCGGCGCGCTGGCGCCGACCGGCGCCGCCATCGACGATGCGCGCTACCTGCGCGTGCCGCTGTCCCCGCCGCACGGCGCGGCGCCCTACGAGATCTGGCGCGCCGCCGGTACGGTCACCCGCGCGGTCAGCGACGGCATCCGCCACGCCAGCGACGGCCAGCTGCAGTTCGGCGTGCTGGAACTGGCCGAGGACGCGCACGGCGTCCTGCCGACCGCGCAGGCGCTGTATGCCCGCGTGCGCGCGTTCTGGCAGCGCAGCGGTTATCCGCACCTGCTGCGCATCTGGAACTATTTCGACGCCATCACCGATGGCGACGGCGACGACGAGCGCTACCGCCAGTTCTGCATCGGCCGCGTGCGCGGGCTGGGCGAGGTGGACACCGCCACGCTGCCGGCGGCCACCGCCATCGGCAGCCGCGATGGCCGCCGCGTGCTGCAGGTGTACTGGCTGGCCGCGCGCCAGCCCGGCCTGCCGCTGGAGAATCCGCGCCAGGTCAGCGCCTGGCGCTACCCGCGCGAATACGGGCCGCAGTCGCCGAGCTTCGCGCGCGCGCTGCTGCCGGCCGCGCCGCAGCTGCCGCTGCTGTTGTCGGGCACGGCCAGCATCGTCGGCCATGCGTCGCGGCACGCCGATTCGCTGAGGGCGCAGCTGGACGAAACGCTGACCAACCTCGACAGCCTGATCGCCACCGCGCGCGCGCATCGCCCGGAACTGCCGCCGCACCTGGACGGATCGTCGCGGCTGAAGATCTACGTGCGCGATGCCGACGATGCCGGCGCCGTGCAGGCGCTGCTGGAAGCGCGGCTGGGCGGCAAGGTGCCGCATGTGATGCTGCAGGCCGACGTGTGCCGGCGCGAACTGCTGGTCGAAATCGAAGGCATGCATGGCGTGCAGGCTTGAGCGGCGGCCCGCATGCCCGCATATACCTGCATGACGCGCCCACGTGACGGCGCCTGATACCGACGGAGCGCAATACGATGGGTCTGATTAGTCTGTTGTGGGGCATCGTCTCGATGATCTGGATGGTGCTGGCGCTGATACCGCTGCTGGGCTGGGGCAACTGGTTCCTGATTCCGTTCGCCGCGCTCGGCGCCGTCATCGCCGCCATCGGCATCCTGTTCACCGCACCGGGCCGGCGCGGCCGTGCCAAGACCGGGCTGGTGCTCAACGCGGTGGTGATCGTGGTGGCGATAGTCCGGCTCAGCCTGGGCGGCGGCATCATCTGACCGCTACGGCGGCGCGGCCTGCGCAAGGCCGGCCGGCGAAGCCCGGCGTATCATGGCCGCCTGTTTTCGGAGTCGATGATGGCTTATCCGCATACCCGTCCGCGCCGCATGCGACGCGACGATTTCTCCCGCCGGCTGATGCGCGAGCACGCGCTGAGCGCCGACGATCTGATCTACCCGGTGTTCGTGCACGAACTGGCCGGCCGCGCGGCGGTTGCGTCGATGCCCGGCGTCGAGCGGCTGTCGATCGACGAACTGCTCAACGTCGCCGAGCAGGCGGCCGAACTGCGCGTGCCGGTGCTAGCGCTGTTCCCGGTCACCGCGCCGCAGGCCAAATCGCTGGATGCCGAAGCCGCGTGGGACGACGACGGCCTGGCGCAGCGCGCGGCGCGCGCGATCAAGCAGCGCTTTCCCGAACTCGGCGTGATGACCGACGTGGCGCTGGATCCGTTCACCACGCATGGCCAGGACGGCATCGTCGACGGACACGGCTACGTGCAGAACGACATCACCGTCGAGGCGCTGGTCCGGCAGGCGCTGTCGCATGCGCGCGCCGGCGTGGACATCGTCGCGCCCAGCGACATGATGGACGGGCGCATCGGCGCCATCCGCACCGCGCTGGAAGACGCCGGCCACATCCACACCCGCATCATGGCGTACTCGGCCAAGTACGCCTCGGCGTTCTACGGCCCGTTCCGCGATGCGGTCGGCAGCGCCGCCAGCCTCGGCAAGGGCGACAAGTCCACCTACCAGATGGACCCGGCCAACACCAACGAGGCGCTGCACGAAGTGGCGCTGGATCTGGACGAAGGCGCGGACATGGTCATGGTCAAGCCGGGCATGCCGTACCTGGACGTGGTGCGGCGGGTGAAGGACGAGTTCGGCGTGCCCACCTTCGCCTACCAGGTCAGCGGCGAGTACGCGATGCTCAAGGCCGCCGCCGCCAACGGCTGGCTGGACGAGCGCAAGTGCGTGCTGGAAGCGCTGACCGCGTTCAAGCGCGCCGGCGCCGACGGCGTGCTGACCTATTTCGCGCTGGACGCGGCGCGCTGGCTGCGCGAGGCGCGCTGAGTTCAAGCTTTCCGTGGGAGCGACGCAAGTCGCGACTGAAAAATCCACGTCGCGACTTGCGTCGCTCCCACAGGACCACTCCGCTGGCAGCGCTTTTTGATTCATACCGGCGCCGGATCGGCTACCGGCAGCTGTCGTTGCCGTCGGACGATGGCGCGCGCATGCGGTAGATATCCAGCTTGCCCGCCTTCGGCGCGCGCGCCGATCCGGTGACCAGCAGTTCGCTTGGCTTGTTCGCATCGACGACAGGCGCGCGGGTGATCGCCTCGGCCGTGTTGAACGACAGCGCCAGCGGCTGCGCATCGCGCCAGTCGCCGTCCCGGCAGTGCGCCAGATGCAGCTGGATCGCGCCGATGGCCGGATCGCCGGCGCGCGCGAACACCAGTGCCCGTCCGTCCTCCAGCCATGCAGCCTCCAGTTCGCCGCGCGCGGTGTTGATGCCGGCCAGCGGCTGCGGCGCGACGAAGGCGCCACCGTGCCATCGCGCGACGAACAGATCGTGGCCGCCCGCGCCGCCATGCCCATCGCCGGCGAACAGCAACCGCTGGCCGTCGCGCGACAGCGTCGGCGCGCGCTCGTCGCCGCGCGTGTTGATGGCCGGTCCGAGGTTTTCCGCCGTGCCGAGGCCGCCATCGGCCAGCACCGCGGCGCGATACAGATCGTCGCCGCCGATGCCGCCGGATCGGTTCGAAGCGAAATACAGCCAGCGGCCATCGGCGCTAAAGAACGGATCGATATCGTCGGCCGGCGAGTTGACCGGCAGCGGCGACGCCCCGATCCAGCGGCCATCGCGCAGCGTGGCCTGCCACAGATCCCGGCCCCCGGTGCCGCCGTCGCGATCGCTGCTCCAGACGATGCGCTGCCCGTCGGGCGCGACGCTGGCGCGGATCTCCGTATCGCGCGTGGACACCACGCCCATCCCTTCGATGCCGTATTCGGACAACTGCGCCTGCGCCGTGCCAGCGAGTAGACTCGCCATCGACACGGCCCACGTCATGATGCGTTTCATCGGCTTGCCGCCTTCCTTCCACCAGCGGGGTTTATACCAAGCATGTCCACTCGTTACGCCGTCTTCGGTCATCCCATCGCCCATTCGCTGTCGCCGCGCATCCATGCCGCGTTCGCCCGCCAGACCGGCATCGCGCTGGACTACGCCGCCATCGACACGCCGCTGGAGGGCTTCCATGCCGCGCTCGATGCCTTCGTCGCCGACGGCGGCGCCGGCGCCAACGTGACACTGCCGCTGAAGGAAGCCGCGTTCGCGCTGTGCGCCAGCAGCAGCGAGCGGGCGCGCCGCGCCGGCGCGGTCAACACGCTGATCCGCAACGATGGCCAGTGGCACGGCGACAACACCGACGGGGCCGGACTGATCCGCGATCTGATGGATCGCCAGGGGCTGGACGTACGGGTCAACCGCGTGCTGCTGCTCGGCGCCGGCGGCGCCGCGCGCGGCGTGGCGCCGGCGCTGCTGGACGCGGGCATGGACGAGCTGTACATCGTCAACCGCGACCCGGCGCGCGCCGACGCGCTGATCGACACGCTGGGCGAACCGGGGCGGGCGATGTCGCGCTACTGGGACGATCTGGGCAACCTGGGCGACTTCGACCTCATCATCAATGCCACCTCCGCCGGCCGCGATCAGGCGCATGCCTTCCAGCTGCCGTTCACGCTGACCAACGAGCGCACCGCAGCGGTCGATCTGAACTATGGCGAGGCGGCGATCCCGTTCCTGGCCTGGGCGCGCGCGGCCGGCTGCCGGCGCATGGTCGATGGCCTGGGCATGCTGGTCGAACAGGCCGCCGAGAGCTTCGCCGCCTGGCACGGTGTGCGCCCGGAAACCAACGACATCTATACCGCGCTGCGCGAGCGCGATGCCACGCTGGTGACGGCGGACTGAGTTGCGGTGCGCCGATGTATCGGCGCGTTCCGTTCCACTGTGGAAAATCGGTATACCCGCCTCACCGGCGCCGCAATCAAAGGACACGACATGGATGGATTCTCCTCCCAACTGCTGGCTACGCTGGGCTACCAGTTTCCCGAATTGCTGGCCGGTGCCGTAGGCCTGGCGATGCTGTCGCTGTGGGCGCCCGCGTCGCCGGGCCGGGCGCTGGCGCTGGGCGGCGTGGCGACGATCCTGATCGCTGCGATGCTGCGGCTGGCCATGAGCGTAGGCCAGGCCTGGATGATCTACAGCACCATCGATGGCTACAGCGGCATGGCAGGAACGTTCGCGCTGTTTTCCGCCTTCAGCATGCTGCTGGGCGTGCTGTCTTCGGCCGGGCTGGTGATGCTGGCCTGGGGCGCGTGCAAGGCGATGCAGGCGGCCGCGGCCCGGGCGTGAATCAGAGCAGGCCGTCGCGCTTGAACGCCAGGTAGCGTTCGACCAGCGCGGCCGGCAGTTCGTCGCTGCCGACATCCAGCACCATCACCCGATGGCTGCGCAGCGCTTCGTGCGCGGCGGCGCGCTGTTCCAAGTAACGCGCCACCGCGCCGGCGCGGATCGCGCCTGGCAGATCCCGCACCTCGTCCTGCAGCGCATCGTCCAGCGACCGTTCGCGCAGGCTGGCCACGCAGACCAGATGGCGCTTCTGCAACAGGCGCACGGCGGCCAGCAGATCCTCGATGTCCTCGTCGCGCACGTTGGTGACCAGCATCACCAGCGCACGGCGGCGCTGGCGCAGCGACAGTTCGGTCGCCGCGGCCAGGTAATCGGTCGCCACCGCGCGCGGCTGCAGGTCGTAGCTCGCGCGCAGCAGCGTGTCGACCGCGCCCATGCCGCGCTGCGGCGACACCCAGCGCGCATCGCCGCCGCTGGCGAACAGGCCGACCGCATCGCCCTGCCGCAGCGCCAGGTACGACACCACCAGCGACGCGTTGAGCACGTGGTCGAAATGGCCCAGCGCATCTTCGCGCGCCAGCATGCGCCGGCCGGTGTCGATCATCATCACCAGCTGCTGGTTCTTCTCGTCCTGGTATTCGCGCGAAATCAGCTTGCGCGAGCGCGCGGTCGCCTTCCAGTCGATCTGGCGCAGGCTGTCGCCGACGCGGTACTCGCGCATCTGGTTGAAGTCGGTGCCTTCGCCGCGCCGGCGCTTGAGATGCGCACCGACCAGCCGCGAGGCCTGTTCGGCGCTGAACAACGCGAAACGCGTCAGCGGCGCGAAATTGGGATAGACGCGCACGCGTTGCGGCGCACCGGCGATGCGCGATTGCCGCCACAGCCGCAGCGGCGAATGCAGCCGCAGCTGCACGCCGTCGAACACCGCATCGCCGCGTTCGACCGGACACAGCCGGTAGCCGAACACGCTTGCGCTGCCGGCCGCCAGCGTCAGCCGCCGCGGCAGGCCTTCGGCCGGCCAGCCGCCGGGATGCAGATCGAATACGTCCATGCGCTGCGATCGCCCGGGCGATTCCAGCCGCAGCGTCGCCTCGCGCCAGACGCCCAGCGGCAATGCCTCGGGAATCTCGCGCACGACTGCGGGCGTCGGCCGGCGGCGCAGCAACACGCCATCCAGCAGCGCCAGCACGATGATCGCCACGCCGCCGGCCTGCCAGCCCGGCAGCGGCAGGCCGAAAAAAAGCACCGTCAGGCCCGACAGTCCCCACGCCACCAGCAACGCGATCAGCAAGGGCGCCGGCCTCATGCCGCCTCCCTCCCGCTCGTGGGAGTCGTGCCGGCATGCCGGCCCGGGTGAGTCGCGAGGGCCAGCGCCGGGCTGGTGGAAACGCTTCGACGACAGCCATTCTCCCGGTCGCGACTCACGTCGCTCCCACAAGAAAGGCCGAGAGCGACGCGCGATGTCATTGCCGCGGCGCTTCCACCTTGGCCAGCAGTGCGGACAACGCATCGTCGGCGCTCTGGCCCTCGATCTGCAGTTCCGGCGCCAGCGTGATGCGGTGGCGCAGCGCCGGTTTGGCGATGTCGCGCACGTCGTCGGGGGTGACGAAATCCCGGCCGGCCAGCACCGCCTGCGCGCGCGCGGCGCGGATCAGCGCGATGCTGCCGCGCGGGCCGGCGCCCAGCGAGATGCCCGGCCACTGGCGGGTCGCCGCGGCGATGCGCACCGCGTAGTCGATCACCTGCGCATCGACGGCGATCGCCGCGGTGGCCTGCTGCATCGCCACCAGTTCGCCGGCGCCGAGCACGCGGCGCACCTGCGACAGATCGAACTCGATGGCGGTGCGCCCGGTGGTGATCGCATCGACCATGCGCTTCTCGTCGTCCAGCGTCGGATAGCCGATCAGCACCTTGAGCAGGAAGCGATCCAGCTGCGCCTCGGGCAACGGATAGGTGCCTTCCTGCTCGACCGGGTTCTGCGTGGCCAGCGCCATGAACGGCGGCTCCAGCGCGAACGACTTGCCTTCGATCGTGACCTGCCCTTCCTGCATCACTTCCAGCAGCGCCGACTGGGTCTTGGCCGGCGCGCGGTTGATCTCGTCGGCGAGCAACAGATGGGTGAACACCGGGCCGCGGCGGATCTTGAAGCTCTCGGTCTTGGGGTCGTACACCGCGTGGCCGCTGACGTCGCTGGGCATCAGGTCGGGAGTGAACTGCACGCGCGCGTAGGTCAGCTCCAGCGCCTGCGCCAGCGCGCGCACCAGCAGCGTCTTGCCAAGTCCCGGCACGCCTTCGATCAGCACGTGGCCGCCGGCCAGCAGCGCGATCAGGATCTGATCGAGCACCTCGGGCTGGCCGATGAAGGCGCGCGAGACTTCCTCGCGCACGGCGGCGGCGCGTTCGGCCAGCGCCTGGCCGGACAACGGGGGAGCGGAGGACTCGGTCATAGTCGGTTTCTCAGTTGGATCAACAGGGCGATGCGATCGCGGAAGGCGACCTTGTCATCGGAAGCGGGGGTCTGCAGCGCGCGCTGCAGCGGATCGGCGGGCACGGCCAGGCGCTGGGCGATCGCCTCGACCTGCGCGCGCCCGGCCAGCGCGGCGGCGACCGGATCGCGGCGGCGCAGGCGCGCCAGGAACGCCTGCCGCACCGCGCTGTACAGCAGCACGCCGCGGCGGTAGCGGAACAGGTGTTCGCCGGCCGCGCGCACGTGCTCCAGCAGCGAACGGCGCTCCGGCATCGGCGGCGGCAGCTGCGGACCGAAGCGCTGCGCGCGCGCCCACAGCCAGCCCAGCAGCGCCAGCATCAGCGGCGCCCACACCGGCCAGCCTTCGCGCAGCAGGCGCTGCAGCAGCGACGGCATCTGCGCGGCGTAGATGAGATGCACGGTGCCGCGGCCGTAGTTGGGCGCCAGCACCTGTCGCGCCAGCGCCTGGTGCGGCACGTCGCGCAGTCCGCCGCGCGGCGGCGCGGATGCGTCGGCCAGCGCTTCCAACATGCTGCGCGCCTCGCCGTTGGCGAGGAAATCGAAATCGGCCAGCACGTCGACATGGCCCTCGCCGAATGCCAGGCGCGCATAGGCGTAGCCGTCGCGCACGTTGCCCCACGACAGCTCGGGCTCCACGTCGATCAGGCGGAAGCGCCGGCCGCGGCAGAATTCGACGTGGTGTTCCTGCGACTCGACCTGGAAATCCAGGCACTGCGGCGCGGTGTCCTCCATCGGCTCGACGCCGAGTTCGTCCAGCAGCCGCGCATGCAGGCGGTCGTCGCGGCGCATCGGCGGCGTGCGCACCAGCAGATGGCCGCCGCTGTCGACCCAGTCCAGCAGCGCGTCCACGTCGGCGTCGCGCAACACGCCCGGGTCGGTATAGAGCAGCACGGTGTCGCCCGGCTGCAGCGGGTGCGAAGACAGTTCCAGCCGCTGCCGCGACATCGCCGGCACGTCGTCGCGCGACAGCGCCTGCCGCAGCGCATACAGCGGGTTGTAGCCGGCCTCGCCGCGCGGCGGCAGATGGACGACGCGTTCGACGCGCTCGTAGGTGCGCAGGAACCACACCGCCACCAGTCCGGCGACCAGCACCGCCGCCAGCGCGATCAGGCCGTTGCGCATGCGGTTGTCCGTCCTCATGCGCCGCTCCAGCGGTACTGCTGCCGCAGCCGTTCCAGTAGTTCGTCGAAGTCGCCGTCGCTGGGCATCCGCTGCGCGTACGCGGCGTACTGCCACACGCGCACCATCCGCGCGAACAGGCCGCGCTCGGCTTCGTCAGGCAGCCCGCGCGAGGCGCGCAGGCATTCTGCTTCGGTGGCGCCCGGCGGCAGCGTGGTGCCCAGGCGCGCCGCCATCGACTCGACGCTGGCGCGGTACAGCAACGCCAGCGCATCGCGCGGCCGGTGCTCATGCCACAGCCGGCGCGCGGTACCGGCGATGTCGTCCGGCAGCGCCTCGGGCAAATCCAGCGGCTGGCGGGTGGCCTCGCCGGGCGGCAGCCGTTCGCGCCGGCTGCCGCCGCGCATCCATGGCAGCCAATAGCGCATCGTCGCCAGCAGCAGGACCACCAGCGCACCCGCCAGCAGCCACAGTCCCCATTCGCCGAGGAACGCGATCACGCCGGCGAAGCCTTTCATCCATTCCGGCAACCGCATCGGTTGCTGGGGCGCGTCGGGATGGCGCGCCTGCCAGACGGTGCGCTGGCGTTTCTCGCCCAGCAGCGGATCCTCGTAGGCGCGGCGCACGGCTTGGCGGAAGCCGGCATCGTCCTCGCGCCGATCGCCGAAGACGATCGGCAGCGTCGGCGGGGTCTGCTGCGCCGGCGCCGATGCCGGCGGCTGCGTCCGCGATGGATGGCGATCGCGTTCCTGCGCCTGTGCTACGCCGGCATGCGACAACACGCCCACCGCCAGCAGCAGCGCGAGCGCGCCGCCGGCCGACAGCAGGCGCTGGCGCAGCCGGCGGAAGGCGATCTCCACGTCCCAGGCTTCGATCTCGGTGCGGCGGTTGAGGTACAGCCCGAAGCCGGCGCCGATGTAGAACGGCTCGACGATGCTGACCGCCAGCCAGACCAGCGCGTTGTAGCCCAGCTGCGACCACCACGGCGGTTGTTGCGAGATCAGCGACCACGCCGCGCGCGCGGTCTCCGGCAGCATCTCCAGCGGCACGAACAGGAAGATCGCCACCACGCTGGCCAGCACCAGCGCGGCTTCGAAATGCAGGCACACCAGCGTCAGCAGCGTGGCGTTGCCGTAGATGGCGCTGCCGAGCGCGCCGCGCCGTTCGCGCCGCTGCGCGGCATCGCCGCCTTCCAGCAGATCGATCGGCAGGTACAGCGCGCGCACAGGTCCCAGCCGCCGCCAGGTCAGGTAGCCGCGCAACGCGCTCCAGCCCCACTGCCGCTGAGCGCGCAACGTCTCGCGCACGCCGGGCGTGGCGCCGAACACCGCGCGCGAGATCACGAACAGCGGGATGCGATCGAACAACGGCTTGAGCCACCACATCAGCAGCAGCGCCAGCCAGAAGCGGTCGAGCGCGAACGCCAGCGCGTTGAGCAGCGCGAACGCCGGCAGCGTCGCCAGCCACCACGACTTCCAGATCACCCCGGCGTGCCGGCGCACCAGCGCCATGCCCAGCTCCATCGCTTCCCACGACGAGCGCGCGCGCAGCTGCACGGTCAGCAGATCAAGCCGCATCGCCGCCTCCGCGCCCGCCGCGCCACAGCCACGCCAGCACCAGCGTCCACAGCGCGGCGGATACGCCGTACTTGATGCCGGCCGGGATCGACTGGGTGGAAGACCAGAACGCTTCGATGAAGGCCGCCACCAGCAGCATCGCCGCCGCGCCCAGGCAGATCCGCGCGCCCTTGCGGCCGGCGACCACCAGCGCGTCGATGCGCCGCCGCCGGCCCGGCGCGATCAGGTTCAATCCCAGATGCAGGCCAGCGCCGCCGCACAGCACGATGGCGGTCAGCTCGAACGGCGCGTGCCCGGCGACGAAGCGCCACAGCGGATCGCCATAGCCGATCTGCTGCAGGTGCCCGAATACCGCGCCGATGACCACGCCGTTGAAGATCAGCACCAGGATCGCGCCGACGCCGGCGAGCAGCCCGCTGGCGAACGTGCGCAGGCCGATGCTGATGTTGTTCATGATGTAGTGGCCGAACATCTGCCAGTCGCCGCCGCTGGCGCGCCCGAGCTTGTGGCGTGGATCGGCCGGGTCGTACATCTGCTCCATCTGCGCGATCTGGCCCGGCTCCATCAGCGAATGGATCAGCTCGGGCCGGTATTGCAGCAGTACGAACATGCCCACCAGCGGCAACGCGAACAACAGCAGCGCGGCCCACATGCAGCCCGGCTCGCTGCGCACCAGCCGCGGAAAATCGGCCAGCAGGAACCGCGCCGCGCGGCGCCAGCGCGGCGCCGGCGTGCGGTACAGCAGGTTGTGGCCCTGCTGCATCAGCAACTGCAGGTGATCGGTCAGCGACGGGCTGTAGCCGCGCCGGCGCGCCAGCGCCAGCTGCTGGCACAGGCGGCGGTAGCGCGCGGGGATTTCCTCGTCGGCCACCGCGCTGGCGTTGCGCTCGCCGCGCGCCTTGCGCGCATCGCCGCGCACTTGCAGCCAGTGCTCGAAGGCCTGCCATTCGGCCTGGTGGCGGGCGACGAACTGCTCCTGCCTCATCGCCGCCCCAGCAGCCAGTTGGCCATGCCGTACAGGCGCAGCACGCCGGGTTGGCCCTGCGCCTGGGTCAGCGGCGCGGCGATATCGGCCAGTTCGATCTGGCGCGCGGGCGTGAGCCGCGGCGCGCGTTCGCCGAAGGCCACCACCGCGCCCTGCTCGTCCGGCCGCAGCGGTAGCGGCGGCGCGTAGACCGCGTTGAGCGGCGCGGCACGATGTTCGGCGCGCGGCGGCACGTGCACGACCAGCGTGCCGGCGACCATGTCGCCCAGCCGGCGTCCATGCGGATCGATCAGGCTGGCGACCAGCCCGGCGGCGTAGCCGACCGGCAGCATGTCCACGGCGCGCAGCAGGTTGCGGATGACCGCGGCCAGCCAGCCCACCGGCGCGCCATCGGCCGACACCACGCGCAGGCCCAGCGCGCGCTTGCCGACCGTCTGCCCGTTCCAGGACGCCTCCAGCACGATCGGATAGGCCCAGAACAGCAGGAACATGCCGACCGCATAGATGCCCTGTCCCACGCCGCCGAGCAGGCCCAGCGGTATGCCCATCAGCAGCAGGACGGTCAGCCGCACCGCCAGGTCGATCACCCACGCCACCGCACGCGGCATCGCGCCGGCGGCCGGCAACTGCAGCACGACGCCTTCGGGCGTGATCACTTCGCGATAGGTGTCGAGACGGATCGGATCAGCGGCGGCCATCGCGCGCTCCGCGCCGGAATCGTGTGGTCCGGCCTCCCCGCCGGATGCCTGCTGTGCGCGGCATGCGCGTACCTGTCCCTTGTCCCCTGAACGCAGCGACTTTAGCCGGCCACGCCGCGCTTGCCCAGCCCATGCCGCGGCCACCGGCACTACACTGCCGCATGCGCGATGCCTCCTTCCCCTGCCGTGCCGGCTGCGGCGCCTGCTGCATCGCGCCGTCGATCACCACGCCGATGCCAGGCATGCCGCACGGCAAGCCGGCGGGCGTGGCGGGCGTGCAACTGGACGAGCAGTTGCGCTGCCGCCTGTTCGGCAAGCCGGAGCGGCCGGCGTTCTGCGGATCGCTGCAACCGCAAGCGCAGATGTGCGGCGCCACCCGATCGCAAGCACTGGCATGGCTGGCTGCACTGGAGAAAGCGACCGCGCCGTAAAGCCGCCAACGGCATGCCGGCCGGTCAATCGCGCTTTCCTTTCGACTGTTACGTCGCGGCGTTTCGATCAGAGCCGGGCGGCGCGCTCGCCGACAGATAGCGATCCTTCAACCGCACATAGTGCTGCGCCGAATAGTGCAGGCTCTCGATTTCCCGGTCGCTGAGCGTGCGCGCCAGCCGCGCGGGATTGCCCAGCCACAACTCGCCCTCGCCGACGATCTTGCCCGGGCCCACCACCGCGCCGGCGCCGACGAAGCCGTGCTTCCTGACCGTCGCGCCGTCGAGGATGCATGCGCCCATGCCGATCAGGCAGGCGTCCTCGATCGTGCAGGCATGGATGATGGTGCCGTGGCCGATGGTCACGTCCGCGCCGATCAGGGTCGGATGGCCGGCCTGGTTGTACGGGCTGTAATGGCTGACGTGGATGATGGTGCCGTCCTGCACGTTGCTGCGCGCGCCGATGCGGATGAAGTTGACGTCGCCGCGGATGACGGTGCCCGGCCAGACCGACACGTCCTCGGCCAGTTCGACGTCGCCGATCACGGTGGCCGCCGGATCCACGTACACGCGCGGGCCGAGCACGGGGGAACGATCGAGATAGGGGCGCAACGAGGTCATGCCGGCATTGTAGTGCGCCGGCACGCGGGCGGCGGCATACACTCGCCGCATGAACATCGACGCCAACGCCGAAGAACGACAGGATGCCGCCCATCGCCACGACGACGGGACCGATGCGCCAACGACGCTCGCGGATCTGGCGCCGACCCTGCAGCGCCTGCGCCGGGCCTGGCAGGCGCGCAAGCCGGATGGCGCGCAACGCCGCGACGATCTGCAGCGGTTGCGCGATGCGCTCAAGCGCCGGCTGCCGGAGATGGCCGATGCCATCGCCGCCGATTTCGGCCACCGCTCGCGCCACGAGTCGCTGATCGCCGACGGCATGACGGTACTCAACGAGATCGATCATCTGCGCGGCCACCTGCGCGGCTGGATGAAACCGCGCCGCGTCGGCGTGGGCTGGCGCTTCTGGCCGGCGCGCGCGGAACTGCGCGCCGAACCGGTCGGCGTGGTCGGCGTCATCGCGCCATGGAACTACCCGGTCAACCTCGCGCTGATTCCGCTGGCCACCGCGATCGCCGCCGGCAACCACATCTATCTCAAGCCGTCCGAATACACGCCGCGCACGAGCGCGTTCCTGCGCAGCCTGCTGGCCGAGGTATTTCCGCACGATCGCGTCGCCGTGGCCTGCGGCGGCGCAGACATCGGGTCGGCCTTCGCCGCGCTGCCGCTGGACCACCTGGTGTTCACCGGTTCGACCGCGGTCGGGCGCAAGGTGATGGCGGCGGCCGCGCCCAACCTGACGCCGCTGACGCTGGAACTGGGCGGCAAGTCGCCGGCGATCATCTGCGACGACTATCCGATCGAGCAGGCCGCCGCGCGGCTGGCGACCGGCAAGTGGTTCAACGGCGGGCAGACCTGCATCGCGCCGGACTACGTGCTGATCGGCGCCGATCGCCGCGACGCGCTGGTCGAGGCGCTGCGTGCGCAGGTGCGGCAGCGCTACGGCGCGCTCGATGACGCCGGCGACTACACGCGCATCATCAACGATGGCCAGTACGCGCGGCTGCAGGCCGGCCTGGACGATGCGCAGGCCCGCGGCCACGAGGCGATCGTGCTGACCGGCCGGCACGATCCGGCGCAGCGCCTGCTCGCGCCGACCGTGCTGCTGGATCCGCACGACGATGCGCAGTTGATGCAGGAGGAAATCTTCGGCCCGATCCTGCCGATCCGCAGCGTCGGTTCGCTCGGCGAGGCCATCGCCTTCGTCAACGCGCGCGATCGGCCGCTGGCGCTGTATGCCTTCAGCCACCAGCGCACGCAGGTCGAACGCATCCTGCGCGGCACGCTGGCCGGCGGCGTCACCGTCAACGACACGCTGCTGCACTTCGCCATCAACGGACTGCCATTCGGCGGCATCGGCCCCAGCGGCATGGGCGCCTACCACGGCCGCGCCGGGTTCGACGCGATGAGCAAGCAGCTGCCGATCCTGTGGCAGTCGCGCCTGGCCGCCAGCGATCTGCTGAAGCCACCCTATTCGAGAATCGCGAAGCTCATCGAATTCCTGTCGCGCTGATGCGCCGCCGACGGGCATGCCGGATCTGCAACCCACCGGCCGATTGCGTCCTCAACGGATCTCCAGCATGGCAATGCGTTCTCCGTCCAGCCCGATGACATGATCCAGTTCGACCGGACTGCCGGGGAAATTGCCGGTGGTCCGCACGCGCACGATCAGCGCATCTGCCGTGCGCCGCGCCGACAGGGGCTCGACACGGTACCGGTAGCGTGCCTTGGCGGATCGTTTCCACGCCTTGATCGCTTCCCAGCCACGCATGGTTTCGCCTTCGTCGCGCACCTGCGCATCCGGTGCGAAACATTGCTCGACTCCGTCCGCGCCGTCGTCGTTTTCGTACCGCAGATACAGGGCGACCGCGTGCGGCAGATTGTCGATATCCATGATCGAATCCTCGGATGCGCTTTTGCTTGCGGGGTCGGCATCCTCGCTCTACGCTTGCCCGCCGACAAGAACGCACCGGAAGGTAAGTGGCTAACGAAAGGGCCAGGAAGTCCTACACCCCCGATGCCGCCGCCAGCGATGCCGAAGCGGCGATTCGGCTGCTGGAAGGGCGCTGGAAGCTGCTGATCCTGTTCCACCTGTTCGACGGCAAGGTGCAGCGCTATTCCGACCTGGAACGCCTGATCCCGTCGATTTCGCAGAAGATGCTCGCCCAGCAACTGCGCCGGCTCGAAGCCGACGGCATCGTGGCGAGGACCACGTACGCGGAAGTGCCGCCGCGCGTGGATTATCGGCTGACGGCCTGGGGCCAGTCCCTGTGCCCGGCGCTGGACGGTCTGCTGCTGTGGATGGAGCAGAAATGAAAGCCATCGCATCCCGGCATCGCGGCCGGCCCCACCCGCCCGGTATCCGGACAAGGATCTGCCCATGAAGATCGCCAGCTGGAACGTCAACTCGCTCAACGTGCGCCTGCCGCACCTGCAACAGTGGCTGGAAACCGCCGCGCCGGACATCGTCGGCCTGCAGGAAACCAAGCTGGAGGATCCGCGCTTTCCGGATGCGGCGCTGGCCGCGCTGGGCTACCGCAGCGTGTTCGCCGGGCAGAAGACCTACAACGGCGTGGCGATCCTGTCGCGCGAGCCGATGGTGGATGTGCAGATCGGCATCCCGGGCTTCGAGGACGAGCAGAAGCGCGCGATCGCCGCGACCGTCGGCGGCGATCCGGGTTCGCCGCAGGCGCTGCGCATCGTCAACCTGTACGTGGTCAACGGCCAGGACGTGGGCACCGAGAAATACGGCTACAAGCTGCGCTGGCTGGAGGCGGTGCGCGAATGGCTGCAGGCCGAGTTGCAGAAGTATCCGCGGCTGGTCGTGCTGGGCGATTTCAACATCGCTCCGGACGAGCGCGACGTGCACGATCCGCTGATCTGGAACGAGGGCCACATCCTCACCTCGGCCGCCGAGCGCGAGGCGCTGCGCGCGCTGTACGCGCTGGGCCTGCACGATGCCTACCGCCTGCATCACGCCGACGGCGGCGTGTTCAGCTGGTGGGATTACCGCGCCGCCGGTTTCCGCCGCGATCTGGGCCTGCGCATCGATCTGACGCTGGTATCGGACGCGTTGCGCGCCGGCGCCGTCGAAGCCGGCATCGATCGCGAGCCGCGCACCTGGGAGCGTCCCAGCGACCATGCGCCAGCGTGGGTACGCCTGGGGTGAGCGGAGGATGGCGGAAAGAAGAAGGCCCGGCGCGAGCCGGGCCTTCGTTGCCACGGACCTTGGGTGCGTCTTATGGAGCGCACGCGGCCGTAGCGCAAACTTCTACCGCGCGCGGCCGCGGGTGAAGAGGTTGACGATGAGCAGCAGGATGACCGCGCCCAGCAGCGAATACAGGAAGGTGGTTAGGGTGATGGCCTGGTTGATGCCGCCGCCGAACAGCCAGCCGGCGAGCATGGCGCCCACGATGCCGACCACGATGTTGAGGATGATGCCCTGCTGGGCATCGCGCTTCATGATGAGGCTGGCGAGCCAACCGACGATGCCGCCGACAATCAGCCAGATGATGATGCCCATGTCTTTGCTCCTTGGTCAGACGAAAGACACCCGGAGGGATGCCGAACGCCATTCAAGCCGTACTGCCGTGAAGCTGCCGTGTAACCCATGCCGGGCCGGCCCGCGCATGGCCGGATCCGGCCGGAACGGGCGGTGAGGCAGCCGATGGCGAACGGCTCCGACCATTGGCGCTTCGACGACATCGACGTCTGGCGGCTGGCGCACCGGCCCGGCGATCGCGGCGAGCCGCAGGCGCGCGTGGTGCTGGCCTCGGCGCTGGGCATCGACGATCCGCAGTCGCTGCCGATCCGGCGCGAGGATCGCGGCCGCCCGCGGCTGGACGCGCCGCTGTCGCACCTGGACACCGGCTGGAGCCACAGCGGCGATCAGCTGCTGGTGGCGCTGGGCGGGGAGCAGCAGCTCGGCGTCGATCTGGAACGGCTGCGGCCGCGGCCGCGCGCGATGCTGCTGGCCGAGCGCTTCTATCACCCGCAGGAACTGCGCTGGCTGCTGAGCCTGCCGCCGGAGCGGCAACAGCCGGCGTTCGTGCGGCTGTGGTGCGCCAAGGAGGCGGTGCTGAAAGCGCACGGGCATGGCATTTCCTTCGGCCTGGAGCGTTTCTGGATCGGCGAGGACGAGGGCCGGCTGCGCGTGCTGGAAAGCCCCCCGGAGTTGGGCCGCGCCGAGGACTGGCGCCTGCGCGAGTGGCAGCCGCTGCCGGACTATCTGGCCGCGCTGGCCTGGCATCCGCGCAGGAAGTGACCGGAGCTGTCCACCCTTCCCCCCGGATCCGTCACTTCCTGGCATGCATCGATGTGACGGCGTGGAGCGGAGCTTGGCTCCGCTGCTGCCGCATCCGTCGCGTGCGCAGCCGAGCAAGCTCGGCGCGACGAAAGTTCGCCGTCCCCGCTCCGGAGGAAGGGCGGCCTTGCCAGGGGTTTCAGGATTCAAGCTGCCTTGGAAAAGCGATGAAGGGACGGCGCGCACCTGCGGGCAGGCGGCGCGGTCGGCGATACTGGCGCCGATGAACGACACCCCTTCTACTTCCATCCCCGCCGAGGCGCAGGCCGACCTGCGCGCCGGCCTGGCCGCGCTGGGCCTGGACGCCGACGCCCTGGCTCCGCCGCTGCTGGCCTACCTGGCGCTGCTGCTGCGCTGGAACCGCACCTACAACCTGACCGCCATCCGCGACCCGCGGCAGATGGTCACCCGCCACCTGCTCGACTCGCTGGCCATGCACCGGTTCATCGACAGCGGCACACTGGCCGATCTGGGCACCGGCCCCGGCCTGCCCGGCATTCCGCTGGCCATCGCCCACCCGGGACTGTCGGTGACGCTGGTGGAGAGCAACGGCAAGAAGGCGCGTTTCCTGCGCGAAGCCGTGCGCCAGCTCGGCCTGGCCAACGCGCGGGTGGCCGAATCGCGCGCCGAGGCGCTGGACGAACCCGGCGCCTACGATGCCCTCACCGCACGCGCGCTGGACACGCTGGCCGGCATCGTCGCCGTCGGCGGCCACCTGCTGGCGCCCGGCGGGCGGCTGCTGGCGATGAAGGGCGTGCGCCCGGACGAGGAGATCGCCGCACTGCCCGCCGGCTGGGCCGCGACGGCCATCCATCCGCTGTCCGTGCCCGGCCTGGACGGCGAGCGCCATCTGGTGGAGGTGGGCCGGACGGCGTGAAACCCGCATAATCCCCGGTCCGCCCCCTTCCCACCCCCGAGGCATCCCCCCGCATGGCCCGCATCATCGCGATCGCCAACCAGAAAGGCGGCGTCGGCAAGACCACCACCGCCGTCAACCTGGCCGCCGCGCTGGCGCGCGCCCCGCAGCGGGTGTTGCTGGTGGACCTGGATGCACAGGGCAACGCGACGATGGGCAGCGGCGTGGACAAGCGCGAGCTGGCTGCCTCCAGCTGCGACGTGCTGCTGCAGGAGGTGTCGGCCAAGGCCGCCATCGTCACCGCCCCGGAAGGCTTCGACCTGCTGCCGGGCAACATCGACCTGACCGCGGCCGAAATCCAGCTGATGGACAGCGAGGCCCGCGAGCAGCGCCTGAAGACCGCGCTGGAACCGCTGCGCGGCGACTACGACTTCATCATCATCGACTGCCCGCCGGCGCTGTCGCTGCTGACCCTCAACGCGCTGACCGCGGCCGACTCGGTGCTGGTGCCGATGCAGTGCGAGTACTACGCGCTGGAAGGCCTGAGCGCGCTGATGGAGACCATCGAGGCGCTGCGCGGCCGGCTCAACCCCAAGCTGGAGATCGAAGGCGTGCTGCGCACGATGTTCGACATCCGCAACAACCTGGCCAACGCGGTGTCGGCCGAGCTGACCAACCATTTCGGCGACAAGGTGTTCCGCACCATCGTGCCGCGCAACGTGCGCGTGGCCGAGGCGCCCAGCCACGGCCAGAGCATCGTCGGCTACGACCGCGCCTCGCGCGGCGGCGTGGCCTACCTGGGGCTGGCCGGCGAAATCCTGCGCCGCCAGGCCGACCGCAACAAGACGCAGAAGAGACTGGAGCACGCCTGATGAGCGCCCCGAAGAAGCGCGGCCTCGGCCGCGGCCTGGAAGCTTTGCTCGGCCCCAAGGCGGCCGAGGCGCCGCCCGCCGAGGCGCAGCCGGGCGAGGCGCTGCGCACGCTGCCGGTGGGCCAGCTGCAGCCGGGCAAGTACCAGCCGCGCACGCAGATGGATTCGACCAAGCTCGACGAGCTGGCCGAGTCGATCAAGGCGCAGGGCGTGATCCAGCCGATCGTCGTGCGCGAGCTGGCGCCGGGACAGTTCGAAATCGTCGCCGGCGAGCGCCGTTGGCGCGCCTCGCAGCGCGCCGGGCTAGCCGAGGTGCCGGTGGTCGTGCGCGAGCTGGACGATCGCACCGTCATCGCGATGGCACTGATCGAGAACATCCAGCGCGAGGACTTGAACCCGCTGGAAGAAGCGCAGTCGCTGCAGCGCCTGATCAGCGAGTTCTCGCTGACCCACGCCGAGGCCGCCGAAGCGGTCGGCCGCTCGCGCGCGGCGGTGTCCAACCTGCTGCGCCTGCTGGAACTGCCGCCGGCGATCCGCGCGCTGCTGGAGGCGCGCCGGCTGGAGATGGGCCACGCGCGCGCGCTGCTGACGCTGTCGCCGGAACTGGCCAGCAAGCTGGCCCACGAGGCCGCCGAGAACGACTGGTCGGTGCGCGAGGTCGAGCACCGCGCGCAGCAGTTCGCCGCCGGCAAGTTGCCGGTGAACGGCAAGAAGGCCAGGCCGGGCAAGACCGCGCCGCAGCCGGACATCGCCTCGCTGGAAACCGAACTGTCCGAAAGCCTCGGCACCAAAGTCACCATCGCCCATGGCCGCGGCGGCAAGGGCAAGCTGGTCATCGCCTACACCGATCTGGACACATTGGACGGCGTGCTGGAGCGGTTGCGCCCGAAAGCCTGACGCCCGCCTCTTTCCCTTTCTGTGGGACGTGCCGGCTAGCCGGCACGGGTCAGTGGCGACAGGGAAAGAGCAAATCTTTCAATCCGGAGCAAGGCAAGGTTCTTCTCCATGCGGATTCGCCGGGATCATGGCGGATCTTCCAACTCCCGTCGCGACTGACGTCGCTCCCACATGACGCTTTCCTGCAAGGCGGTGCGGACAGGCCGACGCTGGATTGAATGGCCGTTCCCGCGAAGGCGGGAAGCGCTTTTCAACAGCCGATAGGCTGTTCATCCAGCGACCTCAATTTCTGACCGGACAGGCGATGAAACGATTTCGCCCTCGGCGATCTTTCCTGTGTCCTCAAGATGCCGATGCGCCCGGAGGGAAGGCAGCGGCCGGCACAACCGGCACGATCGCCCATGCCGCGCTGTACTACCATCGGCGCTTTCCGCTTTCTCCGGAGCGCCGTCTTGAAATCCGTCCTGCTCGCCCTGCTGCTCGCGGCCGCGCCGTCGCTGGCCGTCGCCCAACCCGCCGCGCCCGCCGGTGCCGACCAGCGCTTCCAGCAGATCTACGAGCGCGAATGGAAGTGGCGGCAGGAGCAGACCGGTTCGGCCGACGAGGACACCGACACCAGCGGCGACAAGACCCGCCTGCCCGATGTCGGCGCCGACGCGCAACAGGCGCGGCTGAAGGTATGGGAGCAGGTGCTGCGCGATCTCGATGGCATCGATGCGCGGCAGCTGTCGCCCGACAACCGCATCAACCTGGCGATCTACCGTCCGCAGGTGCAGGACCTGGCCGACGAGGTCCGCCTGCGCGCCTACGAGATGCCGTTCAATTCGGACTCCTCGTTCTGGTCCAACCTGTCGTTCATGGCGCGCCGGCCGATGCACACGGCCGCCGACTACCGCGCCTACGCCGCGCGGCTGCGCGACGTGCCGCGCTATTTCGATCAGCAGACGGACAACATGCGCGCGGGACTGTCGCGCGGATTCTCGGTGCCGCGCGCGGTGCTGGACGGGCGCGAGGTCTCGATCGCCACGGTCGCCGATCTGAAGGATCCCGAACAGTCCACGTTCTATGCGCCGTACAAAAAAATGCCCGCCGGCATCCCGGCCGCCGAGCAGCAAGCACTGCGCGCCGAGGCGCGCGCGGCGATCGCCGAGGCGCTGGTGCCGGCATTCGGCAAGCTGCTGGCGTTCTTCCGCGACGAATACGTGCCGCGGGCGCGCACCACGCTGGCTGCCGAGGCGATGCCCGGCGGCGAGGACTTCTACCGCCAGCAGATCCGCAAGTACACGACGCTGGAACTGTCGCCGCAGGAGATCCACGACATCGGCCTGGCCGAGGTGGCGCGCATACGCGCCGAGATGCAGGACGTCATCGCGCAGACCGGCTTCAAGGGCACGTTCGCCGAGTTCCTGGCCTTCCTGCGCACCGACCTGCAGTTCTACGCCAAGACGCCGCAGGAACTGCTGTACAAGGCGGCGTGGATCTCCAAGCGCGTCGATGGCGAGGTCGGCAAGGTCATCGGCACGCTGCCACGCGGGCGCTTCACCATCGTCGAGGTGCCGGCCGATATCGCGCCGTTCTGGACCGCCGGCCGCGGCGGCCTGGGTACCTACTGGCTCAACACCTACGACCTGCCGTCGCGGCCGCTGTACAACCTGCCGGCGCTGACCCTGCACGAGTCCTCGCCGGGCCACTCGCTGCAGGCCGCGCTGGCGCAGGAGCAGGGCGAACAGCCGGCGTTCCGCCGCGACAACTACATCTCCGCCTACGGCGAGGGCTGGGCACTGTACACCGAGAAGCTCGGCAAGGAGATGGGCATCTACGAGACGCCGTACGAGGACTTCGGCCGCCTGACCTACGAGATGTGGCGCGCCAGCCGGTTGGTCATCGACACCGGCGTGCACCACAAGGGCTGGACCCGCGAGCGGGCGCTGGCCTACCTGCGCGACCACACCGCGCTGTCCGAGCACGAGGTGACCACCGAGGTCGACCGCTACATTTCCTGGCCGGCGCAGGCGCTGAGCTACAAGCTGGGCGAGATCGCCATCGTCCGCCTGCGCGCCGAGGCCGAGCAGGCGCTGGGCGCGAAATTCGACCTCAAGGCCTTTCACGACGCGGTGCTGAAGCAGGGCTCGGTGACGCTGCCGGTGCTGGAAAGCCAGATCCGCCAGTTCATCGCCACCAGCCGCGCGGCACTGGCTACCCCGGCCGCCGCGCCCTGAGGCGGGCTCCTCGCTCGGCTCAGGTGAGCCGCCAGCGGAGCAAGCTCCGCTCTACAAGGCGCGATATCCCTACGCCAATCAGCCGAGGACCGCGTCGGGCGGCAACCGATACTTCCAAAACTCCGGCATAGAGCCGAGCTTGCTCGGCTCCGGCAACCGCCGGCGAAGCAAGTCCCGCTCCACGGAGCCACTCTTCCTAAGTGCTTGCGGCACAAGGGAAACTCCGACATAATGCGCGGCTCGCTGCGTCCTGCCCTGGCCGGATCCGTAGCCGGAAGCGCGATTCCGGCCGCACTGCAGCGGTTTCCTTTCCGTATCGCGCGGCGCCTGCCTGCAGGCCGCCGGGCCGCCGTCTCCCGGGCTATGGGCGACAAGATTACCTATCGAGGTGCGTATGTCCCGTGTATGCCAAGTCACCGGCAAGCGCGTGCAGACCGGCAACAACGTCTCGCACGCCAACAACAAGACCCGTCGTCGTTTCCTGCCCAACCTGCATGAGCGCCGTTTCTGGGTCGCCAGCGAAAACCGCTGGATCAAGCTGAAAGTGTCCGCGCACGCGCTGCGCACCATCGACAAGAACGGCATCGACGCCGTGCTCGCCGACCTGCGCGCCCGTGGCGAAAAGATCTGAGGAGTAATCGAACATGGCATCCAAGCGCGACAAGATCCGTCTGATCTCCTCGGCCAACACCGGCCATTTCTACACGACGGACAAGAACAAGAAGAACACCCCGGGCAAGATGGAAATCAAGAAGTACGACCCGGTCGTGCGCAAGCACGTGATCTACAAGGAAGGCAAGATCAAGTGACCCCATGACGCGAACGCGCTCGCGCGTTCGCCGGCGTCATGCGTCATCCCCGCGCAGGCGGGGGGCGGCTTTTTCAACAGCCGCCAGGCTGGTCATCCAGCGCCTCAAGACAACCCCGCTCCGGCGGGGTTGTTGCTTTGGAGTTCCTCATCGTCTTGGCGCACGCCGGACCAGCGACTTCCGGCCATCCCTGATGCAAGACCCTGGGTCCCGGCCTGCGCCGGAACGACGGAGGCGCCATGAAATGAAAAACGCCGTAAGTCTTCCCCGCGCAAGCGGGAGGCGCTTTTCAACAACCGCCGGGCCGATCATCCAGCGCGTTCCCGGAAAGCCCGCCGCAAGGCGGGCTTTCTGCTTTTCGGCGTTACCGACTTACGTGCATCGGCTGAAGAGCGCTGTCCCTGCCCAGCGGCGAAAGGAAGGCCACTGCATTCCCTGTCACCCAGCGCAAGCTGGAAGCGCGTTGCAACAGCCGCGGGCTGACCATCCATGCTAACTGTTGCTCCTGCTACCAGACCAAGCGCAATCAAAGTGGATCCCAGCTTTCGCTGGGATGACGACAAAAAAAGTCTCTCGAGGCACCTGGGCAACTCCCAAGCTCTGCGCGGCTTCCGCTTTTCGCCTCGCCCCCGCAGAATCGGCCGATGCCCACCCGCGCGTGCCAACGATGACACCGGAATGGTCGCTCGCCACCGTGCTGCTGATCGTGGACTGGATCATCCGGCTCGGCGCGCTGTTGTGGATTCCCAGCCGCACCAGTCCGGCGGCGGCGCGCAGCTGGCTGCTGCTGGTCGGCTTCATCCCGCTGCTGGGCCTGCCGTTGTACCTGCTGCTGGGCCATCCCTGGCTGTCGCGCCAGCGCGTGCAGCGGCAGGCGCAGGTCAGCCAGGTCATCCGCGAGGAACAGTTGCCGCTGCGCGCGCTGCGCTGGTCGCCCGCCGGCGGCCCCGCGTTCGAGATGACGCCGCTGGTCGAGCGCCAGGGCGCATTCATGCCCACCCACGGCAACGCGGTGACGCTGCTGGACGACTACCATGCCTCGATCGATGCGCTGCTGGCCGACATCGACGGCGCTCAGCAACAGGTGCATCTGCTGTATTACCTGATGTTCGACGATGCGGTCGGCGATGCGGTGGTCGCCGCGCTGTGCCGCGCCGCCGCGCGCGGCGTGCGTTGCCGCCTGCTGCTCGATGCGGTCGGCGCGCGGCGCGGCCTGCGGCGTTATCGCAAGGTCCTGCGCGAGGCCGGCGTGGACGTGCACGAACTGCTGCCCGGCGGCCTGCGCTGGCGGCGCAGCGGGCGCATGGATCTGCGCAACCATCGCAAGGTGGCGGTCATCGACGGCCGCTGCGGGCATGTCGGTTCGCAGAACCTGGCCGAT
>Ga0160451_100321_pt1 | contig 33894 bp, 27 predicted proteins | sample HID1975M_E1MG_FD_108270 | JGI IMG/M metagenome (GOLD analysis project Ga0160451, IMG submission 108270) | Enriched soil microbial communities from UW Madison campus, WI, USA - HID1975M_E1 MG | ecosystem: Environmental > Terrestrial > Soil > Unclassified | place: USA: Madison, Wisconsin... | reverse complement strand
GCCGAAAGACGCGGCAGTGCGGGGGTATGGCGCAAGCAGCACACGGATGTGCTGCGCTCGGCTGTCGGAGGCAGGACGCCGGAGCCAGCCGATGCGCCATACCCCCGTACTGCCGCGGCTCCCGCCGAAGCCGACACCACCCAACGCCTTTGCTCCTGCGGTTGCGGTTGCGGTTGCGGTTGCGGTTGCGGTTGCGGTTGCGGTTGCGGACAGCGCACCAGAAGACCAAGGCACTCGCAAGCCGCCTTGCGTCGGCATGCTACGACCCGCCGCGGGCGCGGCTCAGATCCTGTAGCCGGTATGGATCGCGACGATGCCGCCGCTCATGTTCACGTAGCTGCAGCGCGACAGGCCGGCCTCTTCCATCATCCCCTTGAGCGCCTCCTGCGGCGGATGCCTGCGGATGCTCTCGGCCAGGTACCGGTAACTGTCGGCGTCGCCGGCGAACAGCCGGCCCAGCTTCGGCAGCACCTTGAACGAATGGAAATCGTAGACCGGCCTGAACCAGTCGGCCTTGACCTCCGAGAACTCCAGCACCCGCGCCTGCCCGCCCACCCTCAGCACCCGCGCGATCTCGCGCAGCGCCGCATCCTTGTCGGTGACGTTGCGCAGGCCGAAAGCCATCGTCACCAGGTCGAAGCTGGCGTCCGGGAACGGCAGCTTCTCGGCGTTGCACTGCACGTATTCGAAACCGGAGACCAGGCCGCGGTCGGTCATCCGGTCGCGGCCGACCGAGAGCATGCCGGCGTTGATGTCGCCCAGCACGATGGACCCGGTGTCGCCCACCCGCGGCTTCAGCAGCGCGGCGATGTCGCCGGTGCCTCCCGCGAGGTCGAGCACGCGGTCGCCCGGCTTGGCCTGGCAGGTGGCCACGAAATAGCGCTTCCACACCCGATGGATGCCCAGGCTCATCAGGTCGTTCATCAGGTCGTACTTGCCGGCGACCGAGGTGAAGACCTCGCCGACCAGTTTCTGCTTCTCGCCCGCGGGGACGTCGCGGAAGCCGAAGTGGGTGGTGCCGCTGTCGTAGGGGGATTGCTTGTCGGGGGCCTGGCTCATGTGCCGATTATGGCACCGGCGGACTTGGGGACGTGACCCACGCCACCTCACTCGAGGCGCCCGATCGGTGACGCGACACGTGGCGCGGTGGCCAATCCCGGCCCGGCCCGGCTCCGGCAGTGGACTCCCACAAGGGTCGCGGCTGTAGGAGCCGGGCTTGCCCGCGACCCGACGCCGTCGGCACAGGCGACGCCCTCGTTCTCCCGACACCCGTGTCGCCAGCAAGCTGGGCTCCTACAATCGCATCCATGACCGCCACCGCACCCGACTACCGCGCCCTGCTCGCCGTCGCCATCGAGGAAGCCCGCCAGGGCCTGGCCGAGGGCGGCATCCCGATCGGCGCGGCGCTATTCGCCCGCGACGGCACCCTGCTCGGCCGCGGCCACAACCGCCGCGTGCAGGAAGGCGACCCGTCGGTGCACGGCGAAACCGATGCTTTCCGCAAGGCCGGGCGCCAGCGCTCCTACCGCGACACGATCATGGTCACCACCCTGTCGCCCTGCTGGTACTGCAGCGGCCTGGTGCGGCAGTTCGGCATCGGTACGGTAGTGATGGGCGAGTCGGTCAACTTCCACGGCGGCCACGAGTGGCTGCGCGAGAACGGAGTGGAGGTGGTCGACCTGGCCGACCCGGAGTGCATCGCGATGCTGGGCGAGTGGATCGCGGCCAATCCGGGCGTATGGCACGAAGACATCGGCGAGGATTGACGGGCTCGTTCCCGCAAACCGGCGCACCCAAGCCGGTCCGCCCGCTACCGGCGAGCGCCGGCTTCAGCCCTCCGGCGCGCCAGCGCGCGCCAGCGCGGCCACCAGTTCGCGCACCAGGCGGCGCTGCACCATAGGCAGGCGCAGGTACGCGTCCAGCATCGCCTGGTCCTGGACACCCAGCGCCTGTGGCCATTCTGCCCGCGTCTCCCCTATCCGGTACTTGCCGCCGAACTGCAGCTCGTGCGGCTCCAAGCCGACCAGCGCCGCCAGCACCCGCAGCTTGTCCTGCTTGGGAATGGACTTGCCGTTGAGCCAGCCGGACACCGCCTGCGCGGTGACCGCCACGCCGCCATAGCGGGAATTGAAGCGCTTCTCGACCACCGCGGCACTGGCCTCGATGCCCTTGGCCTCGAGTGCCGCGCGCAGCCTTTCCGCGAATTCCGCCTTCTCTTTGTCCATGACGAAAGGCTAGGCAAGTGTCACTTTCGATCTGAAAGCAAAGCTTTCATTTATCTGAAAGTTTTGCTTTCATTGCGGCGTCTTGTCTCTGCCGCCGGTCGATGACCCATCCAGCGCTCCATCCACAGCCGGTGAACGCCGCGAGCGCGCGCCGCCTGCCGGGGTTGCGCTAGATGCCGGTCCTGGACTGGATCGGGAAGTCCGCCGTGGTGAAACACCACCGGGACGTGCCGTACCGGCTGCTGGAAGCGGTGCCGGAGCTGTCGTGCGGCGACGTGGACAGCGGCAACCTGATCGTCCAGGGTGACAACCTGCACGCGCTCAAGGCGCTACTGCCGCGTTACGCGGGACAGGTGAAGTGCATCTACATCGACCCGCCGTACAACACCGGCAACGAAGGCTGGGTTTACAACGACAACGTCAACAGCCCGGAGATCCGTCGCTGGCTGGGCGAGGTCGTCGGCAAGGAAGGCGAGACGCTGGACCGGCACGACCGCTGGCTCTGCATGATGTATCCGCGGCTGGTGCTGCTGCGTCAGTTCCTGCGGGATGATGGCGTGATCTTCGTGTCCATCGATGACAACGAAGTCGGCAACCTCCAGGCGCTGATGCGCGAGGTCTTCGGCGCGGGCAACGAGGTGGCCACCATCGTCTGGGAGAAGGGCAAGAAGGGCGATTCCAAGCTCATCTCGGTTACCCACGAATACATCGTCGCATTCGTGCGGAACAAGTCGCTGCTGAAGGCGAACAAGGTCGTCTGGCGACGGCGCAAACCCGGTGTAGAAGCCACCCTTTCCCACTACGACAGCCTGCGAGGCAGATTGGGCAACGATCACGCTGCGATCCGCAGGGAAATGATGGCGTGGTATCGAGGGCTTCCGAAAGGCGATCCGCGCAAGGCGCACAAGCACTACAACTGGTCCGATGATCGCGGTTTGTACTTCCCGGACAACTTCCACGGACCAGACGACGGCCGTGAAAGCCGGCCGCGCTACCCGATCCATCATCCCGTCACCGGTCAACCGTGCGCGATGCCATCCACAGGCTGGCGCTGGGAAGAAAGCACGACCAGAGGAGCACTGGCCGAGAGCCCGCCAAGGATCCACTTCGGCAAGGACCATACGACGATTCCGAACCGCAAAAGCTACCTGTTCGAGACAGATGTAGAGCCGATGCCGAGCGTCTTCTACAAGGACGGGCGTGCCGCCACTCTCGAAGTCGAGGCGATACTAGGGCCGGGCGCATTTCCATTCCCCAAGGATTCGGAAGCCATTTCCAACCTGATCGGCCTGGTGACGGATCCCGGCGATCTCGTGCTCGACAGCTTTGGCGGCTCAGGAACAACAGGCCATGCCGTCCTCCAGTTGAACCGGACGCTGGCCTATCCAATCAGGTTCATCCTGATTGAGCTGGACGAAAAGGTTGCCGAAACCCGGACGCGGGAGCGCGTCCGCAAGGCGATCGAAGGCTATGTGCCGCTGACGGGCAAGAGCCGGAATGCCGTCGCCGGCCTCGGCGGCGGCTTCCAGTTCTGCAGGCTCAGCGACGAACCCCTGTTCACCCCCGATGGCCGGATCCGCGACGACGTGCGCTTCGCCGAGCTGGCCGAGTTCGTCTGGTTCGCCGAGACCGGCACCGGCTACCGCAGCCCTCGGGTGAAATCCGCGCTGCTTGGCGTGCACGAAGGCCGCGCGATCTACCTGCTCTACAACGGCATCCTTGGCGACCGCTCCGTGGACGGCGGCAATGTCCTAACCGGCGCGGTGCTGGACCTGCTGCCTGCGCACGATGGTCCGCGCATCGTCTACGCCGCGGCCTGCCGCCTCGGCACCCCGCGCATGCAGCGCGAAGGCATCGTGTTCAAGCAAACGCCCTACGCGCTGGACGTGTCGCCGTGAGCGTCTTCGCGCCCAAGCCGTACCAGCAGGACGCCCTGGAAAGCATGCGGCGGTACTTCGGCAGGTGCCACGAACTGGGCAGTCCGGGCCTGGCCTTCACCGCGATCAACCAGGAACTCTGGAACCGCGGCCTGCCCTACCACCACATCGACGGCTTCGCGCCGGACATGCCGTACTTCTGCCTGCGCGTGCCGACAGGCGGCGGCAAGACCTGGCTCGCCGCCAAGAGCGCAGCCTTGGTCAATACCTACCTGCTCAGGGTGGAGCACAGTGTCGTGCTGTGGCTGGTGCCGTCGAAGGCGATCCGCGACCAGACGCTCAGGCTGCTGAAGGACCGGGCCAGCGCACTCCATGCCGCGCTCGCCGATGCCGGCGCGATTACGGTGATCGATCTGGAGGAGGCTCGTACCCTGACCCGGGCCACACTCGACACCAGCACGGTGGTGATCGTGTCCACGGTGCAGGCGTTCAACCGCGAGGACAGGGACGGTCTGAAGGTCTACCAGTCCAACGGCGCGCTGATGCAGCACTTCGACGGGCTGGCCGAAGCGCAGCGTGCGCAGTTGCTGATGGACGCCAACGGCGTCGTGCCCTGTTCGCTGGCCAACGTGTTACGGTTGCGGCGTCCGTTCTTGGTCGTCGACGAAGCCCACAACAACCGCACCGAGCTGGCGTTCTCGACCCTCGCCGCGTTCAACCCCAGCGGGATCCTGGAGCTGACGGCGACGCCGGACACCGAGAAGACGCCCAGCAACATCCTGTACAGCGTCTCCGCCGTGGAACTGAAGGCGGCGTCGATGATCAAGCTGCCCGTGCTGCTGGAAACCGAGAGCGACTGGCAGAAGTGCCTGGCCTACGCCATCGACCGGCGCGAACAGCTGCAGGCGGCGGCCGACGCCGAGCAGCGCCAGGGTGCTCCCTATCTGCGTCCCCTGGTGCTGATCCAGGCACAGGCGCGCCACAGGGACCGGGACACCCTGCACTGGGAGCGGGTGCTGGCCGAACTCACCTGCAACCAGGGCATCCCGGCCGCACGCATCGCGGTGGCGACCGGCGAGCGCAACGATCTCGATGCCATCGGCAGGGAATACGCCGGCGGCGTCGCCGACGCGGCCTGTCCGGTCCGCTTCGTCATTACGCAGCAGGCGCTGGCCGAGGGCTGGGACTGCCCCTCGGCCTACATCCTGGCCAGCCTGGCCGGAACGCAATCGGAAACCGCCGTGGAGCAGCTGCTCGGCCGCGTGCTGCGCCAGCCGGGCGCGACGGCGCGGGCGACGCCGGCACTGAACCAGTCGTATGCCTACGTCCTCTCCACCGATTTCACCTCGGCGGCCAGCGCGCTGCGCGACCGGCTGGTCGTCGGCGCGGGGTTCGAACGCAAAGCGGTTGAGGAGTTCGTGCGCGCTTCGAATCCAGACCAGGCCAGGTTCGATCTGACTCGCGGCCGGATCGTGGTGACGCCGGTCGCGGTACCGCTGGCAGCGACGCCGAGGCTCAGGGAACTGCCCAGGCCCCTGCAACACAAGGTCTCCTGGAACGCGAAGGCCGGCGAGCTGACGATCAGGCAACCGTTGACCGAAGCGGAAGCCGGGCAACTCGCCGCGACCGTGGACAGCGACGCCGAACGCAATGCAATCGTGCAGGCCGGCGAAGTCAGCCGCACTACCGCGATCGAGGTGCGCCAGAGTCCGGCCGAACTGGGCGAAACCCTGTCCGTTCCCGCGCTGGCGCTGCGTGTGCAGGGCGAGCTGCAACTGTTCGACGATCCGGAAGTGCTGGACTACCCTTTCGACCTTTCCAGCTACGACGCCCATCCGCTTACCGAAGACCTGCAGGCGCTCGGCTTGGCCGATCGCGTGTCCAGCGGCGGTGCCATCGACGTGACCAGCGAAGGCCGGATGATCGTCGGCTTCATCGCCGACCTGGACCGCGACCTCGGCTTCGCCTACCGGCCCGAGCACTGGGACGAAATCCGGCTGGCGGCCTGGCTGTGCAGGAACCTGCCCGATACCAGCATCACCCACGCGTCGAAATGGGCGTTCGTGCAGCGCTGGCTGCAGACGCTGATGCAATCGCCCGGCTGCGATCTCGCGCGCGCCAACCGGCAGAAGTTCCTGCTCCGCGGCCTGCTCGAAGCGCGCATCCGCACATTGCGGGGGGAGGCGGTCAGGCAGGCGTACCAGCAGGCCCTGTTCACCGACACCGCCGCGGAGCGAATGGAAGTCGGCAGCGGCTTCAAGTTCGATTTCGACCCGGACGCATACGCACCCAATGCGGATTACGACGGCCGCTTCGGCCTGTACGACTTCCGCCACCACTATTACGCCCGCATCGGCGACTTCGACAGCCGCGAGGAATTCGACTGCGCCTGCTGGCTGGACCAGCAAGCCGAACGCGGTCGTATCAGGTTCTGGGTACGCAACCTGGTCCGGAAGCAGGGCGCGTCCTTCTTCCTGCAGAAGGTGGACGGGCGCTTCTATCCCGACTTCATCTGCACCCTGCCCGACAGCGGGATCTTGGTCGTCGAGTACAAAGGCGCGCAGGGCTGGGCCAATGCCGAAGATGATCGTCGGATCGGGCGGCTGTGGGCGGAACTGAGCGGTGGCAGCTGCCGGTTCGTGATGGCCGGCAACCGCGACTGGGCGCCGATCGAAGCGGCGCTGGGCTGATCCGGACACCCCGCTTCACGCACTCGTGAAGCGGGGCTTGCACAAGGCTCAGAGGATGTACCTGCTCAGGTCCGGATCCTGCACCAGCTCGCCCAGGTGCGCGTCGACGTAGGCGCGGTCGACGCTGACCGCCTGTCCGTCGCGGTCCGGGGCCTCGTAGCTGAGCGTGTCGAGCAGGCGCTCGAGCACGGTGTGCAGGCGGCGGGCGCCGATGTTCTCCTGGCGCTCGTTGACCTGGGCGGCGATCTCGGCCAGGCGCTCGACCGCGTCGGGCACGAACTCCAGCGTCACCCCTTCGGTCGCCATCAGCTCCACGTACTGGCGGGTGAGCGCGGCCTTCGGTTCGGTGAGGATGCGGACGAAGTCGTCCTTGCTCAGCGCCGACAGTTCCACCCGGATCGGGAAGCGGCCCTGCAGCTCGGGGATCAGGTCCGACGGCTTGGCCAGGTGGAACGCGCCGGAGGCGATGAACAGGATGTGGTCGGTCTTGACCGTGCCGTACTTGGTGCTGACGTTGCTGCCTTCCACCAGCGGCAGCAGGTCGCGCTGCACGCCCTCGCGCGACACGTCGCCGCCGCCAACGGTATCGCCGCGCTTGGCGACCTTGTCGATCTCGTCGATGAAGACGATGCCGTGCTGCTCGCAGGCCTCGATCGCCGCGGCGCGGATGTCGTCTTCGTTGACCAGCTTCGCCGCCTCTTCCTCCACCAGCAGCGGACGCGCGGCCTGGATGGTGACGGTGCGGCTCTGGGTCTTGCCGCCGCCGAGGTTGGCGAACATCTGCCGCAGCTGCTGGCCCATCTCCTCCATGCCGGGCGGGGTCATGATGTCGACACCGGCCTGGGCGGCGATTTCCAGTTCGATTTCGCGCGCGTCCAGTTCGCCGGCGCGCAGCATCCGGCGGAACTTGGCGCGGGTGGTGTCCTCGGGGCCGGAGACCTGCACCTCGGCGTGGCCGGGCTCGAAGCCCATGGTCGGCGCGCGGCGAGGCAACAGCGCGTCGAGGATGCGCTCCTCGGCACGTTCCTCGGCCTGCAGGCGCACCCGCGCCTTGGCCTGTTCGCGGTACATCTTGACCGCGGTGTCGGCCAGGTCGCGCACGATCTGCTCCACGTCCTTGCCGACGTAGCCGACCTCGGTGAAGCGGGTCGCCTCGACCTTGACGAACGGCGCGTTGGCAAGCGTCGCCAGGCGGCGCGCGATCTCGGTCTTGCCCACGCCGGTGGGGCCGATCATCAGGATGTTCTTGGGCATGACCTCGTTGCGCAGCTCCGGCTCGAGCTGCATGCGCCGCCAGCGGTTGCGCAGGGCGATGGCGACCGCGCGCTTGGCCGACTGCTGGCCGATGATGTGGCGGTCCAGTTCCTGCACGATCTCGCGCGGGGTCATGGTGGAGGAAGTGTCATCGATCTTGTGCGGCATGGACGTGCTCACGAGTTGGGCGGAAAGTGCGGTCAGTCGACCGCCAACCATCTGGGGAAGAGCCCCTGAGCCAGGGGCGGCCGCGAAGCGGCGGGGTGTGGATGCCGGTGAGACGGGGCCCGCGATTCACGCAGGGAATCGCGGGGCGACAGCGCGAATGCGATGGCGCGTCCTCACAGCTCTTCGACGACGACGTTGCGGTTGGTGTAGATGCAGATGTCGCCGGCAATGTTCAACGCCTCCACCGCGATCGACTTCGCGTCCAGCGCCGTGTGCGCCAGCAGCGCACGCGCCGCCGAAAGCGCGTACGAGCCGCCGGAACCGATGGCGATGATCCCGTCCTCCGGCTCGATCACGTCGCCGGTGCCGCTGATGATCAGCGAAGTGTCCCTGTCGGCCACCGCCAGCAGCGCTTCGAGCTTTCCGTAGCGGCGGTCGGTGCGCCAGTCCTTGGCCAGTTCGACCGCGGCGCGCTGCAGCTGGCCGTGCTTCTCCAGCTTGGCCTCGAACAGCTCGAACAGGGTGAACGCATCGGCGGCGGCGCCGGCGAAACCGGCCAGCACCTGGCCGTCGCGGCCCAGGCGCCGCACCTTGCGCGCGTTGCCCTTCATCACCGTGTGGCCGAGGGTGACCTGGCCATCGCCGGCCACGGCGACCTTGCCGTCGCGGCGCACGGAGATGATGGTGGTGGCGTGGAACACGTTGGGGTTCTGGCTGGGGTCCATGCGGCCTCCGGAAGCTGTCCAACGGAGGTGGGGACGCCTGTGCGCCGATCAAGCCCGGGCGCTGCAATCGTTCCGGGCACGGGGTGGGCCATTGGCGTTCGCCGGACGCAACCCGCCATCTCCGGAAGGTCTGTTGCGTTGCCTGTCGCCGCGAAATAAAGGAGAAGGCGTCGGCTGCAAGCCGGCGCCGGGGGACATTCGCGGCAACAGGCGACGCAACAGACCCCCAAGCGCGGCATCAGCCGCTTGGCTGCCCTTGCTTCTTCCGCCTGGCCCGCGGATGCGCCGCGTCGTACACCTTGGCCAGGTGCTGGAAATCCAGGTGCGTGTAGATCTGGGTGGTGGCGATGTCGGCGTGGCCGAGCAGTTCCTGCACGCCGCGCAGGTCGCCGGAGGATTCGAGCACGTGGCTGGCGAAGCTGTGCCGCAGCATGTGCGGGTGCACGTGCTTGAACAGGCCCTGGCGTGCGGCCAGCTGGCGGATCCGGATCTGCACCGCGCGCTGGCTGATGGGTCCGCCGCCACGCCCCGGGAACACGAACGTATCCGCTGCGGCGGCGCTGGACGCGCGCCACGCGTCCAGCGCGCGACGCGCGTGCGAACCGACCGGCACGCTGCGCTGCTTGCCGCCCTTGCCCAGCACCGTGACCAGCCCGACCTCCATCTGCAGGTCGCGCCAGCGCAGCGCGCACAGCTCGCTCAGGCGCAGGCCGGAGGAATAGAACAGTTCCAGCAAAGCGCGGTCGCGCAGGCCCAGCGGCGCGTCGGTCGGCACTTCGACCAGCCGCATCGCCTCGTCCACGTCCAGCACCTGCGGCAACCGTCGTGGCGCCTTGGGTGCGCGCAGGCCGGCGGCCGGACTGGCCGGGATCACCCCGTTGCGCAGCAGCCAGGCGTAATAGCTGCGGCAGGCCGACAGGCGCCGTTGCAGGCTCTTCGGGGCCAGTCCGCGGCGGTGTTCGGCGGCGACGAATTCGCGCAGGCGCGCCGCGTCCAGGCGCGCCACCTCGCCGGCACCCTGGGCCTGTGCCCAGGCCGCCAGCGCATCGAGGTCGCGGCGGTAGGCATCGAGCGTGTGCGCGGACATCGCCCGCTCCACGCGCAGGTGGTCGAGGAACGAGTCAATGCAGGTCATCTGGAATGAGATCCACCACACATGGATGCATGATGCGCGAACCTTCGCGCTGCCTACAGCCGGCGAAGTGCGGCACATCAAGAATTATCTACTTTATCCCAGCGCCTATGGGCCCGCGAGCTTGGAACGCAGCGCCGCCGGAACGGCCCCATCTATCCAATCGAATCAAGTCCCTTCCGGTAACGACAACAAGCCTTCTGGCGGAGGCACCGGCTGCCACGCCCTATGGGACTTACGCTGGGCCTTGAAAACGCGAGCGATTCGCTCCGCCGCGCTCGAGCCGTAGTGCTCTGCGATCCGGAGGAAGCGCGCCTGAACATCAGACGACAGCGCGACGTCCCAATCAACCAGAAGGCTGTTGACGACGCTCCGGACCATCACCTCAGGGGTGACACCCTGCAGAAAGGCAATACTGGTTGCACCAGCGTACCGTATCTTCGGACCGCGCCATGCCCGTAGCAGATCTCGTGGGCCATTCTTCCCACCAATACGCCACTTTTTGCCGAACAGCATGTCCACATCGTCCAGAGCAATCCATCCCCCGGGCTTGAGGAATCGCCCAAGCGACAGAACGTCCAGCGCCGGCCAAGGTGTAGCGTGGCTGGCATCCACGAAGATGAAATCCAGCGGCGGCAGATCTGTGACATCGGCCGAAGTGACGCCGGTGTCCAAGTGAAACCCCTCGGTCGAACCGTGAATTTCCTTGACAGCATCGCCAGTCTTTCGACTTCGATCGAAATAACAGGATTCTGACGCGTCAAAGGAATGCAACGCCGGGGTGCGGCTGTTGACCCCCATGGCGGCCAACAGAACCGCCGAAGAAAAGCCCGAGGCCACACCGACCTCTGCCCCCACTGTCGCGCCACTTTCCTTGATGAAATAGCTCATCAGGACCGCTTCGGGTTGGGAAATTTCCCGCTGAATCCATGACGGCTTTCGTTCATAGACCTGGGCAAGCGTGCAGGGCATCCCGTTTCCTCTATCGAACGCGAACTGGCCGATCTAATCACACCAGGGGTCCCTGAACAAGGATCCGATTTGACTACTGCTGAAGACGCGCTTGATCTTCGGGGGTCTACGCATCTGCGATCTGTTCCAGCCGTCCATCCAGGCCAGACTCGCCTGCAGAACTTCCGGCTTCGGTCCGGCAATGTTTCCGCCCTGGATCCATGACGCGACCCTCGATGCCCGGGCGCCAGCAAGCCCGGCCCCTGCACGGGAGCATGCCGGAAATATCTCGGAAAGAAGCACTCCTGGCGGTGACGGCAACCTCGCGCAATGGCCGAAGCCGCCCGTATCAGTCGGCGAACCGCTCCAGCGCCACCACCAGCGATTCGCCCATCATCCGCAGGAACAGCGTGCCCATGCCCGGATAGAAGCGGTTGGCGTCATGGCTGCCCACCGCCACCAGGCCCACGCCGGTCAGCGGCAGCAGCGCGCTGGACTGGATCTCCTCCTGGCGCAGGCCGTACAGCACCTCGTTCTTCTCCGCCTGCAGCCGCCCGCACAGCGGCTCGCCGTCGCGCAGCGCATCGCGGAACGGCTGCAGCTCCGGCTCGCCCTCGCCGCGCACTTGCAGCCACTCGGCATCCTCCATCCCGGCCACCGGGCGGAACGAGACGATCCGCACCAGGTCGCCGTTGAAGTCCTCGGCCAGCGAGGCGGCCATCGCCCGCAGGGTGTCGGCGTAGTCGTCCTGGCGCATCAGCGACAGGGTCAGCTGGTGGGTGCGCACCGCCAGCCGCTCGTTGACCTGGGCGTTGGCCGACAGCTCGGCCAGGCGCCGCGACAGCTCGCGGTTCTTGTCGCGCAGCACTTCCAGCTGGTAGCTGGCCAGCGAAGCGGTGCGGCCGTCGTCGCGCGGCACCACCAGGCTCAGGGCCAGGTCGGGGAACTGCTTGAGGAAGCCCGGATGCCGGCGCAGCCATGCCGCGACCTCGTGCGCACCCAGCTTGTCCTGGCCGTGCTTGTCCTGAAGCTGGTCGCTCATGCCTGCCATTCCCCCTCGAAAACGAAAGCCGCCGGTCCGGCCATGATGACCTCCGCGCCATCGTCCGGCCAGCGGATGCGCAAGTCGCCACCGGGCAACGATACGGTCGCCTCGCGCGCGATGCGGCCGCGGCGGACCAGCACCGCCACCGCCGCGCACGCGCCGCTGCCGCAGGCCAGGGTCTCGCCGACACCGCGCTCGTACACGCGCAGACGGATATGGTCCGGCGCCAGCACCTGGGCGAAACCGGCGTTGCACGACTGGGGGAACGCCAGCGCGCGCTGCAGCCGTGGCCCGACGCCGGACACATCGGCATGGTCCACGTCGGCGACCTCGACCACCGCGTGCGGGTTGCCCATCGAGACCGCGCCGAACACCACCGGCAGTCCGTCCAGGTCCCAGGCGTATTCCGGCTGCGCGGCGGCGAAGCCGGCCAGCGGGACATCGCGCGGATCGAACCGCGGCACGCCCATGGCGATGGCGTAGCGGCCGTCGCCCAGGTTCTCCACTTCATGGGTGGCGACCGGGCTGTCGACGCTGAAGCGCGCCCCCGAAGCGGCGCCGTCGCGCGCCAGCCACGCCGCCACGCAGCGCGCGCCGTTGCCGCACTGGCCGGACGGGCTGCCGTCGGCGTTCCAGATGCCGTACGCGGCCACCGCGCCGGCGCTGCGCGGCGGTTCGATGGTCAGGATCTGGTCGCAGCCCACGCCGCGGTGCCGGTCCGCCAGCCGCGCCGCGAGCGCGGCACTGGGCGCCGGCGTGCCGCCGCGCAGGTCGATGACGACGAAGTCGTTGCCGGCGCCGTGCATCTTGCTGAAGCGCAACGCTTCAGCCATCGCCGTCGTCCGGCACGCGGGCCGGATCCTGCGGATCGGCTGCCTCGCCGGTGGCGGGCGTGTCCGCGGCCGGTGGCGATGGCAAGTCCCCGGCGGGTGCGGCCGGCTCGGCGGACGGCACTTCCACCGGCACCGGCTTCTGCGGCATCACCAGCGGACCCTTGTTGCCGCAGGCGGCCAGCGACAGCACCAGCGCGGTGGCGGCGACGGAAAGAGCGGTCTTGGCGTTCATGCGCGGCAGTATAGCGAGGCACCGGCGATGGCTGGCGCCTCGCCGCGCGATACAGGCCAACGAACGGGCGCTTCGTGCAGGAGCCCGTCTTGCGGGCGACCCGACGCCATCGGCACGGGCGACGTCCTCGTGATCCCGGTGTCCTCGCGTCGCCCGCAAGACGGGCTCCTACAAAGGCCGGTCGTGGTCCGCGGGCGGCGGCTCGGGCCGCAGCCACAGCCAGATGCCGACCACCAGCATGCAGGCGATCGGCAACGCGACCATCCAGTCACGGTGCGAAGGCACAGCCGCCATCACCGCCAGCAGGATCGCCGCGCAGGCCAGCATCGTCCAGGTCGCTGCCCACTTGGCGCGCCGCGGGACCGCGCGGTGCTCGCGCCAGTTCACGATCGCCGGCCCGAAATGCGGATGCTCCAGCAGCCGGCGCTCCAGCCGCTCCGAGCCGCGCGCCGCGGCCCAGGCCGCGATCAGTACGAACACCGTGGTCGGCAACCCGGGCACGAAGATGCCGACGATGCCCACGCCCAGGCTGGCGTAGGCCAGCAGCCACCAGGCCCAGCGGAAGCGGTTGCGGTCACCCATCGGCGCAATGATAGGCGGCCGCCGGCCGTCGGGTGGGAGCCCGTCTTGCGGGGCGCCATGAGGCGGCAAGATCCACCCGGGCCGAAAAACGCGCCGCCGCGCGCGGCCCAGGCCAACGGCCGGGCGCTTTTATGTAGGAGCCCGTCTTGCGGGCGACCCGACGCCGTCGGAACCAGGAGGATGTTGCCCGGGCCGACGGCGTCGGGTCGCCCGCAAGACGGGCTCCTACACAAGGAAGCGGCTACGGCGTGTCGTGCACGCCCAGCTGGTCGAGGACGAAGGCGTAGTACTCGGCCTGCTCGCGGAAGCGCTGGAAGCGGCCGGACTTGCCGCCATGGCCGGCTTCCATGTTGGTGCGGAAAACGATCGGGTGCGTGCCGGTGTCCACGTCGCGCAGCTTGGCCACCCACTTGGCCGGCTCCCAGTACTGCACCTGCGAGTCCCACAGGCCGGTGCCGACGAACAGCGCCGGGTAGGCCTGCGCCTTGACGTTGTCGTAGGGCGAGTAGGTGAGCATGTAGTCGTAGTACGGCTTCTGCTCCGGGTTGCCCCACTCGTCGTATTCGTTGGTGGTCAGCGGGATCGAGGCGTCGAGCATGGTGGTGACCACGTCCACGAACGGCACCTGCGCCACCATCACCCGGTAGTCGCCCGGGGCCTGGTTGGCGACCGCGCCCATCAGCAGGCCGCCGGCGCTGCCACCGGAGGCGGCGACGCGGTCCTTCGCCGCATAGCCCATTCCCACCAGCCCGCGGGTGACGTCGACGAAATCGTTGAACGTGTTCTGCTTGTGCAGCAGCTTGCCGTCCTCGTACCACTGCCGGCCCATCTCCTGGCCGCCGCGGATGTGGGCGATGGCGTAGACCACGCCGCGGTCGAGCAGGCTCACCACCGGGCCGTTGAAGCCCGGGTCCATCGAGATGCCGTAGCTGCCGTAGGCGTACTGGAACAGCGGCGCGGTGCCGTCCTTCGCGAAGCCCTTGCGGTAGACCAGCGACACCGGGATCTTCACCCCGTCGCGCGCGGTGATCCAGACCCGCTCGGTCACGTATTGCGACGGGTCATAGCCGGGCACCGGCTGCTGCTTGAGCAGGCGCCGTTCGCCGGTGGCCACGTTGAGTTCGTAGGTGGTCGCCGGCGTGGCCAGCGAGGTGTAGCCGTAGCGCAGCCATTGCGTGTCCGGCTCGGCGTTCACCGCCAGGCCCATCGAATAGGCCGGCTCGTCGGCGTCGACATATTGCTGGCTGCCATCGGCCTTCAGCAGCCGCAGGCGCTCCAGGCCGCCGGAGCGCTCGGCCACGGCGGTGAAACCGTCGAACAGCTCGTAGCCTTCGATGAACACCGCCGGGTCGTGCGCCAGCCAGTCGGTCCACTGCGCGCGCGAAGTCGCATCGCTGGGTGCGGTCACCAGTTTGAAGTTGGTGGCCACCTTGCCGTCGGCGCCGGGCGCGTTGGTGCGGATCACCCAGCGGTCGCCGATGTGGTCGGCGTCGTATTCCACGTCGCGCTGGCGCGGCGCCAGCACGGTGAATTCGCGCGGATCGGCGGCCGGGGCGTAGCGCAGTTCGGAGGAGACGGTGCTCTCCACGCCGATGACGATGTAGCGGTCGTCGCGGGTGCGGTCGATGCCCATGTAGAAGCTGTCGTCCTTCTCCTCGTACACCAGCGCGTCCTGCGCGACCGGCGTGCCGAGCACGTGCTTCTTCACCTTCACCGTGAGCAGCGTCTCCGGGTCGTTCTCGACGTAGAACAGGGTCCGGTTGTCGTCGGCCCAGACGATGTTCGGCGACACGCCTTCGATGGTTTCCGGGTACGCCTCACCGCTTTCCAGGTCGCGGAAGCGGATCGTGTACTGGCGGCGGCCGACGTCGTCGTCGGCCCAGGCCAGGATCCGGTTGTCCTGGCTGACCGCGTAGTCGCCCACGCTGAAATAGCCCTTGCCCGCGGCCATGGCGTTGACGTCCAGCAGCACCTGCTCGCCGGCGAAGTCGCCGCGCTCGTTGGCGGCCTGGATCGACAGCGCGTCCACGCCCGGGCCGTCCTGGCGGCGCGCGTGCACCGGGTAGTCCTTGCCGGCCTCGTAGCGCGAGTAGTACCACCAGCCGCGCTCGCGGTACGGCACCGAGCTGTCGTCCTGCTTGATGCGGCCGACGATCTCGCCGTAGAGCTTGTCCTGCAGCGGCTTGAGCGGCGCCATTACCGCATCGGTCCAGGCGTTCTCGGCATCGAGGTAGGCCAGCATGGCCTTGTCCTCGCGCGTGTCGTCCCGCAGCCAGTAGTAGTCGTCCTCGCGGGCGACGCCGAACGGCGCGGTGACCGTGTGCGGCTTGCGCGCCACGTCGGGCGGGGTCGGGGCGGCGGAAGCGGGCGGCGTGGGCAGGGTCATCAGGGCGGCGAGCAGGAGCGGAAGGAGGGGGAGCTTCATCGATGGGGCCCGGTGGGTGGAAATCCAAGCCGTGACCGCCGGTGGCGCCACGTCGTGCCATAGCATCCGGCGCGCCGCGGCCCGGCGCACCCCGAAACCGCGTCCCCGGCCGGAGCCGGGGACGGGTGGTCAGTTCTTCTTCTCTTCCCGGCCCCCGGCCAGCCGCTCCCACAGGAAGCGGTAGGCCAGCGCGGACATGTGCGCGGCCTGGGCGTTGTTGGCCGAACCGCCGTGGCCGCCTTCGATGTTCTCGTAGTAGGTCACGTCCTTGCCGGCGTCGATCATCTTCGCCGCCATCTTGCGCGCGTGGCCCGGATGGACCCGGTCGTCGCGGGTGGAGGTGGTGAACAGCACCGGCGGATAGTCCTTCGCCGGATCGAACAGGTGGTATGGCGAGAAGTGCTGGATGAACTGCCAGTCGGCGGTGTCCGGATCGCCGTACTCGGCCATCCACGAGGCGCCGGCCAGCAGCTTGTTGTAGCGCTTCATGTCCAGCAGCGGCACCTGCACCACGATCGCGCCGAACAGCTCCGGGTACTGGGTGAGCATGTTGCCCATCAGCAGGCCGCCGTTGCTGCCGCCCTGCGCGCCCAGGTGCGCCGGCGAAGTGATGCCGCGCGCGAACAGGTCCTGCGCCACCGCGGCGAAGTCCTCATAGGCCTTGTGCCGGTTGCCCTTGAGCGCGGCCTGGTGCCAGCGCGGGCCGTACTCGCCACCGCCGCGGATGTTGGCGACCGCGTACACCCCGCCCTTGTCGAGCCAGGCGCGGCCCAGGCTACCGGAATAGCCCGGCGTCTCCGAGACCTCGAAGCCGCCGTAGCCGTACAGCAGGGTCGGGTTGGAGCCGTCGGCCTTCAGGCCCTTCGGCCGCACCAGGAAGTACGGCACCCTGGTGCCGTCCTTCGAGGTCGCGAAGTGCTGCTCGACCACGTCGCGGCTGGCGTCGAAGAACGCCGGCATCGCCTTCAGTTCCTGCGGCGCGGCTTCCGGGGCGGAGGCGTCGGCCAGCAGCAGCGTGGTCGGGGTCAGGTAGCCGGTGGTGGTGACCCACAGCAGGTCGCTCTCGTCCTTGTCCACCGCGCCGACGCTGGTGGTGCCGATGGCGGTGGCGCCGATGTGCAACGGCTGCGAGGTCCAGCCGTCGGCGCCATGGGTCAGCACGCTGATCCGGTTCTTGACGTCGTCCAGTACGTTGAGCACGACGTGGTTGCGGGTCAGCGTCGCGCCGGCCAGCGAGGTGTGCTCATCGGGCTCGAACAGCACGTCGAACTCGCGCTTGCCGGCCATGAACCCGTCGAAGTCGGCGACGATGAACGAACCGGCCCCGTAGGTCTTCCCGCCCACGGTCCACGGCTCGCGCAGTTCCAGGCCCAGCCACTGCCGCTGCACCGACTTCTGCGCCGAGTTGGGCACGTCGACCTTGGTCAGCGACCCGTCGCGGCCGCGCAGGTACAGCTCGTCGTTGTAGAAGGCCAGGGTGCGGGTGACGAAGTCGCGCTCGTAACCGGGCGTGTCGTCGTGCCCGGCGGCGATGTACATGTCGTCGGCCGTGCCTTCGTACACCACCTGCGCCGATTCCAGCGGAGTGCCGCGCTTCCACTGCTTGACCACGCGCGGATAGCCCGATTCGGTCATCGAGCCGGGGCCGAAATCGGTGAACACGTAGACCGTGTCGCGGTCGATCCAGCCCAGCCCGCCCTTGGCCTCGGCGCGGAAGAACCCGCCCTCGACCCACGCCTTCTTCGCCAGGTCGAACTCGCGGCTCACGTCGGCATCGGCGCCGCCGCGCGACAGCGCGACCAGGCAGCGCTCGTAGTCCGGGCGCAGGCAGTCGGCGCCGTGCCAGACCCAGTTCTCGCCCTCGGCCTTGTTCAGCGCATCCAGGTCCAGGATCGTCTCCCAGGCCGGGGCCGGCTTGCGGTATTCCTCCAGCGTGGTGCGCCGCCAGAGGCCGCGCTCGTGGTCCCGGTCCTTCCAGAAGTTGTAGTAGTAGCCGCCCATCTTCTCCACGAACGGGATCTTGGCGTCCGAATCGAGCACCTCGCGAATGCCCGCCTCCATGCCCTTGAACTCCGGGCTGGCGGCCAGCGCCGCATCGGTCTTCGCGTTCTGGGCGCGGACCCAGGCCAGCGGCTTGTCGCCGGTCACTTCCTCCAGCCACTGGTAGGGGTCGTCGGCCATGGCGGGCTCCTGCGCGTGGGCCGCACCGGCGGCGATGAGGCCGGCCACGAGGCAGGCCTGGGCGAAACGGGACATCCAGCAACTCCGGGGACAATCGACAGGCCCCGGACGCTAGCACAGGCCCCGGGCAGCGCTCCCCTGCCGATGGTCAGGCCGCGCCGCGACCGGGCGGTACAGGCGACAGGCGGAGGATGATCGCCACAGTGGCGCCCCCTGACCCGCTTCAGGCCGCGTGCCTGCGGGCGGGCGTCCCGGCACCCACGGCCCGCCGCCGTGCCTGGTGACCAGGGCGATGGCGCGCACGCGCACGGGCCTTGGCCGACCATGACCGCAGCGGCAGGCGGAACCGGTGCAGCGCCCACCACGCCACTGCCGGCATCGCCACCAGCCACATCGGCCACCACCCCAGCCACGGACTGGAACCGCGCAGCGCCGGTACCAGGACCACCGCCAGCACACCGAGGGTCAGCCAGCGCCGCAGCAGGCGCTCCAGCACCGGATCCGGCCGGCGGCCGGCCAGCGGCAGGGAAAGGGCGAAGACGGCGGGCGTGGGCGACCAGGTCGGCATGACGGCGGCTCCTTTCGGTTGGGAGCCGCAGGGTGCGCGGAGGACATCTCAGGAGCTGCGACGTGGCGCGCGATCCCGCAGCGGCGGCCCCGGCTTTTTGTAGGAGCCCGTCTTGCGGGCGACGCGAGGACGCCGGATTCACGAGGACGTCGCCCGGGTCGACTCCCTCGCGTCGCCCGCAAGACGGGCTCCTACACGACAAAGCGCCGGTCGTGGCCCACCTAGCGCAGCGGAGCGTTTTCCGGCCCGGAGTGTCCTTCCCGCTTCAGGGCGCCCGGCAAAATGGGCTCGTACACCGTACGACCGCCGAGGCGGACGCCTCAGCGGTCGTATTGCGACAGCGCCAGCGACAGCAGCGACTTGGCCTGTTCGCGCAGTCCCGCCGGCTCCAGGATCTCGGCGTCGGCGCCGTAATGCAGCACGTCCATCAGCAGTTCGCGCGGCACGCTGTAGGGCAGCTTCAGTTCGTAGCGGCCGTCGGCCAGGAAGCGGCCCTGCTGCCGGGAATGCCAGTGTTCGTCGGCGACCCAGCGCGCGACCTTGGGACTGAACACGATCGTCGCCCAGCCCTTGGGCTCGCCGGAGAAGATGCCGTAGCTGGAGGCCAGGTGCTGGTCGAGCACGCCCTCCTCCACGTCCTGCGCCGACGCGTCCAGCGTGCGCGCCTTGCTGATCCGGTCCACGGCGAAGCTGCGCAGCGCCTCGCGGTCGTGGTCCCACGCGTCCAGGTACCAGTTGTCGCGGTAGTGGGTGATCCGCTGCGGCGACACCGTGCGGCGTGTGGTCTCGTCGGTGGAACGGGCGCGGTACTCGAAGGCCAGCCGGTGGCGCTCCAGCACGGTCGAGGCGACGGTGCGGAAGCTGGCCTCGTCCAGGCGGCGGCCGCGGTGCGGGATGACCCGCACGCGCTCCACCGGCCAGCGGCTGGCGCCGGCCTGCGCCGCCAGCAGGCCTTCGATGCGCTGCTGCAGCGGCGCCAGCATCGCCGACAGCACCCCGCCGCCACCGGTGCGCCGCAGCAGCTCCTGCGACGCCAGCAGGGCATACAGCTCCTCGGAACTGAGCCACAGGCCCGGCAGTTCGAAGCGGTCGCTCTCGGCGGCGACGTAGCGGAAGCCGGCCTCGCCATCGCCCTCGATCGGCGCCATCAACGCATCGCGCAGGAATGCCAGGTCGCGGTACACCGTCGCGCGCGAGCAGCCCAGCTCTTCCTGCAGCCGCGGCACGGTGACCGGATAGCGCGCGGCCTTGAGGATGCGGTGCAGCGCGTTGATGCGTTCGTAGCGGTCCATGCCCGGATTATGGCGCGGTTGCAGCGGAGCCGGCGACCGGCGTGGCCGATCTGCCGACCGGCGCCCGGTCCGGCGCGGCCAGCGATGGCAGAATCGCTGGGCAGGGGATCGTGCGTGGCCGGCGTGGCCGGCCCTTCGGGGAGAACTCATGGAATGCAGCCTTCGCGGCGGATCCGGTCCGGCCGTTTCCGGGAGCCGGCGATGACAGGGGCGCATGCGCGCCTGCGCCCCTGGTTGTCGGCGTTGTGCGGTGCCGGCTGCGGACTGGTGTTGTGGGTGGCCTTGAGCAGCGCCCTGCTGCTGGGCGGCACCGCGACGATGCGCAAGCTGGTCCATCTGCAGGTCTGGGGACTGGGTCTGGGCGTGCTCCTGGCCGCCGCCGGCCTGGCCCTGCTGTGGCCGCGGCCGGAAACGCCGGGACGCTGGTGGCTCCGCAGCCTCGTCGCCCTGCTGCTGGCCATCGTCGGCGGCGCCGGACTGGCATGGCTGCAGTTGCGCCCATCGCCGGATCCGGCCTGGCTGGCATTGCTGGCCCTGCTGACCTGCGGCGGCGCATTGGCCGCGATCGCGGGCCTGGCCATGCTGGAGACCGGCCAGGCCGGATTGCAGCTGCCGACACGCCTGGCGCTGGCGCTGCTGTGCGGTGCCTCGCTGCTGTTCGCACTGATCGCGCTGCGCTGGCCGGGACCCATCCTGGCCGCCGGGCCCGTGCCCTCGTTGCTGCTGCTGGTGCTGGTCGCGGGCGCGCTGCTGCTGGCCGGCTGGCAGGCGCAAGGTGGACTGCGGCCCCGGGCACGGTGGCGCAGCCATGGGCTGGCGCTCGGCCTGCTCGTGGCGCTGCCGGTGCTGCTGGCCCTGCTGCTCTATCTGCAGCCGGGATGGGCACGTGTGCTGTGGCCGCTGGTTGCGCTGTCGGTCCTCGCCGGCGCCGTGGTCGAACGTCACCCGGCACGGTGAAGCACCGACCCGGTCGGCGTCGGCGTACCGGTCCGCGGATCAGCCGAGGAAGCGCGCCGCGCCCTGGGCGAGCAGGTCGGTGGCCACCGCTCGGCCCAGCGCCTGCGGCTCTCCGGACGTACCTTCCGCCGTCGCGTGCACGCCGCTGCCGTCGGTCGCCGAGCCCACCCACGCATGCAACTGCAGGCGCGCGCCGTCCAGCTCGGCGTACGCCGCCACCGGCACGTGGCAGCTGCCGTGCAGGGCCAGGTTGAGCGCGCGCTCGGCCTCGATCCGGATACGGGTGGGCGCGTGTTCAAGTACGGACATCAGCGCCGCCGTGCGTGCATCGCCGGCGCGCGTCTCCACCGCCACCACCGCCTGCGCCGGTGCCGGCAACCAGTCCGGCGGTGCGAGCCGGGCGCGGATGCGTGCCTCCAGTCCCAATCGCTGCAGGCCGGCGCAGGCCAGGACGATGGCGTCGTACTCGCCCGCGTCGAGCCTGGCCAGGCGCGTGTTGACGTTGCCGCGCAGGTCGCGCAGCTGCAGGTCCGGCCGCCGCGCACGCAGCTGCGCCTGACGACGCAGCGAGGACGTGCCGACCACCGCACCGGGTGGCAGCGCGGCGATGCCGTCGAAGGTGTTGCTGACGAAGGCATCGGCCGGATCGGCGCGCTCCAGCACCGCCGGCAGCTCGAAACCCGGCTCCAGTTCCATCGGCACGTCCTTGAGCGAATGCACCGCGCAGTCGGCCTCGCCGCGCTGCATCGCCAGTTCCAGTTCCTTGAGGAACAGGCCCTTGCCGCCGATGGCGGCCAGCGAGCGGTCCAGCTGTTCGTCGCCGCGGGTGCTCATCGGCACCAGCACGACCGCCAGCCCCGGATGGGCCGCGCGCAGGCGCACGGCGACGTGTTCGCTCTGCCACAGGGCGAGCGGGCTCTTGCGGGTGGCGATGCGCAGGGTGTCCATGCGCGCATTATCGGGGATCGGCGAGGGCGGCGGAAATCGCCGGGACCGGCGATCTGTTCCGGGTTCTTCTCCCAAGCGAGGGAAAGGCAAGAACCGCAGGAGCAGGAGCAAAGGCGTTGGGTAGCGTCGGCTTCGGCGGGAGCCGCGATAGTGCGGGCCCGCTGTCGTCTCGACTTCGCCTGCTCTCGTAGAGCGGGGCTTGCCCCGCTGCCTTTGGGGTTGCCGGGCAGAAGCAGCGGGGCAAGCCCCGCTCTACGAAAGCGCGGTTCCCGGCCTTTGCTCTGATCGAAGCTACGACCCCGACCCTTGCGGAGGACGTCGTGCCCTGGGGGTCTGGCGCAAGCAGCACAGGGATGTGCTGCGGTCGCTCGTTGGAGCCAGGGATGGCGGAACCGAGCGATGCGCCAGATCCCCAGGACGCGGCGGCCCCGTCCGGAGCCGAGGCTTTTCGCTTGCTCTCGACCGATCACATGACCGTGGCGTCCAGAGCCGGCCCAGCACCCGGTCATCACGCAGAGGCGCCCGGCGCCTGCTTCCCGCAATCGGGAGAAGAACCTTATATTTCGCACTCAAGGGCATTCACACCCATCGCCCCAACGTAGCGGTGGTTCAATCCAGGGACTTCGCGCTTCGCTCTCGAGCGTGCGCCTGCGGCCTGGCAGCCCTGCCGTAGCCTGCAGGCCTTCCCGGGGAAGTCGCGGGTATCCGGCGCCGCGTCGCCGGCAAGACCGGCTCCTACAGATGCCGCAACGTCTGCCGCAGCGCCGGCACGCAGCGCCGGCTCACCTCCAGCGGCGCCGGGCCATGCCGCAGCAGCGCCTGCACATGGCCGTCGGCGCCGCGACGCAACTCGACCAGTTCCTGGCGCGCGACCAGACAGTTGCGGTGGATGCGGACGAAGCGATCGGCGAACTCATCCTCCAGCGACTTGAGCGACTCCTCGATCAGGTCCTCGCCGCGCGCATGGTGCACGACCACGTACTTCTCCTCGGCTTGCAGGTAGCGCACCTCCTCCACCGGGATCAGGCGCAGGCTGCCGCGCAGGCGCGCGCACAGGTGGGTGCGGCGACCGTTGTGGGCCGCAGGCCGGCCGGCGAGGAAGGTGCGCACGCGCTCCAGCGCCGCCGCCAGCCGCTCGGGCCGGACCGGTTTGACCAGGTAGTCGAGCGCGGCGGCCTCGAACGCAGACAGCGCGTGGGCGTCGTAGGCGGTGCAGAACACCACCGCGGTCGCCGGACTGGATGCGGCCAGGTGCCGCGCGGTTTCCAGTCCATCGATGCCGGGCATGGCGATGTCCAGCAACACCGCGTGCGGTCGGTGTTCGGCACAGGCATCGATCACCTGCTGGCCGTCGCCGGCCTCGGCCACCACTTCCACGTCCGGCTCGTCGGCCAACAGCATCCGCAAGCGCTCGCGCGCCATCGGCTCGTCATCGGCAATGAGCAGCTTCAGGCTCGGCATCAGGCAAGGGGCAGCATGACCTCGCAGGCATAGTAGCCGTCGGCCCAGCCGGCCGTCACCCGCACCTGCGGACCGAAGCGCCAGGCCAGGCGATGGGCGATGCTGCGTTGCGCATGGCCCGCGCCCTGGTGCAGCGAGGCGACCGATGGATCCGGCGGCGGCGGCGCGGGATTGCGTACACGCAGGTGCAGCGTGCCGCCTTCGCGCCACAGCACGATCGACACCGTGCCGCCTTCGGGCAGCCGCGAGATGCCGTGCAGCACCGCGTTCTCCACCAGCGGCTGCAGGGTCAGGCGCGGCAGCGGCAGCTGCCAGGGCAACGGCTCGCGCCTGTCCCACTCCACCTGCAGGCGCTCGCCCAGGCGCAGGCTTTCGATCGACAGGTACTGCGTGGCCAGTTCGCACTCCGCGGCCAGGGTCGACTCGCCTTCGCCGGCCCCGAGCGCGGCGCGGAACAGGTCGGACAGGTCGAGCACCGCGCGTTCGGCGACCAACGGGTCGCGACGCAGCAGCCCGGCGATGAGGTTCATGCTGTTGAACAGGAAGTGCGGGCGGATCCGCGCCTGCAGCGCATCGGCTTCGGCGCGCGCGTTGGCCTCGGTCTGCGCCGCCCAGCGGTCGCTGACATAGAAGTGGCGCAGCGCCAGCGCCACGATCAGCGCGGCCACCGCCGCGCTGCCGCCGGCGAAGCGCAGGAAGCCCACGCCCAGGGGTTCGGCACCGAGCGTCGTGTACAGCGCATGGATCACGCCGGCGCCGAAAAAGGCCACCACCGTCGCCAGCGACACCGCCACCAGCGCACCGATCCGCTGCGGCAGCCGCGAGATCGGCGCGCGCAGCTTGCACAGCAGCACCGCCACCGCCAGCGACAGCCACAGGGCCAGGCCGCTGGCGGAAACGAAGCGCGCCAGCGTCCAGGTGCGGGCATCGTCGGGCGCCAGCACCAGCACCAGCACCACCAGCTCGGCCAGGCCCAGCAGCGCCGCCAGCCGCGGCAGCCGGCACAGGTCCGGCAGCCAAGGCGCTTCGCGGCGCGGATCGTGCACGGGTCAACCCACCAGGCGCCGTTCCAGCCACCGGCCCAGGTCGGAGATCTCCTGCGCGCAGACCTGGTGGGCCATCGGGTAGCGGCGCCATTCCACTTCGAAGCCGACCCGTTCCAGGATCTCCGCGCTGGCCTGGCCGTACTGCACCGGGATTACCGGGTCGCTGTCGCCGTGGGCGAAGAACACCGGCTGGGCGACCGCATTGGGATGGCGCTGCGCGGCCGCCGCCGCGCCGCCGGGCAGGTAGGTCGACAGGGCGACGATGCCTGCCAGCGGCTCGCGCCGGCGCAGGCCCGCGGCCAGGGCGATCGCCCCGCCCTGCGAGAAGCCGGCCAGCAGCAGCCGCGATGGCGGGATGCCGCGCTCGCCCTCGCGCGCGACCAGCGCCTCGACCTGCACGATCGATTCCTCCACGCCCGCCGCCTCGGCGCGGGTGGCGAAGTCCATGCCGGCGATGTCGTACCAGGCGCGCATGCGCATGCCGCCGTTGATCGTCACCGGACGCTCCGGCGCGTGCGGGAACACGAAGCGCAACGCCGGCCAGTCGCGGCGCACCAGTTCGGGCACGATCGGAGCGAAGTCGTGGCCATCGGCACCCAGGCCGTGCAGCCACAGCACTGTCCAGGCCGGCGACGGGCCGGTCTCGTGCTCCACGCATTCCAGCAGCATCGCGATGTCTTCTTCCCCGGGGACCGCCGGCATTATGCCTGCGACGCGGCGGCGGCCGCGCGCAGCTCGGCCGCGCGCCGCAGCACCGGCGGCGGGTCCAGTTCCTCGGGGATGCACAGGATGCGGTGGCGACGCAGCCAGCGCCCGGGCGTGCGCGCCGCGCCGATCCACACCGTCGGGATCGCCAGCACCATGCCCACCACTACCGGCGACATCCACAGCGCCAGCCCCGGCGACACCGCCCAGGCCAGCGCGCCCATGAACGCGCCGAACAGGCTCAGGCCCGCATAGCTCTGCACCAGGCTGGACAGCGGCACGCTGCCGTCGTCGCGGCGCTGCGCCTCCCAGCCCGAATCGCGCCCGGCCAGCACTTCGGCCACGCCGCGCGACTGCCGGTACATCACGATCGGCGCCATCAGTGCGGCCAGCACGCTTTCCACCAGCACGCCGATGAAGGCGCGCACCGCGCCGCCGGCACCGCGCCGGGCCTGCGCATCGAACAGCATGGCCACGTAGCCGAACACCTTCGGCGCGAACAGCACGGCCATGGTCGCGGCGAACAGCCAGGCCACGCGCTGCGCATCGCGTTCGGCCCAGTAGCGCAGCGGCGAGAAGCCCGGCAGCTTGAAGCCGTCCCAGGCCAGGTCGGCGCTGTACAGCGGGATCGCCAGGCCGACCAGCATCAGCATCGCCCACATCGGCGCGGTGAAGTAATGGCCGATGCCGACCAGCATGTGGGTGCGGCTGATCCAGTGCAGGCCGGCGCTGCCGACCACCCTGGCGTGCTGCAGGTTGCCCTGGCACCAGCGGCGGTCGCGCACCAGCAGGTCGGTGAGCGAGGGCGGGCCTTCTTCGTAGCTGCCGTCCAGTTCCGGCACCAGGTGGATCGCCCAGCCGGCACGCCGCATCAGCGCGGCCTCGACGAAGTCGTGGCTGAGGACGTGGCCGCCGAAGGGTTTGCGCCCGGGCAGTTCCGGCAGGCCGGCGTGGCCGGCGAAAGCGCGGGTGCGCAGCATCGCGTTGTGGCCCCAGTAGTTGCCCTCGCTGCCGTGCCACCAGGTCACGCCGCGCGCGATCACCGGGCCGTACACGTGCCCGCCGAACTGCTGCATGCGCGCGAACAGGGTCTGGCCATTGACCACCCGCGGCATCGTCTGCACCAGGCCCACGCCAGGGTTGCGCTCCACCGCCGAGGCCAGCCGCACCAGGGTGGCGCCGCTCATCACGCTGTCCGCGTCCAGGATCAGCATCTGCGGATAGGCGCCGCCGAAGCGCTGGACCCATTCGGCGATGTTGCCGGCCTTGCGCCCGGCGTTGTCGGTGCGGCGGCGGTAGAACAGCCGGCCGTGGCCGCCGACCCGCTCCCGCAACGCGGCGAACTCGCGCGCCTCGGCGCCGGCCATTTCCGGACGGTGGCTGTCGCTGAGCACGAAGAAGTCGAAGGCGTCGAGCTGGCCGGTGGCGGCCACCGATTCGTACACCGCCTGCAGGCCGGCCATGATCCGCGCCGGGTCCTCGTGGTAGGTCGGCATCAGCAGCGCGGTGCGCGCGCCCAGCCGCGGCAGCGGGCCGTCGCGTTCGATGCCCAGCGGATTGCCGCGGCCGGCCAGCAGCACGACGAAGCCGATGGCGGCGCTGACCGAGGACAGCGCGATCCAGGCGAACAGCAGCACGAACAGCGCCAGCAGCACCCCGTCCAGCACGCTCAGCCCGCCCACGCGCAGCACCTGCAGCATGCCCATCGCCGCCAGCGCGGTCAGCACCGCGGTCGTGCCGACCACCAGCAAGCGGCGCCAGCCGATGCCGCGCGGCGACGTGGCCGGACGGCCGTCGGCCAGCCGGCCTTCGCGCAGCGACTGGCCCGGCATCGGCAGCGGCGACTCGATGGCCGGCAGCCATACGGCTTCGGCGACCGGCATGGAACCGACGGCCGGCACGGTCATCGCCGCGACCGGCGGCCGCCGGCGGATGGATCGGCAGATTTATCGGAAACGGGGAGCACGCGCTCTCTCCAGGTCGCGACGGCCGTACCCCACGGCACCGGTACCGTTCGCATCGCGCTATTGTGCGGCGCATCACCGCCGTTGCGGCAAGGGACGCAGTGCCCGGTTCAGGCCGGTTTTATGCCGTAACCGCTTCCATGGGCCCGGCTGGACGGCAAGGGCGACGTCGGATCCGCCTCAGTCGACCTCTTCCGGCGGCACCACCACGCCGTCCGGATCCACCGCCAGGCGCCCGGCCATCAATACCGCCTGGGTGCGGTTGTTGACCCCCAGCTTGCGCAGCACCGCGGTCACGTGCGCCTTGATCGTCGCCTCGGACACGCCCAGGTCCCAGGCGATCTGCTTGTTGAGCCGGCCTTCGCCGAGCATCTGCAGCACGCGGAACTGCTGCGGGGTCAGCTCGCGCAGGCGCTGGGCCACGGCCTGTTCGTCGCGGTCCATGGCCGGCGCCGCCGCGGCCGCGGCCGGCGCCCAGCGCTCGCCTTCCAGCACCTGGCCCACGGCCACGGCGATCGTGTCCGAATCGGCCGACTTGGGGATGAAGCCCAGCGCGCCATGGTCCAGCGCGCGGCGCATCACCGCGGGCTCTTCGCGCGCCGACACCACCACCACCGGCAGCTGCGGATGCAGCGCGCGCAGGTGCACCAGCGCGCTGAAGCCGTGCGCGCCGGGCATGTTGAGGTCCAGCAGCAGCAGGTCGGCGTCGGCATGCGCCTCGACCAGGCCGTACAGCGCGTCGACGCTGTCGGCCTCGTGCAGGGTCGCGTCCGGCAGGATCCGCTGCACCGCGCCGCGCAGGGCTTCGCGGAACAGCGGATGGTCGTCGGCGATCAGGATCGTGGACATGGCGCTGCCGGGTTACGCGCGTCAGCGCACCTTGCGTTCGTTGACCAGCGACTCGACCACGGTCGGATCGGCCAGGGTCGAGGTGTCGCCGAGCTGGTCCGGCGCGTTCTCGGCGATCTTGCGCAGGATCCGGCGCATGATCTTGCCCGAACGCGTCTTCGGCAGGCCGGGCGCCCACTGCAGATGGTCGGGCGTGGCGATCGGGCCGATTTCCTGGCGCACCCAGGCCACCAGTTCCTTCTGCAGCTCCTCGCTCTGCGTCTCGCCGGCCTTCAGGGTCACGTAGGCGTAGATGCCCTGGCCCTTGATGTCGTGCGGGAAGCCGACCACGGCGGCCTCGGCCACCTTCGGATGCAGGACCAGCGCGCTCTCGACCTCGGCGGTGCCGATGCGGTGGCCGGAAACGTTGATCACGTCGTCCACCCGCCCGGTGATCCAGTAGTAGCCGTCGGCGTCGCGCCGGCAGCCGTCGCCGGTGAAATAGGTGCCCGGATAGGTGCGGAAATAGGTGTCGATGAAGCGCTGGTGGTCGCCGTAGACCGTGCGCATCTGCCCCGGCCAGGAGTCGAGCAGGACCAGGTTGCCCTCGGCCGCGCCCTCCTGGACCTGGCCGTCGGCATTCACCAGTGCCGGCTGCACGCCGAAGAACGGCAACGTGGCCGAACCGGGCTTGAGATCGGTGGCGCCGGGCAGCGGCGAGATCAGGATGCCGCCGGTCTCGGTCTGCCACCAGGTGTCCACCACCGGGCAACGGCCGTCGCCGACCACGTCGTAGTACCAGCGCCAGGCCTCGGGGTTGATCGGCTCGCCGACGCTGCCGAGCAGGCGCAGCGACTTGCGCGAGGTCTTCTTCACCGGCGCCTCGCCCTCGCGCATCAGCGCGCGGATCGCGGTCGGGGCGGTATAGAAGATACTGACCTGGTGCTTGTCGATCACTTCCCAGAAGCGCGAAACGCTCGGGTAGTTGGGCACGCCCTCGAACACCACCGAGGTGGCGCCGTTGGCCAGCGGCCCGTAGACGATGTAGCTGTGGCCGGTGACCCAGCCCACGTCGGCGGTGCACCAGTAGATATCGTCCTCGCGCAGGTCGAACACCGCCTCGTGGGTATAGGCCGAGAACAGCAGGTAGCCGCCGGTGGTGTGCAGCACGCCCTTGGGCTTGCCGGTCGAACCGGAGGTGTAGAGGATGAACAGCGGGTCCTCGGCGTTCATCCGCTCCGGCTCGCATTCGGCCGGCTGGCCTTCGACCACGTCGTGGAACCAGCGGTCGCGCGGCGCCTGCATGGCGACCGCGCCGCCGGTGTGGCGCACCACCAGCACGGTCTCGACGGTGTGGGTGCCGGGCATCTTCAGCGCGGCGTCCACGTTGGCCTTGAGCGGGATCTTCTTGGAGCCACGCAGGCCCTCGTCGGCGGTAATCACCAGCTTGCTGCCGCAGTCGGCCACGCGGTCGGCGATCGAGTTCGGGGCGAAGCCGCCGAACACCACCGAGTGGATCGCGCCGATGCGGGCGCAGGCCAGCATCGCCACCACCGCGTCGGGGATCATCGGCAGGTAGATGGTGACCCGGTCGCCCTTGGCCACGCCCAGGTTGCGCAGCGCGTTGCCCAGGCGGCAGACACGCTCGTACAGCTCGCGGTACGTGACCTTCCGCGCCGGTGCGTCCGGGCTGTCGGGCTCGAACAGCAGCGCGGTCTTGTCGCCGCGCGTGGCCAGCTGCCGGTCCAGGCAGTTGACGCTGGCGTTGAGCTCGCCGTCGGCGAACCAGCGGATGCGGAAATCGGCCAGGTCGTAGCTGACGTCCTTGATGACGGTCGGCTCGCGGAACCATTCCAGCCGCCCGGCGGCCTTGCGCCAGAAGCCCTCCGGATCCTCCACCGACTCGCGGTACAGGCGCAGGTAGTCGTCCTTGCCGATGCGCGCGCGCGCGGCGAATTCCGGCTTGACGGGATACAGGTCGGACATGGCTTCTCCCTCCTCGACGATGCCTCACGGCCGGCCGCGTTCGGCGCGGCGGCGGAACGACAGTTTGACGCATCCGTCGTGACGCATTGCAGCAGCGGGGCTAAGACCTTGGTCGAAGCCGGGCGCTCGCCGCCCGCCGCCTGCATGCGGCAGGCGCGCAACGGCGGGCCTGCGCGCATGCCGGGACGAAGTGTTCGACTAATGGCGAATACCGCACGCGGGGTCGGCATGCGAAGTCTGCCCCGCGGCGGGCGACGTGCTTCGCAGGCTGCCGGCCGTTCGCGGGACTCGCCATCACAACGAGGGAGAGAGGGGCAATGAACAAGCATCCATCCAGGCTGGTGCGACGGCCGCTGGCCACCGCAAGGCTGATGCGGCGACCGCTGGCCGCCGCGCTGCTGGTCGCGCTGGTGGCACCGGGCGCGGCATTCGCGCAGACCGCGCGCGAGAAGGCGCTGGAGGCCCGTGTGGCCGAACTGGAACGCCAGGTCCAGCTGCTGGTGTCCTCGCAGCAGCAACAGCAGTCGCAGATCGCCGCCACCCAGGAGCAGGTGGCCGGCGTGCAGGCCGCGCAGGTGGCCACGCCCGCGGCGGCACCCGTGCCGGCCGGCAAACAACCGATCCAGAGCACCACCATCATGACCGCGGCCAACCCGGGGACCACGTTCTCCTACGGCGGCTTCATCAAGCTCGACGCCATGGTCACCGACACCAGCGACGGCCGCATCGCCGACGGCTCCTCAGGGCGCATGTTCTACGTGCCCAGCACCATCCCGGTGGGCGACGCGGGCGCCGACGGCGGCGATCCCTACACCGACTTCCACGCCAACTTCTCGCGCTTCTGGCTGGGCGCCGACCACGTCACCGACGACGGCGACAAGCTGAAGGCGTACGTGGAGATGGACTTCTTCGGCGGCGGCAGCAACGCGCTGGCCGGCAACGAGGTCGCCACCAACACCTACGCGGTCACCCTGCGCCAGGCCTACGTGAGCTGGAACAACTGGCTGGCCGGCCAGACCTGGTCCAACTTCCAGGACACCGCCGCGCTGCCGGACGCGGTGGACTTCGTCGGCGTGACCGACGGCACCGTGTTCGTGCGCCAGGCCCAGGTCCGCTACACCAGCGGCCCGTGGTCGTTCGCGCTGGAGAACCCCAACACCACCGTCCAGGCCTACGCGCCCTACGCGGCCGCGGCCGGCCTGCGCACCACCACCGGCGACAACAACCTGCCGGACCTGACCGCGCGCTACAACATGAAGGGCGATTGGGGCCATTTCTCGGTGGCCGGCCTGCTGCGCCAGTTCAAGTCCGGCGACAACACCGACTCCGGCGGCGCGGTCAGCGTGTCGGGCAAGTTCAACCTGGGCAGCAGCGACGACCTGCGCTACATGGCCAACTACGGCAGCGGCATCGGCCGCTACATGGCCTTCGGCCTGGGCAGCGACGTGATGCAGGACGCCAGTGGCGACATCGATGCGATGAACGGGTGGGGCGGCTTCGTCGCCTGGCGGCACGCGTTCAATCCCAAGCTGCGCGGCAACCTGATGTACTCGGCCGCCGCGTTCGACAACGATGTCGCACTCGTCGGCTGGGGCGTGACCGAACGCTCGCAGTCCTACCACGCCAACCTGATCTATTCGCCGTTCCCGAAGCTGGACATCGGTGCGGAAATCGGCTGGGGCCAGCGTTCGCTCGAGGATGACCGCGAAGGCGACCTCAAGCGCTTCCAGACCCACGTCAAATACAGCTTCTGAGGGAGGGGATCCACATGAGCACCATCGCGCAACACGCGTCGCCGTCCGGCGATCTCACCAAGGGCCACAAGAAGGTCATTTTCGCGTCCAGCCTGGGCACGGTCTTCGAGTGGTACGACTTCTACCTGTACGGCTCGCTGGCGGCGATCATCGCCAAGCAGTTCTTCAGCGGTGTCAACGAGACCACCGGCTTCATCTTCGCCCTGCTCGCCTTCGCCGCAGGCTTCGCGGTGCGTCCGTTCGGCGCGGCGTTCTTCGGCAGCCTCGGCGACCGCATCGGCCGCAAGTACACGTTCCTGGTCACCATCGTGATCATGGGCCTGTCGACCTTCATCGTCGGCATCCTGCCGACGTACGCCAGCATCGGCGTGGCCGCACCCGTGATCCTGATCGCGCTGCGGCTGGCGCAGGGACTGGCGCTGGGCGGCGAGTACGGCGGCGCGGCCACCTACGTGGCCGAGCATGCGCCGGCCGGCAAGCGCGGCCTGTACACCAGCTTCATCCAGACCACCGCCACGCTGGGCCTGTTCCTGTCGCTGCTGGTGATCCTGGGTTGCCGGCTGTCGCTGGGCACCGAAGCGTTCGAGGCCTGGGGTTGGCGCATCCCGTTCCTGGTCTCGATCGTGCTGCTGGGCGTGTCGGTGTGGATCCGGCTGCAGCTGAGCGAATCGCCGCTGTTCCAGCAGATGAAGTCGGAGGGCAAGGGCTCCAAGCAGCCGTTCCGCGATTCGCTGAAGGACGGCAACCTCAAGCTGATGCTGCTGGTCCTGCTGGGCGCCACCGCAGGCCAGGCCGTGGTCTGGTACGGCGGCCAGTTCTACTCGCTGTTCTTCCTGACCCAGACGCTGAAGGTCGACGGCACCACCGCCAACCTGTTCATCGCCGCCGCGCTGGTGCTGGCCACGCCGTTCTTCATATTCTTCGGCTGGCTGTCGGACAAGATCGGGCGCAAGAAGATCATCCTCGCCGGCTGCCTGCTGGCCGCGGTGACCTACTACCCGATTTTCCAGGGCCTGACCCACTTCGCCAATCCGGCGGTCGAGGAGGCGCGGCAGAACTCGCCGGCGGTGGTCCACGCCGACCCGGGCAAGTGCTCGTTCCAGTTCGACCCGATCGGCAAGAAGGTGTTCACCAACTCCTGCGACATCGCCGCCGCGGCGCTGGCCAAGGCGGGCATTCCGTACGAGGTCAAGGCCGCGCCGGGTGCGGTGGCGCAGATCACCATCGGCGGCGCCGAGGTGAATTCGTACGAGGCCGCCGGCCTGTCCAAGGACGAGGTCAAGGCCAAGGCCGACGCGTTCGGCAAGGAGCTCAAGGCCGCGCTGACCGCCGCCGGCTATCCGGAGAAGGCCGACCCGGCGCGGATCAACAAGGCCGGCACGCTGTTCCTGCTGTGGGTACTGGTGATCTACGTGACCATGGTCTACGGCCCGATCGCCGCCTACCTGGTGGAGCTGTTCCCGACCCGCATCCGCTACACCTCGATGTCGCTGCCCTACCACATCGGCAACGGCTGGTTCGGCGGCTTCCTGCCGACCATCTCGTTCGCCCTGGTCGCCGCCACCGGCAACATGTACTTCGGCCTGTGGTACCCGATCGGCATCGCATTGATGACCGTGGTGATCGGTGGCCTGTTCCTGCGCGAGACCAAGGACGTGGACATCTCGAAGTAACCGTCCCCTCCGCCGGCGGCAACGCCGGCAACCCCCGGCGCCGGCCCTTCAATGGGCCGGCGTTTTTTTGGGCTCTTTCCCGATTGCGATAAGCACGCGCGAGGAGTCGCCTCGCCGTATTGGCCGAACGCCAGGCAGACTGGCCCGGACGCCGCGGTCGTGTACTCGGCTAGATGGAGAGCGAAAAGCTTCGACTCCGGACGGGGCCGCCACTTGTTGCGGGTTTGGAGCTAAGAGCCAAGAGCATCGGCTCCGGACGGGGCCGCCGCACCCTGGGGGTCTGGCGCATCGCTCGGCTCCGCCGTCCGTCGAAAGCGGGCCACGGGCCTCTCCCTTGCCTCGGGCCGTGGCGACGGCCCCTCTATCTCTCGCAGGGGAGAGCATTCCGGGGC
>Ga0160451_100319_pt1 | contig 33955 bp, 31 predicted proteins | sample HID1975M_E1MG_FD_108270 | JGI IMG/M metagenome (GOLD analysis project Ga0160451, IMG submission 108270) | Enriched soil microbial communities from UW Madison campus, WI, USA - HID1975M_E1 MG | ecosystem: Environmental > Terrestrial > Soil > Unclassified | place: USA: Madison, Wisconsin... | reverse complement strand
GTTCGCCGTGCAGGTCCACGCGCAGGATGCCAATGCAAACGCCGACGCGACGGCCACGCCGGCCACGCAATCCAGCGAGCAGGCCACCGAACTCGACACCGTTACCGTCGTCGGCATCCGCGGCAGCCTCAAGCAGGCCTTGGACGCCAAGCGCGACGCCGACGCGATCATCGACGTGGTCACCGCCGAGGACGTGGGCAAGTTCCCGGCGACCAACGTGGCCGAGGCGATCACCATCATTCCGGGCGTGACCATCGACAAGGCCTTCGGCCAGGGCGAGAAGGTCTCGATCCTGGGCACCGATCCGGCGCTCAACCGCACCCTGCTCAACGGCCAGACCGTGGCCTCGGCCGACTGGTTCATCACCGACCAGCCGGGCCGTACCTTCAACTACTCGCTGCTGGCGCCGCAGATCGTCGGCCGCGTCGAGGTGTTCAAGTCGCCGGAAGCTCACATCGACGAGGGCTCGATCGGCGGTACGGTCAACATCGTCACCCGCAAGCCGCTGGACCTGGACAAGACCACCGTGTCCGGCCAGATCAGCTACATGTACAACGACCGCATCGGTACCGGCGACCCGCAGGCTTCGGTCCTGTTCGGCTGGAAGAATCATGCCGACAACTTCGGCGTGATCGTGGCCGCGCAGCGCGCGCAGGAAAGCATCCGCCGCGACGGCATCGAATCGTACGGCACGGTGACCGGACGCGACTATGCCTATGGCCAGGGCGGCGGCGGCTCGATCTACAACCTGCCGGCCGACTGGTCGCAGGCGCCGAATCCGGACGGCAGCCAGCCAACCCTGCCTGCCGCGTGCACCGGCACCTGCGCGGACACCCTGCTGGCCAATCCGGACGCGGTCGGCCCCAACTCGCTCAGCGCCCACTATTTCGAACAGCAGCGCAACCGCGACACCCTGTCGGTGGCCCTGCAGTTCAAGCCGGTCGAGCAGCTGGACATCGAGTTCAACGCGCTCGACGTCAAGGCCGATTTCGACAACATCAGCCACTCCATGTTCGCCTTCATGGGCAATGCCTGGAACGGCCTGATGAAGATGACCGACCTGACCGTCGACGGCGGCGTCATCACCAACGCGACCTTCGACAATGCGCTGGTGGTGTACGACCTGATCAACCGCCAGGCCCGGGTCGACACCGACTCCTACGACCTGAAGGCCACCTGGAACGACGAGCGCTGGTTCGCCTCGACCCACCTGGGCACCTCCAAGGCCACCGGCGGCACCGGCCGCCAGGTCTATGGCGAGTTCCTGAACTGGTCCGACTACAACTACGACATCGGCAGCAGCCGCGGCAGCGTGAACTTCAGCGGCAGCAATCCGTTCCTGGATCCGTCGGCGTTCCGCATGGACGGCGGCTGGGGTTCTGACCCGGGCAGCGCGGCGACCTGGAACACCGGCTGGGGCGGCAACATCGTGTTCAAGCCGACCCGCGACGAAGAGAAGTACGGCCAGGTCGACTTCGGCATCCGCCTGGATTCGCCGGTCTACCAGGTCCGCTTCGGCGCCAAGCGCCGCGAGCACGAGACCGGACAGGAAATGGGCGGCGTGTCGCTGGCGACCGTGGCCGGCTACGGCGACGCCACCGCCGACCAGTTCGACCCGCGTCCGCTTCCGGGCAACTACCTGGACGGCTTCAGCGGCACCGGCGACCTGTCCGAGCGCTTCACCATCGATGGCTGGAAGCTGGCCGACTACATCCTCAGCGGCGACTGGCTGGCTCCGTGGCAGACGATGCCGGAGCCGAGCACGTTCAACGACCCCTCGTTCGTCGCCAACACCTGGACGGTGACCGAGGACATCGACGCGGCCTACGTGCAGGCGGACTTCAGCGGCGCCGGCATCCGCGGCAACGTCGGCTTCCGCTACGTGCAGACCAAGTCCGACAGCATGGGCTGGGCCTGCACCGTCAACGTGAGTCCGTGCCCGGCGACCGAGTACGCGCCGACCAGCGTGCAGAAGAGCTACAAGAACCTGCTGCCGAACCTGAACATCGCCTGGGACCTGCGCGACGACCTGGTGCTGCGCGCGTCGGCGGCCGAAGTGATGTCGCGCCCGAACTATGGCGACATGTCCAGCTACCTGTGGCTGGGCGACCAGACCCTGACCGGCGGCGGCGGCAACCCGGACCTGGATCCGTACGAGTCGACCAACCTGGACTTCTCGGCCGAGTGGTACTTCAGCGAGAACTCGATCCTGGCCGGCACCGTGTTCTACAAGAACATGGCGAACTACATCCTGGTCACGACCCGCGAGGAGACCCACTTCAACCAGTCGCAGGGCATCGACACGGTGTACGACGTCTCGCGTCCCAACAACGCCGGTGGCGCGGAGGTAAAGGGCTTCACCGCCGCCTTCCAGCAGACCTTCGGCAGCGGCTTCGGCCTGCTGGCCAACTACACCTACGCCGACGCCCAGGCCGACAGCGGCGATCCGCTGCCGTACGCCTCCAAGAACCAGGTCAACGTCAGCCCGTTCTTCGAGAACGATCGCTGGAGCGCGCGCGTGACGTATTCGTGGCGTTCCAAGTACTACACCGCCGTCGACCGCGGCAATTACCTGGTTACCGACGACTACGACTCGCTCGACGCCAGCGTCTCGTACAGGATCAACGACTTCCTGAGCGTGGGCCTGGACGGCATGAACCTGCTCGACACCGAGTACTACACCTACGCGGAGTTCCCGGGCGTGGCCAACACCGACAAGCTGGTCCGCGGCGCCTACCGCACCGGCCGCCGCCTGATGGCCTCGCTGCGCGTGCAGTTCTGATCGAGGCAGGATGGTCGGCAGCGTAGGCTGACCTTCGCAGGGCGGGCCTGGAGCGATCCGGGCCCGCTCCGTTTCAGGAACCGCGTTCCAGAAGTCCGTTTTCAGGGCTACCGTTCCAGGATCCACGCAATCGAGTTTCCGGCAACGCACCGCCGCACCAACACGGAGTGACCATGAACCGACATCGCCTCCTCCACCACGCTCGGCTGTTCTGCACAGCCGGCCTGGTGGCCATGCTGTCCGCCTGCTCCGCCGGCCAGGACACCGGCGCCACGACGGCGACCGCCACCGCGCAAGCGGCCACCGCGCCCGCGCTGTCGCTGGTGCCGCTGCCGGCCAGCGCGGTCCCGGGCGAAGGCCGCTTCGCCCTCGGCGTCGACACGCCGCTGCTGGTCGACGGCGATGAAGCGCGCACCGTGGCCGGCCAGTTCGCCGCGCTGCTGGGCGAGGGCCGCGGCATCGAACCGACCCTCGCCGACCCCGGCGCCGAAGCCAGCGGCGCGATCCGCTTCGCGATCGACCCGGCGCGTGCCTCGGCCGGTGCCGAGTCCTACCTGCTGGAGGTGACGCCCGACGGCGTGGCCGTCAGCGCCGGCGACGCGGCCGGCCTGTTCTACGGCGCCATGACCCTGCTGCAGCTGGCCACCCTGGACGACGCGGCGCAGGTCTCGCTGCCGGCCGTGCGCATCGAGGACGCGCCGCGCTTCGGCTGGCGCGGCTTCATGCTCGACTCGGCGCGCCATTTCTGGAGCGTGGACCAGGTCAAGCAGGTCATCGACGCGATGGCCCTGCACAAGCTCAACACCCTGCACTGGCACCTGACCGACGACCAGGGCTGGCGCGTGGAGATCAAGCAGTACCCGAAACTGACCCAGGTCGGCGGCTGCCGCATCCCGGCCGGCGATGGCGGCATCGAGCCGGCCACCGGCAAGCCGCGCGAATACTGCGGCTTCTACACCCAGGACCAGATCCGCGACATCGTCGCCTATGCGGCCGCACGGCACATCACCATCGTCCCGGAAATGAACGTGCCCGGCCACGCGACCGCTGCGATCGCCGCCTATCCCGAGCTGGGCACCACCGACCAGCCGCTGGTGCCGTCCAGCGAATGGGGCGTGTTCCCGAACCTGGTCAACACCGAGGAAGGCACGTACCGGTTCCTGGAAAACGTGATCGGCGAGATGATCCCGCTGTTCCCCGGCACCTACTTCCACATCGGCGGCGACGAGGCGGTCAAGGACCAGTGGGAGGCCTCGGCGCGCGTGCAGGAGCGCATGCGCGAGATCGGCGCGAAGACCGAGATGGAGATGCAGAGCCACCTGGTCGCGCGCCTGGAGAAATACCTGGCCGCGCACGGAAAGCGCCTGATCGGCTGGGACGAGATCCTCGAGGGCCCGCTGCCCGCGGAAGCCACTGTGATGTCCTGGCGCGGCACCGAAGGTGGCCTGGAGGCCGCACGCAAGGGCCACGACGTGGTGATGTCGCCCTCCGGCGACCTGTACCTGGACTACCTGCAGACCGGTTCGCCGAAGGAGCCGCCGGGCCGCCCGGCGACGATCACGCTCAGGCAGGTCTACGATTTCGAGCCGGTGCCGGCGGAACTGGAAGCGGACAAGCGCGGCCATATCCTCGGCCTGCAGGCCAACCTGTGGACCGAGCACACCCGCACCTTCGAGCGCCTAGAACATCACATGTTCCCGCGCCTGGCCGCGGTCGCCGAGACCGGCTGGACGCCGCGCGAGCGCAAGGACTACGCGGATTTCCTGCTGCGCCTGCCGGCGCAGCTGGACCGCTACCGCCGCTGGGGGATCGGTTATGCGCAGACGCCGTTCCAGGTCGACGCGGTGGCCGAGGACGACCGCAAGGCGGGCACCGCCACGGTGACCCTGGACAATCCGCTCGGCTACGAAGTGCGCTACACCACCGACGGCAGCGAGCCGGCTGCGACCTCGTCCGTATACACGGCACCGGTGAAGCTGGCCGTGCCGGCGCAACTGCACGCGACCGCATTCGCCGACGGCAGGCCGCTGGCCGCCGCGCGCACCTATTCGTACGACGCGGCTTCGATGCTGACCCGAACCGACGAACAACTGGCCACCTGCCCCGACGCCGGCCGCCTGCTGCTGCGGCTGGAGGACGACGGTCCGGCCGACGGCGAACGCGCGATCTTCAACACCACGATCTTCTACCCGTGCTGGCAGTGGAACGGCGCGGACCTGGACGGCGTGGCCTCGGTGAAGGTGCGCGCAGGCAGGATCCCGTACTACTTCCAGCTCGCCCACGACGAACCGCACCGCCGCTTCGAACCGGCGCGCTCGGCGCACGGCGAGCTGGACATCCATGCCGACGGCTGCGGTGGCGAACGCATCGCCAGCGTGCCGTTGCCGGCGGCGCCGGACGCGGACGGGTTCGTCGACCTGGTCGCGCAACTGCCCGCGGACATCGCCGGCAGGCACGACCTGTGCCTGCGCTTCACAGGCGACACGCGGCCGCAGATGTGGGTGCTGGACCGGGCCACCCTGCAACTGCGCTGACGGCGCGAATGCGACGACGCGCATGGCGGGGCGACCCGCCATGCGCTTTTTCATTCCGGCGGCAGGCGTATCGTTTCGCAGCGGCCGGCCATCGCCTGGGCGTGCATCGCGCGGTAAAGCCGCTCCAGATCGCGCGCCATGGCGTGCGGATCGAACAGGCGCGCCGCCGGCAACAGGCCGGCGAGGCGATGCCGCAGCCGCTGGCGGGCATCGCCATCGTTGCCCAGCCGCACCGCCATCGCGACCAGCGAAGCGCGATCGGCCGCGATGCATTCCGGCAGTCCCAGCGCCGTCAACAGGCTGGTGGCCATGCGTCCGGCGAAGGTGGCGCCGGGGAACGTGAGCAGCGGTACTCCCACCCGCAGCGCATCGCTGGCGGTGGTGCCGGAGTTGTACGGCCAGGTATCCAGCGCCAGGTCGGCCAGCGCCAGCCGCGCCAGGTGCCGATCGCGTGGCAGCTGCGGTGCGAACACGATCCGTCCGGGCGCGATGCCGCGCGCCTCGGCTTCACGCCGCAGGTTGTCGATGGCGGCGCCGTCGCGCGGCGGCGCCAGCCACAGGATCGATCCAGGCACGCGCGCGAGGATCGCGCACCAGTCGTCCCACAGCGGCGGATGCAGTTTGTAGGCCTGGTTGAAGCTGCAGAACACCGTCGCGTCGGCAGGCAGGCCCACCTCCTCGCGGTGCATTGCCGGCACCGGGTGCAATGCCGCGTTGGGCTGGAAACAATGCGGCAACAGGGCCAGCGCTTCGGCGAAATCCGGCGCCATCGCCTCGGGCGTGGCGACCGGATCGCCGACCACGTAGTCGGCCAGGCGCCGATCGCCCAGCGTGCCGACGTAGCCCAGCCACGAAGCGACCACCGGCGCCGGGCGCCAGGCGACGATGCCCATGCGCGAGTTCGCGGTGTAGCCATTGAGGTCCACCAGTACGTCGATCGCGTCGTCGGCGATCCGTTGCGCCGCCAGGCGGTCATCCGGTTCCAGTTCGACGAAGCGGTCGGCGGCGGCCCTGGCCTTCGCGCGCCATTCATCGGCCGACTGCGTGCCGTGCGCGTAGAGCAGGACTTCGCATCGGCTGCGGTCGTGCGCGGCGATCGCATCCACCGCCAGGAACGAAACCGCGTGCGCGCGGAAGTCCGAGGACAGGTAACCGACGCGCAGGCGCCGTCCCGGCAGCGGCACGGGTGGCGCCGACAACCGCGCCTGCGCCAGCACCGGCTCCCATTGCGACGCCGCGAACCGCGCGGCGGCCGCCTTCTGCACCCGGACATCGGCCTCGGGCAGGGCCAGCAGCAGCAGCGGGGCGAAGTCGCTGCGCGTGGCGCCGGCGCAGGCCGCCAGCAGTTCCTCCGGCTGCGGACCCGCCTGCGGATCCCAGTCGGCCAGGTAGCGCCGCAGCATCAACGCGTCGCCCAGGCTGCGTACATCCCGTGGCTGCAGCTGCAACGCACGGCGATGGCAGTCCAGCGCGTCCCCGATGCGGCCGCCTTCCTCCAGCAGGCCAGCGAGCTTCTGCCAGGCGACGACCAGGGTGGAATCGAGACGCAGGGCGGTGCGGTATGCCGCCTCGGCCTGACCGGGATTCCCGCGCCGCTGCTCGGCCAGGCCCAGGTTGACCCAGGTGCCGATGCCCGCACCTGCGGCGATGGCGCGCCGATAGCATTCGACCGCCTGGTCCGGCTCCTGCCGCGTGCCGTGGATCACGCCGGCCAGGTTCCATCCGTCCGCGTGGCCAGGCGCCAGCCGCAACAGGCGCTGCAGCATCGCAAGCGCATGCTGCGCGTGGCCCTGGCGGAACGCCGCGAACGCACTGGCGTACAACGCCGCCGGTGACGGCGCGCCGCTCACCACCGGCTTCCGCACGCCACGCCGGGATGCAAGCGGGGCTCAACCATGGGGACCCGCGCGCCGCAACAGCGCATCGCGCCAGGAAGAAAACACCATCGACAGGCCCAGCAGCACGCCCAGCGCATTGGCCAGCGCATCCCGCGGATCGGCCAGGCGGGTGGTGGTGAAGGCGCCCTGCGCCAACTCCAGCAGCATGCCCATCAGCACCAGGCCCGCGCCCACCCGCCACAGCCGGCGGCCCGGCGCGAAGATCTGTACGGCGCCGGCGGCCAGCAGCGCATAGGCGAGCAGGTGTTCGAGCTTGTCGCCGTTGCGCGGCAACTCCAACGGCGGCGGCGGGGTCAGGCTGGCGACGATGACCACGGCCACCGCCAGGCACCACAGGCCCAGCCACAGGTGCGGCCGCCGCAACGGCTTGAGCATGCCGCCGCTCACAGCCGCCAGCTGAGGTCGCCGAGCAGGAACGCCGCGCCCAGGTCGACGTCGCGGGCGAAGGCCATCGCCTGGAAGCGTTCGCCCATGTGCTCGGGCAGGGTCAGGCGCTTGAGTTCCTGGCGCAGGCGCAGCGCACCGGCCTCGTCGGTGCGCGCCTCGGCCTCGGCGAGCAGACGGTCGATACCATTGCCGAGCAGGAAGCTGGCCTGGCTGCAGTAACCGGCCAGGTCGAAGCCGGCGCCGCTTCCCGCCTCGGCCAGGGCGGTGAAGTCCACCGACGCGGTCAGGTCCTGCAGGCCCGGCCAGCGCAGCACGTCCTCGTGCATCCGCTGCCGATAGAACGCGCGCAGGGTGCCGTCGCGGCGCTGCGGCAGGTAGTACTCGCGGCGCGGGTAGCCGTAGTCGAGGAACAGCATCGCGCCCGAACGCAGGCCGCCGGCCACCGCCTGCAGCCAGTACGGCAGCTGCGGCAGCAGTTCGGAGCGGTAGCCGTCCTCGAACGGCGCGCCGAGGGTGTGCTCGACGTGGCGCACCGCCGCGGCCAGCAGCACGTCGGCCGGGCGGTCGACGCGGATGAAGTCGCCGTTGCCGTCGAGCGCGACGTGCTCTTCGTACACCCGGCCGTCGCGCACGGCGAAACGCGGCGTAGGCAGCGCGTCGATCACCTCGTTGGCGAACAGCACGCCGTCCCAGTCGTCCTCGAACGGACGGTCCAGCCACTCCACCAGGTCGAACACCGGCGGGGTCAGCGTGCGCGCCAGATGTTCGCGCTGGCGTTCGCGCAGGTCCGCGCTGGGTTCCAGGATCGCGTAACGGTCGGGCAGCGCATCCAGTTGCAGCAGCCGCTTGAGCGCCACCTCGGCGAAGGCGCCGCTGCCGCCGCCGATCTCCAGCACGCGCGCCCGCGGGCCGAGCGCCTGCAGCGCAATGGCCAGCACCCCCGCCACCGTGGCGGCGAACAGCCGGCCCTGCTCGGGAGCAGTGACGAAATCGCCGGCCGCGCCGAACTTGGTGCTGCCGGCGCTGTAGTAGCCCAGGCCCGGCGCGTACAGGCACAGCTCCATGAAGCGCGAGAACGCGATCGTGCCGCCACTGCCGGCGATTTCCGTGCGGATGTGCTCGGCCAGCGCCTCGCTGTGCTGGAGGGCCTGCGGGTCGGGGAGCGGTAGATCGGCGTGCATCGGCGTGGCATGACAGGGACAATGGCCAGCATAGCCGAGCGAGGTCGCGCATGACTCCAGACCCTCCCGTGGGCAACCGCCCCGCCGGGGAACGTCCCGTCGCCCTGGTCACCGGTGCCGCGCGCCGCATCGGCGCGGCGATCGCGCGGCGGCTGCACGCCGAAGGCTACGACCTGGCCCTGCACCATCTGCACTCGGGCGGGGAGATGGCGGCGCTGGCCGGCGAACTGGAGGATCGCCGCCCCGGCAGCGTGCAGGTGTTGCGGGCCGACCTGCGCCAGTTCGACCGGCTGCCGGAACTGGTCGCCGCCGCCGTGGGGTGCTTCGGACGCCTCGATGCGCTGGTCAACAACGCGTCCAACTTCTACCCGACGCCGCTGGATACGGTCATCCCGCAGCAATGGGACGACCTGTTCGCGGTCAATGCGTGCGCGCCGTTCTTCCTGGCGCAGGCCGCCACGCCGCACCTGCGCGCCGCGGGCGGCGCGATCGTCAACCTCGTCGACGTATACGCGGCGCGTCCGCTGCGCGGCCATGCGCCCTATTCGGCGGCGAAGGCGGCGCTGGTGTCGCTGACCCGGGCGCTGGCGCTGGAGCTGGCACCGCGGGTGCGGGTCAATGCGGTGGCACCCGGCGCGATCCTGTGGCCCGAGCAGGGGGCCGATCCGGCCGCGCAGCAGGCGATCCTCGCCCTGACCGCGCTGGGCCGCGCGGGCGCAGCGGAGGACATCGCCGCGGCGGTGCGCTGGCTGCTGTCGGTTGACGCCGGCTACATCACCGGCCAGGTGCTGCACGTGGATGGCGGGCGTCGCTGAGGGTTTCTCCCGACTGCGCGGAACCCGCTCCTGTAGGAGCCCGTCTTGCGGGCGACAGCCACGTCGGTACAGGCCACGTCCTCGTGGTTCCGACGCCCGGTCGCCCGCAAGACGGGCTCCTACAAAAGGACGTCGGGGCTGTTGTAGGAGCCGGTCTTGCCGGCGACGCGACACCATAGGCACAGGCGACGCCCTCGTGGTTCCGATGCCCGGGTCGCCCGCAAGACGGGCTCCTACAAAAGGCACGGCCACGTCGGTACAGGCGACGTCTTCGCGGTTCCGATGCCCATGTCGCCCGCAAGACGGGCTCCTACAGGGGCACGGTCTCGAAGGCGTCGCCATGCTGCGGATGCGCGCGCCACAGTTCGGCCAGGCTGCTTCCGCCGAGCGGATCGACGAATGCCGGCGCGATGTCGGCCAGCGGCTTGAGCACGAAGGCGTGTTTCAGTTCCGGGCGCGGCACGCGCACGCGCCCCCCGTCGCGCACGATGGCATCGCCGTAGAACACCACGTCCACGTCGAGCGTGCGGTCGCTCATGCGCGGGCCACTGCGGTCGCGGCCGTGACGGTCCTCCAGCGCGTGAAGCCAGTCTTCCAGCGCCGGCAGCGGCAGATCCGTGCCGATCGCCACGGCCGCGTTGACGAACGGGGGTCCGTCGAAGCCGACGGCCGCGGTGCGGTAGGCCGGCGAAATGACGATCTCGCCGAACCGCGCCCGCAACTCGTCCAGCGCCGCGCGCAGGTGCCGTTCCGGCAGGATGTTGCTGCCCAGGCTCAGCAGCGCGGTGACGGGACCGCGCGGCGGCGCGGCGGGATCGTTGCGGTCTGGCATGGCGGCCGGAGGCGGGGTTACTGCTGCGCCGACTGGTCGCCCGGATCCTGCCGCGACGGACCCCGCCGCGGCGGCAACGGCGGCAGCGCCGCGGCCTCCTCCGGGGACGCCAGCGCCGGTTCCCACGGGAAGCGCGGCAGGGTGCGCACCGCGTTCTCCAGCTTGCGCGACCAGTTCTCGTGGATGTCCGAGTACAGCGGCGTATCGCCTTCCAGGCGCATCTGCTGGCTCACCCGCAGATCGCCGGCGCGGACCACCGCCAGGTCGATCGGCAGGCCCACCGACAGGTTGGAGCGGATGGTCGAATCCAGCGACACCAGCGCGCAGCGCGCCGCATCCTCCAGCGCGGTTTCCGGACGGATGATCCGGTCCAGGATCGGCTTGCCGTACTTGGATTCGCCGATCTGCAGGTACGGCGTCTCCGGCGAGGCGGCGATGCAGTTGCCCAGCGGATAGACCAGGTACAGGCCCGGGCGCTCGCCGGCGACCTGTCCGCCCAGGATCAGCGTGGCCTGGGTGCTGACGCCGCTGTGCTGGCCGCTGTCGTACGCCTGCACCTGGCTGGCGACCAATACCTCGCCCACGTATTCGGCCACCTCGAACAGGTGGCGGAAGCTGCGCAGGCTGCGCGTCGCGGACGGGTCCTCGGCATCGCGCCGCAACCGCGATACCGCCAGCTGGGTGGTGGCCAGGTTGCCGGCGCTCATCACCACGAACACGCGCTCGCCGGGATATTCGAACACGTGCAGCTTGCGGTGTACGCGCACGTCGTCGAGCGAGGCGTTGGTGCGCGTGTCCGCGGCGAAGACCAGGCCTTCGTCCACTTCGATGCCGACGCAGTAGGTCATGTCCGGGCCATGGTTGCTGTGGGCGGGATTCTACACGCAGGGTGTCGTCGGACGTCCGCGCCGGCACGTCCATCCGCGTGTTCAGCCCATGAAGTAGCCTTCCGCGATGGCCTGGTGCAGCCGGTCCAGGTAGATCTGCGCCTCGTCCATGAACCGCGCCGGATCGGCGGCCGCCAGCAGCGCCGGATCGGCCTGGCGGACCAGGCCGGTGACGCGGATCAGCGCGCGCTCGACCTGCGGGCGCGGCGGCATCGTCGGCAGGATGCGCTGTATCCGGGTCAGGCAGAACTGCACGCTGCGCGGGAACTCGGCGTTGTGCAGCAGGAAGCGCAGCGCATGCGCGGCCGAGACCCGCTGGCGCACGTGCCTGCGGTACATCTGGTAGGCGGCCAGGGCGCGCAGCACCGCCATCCACTGCATGTTCTGGAACGCCTCGCGGTCGTCCTCGTTGCGCGGCGTCACCAGCCCGGAAGCGCCGGCGTCGATGGTGCGCGTGGTCATGTCGGCCTGTTCGATCGCCGTGCCCAGGCGCAGGAAGTGGAAGCCGATGTCGCGGCTCACGTTGGCCGCCAGCAGGCCGGACACCTTCAGGCAGCCATCGGTGATGCGGTTGATGAACTCCAGCCGGTAGCGGCGGGCCAGCACGCGCTCGCCATCGGCGTCGATGTACAGGTGCAGGTCGTTGACCGCCTCCCAGACCTCTTGCGGCAGCGCGTCGCGGATGCTGCGCAGGATCTCGCGCGCCTGCCCGACCGAGGCGCGCAGCGAGGACGGGTTGCGCGCGTCCAGCAGCAGGAAGTCGAGCACGTCGGCGTCGCCCGGGTCCGGGTGAGCGTCGAGGAACAGCTCCTCGGCACCGACCGTGGCGATCATCGGCCGCCAGGTGAAGCGCACCGAGCGCGGCAGGTCCAGCTGCAGCAGGCTGCCCACGCCGACCAGGCGCGCGGTGTTCTCGGCGCGGCGCAGGTAGCGGGTGAACCAGTACAGCTGCTCGGCGACGCGGGCAAGCATCAGGCTTCATCCTCCAGGTCGACCACCCAGGTGTCCTTGGCGCCACCGCCCTGCGAGGAATTGACCACCAGCGACCCTTCCGTCATCGCCACCCGGGTCAGGCCGCCGGTGGTGACGTAGGTGTCTTCGCGCGAAAGGATGAACGGACGCAGGTCGATGTGCCGCGGCGACGGGCCCTCGGGCGTGACGATCGGCGCGGTCGACAGCGACAGCGTCGGCTGGGCCACGTAGTTGCGCGGGTCGGCCTGGATCAGCGCGCGGAACTTCTCGCGCTCCCTGCGGCTGGCGCGCGGTCCGATCAGCATGCCGTAGCCGCCGGACTCGTTGGCCGGCTTGACCACCAGCTTGTCGAGGTTGTCCAGCACGTACGCGCGGTCCTTCGCGCTGTGGCACAGGTAGCTGGGCACGTTCGGCAGGATCGGCTCCTCGTCCAGGTAGTAGCGGATCATCTTCGGCACGTAGGCGAACACCACCTTGTCGTCGGCCACGCCCGCGCCGGGCGCGTTGGCCAGTGCCACCTTGCCGGCGCGCCAGCTGCGGATCAGGCCCGGCGCGCCGAGCATCGAATCGGGCCTGAACACCTCCGGGTCGATGAACAGGTCGTCCACCCGGCGGTAGATCACGTCCACCCGCTGCGGACCGTACACGGTGCGCATGTAAGTGCAGTCGTCGTCGGCCACGAACAGGTCGCCGCCCTCGACCAGCTCGATGCCCATGGCCTGGGCCAGGTAGGCGTGCTCGAAGTAGGCGCTGTTGAACACGCCGGGCGTGAGCAGGGCGATCGTCGGCGTGTCGCCCGGGCGTGGCGAAAGCGCGGCCAGGGTGTCGTAGAGCTGCGACGGGTAGTCGTCCACCGGCAGGATCGCGCTGGTCCCGAACAGCTCCGGGAACACGCGCTTGGCCACCATCCGGTTCTCGAGCATGTACGACACGCCCGAGGGGATGCGCAGGTTGTCCTCCAGCACGTACAGCGTACCGTCGCCGTCGCGCACGAGGTCCGAGCCGCAGACGTGCGCCCACACGTCCAGCGGTGGGCGCACGCCCACGCACTGTCCGCGGAAGTTGACCGACCGCCTGAGCAGCGCGGCCGGGAACGCCTTGTCCTTGACGATCCTCTGCGCACCGTAGATGTCGCCGATGAACAGGTTGAGCGCGCGCATGCGCTGCATGAGTCCGGCTTCGGTGCGTTGCCATTCGCGGCGGTCGAGGATGCGCGGGATCAGGTCGAACGGCAGCGTGCGGTCGACGTTGCGGCCGTCGCTGTAGACGGTGAAGGTGATGCCCATGACCCGCGCGGCGACGTCGGCCGCCAGCTGGCGCTCGGCCAGTTCGCGGCCCGACAGCCCCGAGAGGTATTCCACCAGATGGCGCGCGGCGGGACGCGGCCGGCCGGCCGGGTCGATCAGCTCGTCATACGACGGGGTCCGGTACTTCGCCCAATCCATCGCACCTGCCTGCGCTGCGGCCGGTGCCCCCGCACCGGCTTGTGCATTGCAACATGCACTCCGCCATGGCGGGCGTCAAGTGGCCGGCGCCTGCGCCGGCCGCGATGCGTCGGCGGCCAGCAGCGCGCGGAAATCCGCACCGGCCGGCTCCTGGAACACCCGCAGCCCGAACTCCGGCAGGATCGCCAGCAGGTGGTCGAAGATGTCCGACTGCACACCCTCGTACACCGCCCAGCGCGTGTCGCTGGTGAAGCAGTAGACCTCCAGCGGAATGCCGGTGGCGCCCGGTTGCAGCTGGCGTACCAGCAGGGTCATGTCCTGGTGGATCTTCGGGTGGTGCCGCAGGTAGCGTTCCACGTACGCGCGGAACGTGCCCAGGTTGGTGACGCGGCGCGCGTTGACCGGCAGCTGGCCGTCTTCGCCGAGACTGGCGTTCCATTCGGAAAGCTCGCGTTCCTTCTCCGCCAGATAGTCGCGCAGCAGGCTGAAGCGCTTGAGCGCTTCCCGGCCCTGCGCGTCGACGAAGTGCACGCTGGACTGGTCCAGGTACAGCGCGCGCTTGATCCGGCGGCCGCCGGTCTCCTGCATCCCGCGCCAGTTCTTGAACGACTCGCTGATCAGCTTCTTGGTCGGGATGGTGGTGACGGTCTTGTCCCAGTTCTGCACGGTCACGGTGTGCAGCGCGATGTCGGTCACGTCGCCATCGGCGTTCTCGCTGGGCATCTCGATCCAGTCGCCGAGGCGCACCCGGCCGTCGGTGCTGATCTGCACGCTCGCCACCAGCGACAGGATCGTGTCCTGGAACACCAGCATCAGCACCGCGGTGGCCGCTCCCAGGCCGGTGATCAGGTGCAGGAACTTCACCCCGGCCAGCGTGGCCACGATCGACAGGCCGGCGATGACGAAGATGGCGATCTTGAGGACCTGCAGGTAGCCCTTGATCGGCTTGTTGCGCGCGTCCGGGCGCCGCTCGTAGCCTTCGTTCAACAGGTCGAGCAGGTGTGCGAACGCCATCGCCAGGGTCAGCACCACCCAGGCCTGGCACGCGCCATGCACGAATGCGACCAACGGCGCCGGCAGGCCCGGCACCCAGCCGATGCCGGCGGAGATCACCAGCGCCGGCACCACGTTGGCCAGGCGCGGGACCAGCTTGAGGCGGTAGGGCGCCTCCGAATGGCGCGCGAGCAGCCCGAGCATCCGGCGCAGGCCGCGCAGCAGGATCTTCTTGGTCAGGAAGTTGGCGAATCCCGCCGCCAGGAACAGGCCCGAGAGCACGAGCAGCGTATAGGCCCACGGGTAGGGCTCGAGCGTGCTCCTCATCCCTTCCAGCCAGCGCATCGCGCCCGACTCGACGTCCTCGATCGCCAGCATCCGCTCAGCCCTCCTGCGTCGTTCCGGTCCGTTCGATCACCACGCCCACCGCCCGCGCGCCGCGCACCGCGCCGGGCTTGCTCAGCTTCAACCGGACCCAGGACACGCCGAACTCGCTGAGCACGAGCTCCGCGCAGCGTTCGGCCAGCGTCTCCACCAGGCCGAAGCCGGACTGGCCGACGTAGTCGATCAGGCGCTTGCTGACCGCCTTGTAGTCGAGGGTGTCGGCGATGTCGTCGCTGGCGGCCGGGCGGCGGTTGTCGAAGGCCATTTCCAGGTCGAAGCGCAGGGTCTGGCGGATGCGCCGTTCCCAGTCGTAGATGCCGATCAGCGCCTCGATCTCGAGGCCTTCGATGAATACCTTGTCCATGCCTTCGGTTTCCAGTGGCAGGGCGCCATGGTAACGCGCAGGGCATAAGCGACCGGTCGGCACGCATATCGAACGCACTGGATCACCGGCATAAAAGCCGTGAAATCCCCGGAAAAATGGATCCTCAGGAAACCGCGGGAAGCGTGGCCATGTCCCAGCGCGGGGTGACCTTCACTTCGGCGTTGTCGTGCTGGCCGGCCTGCAGCCGCAGCGCGCCGGCGAAGGCGATCATCGCGCCGTTGTCGGTGCACAGCGCCGGGCGCGGGAAACAGGCGCGCCCGCCGCGCTGCGCGCACATCGCCTGCAGCCGGGCGCGCAGGCGTTTGTTTGCGCCGACGCCGCCGGCCACGACCAGCGTGTCGCAGCCGGCCGCGTCCAGCGCGCGCTGGCACTTGATCGCCAGCGTGTCGACCACCGCGTCCTCGAAGCCGCGGGCGATGTCGGCGCGGGTCTGCGGCGACTGGTCGGACTGCTGCCAGGCCAGCAGGACCTGGGTCTTCAGCCCGCTGAAGCTGAAATCCAGCCCGGGCCGGTCGGTCATCGGCCGGGCGAAGCGGTACGCGCCCGGGGTGCCCTGCTCGGCCAGCGCGGCCAGCTGCGGCCCGCCCGGATACGGCAGGCCCATCAGCTTGGCGGTCTTGTCGAAGGCCTCGCCGGCGGCATCGTCCAGGGTCTCGCCCAGCAGCCGGTAGCGGCCGATCGCATCCACCGCCACCAGCTGGGTATGCCCGCCGGAGACCAGCAGGGCCACGAACGGCGGCTCCGGCGGGTCGGCCTCCATCAGCGGGGCCAGCAGGTGGCCTTCCATGTGGTGGACGCCGACCGCCGGCACGTCCAGCGCCCAGGCCAGCGCCCGCGCGGTGCCGGCACCGACCAGCAGCGCCCCGACCAGGCCCGGCCCGGCGGTGTAGGCCACCCCGTCCAGGTCGGCGGTGGTCAGCCCGGCCTCGGCCAGGGTCTGGCGGACCAGCGGCAGCAGCTTGCGCACGTGGTCGCGGCTGGCCAGTTCCGGGACCACCCCGCCGTACTCGGCGTGCAGGGCGATCTGGCTGTAGACGGCGTGCGCGCGCAGGCCGGCGGCCCCGTCCAGGGCCGTGTCGTAGACGGCCACGCCGGTCTCGTCGCAGGAGGTTTCGATGCCGAGGACGCGCATGGGAGGGAAATGGGGGTCGGAACGGGTCGGAAAAAGGTACCGGACCGGCTTGCAGCCGGGCCCGGAGCATGGCTATCATACGCGGCTCACCGGGCGCGACCCGGTATTTTGTGTCCCGGAGATTCCATGCCCAGCGTCAAAGTCCGCGAGAACGAGCCCTTCGAGTTTGCGCTGCGTCGCTTCAAGCGCACCTGCGAGAAGGCCGGTGTTCTGGCCGAAACCCGCAAGCGCGAGTATTACGAGAAGCCGACCCAGGAGCGCAAGCGCAAGGCCGCCGCGGCGGTGAAGCGCCAGATGCGCCGGATGTCGCGCGACGTCACCAAGCGCCAGCGCCTGTACTGACGTAGCGATCGGCACGGCACGGCGCCCCCCGGGCGTCCGCCGGCCTGCCCCGCAGACGAGGCAACCGAAAGCCGGCACGCGATGCGTGACCGGCTTTTTGTGTTTGCCGCGAAACCGCTCCATGCCGGCGCCGCCGGCGAGCCCCACCCGACCGACCCCATAGGTGTTGCGATGAGCCTGAAGCAGCGACTGACCGACGACATGAAGGCCGCCATGAAGGGCGGCGACAAGGACACCCTGGGTGTGATCCGGCTGATCAACGCCGCGATCAAGCAGAGGGAAGTGGACGAGCGCATCGAACTGGACGACGCGGCCGTGGTCGCCGTGCTCGACAAGATGGTCAAGCAGCGCCGCGATTCGGTGTCGCAGTACGAGGCGGCCGGCCGCGAGGACCTGGCCGCGATCGAGCGCGCCGAGATCGTGGTGATCGGGCGCTACGTGCCGGCCAAGCTGGACGAGGCGTCGATCCTGGCCGCGATCGACGCCGCCATCGCCCTCATGTCTGCTGAAAGCGGGGGCGCCCCCGGCCCGGCCGACATGGGCAAGCTGATGGGCGTGCTCAAGCCGCAGCTGGCCGGACAGGCCGACATGGGCCAGGTTTCGGCTCTGGTGAAGCGCCGCCTGGCCGGCTGAGTCCAGGCCGGTCCCGATGAGCGAATCCGCCCCACCCGTCCTGCGCCCCGCTCGGCGCGACGACATTCCCCTGGTCCTGGCACTGATCGGCGAACTGGCCGAGTACGAGCGCCTGGCCGATGAAGCGGTGGCCACCGTCGCCGACCTGGAGATGGCGCTGTTCGGCGCGCGCCCGGCGGCGGAAGTGGTGATCGCCGAGTGCGACGGCCAGCCGGCGGGCTTCGCCCTGTTCTTCGTCTCCTTCTCCACCTTCGTCGGCAAGCCCGGGCTGTACCTGGAGGACCTGTTCGTGCGCCCGCCGTTCCGCGGGCGCGGGGTCGGCCGGCGGCTGATGGTGCACTTGGCGCGGCTGGCGGTGGAGCGCGGCTACGGCCGCTTCGAATGGTCGGTGCTGGACTGGAACACGCCGGCAATCGACTTCTACCGCCGCCTCGGCGCCCGCCCGATGGACACATGGACGGTGCAGCGGCTGGACGGCGAAGCGCTGCAGGCACTGGCCGCCACCGCCCCCTGAGCGCCGCTCACGCACCGGCCACGCCGGCCGCGCCAGACTCGGCGGCCAGCGCCCCGCCGCCGATGCGATGAAGCCCCTCTCCCCGGCCAAGCTGCACCGTCACCTCGAGCGCCTCGAGCAGAGCCTGCCCGCGGCCCTGCTCAAGCGCTTCGTCGAGGCCGACCTGATGACCCAGGCCGCCTCGCTGTCGTTCTACACGCTGCTGTCGCTGGCGCCGCTGCTGATCCTGCTGCTGTGGCTGACCGCCTCGCTGTATCCACCGGCGCAGGCTTCGCTGGTGGCGCAGATCGGCGAGCTGGCCGGGGCCAACGCCGCCGCGGTGGCCGAGACGGTGATCCGCAACGCCGACGCGCAACCCGATATCGGTTCGCTGGCCGGGCTGTGGAGCATCGCGCTGCTGTTCGTCGGCGCCACGGTGGTGTTCGCGCAGTTGCAGGGCTCGCTCAACCTGATCTTCCGCACCGGTGGGCAAGGGCTGGGCGGTTTGCGCGCGTGGCTGCGCAAGCGGGTGTTCTCGCTGGGCGTGGTCCTGGCGCTGGGCTTCCTGCTGATCGTGTCGATGATCGCCACGACCGCGCTGCAGGTGGTGTTCGCGCGATTGCCCTCGCTGCTGCCGGCGGTCGGCTACGCGACCACGCTGCTGCTGTACGCGCTGGCGTTCGCGTTCCTCTACCACTACCTGCCCGACCGGCGCGTGGCCTGGCGCCAGGCATTCCTGGGCGGGGCGATCACCGCGCTGCTGTTCGCCCTGGGCCGCTACCTGATCGGCCTGTACCTGGCCGAGGCCGCGCCTGGCAGCGCCTACGGCTCGATGGGGGCGCTGGTCCTGCTGCTGCTGTGGATCTATTACGCCGCCGTGGTGTTCTTCGCCGGCGCGCTGATCACCGCGGTGATCGACGAGCGGACGCATTCGCGGCAGCGGCTGCGGGAGGCGGGTATCGGAGAAGGAACGACCGCTTCGCTGAACACCGGAGCGCCGCCGACAGACTCCGGGGCTTGATGCGGGCGGAGGGCTGGGCCAAAGCACCGGCGAAAGCGTCGGCTTCGGCGGGGGCCGCCGTGCCCTGGGGGGTCTGGCGCATCGCTCGGCTCCGCCGTCCATGGCTCCGACGAGCGAGCGCAGGCCATCCCTGGCCTGCTTGCGCCAGACCCCCCAGGGCACGACGGCCTTCGCGAGCGTTGAGGTCGTGGCTTCGATCAGAGCGAAGCCCGGGAACCAGGCTTTCGTAGAGCGGGGCTTGCCCCGCTGCGCTTGACCGACAAAGCAAAGGCAGCGGGGCACGCACGCAAGCAAACCTGGCCAGGAACGAAGCCACACCCCCAACGCGCCGGAAAGACGCGGTAGTGCGGGGGTATGGCGCAAGCAGCACATGGATGTGCTGCGCTCGGCTGTCGGAGGCAGGACGCCGGAGCCAGCCGATGCGCCATACCCCGCACTGCCGCGGCTCCCGCCGAAGCCGACACCACCCAATGCCGTTGCTCCTGCGGTTGCGGTTGCGGTTGCGGTTGCGGTTGCGGTTTCCACCACTTCCCCCGCAGCGACGGCAACAGCGGCCGCCGATCCACCACGCCGGCCCCTACGGTGTACACCCCCGTGGCATCCTATTGCGATGGCCCGCCTGTCCGACGCGTTCATCGACGACCTGCTCGCGCGTACCGACATCGTCGAGGTGGTCGGATCGCGCGTTCCGCTCAAGCGCAAGGGCCGCGAGTACAGCGCGCCCTGCCCGTTCCACGACGAACGCACGCCCTCGTTCTACGTCTCCCCGACCAAGCAGTTCTACCACTGCTTCGGCTGCGGTGCGCACGGTACCGCGATCAGCTTCCTGATGAACTACGACCGCCTCGAGTTCCTCGATGCGGTCGAGGAGCTGGCACGACGCGCCGGCATCGAGGTTCCCAAGGAGACGCGCCAGAACAACCAGGACAGCGACCTGCGCGACCAGTACGCGGCGCTGGAGGCCGCCGCGAAACTGTTCCAGCGCCAGCTCGGCGAAAGCCAGCGCGCGCGCGACTACCTCGACAGCCGCGGCGTGGATGCCGAGAACCGCGCCCGCTTCGCCATCGGCTACGCCGCCGACGGCTACTCCACGCTCAAGGACGCGCTGGGCGGCGACGAGCGCCGGCTCAAGCTGCTCGAGCGCACCGGCATGCTGTCGAAGAACGACCGCGGCCACGTCTACGACAAGTTCCGCGACCGGGTCATGTTCCCGATCCACGACCGCCGCGGCCGGGTGATCGCCTTCGGCGGCCGCGTGCTGGACAAGGAAGCGAGCCCCAAGTACCTCAATTCGCCCGAAACCGCGCTGTTCCACAAGGGCCGCGAACTGTACGGCCTGTGGCAGGCGCGCCAGGCCAACCAAAAACTGGAGCGGCTGATCGTGGTCGAGGGCTACATGGACGTGGTCGCGCTGTTCCAGCACGGCATCACCCAGGCCGTGGCCACGCTGGGCACCGCCACCACCGCCGACCACGCCGAGCTGCTGTTCCGCAACGCGCCGGACGTGTACTTCTGCTTCGACGGCGACGCCGCCGGGCGCCGCGCCGGCTGGCGCGCGGTCGAATCGGCGCTGCCGCGGATGAAGGACGGCCGCCAGGCGTTCTTCCTGTTCCTGCCGGACGGCGAGGACCCGGACAGCATCGTGCGCAAGGAGGGTGCGGCCGGCTTCGACGCGCGTCTGGCCCAGGCCACGCCGCTGTCGCAGTTCTTCTTCGACGAGCTGGGGCGCGACATCAACCGCGGCACGCTCGACGGCCGCGCACGCCTGGCCGAACGCGCTCGCCCCTTGCTCGCGCAACTGCCCGATGGCGCCTTCGCCGACCTGATGCGGCAGGAACTGCAGCGCCAGACCGGCGTGGACACGACCGCGCCCGCCGCGCCGCCGCCACGTTCTCCGGCGCGCGGCGGCGCGACCGCGCAGAAGCGCAGCCTGGTCCGCAGCGCCATTGCCCTGCTGCTGCAGCGGCCTTCGCTGGGCCTGCAGATCGAACAGCCCTATCGCTTCGCCGAATTGCGCCTGCCCGGCATGCCGCTGCTGCTGGAGTTGCTGGACCTGATCCGGCAGCGCCCGGAAATCGGCACCGGCGCACTGCTCGAACACTTCGCCGGGCACGAACAGGCCGAAGCGCTGCGCAAGCTCGGTGCGCAGGTATTGCCGGGCGACGAAGCCAGCTGGGCGCACGAACTGCACGATGCGGTCGTCCAGCTGGAACGCCAGACCCTGCAGCAGCGGATCGACGAACTGCAGCAGAAGAGCCGTGCGCAGGGCCTGGACGAGACCGACAAGTACGAGATGCGGATGCTGCTGCAGGTACTGGCCGGGCGCGGCTGACAGTCCATCGCCTGTCGCACCGGCCGGTTCATGCCTCCGTGCTAGGATCGCGCATCGAAGGGGAGTAGCCCCCCGCGCTGTCGTCGTCATTACGGGCCCCAAGGCCCCGGCGCAGCGGCAGGCCTTCCGGCCTGTGGGCAAGACCTTCGCCGTTCCACGGCGAAGGTGCATCCGCTTCCCCTCCGGTTTGCCGATGCAGTCCGCCGTGGCCCTGGAATCTTCCGGAGCCTCCCCATGCACTGCCCCGCCTGCAAGACCGTGACCCTGGCCATGACCGAACGCCAGGGCATCGAGATCGACTATTGCCCCGACTGCCGCGGCATCTGGCTGGACCGCGGCGAACTCGACCGCCTCATCGCCAGGGCCGAACCCGCCATGCCGGCGGCCCGCTCGTCCGGCCGGCCGGACGAGCGGCACACGCCGCGCCACGACGCCTGCGCGCAACGCCAAGGCTACGGCCACAAGCCGCGCAAGCCCAAGTCGCTGCTCGGCGAACTGTTCGACTTCTAACGCCGCCCGTCCTGCGCTTCATCCCGTCACGTCCGCGTGCACCCGCGCGCTGGCAATCTCCTTCCGCACTCCCGGAACCGACCTCCCATGGAAGCCCTGTATACCCCCGAAACCTGGATCGCCCTGGCCACGCTGACCGCGCTGGAACTGGTGCTGGGCATCGACAACATCATCTTCATCTCGATCCTGGCCGGGCGCCTGCCGCCGGAACAGCGCAGCAGGGCGCGCCGGCTGGGCATCGCCGGCGCCGCGCTCACCCGCCTGGTGCTGCTGTTCACCATCGTATGGATCACGCGCCTGACCTATCCGCTGTTCGAGCTGTTCGGCCACGCGTTTTCCTGGCGCGACCTGATCCTGATCGGCGGCGGCCTGTTCCTGATCGCCAAGGCCACCCACGAGATCCACCAGAAGATCGAGGGCGCCGGCGACGAGCCCTCGCTCAAGCGCGCGGCCACGTCCTTCGCCGGGGTGATCGCCCAGATCATGGTGCTGGACATCGTGTTCTCGCTGGACTCGATCATCACCGCGGTGGGCATGGTCGACGAACGCTGGGTGATGGTCACCGCGATCGCGGTTTCGATCGGCTTCATGCTCGCCTTCGCCGGCCCGATCGGCGAGTTCGTCGAGCGCCATCCCACGGTCAAGGTGCTCGCGCTGAGCTTCCTGATCATGATCGGCCTGGTGCTGATCGCCGATGGCTTCGGCCAGCACATCCCGAAGGGCTATGTCTATGCGGCGATGGCGTTCTCGGTGTTCGTCGAGGCGATCAACATGTGGATCCGCCGGCGCGAACTGAAAGCCGCCAAGGAGGCCCGGGCCGGCTGAGCCAATGCCCGTGCCGCCCCGGCCGCGCGCCGGGAGGCAGGCGCGGTCGACCGTGGCAACTGGCGCACGTCGCCAACCGTGTTCTTGTTGTAGGAGCCCGTCTTGCGGGCGACACGGGCGTCGGAACCCTGAGGTCGTCGCCTGTGCCGACGTGGCGTGCCGCCCGCAAGACGGGTTCCTACCGGAAAGGCTCTTCTCCCAGGTGAGGGGAAAGGCAAGAACCGCAGGAGCAGGAGCGGGAACAAAAGCGTCTGGTTGGGCGGGCTTCGGACGGAGCCGCGGCAGTGCGGGGGTATGGCGCATCGGCCGGCTCCGGCGTCCTGCCTCCGACAGCCGACCGCAGCACATCCGTGTGCTGCTTGCGCCATACCCCCGGACTACCGCGTCTTTCGGCGCGTTGAGGATGTGGCTTCGTTCCGGGTATCGGCTCCCATGCGTGCCTGCGGTCGTTCCGACTTGATTGCTTTCGTAGAGCGGGGCTTGCCCCGCTGCTACTGACCGACATTGAGGCAAAGGCAGCGGGGCAAGCCCCGCTCTACGGGAATCCCTTTTCCTGGGCTTCGCCCTGATCGAAGCCACGACCCCGATCCTCGCGAAGGACGTCGTGCCCTGGGGGTCTGGCGCAAGCAGCACAGGGATGTGCTGCGGTCGCTCGTCGGAGCCATGGACGGCGGAGCCGAGCGATGCGCCAGACCCCCAAGGGCACGGCGGCCCCCTCCGGAGCCCAGGCTTTTCGCTCCCGACCCGATACACGGCCGCTGCGTCCAGAGCCCGCCCGGTGCCTGGCCAACATGCAGAGGCGACCCTTGCACCTGCTTCCCGCAATCGGGAGAAGAACCGCAAAAACCGCACGCCGGGCTGGAGAATCAACTGCCCAGCAGCAGCGGCAGCCAGTGGTCCACCAGCAGGAACGCGAACAGCGCCATCAGGTAGACGATGGAGTAGTTGAACACGCGCATGGCGAAGAACTCGTCCGGCGGATCCAGCAGGCGCCAGGCGTACCAGAGGAACACGCTGCCCAGCACCAGCGCGCCGCCCAGGTAGAAGAAGCCGCTCATGCCGAAGATCACCGGCAGCAGGCTCACCTGCAGCAGCAGCACGGTGTAGAACAGGATCTGCCAGCGCGTGTAGGTCACCCCGTGGGTCACCGGCAGCATCGGGATCAGCGCGCGCGCGTAGTCCTCGCGGCGGAAGATCGCCAGTGCCCAGAAGTGCGGCGGCGTCCACACGAAGATGATCAGCACCAGCAGCAACGCATGCTGCCAGTCCCACGGTCCATCCATGTTGGTGACCGCCGCCCAGCCCAGCAGCGGCGGCGCCGCGCCGGCGACGCCGCCGATCACGATGTTCTGTGGCGTGGCGCGCTTGAGGAAGCCGGTGTAGACCACCGCGTAGCCGATCAGCGAGGCGAAGGTCAGCACCGCGGTGATGGTGTTGACCAGCGCCACCAGGATCGCCATCGACAGCGCGCCCAGCAGCAGCGCGAACACCAGCACCTGCACCGGCCGCAGCGCGCCGGTGGCCAGCGGCCGGTGCGCGGTGCGCGCCATGACCTTGTCGATGCGCTGGTCGATCAGGTGGTTGATCGCCGCCGCCGAGGACGAGGCCAGCCAGATGCCGAGCAGGCCGAATACGCCTTCCTTCAGCGGCGGCAGGCCGGGCACCGCCAGGAACATGCCCACCAGCGCGGTGAACACCAGCAGCGCGACCACGCGCGGCTTGGTCAGTTCCAGGTACTGGCGCCAGACGGGGACGGCCGCGGCGGTCATGCGAGGGGCCCGGGTTCCTTCAGCCGCGCCAGCAGGGATACCAGCACGAACAGCAGCGCCACCGCGCCGGCGTTGTGCAGCACCGCCACCGGCAACGGCAGCGCCAGCTTGACGTTGAGCACGCCCAGCGTGGCCTGGGCCAGCACCGCCACGCCCAGCGCCGTGCCCCAGCCGCGCATGCCGGGCAGGCGGAACAGGCGCGTGGCCAGCGCGAGCAGGTAGACCAGCACCACCACCGCCATCATCCGGTGCGCCATCTGGATGGCGATGCGCGAAGCGCCGTCGAGCACGCCGCCTTCGTAGTCCACGCCGATCCCGCGCCAGAGCACGAAGCCCTCGCGGAAGTCGGCCGGCGGCCACCACTGGCCAACGCACTTCGGGAAATCCAGGTAGTGGTGCTGGGCGGTGGTCCAGCCGCCGCCGCCGCAGGCCAGCGCCGCGTAGTTGGCGCTGGTCCAGCCGCCCAGCGCGATCTGCACGCCCACCACGGCCAGCCCGGCGATCACCCAGCGTCGCAGGTTGCGCGCGTAGGCCAGGTGGATCGGCAGGTCGGTGGCGCGCCAGGCCATCCACACCAGCAGCGAGAACGTGGTCAGGCCGCCGAGCAGGTGGCCCATCACCACGATCGGCTTGAGCAGCAGGGTCACCGTCCACATGCCCAGCAGGGCCTGGAACACGATCACCGCCAGGGTCAGCACCGCCACGCTGGCCAGGTCCGGCCCGGGACCCGGCCTGGACGCCTGTCCCGGGCCTGATCCGGGAAGGTTCGACCAGCGCAGCGCGGCCAGCAGCAGGATCGCCTCGCCCGCGCCGGCCAGGGCGAAAGCCAGGCCGAACCGGCCCTGCATGTACGCCGGGATCGAACCGGCCACCAGCAGCGCGGCGACGAGGATCCGGGCGATGCCGAAGCGGCGCCGCCGCGCGGCCAGCACTGCCAGCAGCAGCACCACCAGGCCGAGCGAGGCGGCCAGGTGGCGGTGCACCTGCTCGCGCCAGGCCTTGTGCGTCTCGAACGGACGGATCCCGCTGGCCGCGTGCGCGGCCGCGTCCTGCGACGCCGACGGCCAGGTCGCGCGGCCGTAGCAGGTCGGCCAGTCCGGGCAGCTCAGGCCGGCGTCGGACAGGCGCACGAAGGCGCCGAACACCACCACGCAGGCGGTCAGGATCACCGCCAGCCAGGCGATGCGGTGGAAGTGTCGGGCCAGCGCGGAGCGGGCGATCACGTTCATCGGCTCGGCGACCTCACATCAGTTTGAGCAGCTTGGCCACGTCGGCGCGCAGCCCCGACGGATCGGCGTGCGGCGGGTAGCGCAGGACCACGAAGCCGTTGGGATCGATCACGTACAGCGGGATGCCGGCCGGATCGTCCAGCCGCGGCAGCGCCGCGCGCAGGGCCGGATCGTCGCGCAGCTCGCGCAGTTCCGGCAGCGCCTGCGTGCCGGCCGGGCGCGGGCCCAGCCACAGGATCTCGACCTGGTCGGCGTTGTGGCCGAACAACCGCCAGACCGTGTCCAGTTCGTGCAGGAGACGCACGCAGTCGTCCGCGCACGCCGGCGGCGGCGCCACGACTATGCGCCAGGTGCGCGCGGCCGGATTCCAGTCGTAGGGGCGGCCATCGGCCAGCAGCGGCGTGGCCTGGCGCAGGTCGGTCGGCGGTTGCAGCAGTTCTCCATGGTTCTTGAGGCCGGCGGGCATCCAGCCGCTCAGGCGCAGCATCGCCGCGCCGAAGGCGGTGCCGAAGAACAGGACGAACAGGGCGATCAGCATCAGCCGCCCGTTGCGGGTACGGGCGGCGTCGGGGGAAGGAACGGTCATGGGCGGGATTTTCGCACGTCGGGCGCCATCGACGGCACGCGGGCAGAATCGGCGCCGAGGGTCAGCGCCGGCGCCGCGCGCGGACGGTGAGCAGCAGCGCGATCGCCAGCACCGCCGCGGCCAGGGCGAACCATTGCACGGCGTAACCCAGATGGCGTTCCGGCGGCAGCGTATTGGGCAGCAGGTCCAGGTCGCGCGCGTAGCCCAGCGGCAGGTCCGGATCCAGGCGCAGCACGCGCGGCGCCAGCGCCGGCAGGTGCAGCGCGGCGGCCACGGTCGCCGGATCCAGCGCCACCAGCAGCAGCGTGCCGTCGGGCTGCTGCTCGACCACCGGTGCGGCCAGGCCGGCCGACGGCGGCGGCAGCAGCAGGCCGGACACGTGCGCGGCGTCCGGCAAACGGATATCGGGCAGATGGCGGTCGCCAGGCAGCGGCAGCCAGCCCAGTTCCACCAGCAACGCCGCGGCGCCGGCCTGCGCCGGCTGGAACACCCGGTAGGCGCGCACGCCGGCGCGGCCGTCGTGGTTCTGGTTGTCCAGCAGCAGCGCCGGCAGCGGCAGGAACCGGCCGTCGCCGGCCGCCCAGTCGTAGCCGTGCGCACGCGCCGGATCGGCGGCCAGCGCCAGCGGCTGTTCGTGGCGTTCACGCAGCACCCGCGCCGAAGCGTCGAGCAGGGCCTGTTTGGCGTGCATGCGCTGCAGCTGCCAGAACCCCAGTGCGATGCACAGCGCGGCCAGCGCCAGCGCCAGCAGCCAGCCGGCCCACAACGGCAGGCGCCGTCCGCTCATCGCGCCGCTCCCGCGCGCGCCTGCGATAATGCCGGGCACCGCATCCGCGCCAGCGAGGTCAACATCGTGAACGATTCGCTCAAGACCTTGCTGGTGGTGGCGTTCCTGCTCGTCATCCTCTGGAACCTCGGTTCGGCCCTGTACTACCTGCTGGTCGACCGCGGCCAGAGCAAGCGCACGGTCAACGCGCTCACCCGCCGCATCGGCTTCTCGGTGGCGCTGATCCTGCTGGTGATCCTGGGCATCTGGACCGGCGTCATCCAGCCGCACGGCGTCGGTCGCTGAGGCATCGCCCTCCCCGCAAACGGCAGGGACGCCCTGAGGCGCCCCTGTCGGTGTCCTTCCCGCGCGGTCCGGCCTACAGCACGTAGACGAACAGGAACAGCGCCAGCCACACCACGTCGACGAAATGCCAGTACCACGCGGCCGCTTCGAAACCGAAGTGGCTGTCCGGGGTGAAGTGGCCCTTGGCCGTGCGCGTCCACATAACCGCCAGCATGATCGTGCCCAACGCCACGTGCGCGCCATGGAAGCCGGTGAGCATGAAGAAGGTCGAGCCGTAGATGCCCGATCCCAGGGTCAGGTTCAGCGCATGGTAGGCGTGGATGTATTCCTCGGCCTGCAGGAACAGGAAGGTCAGGCCCAACACCACGGTCAGGCCCAGCCACAGCAGCACCAGGCCGCGGCGTCCGGCCTTGAGCGCGTGGTGGGCGATGGTCAGGGTCACGCCCGAGGACAGCAGGATCAGGGTGTTGACCAGCGGCAGGCCCCAGGCCGGGATGGTCTGGAACTGGCCACCGACCTGGCCCGGGCCCGCGGTCGGCCAAGCGGCGGTGTAGCCGTCCCACAACAGCGCGTTGGTCATCACCCCGTCGCCCTCGCCGCCCAGCCAGGGCAGGGAGAAGTGGCGGGCGTAGAACAGCGCGCCGAAGAAGGCGGCGAAGAACATCACCTCGGAGAAGATGAACCAGACCATCCCCATCCGGAACGAGACGTCGACTTGGCGGTTGTAGTGGCCGGCCAGCGATTCCCGGACCACTTGGCTGAACCAGTAGAACAGCACCGCGATCATCATCGCCACGCCGATGAAGAACGTCCACTTGCCCCAGCCGACGCCATTGAGCCAGCTGGCCACGCCGACCATCAGCGTGAACAGCGCCACCGAGGCCATGATCGGCGCCTTGCTGTGGCTCGGTACGAAGTATTGGTCCGTCTGCGGGTGGGCCATGGCGGTGTGGTTCCGTGTTCGTCAGGGCGCCGCGTGCGGCGCGTTGGCGGCCTGTGCCGCGCCCAGTCGCGCGGTCAGGTCCTCGTTCTTGAAGAAAGTGTAGGACAGGGTGATGGTGGTGATCTCGTCCGGCAGGTCCGGATCGACGATGAAGCGTACCGGCATGTCGCGCTGTTCGCCCGGCTGCAGGGTCTGCGCGGTGAAGCAGAAGCACTCGGTCTTGGTGAAATGCCCCGAGGCGCGCGCCGGCGCCACCGAGGGCACGGCGCTGCCGACGATGGCGCGGTCGCTGTCGTTGCGGGCGAAGTACAGCGCCTCGTTGAGCTCGCCGGGCACCACCTGCAGGGTAGTCTGCTCGGGATGGAAGGCCCACGGCAGCTTGGAGTTCACCCCGCCGTCGAACAGCACGGTCACCGTGCGCGCCCGCTTCGCCGGCGCGGCGGCGGCCTGGCCGGGTCCCTGCTCGAGGCGGATGCCGAACACCTTTTCGCAGGCGATCCGGTACAGCGGCACCAGCGAGAAGGCGAAGGCGAACGCGGCCAGGGCCACGCCGACCAGCTTCAGCCAGCCGGCGCCGGGTTTCACCGGTGCGCCATGCGCGCCTGGAGCCTGTCCGCTCATGCCGCGCCCAGCACGCCGGAGAGGATGAAGCCGATGTAGATCACCACCGCGACCACGCCCAGCACCAGCGCCGTGCGCACCGCGCCCCTGCGGCGCCGCGTGCTGTCCTGCTGCTGGTCGGTCGGTGCGGTCATGATCCGTGCTTCTCAGTTGCCCGTGTCGCCGGCAAGCCGGCTCCTACATTTGAATCCCGGCCCATGGATGTGCGGGCTTTCCGGAGCGATTCCGATCAGTGACTGACGTCGCCGTGCGCCAGGTCGCCATCCTTGATCACCGGCGGCGTGGCGAAGGTGTGGTGCGGCGCCGGCGACGGCACGGTCCACTCCAGGCCGCGCGCGTTTTCCCAGGCGCGGGCCTCGGCCTTCTTTCCATTGCGCAGCGAATGCAGCAGGATGCCGGCCATCAGGAACGGGGTGACGAACATGCCGAACGCGCCGATCGAACTGACGAAGTTCCAGTCGGCGAACACCACGTTGTAGTCCGGGATGCGGCGCGGCATGCCGGCCAGGCCGAGGAAGTGCTGCGGGAAGAACAGCAGGTTGACGAACACCATGGTCCACCAGAAGTGGAACTTGGCCGCCGTCTCGTTGTACATGCGTCCGGTCCACTTCGGCCACCAGTAGTAGACCGCGGCGATCAGGCCGAACACCGCGCCGGTGACCAGCACGTAGTGGAAGTGCGCGACCACGAAGTAGGTGTCGTGGTACTGGAAGTCGGCAGGAACAATGGCCAGCATCAGGCCGGAAAAACCGCCGATGGTGAACAGGATCACGAACGCCACCGACCACAGCATCGGCGCCTCGAAGCTCAGCGAGCCCTTCCACATCGTGCTGACCCAGTTGAACACCTTCACGCCCGTAGGCACCGCGATCAGCATGGTCGCGAACATGAAGTAGATCTCGCCGCCCAGCGGCATGCCCACGGTGAACATGTGGTGGGCCCAGACGATGAACGACAGGAACGCGATCGAGGCGGTCGCGTAGACCATCGCCTGGTAGCCGAACAGCGGCTTGCGGCTGAAGGTCGGGATGATCTCGCTGACCACGCCGAAGGCGGGCAGGATCATGATGTAGACCTCGGGATGGCCGAAGAACCAGAAGATGTGCTGGAACATCACCGGGTCGCCGCCGCCGGCCGCGTAGAAGAAGCTGGTGCCGAAGAACTTGTCGGTCAGCAGCATGGTCACCGCGCCGGCCAGTACCGGCATCACCGCGATCAGCAGGAACGCGGTGATCAGCCAGGTCCAGCAGAAGATCGGCATCTTCAGCAGGTCCATGCCCGGGGCGCGCATGTTGAGCACGGTGGCGATGATGTTGATGGCGCCCATGATCGAGCTGATGCCCATCATGTGGATGGCGAAGATGGTGAACGCCACGTTGTAGCCGCCCTGCAGCGACAGCGGCGGGTACAGGGTCCAGCCGCCGGCCGGGGCGCCGCCCGGCAGGAACAGGGTCATCAGCAACAGGGTGAAGGCGAACGGCAGGATCCAGAACGACCAGTTGTTCATGCGCGGCAGCGCCATGTCCGGCGCGCCGACCTGCAGCGGGACCATCCAGTTGGCCAGGCCGACGAAGGCCGGCATCACCCCGCCGAAGATCATGACCAGCGCGTGCACGGTGGTCATCTGGTTGAAGAACTCGGGGCTGACGAACTGCAGGCCCGGTTTCATCAGCTCGGCGCGGATCACCACGCTCATGCCGGCGCCGATGACGAACATGGTGAAGGAGAACAGCAGGTACAGCGTGCCGATGTCCTTGTGGTTGGTCGAGAAGAACCAGCGCTCGACGAACCCCTGCTTGTGGCCGTGGTGGTCGTCGTGGTGGTCGACTGCGGAATGGGCCATGGCGTTGCTACCTCTGGAATGCGTTTGCGTGGCGGCCGCGCGGCGGCCGTTGCGTGTCGGGGTCAGCCCTGGGCGGAGGCGTCCGCCGGGGCGGCGTCCTGCGGCGGCGCCACGTCGGCGGGCGCAGCTTCGGTGGCGGGCGCGACCTCGGCAGGCACGGCGGCCGGAACCGGCTTCTTCTCAGCCAGCCAGCGCGCGAACTCCTCCTTGGACACCGCCTCCACCACGATCGGCATGAAGCCGTGGTCCTTGCCGCACAGTTCGGCGCACTGGCCGCGGTAGACGCCCGGGGTCTTGATCTCGGTCCAGGCCTCGTTGATCAGGCCCGGGATCGCGTCCTGCTTCCAGCCCAGCGCCGGCACCCACCAGGCGTGGATGACGTCGTCGGAGGTGATGACGAAGCGGACCTTGGTGTCCACCGGCAGGACCAGGCGGTGGTCCACGTCCAGCAGGTAGTGCGGGTTGGCCTCGAAGCTGGGCTGTTCGCCGCTCTGGCGGATGCGGTCGGACTCGCGGTCCAGGCGGCTGGTGAAGGACACGTCCTCGCCCAGGTACTCGTACTTCCACATCCACTGGTAGCCGGTGACCTTCACCGTGATCTCGGAATCGCGGGTGTCGTACATGGCGATCAGCTTGGCCGTGGCCGGCCAGGCCATGGCGATCAGGATCAGCACCGGGATCACCGTCCAGATGATCTCGGCGGTGGTGTTGTGGCTGAACTGCGCCGCGACCGCGCCCTTGGAGCGGCGGAACTTGAACATGGCGTAGGCCATGGCGCCGAACACGATCAGGCCGATGATCACGCACACCCACAGCGCGATCATGTGCGCCTCGTAGGCGTTCTGCGACGAGGCGGTGACGCCGCGCCCCATGTTCAGCTGCCAGCGGTGCGGGTCCGCCGACTGGGCCCAGGCCAGCGCCGGCGCCGCCAACCACATTGCGCCCGTCGCCATCCACCGCTTCCATCCCTTCGCTTGCATCATTGCCTAGACCTTGGTTGCGTCATCGGTTGCGGCCCGTCGCCATCTGCTGCGGCCGCCAGGAATTCGTTCAAGCATCGCGCCAGCTGCGAGCGTTCGGCCGGGCCCAGGAACGCGCCCACCTCCACCCGCCTGCCGCTGGACGACAGCGTGACCCTGCCGTCGTCCCCCTCCACCCGCATCCGCACCCAGTGCGGATGGGCGCTGAACACGGGACCGGCCCCGCGGCGGACTTCCACCGCCCCGGGACCGATGGCGATCTCCTCGCCGCGTTCCCCGCTGCGCCACAGCCAGCGCAGCGCCAGCGCGACCCCCGCGCTGTGCAGCAGGGCGAAGGCCGGGGCGAAGACGTTGCCGGCCAGCCAGCCGAGCCCGGCCACCAGCCACATCGCCCCCGCCAGCGCGGCGAACAGCGCCCTGAACTGGCGGGCCGTCAGAGCCCGCGGCGGGCGCAACCGCAGCTGCGCGCCGGCGTCGCCGGACCTGGACGGGACCACCTCGATCATGTCGCCTGCCGCCGCTTGCCGCCTGCGGAAAACCTGAAGATGGTAAGCGCTGGGCGGCGCCAGCGGCAACCCGCGCGGGCTTGCGCGGGCGCCTGCGCAGGGCCGGTGGCGGGGGAATGACGAGCCAAAAGCGGATTGCCCGGACCTTCCCTAGAATGTCGGCCCCGACCCGAGATCGCGCCGCCGGCTCCCTGCCGGCGCCCACCGGACCCGCCGTGAAACCAGCCCCCCTGACCGTGGACGCCGCCGAGGTCGAGGCCCTGTTCGACTCGATCCCGGACGTGCTGTTCTTCATCAAGGACCGCGAGGGCCGCTACACCCACGTCAACGCCACCATGCTGCGCCGCCTGGGCCTGCGCTCGCGGCGGCAGATCATCGGCCAGCGGGCCAGCGAGGTGTACCCCGCCGGCCTGGGCGCGACCTACGGCCTGCAGGACCAGCAGGTGCTCGACGGGGCAGTGATCGACAACCTGCTGGAGCTGCACCTGTTCTCCGACCAGGAGCCGGGCTGGTGCCTGACCTGCAAGCGGCCGTTGCGGGTCGACGGCCAGGTGGCCGGGCTGATCGGGATCTCAAGGGACCTGGCCAGCCGCGAGGGACTGGCCGACGACTACCGTTCCCTGCGCGAGGCGCTGGTGCACATGAACCGGCACTACGCGGACAACGTGCGCATCCAGGACCTGCTGGCGATTACCGGGTTTTCCGAGTCCAAGCTCGAGCGCACCTTCCACAAGGTGTTCCAGCTGGCTCCGCTGCAGCTGCTGACCCGGATCCGGATCCAGGCCGCGATGCACCGCCTGCACGGGCCGGGCAGCATCGCCGGGATCGCCCAGGCCTGCGGTTTCGGCGACCAGAGCGCGTTCACCCGACGCTTCGTGGCCCTGGTCGGGATGACCCCGCGCGAATACCGGGCGCTGCGGCGGGGCTGAGGGCGGGGTTTTTCCGATCTCTTTCCGGAGCACCGTGATCCGGCTGACTCGGGGAAAAGCGCCGTCCGGAGGTGGAGGGCGCCGGGCAGGCGAGTTGGCTCTGGACGCAGCGGTGCTGTGTACGCGTCGAGAGCGGAAAGCCTCGGCTCCGGACGGGGCCGCCATGCCCTGCCGGTGACTTTCGGCTCCAAGCCTAAAGCGCAGGAGCGCCGGCTTCGGCTCCAAGCCTAAAGCGCAGGAGCGCCGGCTTCGGTGGGGGCCGCCGTGCCCTGGGGGTCTGGCGCATCGCTCGGCTCCGCCGTCCATGGCTCCGACGAGCGACCGCAGGCCATCCATGGCCTGCTTGCGCCAGACCCCCAGGGCACGACGTCCTCGGGCGGCGGTAGGGGCATGGCTTCGATCAGGGAAAAGCGAATCCTCGGGGCCCGGACTTTCGTAGAGCGGGGCTTGCCCCGCTGCCTTTGCCTCGATGCCGGTCAGGAGCAGCGGAGCAAGCCCCGCTCTACAAGAGCAATCAAGCCGGAACGATCGCAGGCGCGCACGAAGGAACGAAGCCACCATCCCAACGCGCCGAAAGACGCGGTAGTGCGGGGGTATGGCGCAAGCAGGCCAGGGATGGCCTGCGCTCGGCCGTCGGAGGCAGGACGCCGGAGCCGGCCGATGCGCCATACCCCCACACTGCCGCGGCTCCCGC
>Ga0160451_100317_pt1 | contig 34102 bp, 36 predicted proteins | sample HID1975M_E1MG_FD_108270 | JGI IMG/M metagenome (GOLD analysis project Ga0160451, IMG submission 108270) | Enriched soil microbial communities from UW Madison campus, WI, USA - HID1975M_E1 MG | ecosystem: Environmental > Terrestrial > Soil > Unclassified | place: USA: Madison, Wisconsin... | reverse complement strand
TCGTCGAGTTGCGCGGCTGGCTGGATCCCGAATCGCGCCCCGGCATGATCGGTGCCAATCGCAAGGTCAAGGGAACCATCCACTGGGTCAGCGCGCAGCATGCGATCGAGGCGGAAATCCGCCTGTACGATCGCCTGTTCACCGTCGCCGATCCGGATGACGAATCCGAAGGCAAGAGCTACCGCGATCACCTCAATCCGGCGTCGCGCCGCACCGTGACCGGCTACGTCGAGCCTGCCGCCGCGCAGGCCGCCCCGGAGCAGTCGTTCCAGTTCGAGCGCATCGGCTACTTCGTCGCCGACCGCCGGGATCATCTGACCAGCAAGCCGGTGTTCAACCGCAGCGTGACGCTGCGCGACACCTGGGCCGACAAGGCGTGACGCGCGCGGCCGGCGCGGTTCACGCCGCATCGGCCATCGCCGGCTAAGCTGCCGCCACCTCGATCCGTGGAGCAAGGACATGCTGCGATTCGCCCCGTTCGTCATGATGGCCGTGCTGGCGCTGGTGGCCTGCGCGGCACCGCCGCCGGCCTCCGTTCCCCACGATGCGGGCGCACCGTCCGCCAGCGCGCCGCCGATGTCCTCGCCGACGCCGCCCCGCGTGGCCGGCACGCCAGTGCAGGTGGATTTCAGCTGCCGCAGCAACGCCGACTGCGCGGTCAAGGATGTCGGCAACTGCTGCGGCACGATGCCGGCCTGCGTCAACAAGGCCAGCCCGACCGATCCGAAAGCCGTGCAGGCGCAATGCGCGCAGAAAGGGATGGCCGGCATCTGCGGCTTCCGCGAGATCAATACCTGCCAATGCGTCAGCAACCGCTGCGAAGCGGCCGACTGACGACGCGCCTCGGGCGCATCCCCTCTACTTTTTCCGCCCGCCTGCCGCGAGCGGACGCAACACCGCGAGGAATGTGCTGATGCTGTACGCGCAGATCCATCTCACCCTGCCGGCGTGGGTGCACGAGATCGTCGATCCCGCGCGCGCCTATCCGGACGACGACGCCAAGGTCGCGCTGGCGATCGATCTGTCGCGCCGCAATGTCGACGCCGCCAGCGGCGGGCCGTTCGGCGCGGCGGTGTTCGGACCCGATCACCGCGTCGTCGCGGTCGGCGTCAACCGGGTGATGCCGCATACGTGCTCGCTGGCGCATGCCGAGACCATGGCCTACATGCTGGCGCAACAGCGCCTGCAGACGCCGCGGCTGAACGAGCGGATGGCGCCGATCGCGCTGGCGACCTCGTCGCAGCCGTGCTGCCAGTGCTATGGCGCGACGGTGTGGGCCGGCGTCGATCGCCTGCTGATCGGCGCGCGCGCCGAGGACGTGATGGAACTGACCGAGTTCGACGAGGGCCCGCTGCCGGCCGACTGGATCGGCGAACTGAACCGGCGCAGCATCGAGGTGGTCCGCGATCTGCAGCGCGACGCCGCGCGCGACGTGCTGCGCCTGTATGGCGAAAGCGGCGGCGATCGTTATTGACGCGACGCTTCCCGCGCCGATGCCGGCAAGCCGGCCATGAGCGGCCTGCTGTGCTATTGCCGGCAAGGTTTCGAGCCGGAACTGGCGGCCGAGCTGACCGAGCGCGCGGCACGCGCCGGCATCGCCGCCTACGCGCGCGCCAACCGCAACGACGGCTATGCCTTGCTGCTGGGCGACGACGGCGCGGCGATGCAGCGCGCGCTGCCGTGGCGCGACCTTATCTTCGCGCGGCAGAAGCTTCAGTTGCTGGCCGAACTGCGCGGGCTGGATCCGCGCGATCGCATCACCCCGCTGCTGGCCGCGCTCGACGGCGCCAGCCGCTATGGCGATGTGTGGGTCGAGCATCCGGATTCGGATGAAGGCAAGCCGCTGGCGGGCTTGGCGCGCAGCTTCGGCAACGCGCTGCGCCCGGCGCTGCGCAAGGCCGGCGTACTGACCGCCACGGCCGATGCGCGCTTGCCGCGCCTGCATGTGACCTTCGTCAGCGGCGATCACGCGTTCGTCTCGCGCGCGCACGCCGGCGACAGCGCACCGTGGCCGCTGGGCATTCCGCGCCTGCGCCTGCTGCCCGAGGCGCCCTCGCGCTCGGCGCTGAAGCTGGAGGAAGCCATCCTCGTGCTGCTCGGCGACGACGAACGCGAGCGCCTGCTGAAGGCCGGCATGACCGCCGCCGATCTCGGCGCCGCCCCGGGCGGCTGGACCTGGGTGCTGACGCGCCATCACCTGCGCGTGAGCGCCATCGACAACGGACCGCTGCGCCAGCACGTGATCGACAGCGGCCTGGTCGAGCACCTGCGCGCCGACGGCTTCCACTGGAAACCGACACAGCCGCTGGATTGGATGGTCTGCGACATGGTCGAACAGCCGCGCCGCGTGGCCGAGCGCATGGCCAGCTGGATTCGCGAAGGCCGGTGCCGCCACACGATCTTCAACCTCAAGCTGCCGATGAAGAAGCGCTGGGACGAGACCCGCTTGTGCCTGGATCTGTTCGCCGATCAGGCCGGCCGGCCGATGACGGTGCGCGCACGCCAGCTCTACCACGACCGCGAAGAGATCACGGTGTTCGCCACGCCGCGATAGGCCGTTGCGCGTAACGCAGCAGCCAATCCACGACCGCTGCGCGCACTCGCCGGGACAGGCGATGACCCGATCCTGACGCGTAGCTGGCTTCGCGGCGCCTTCTTCGCACAGGCCCGATGCGGCCTGTCCTGCACTCGCGTTGGAGACGAAAAGCGCTGGCTATACTCGTCGTCCGTTTCCCGAAGGAATGAACCGGATGCAGCGTCGCCTCATGTCCGTCGCCACCGTCGCGCTGCTGTGCGCGCTCACCGCCTGCCAGCATGCGTCGACGACGCCCGCATCCGCGACGGATACGGATCCGCTCTGGCAGGCGCGCGATTTCGTCGGCGATGGCGTGTTCACCGAAGGCATCGAGGGACCGGCCGTGGGTCCCGACGGCGCGCTGTATGCGGTCAACTTCGCCCGCGAGGGCACCATCGGCCGCGCGATCGCGCAAGCGGACGGCAGCGGCGATGCCGCGCTTTTCGTCGAACTGCCCGAAGGCAGCACCGGCAATGGCATCCGCTTCGATAGTGCCGGCCTGATGTACGTAGCCGACTACCGCGGGCACAACATCCTGCGCATCGATCCGCGCACGCGCGCGGTGGAGGTGTTCGCGCACGAACCGCGCATGCACCAGCCCAACGACATCGCCATCGCGCCGGACGGCACGCTATACGCCAGCGATCCGCGCTGGAGCGCGGACGACGGCCAGTTGTGGCGCATCGGTCGCGATGGCCGCGCGCATCTGCTGGAAACCGGCATGGGCACGACCAACGGCATCGAGGTTTCGCCCGACGGCACCCGGCTCTACGTCAACGAAAGCGTGCAGCGCAACGTCTGGCAATACGACCTGCAGCGCGATGGCGGCATCGCCAGCAAGCGGCTGCTGATCCGTTTCGACGATCACGGCCTGGACGGCATGCGCAGCGATGCGCGCGGCAACCTGTACATCGCCCGCTACGGCGCCGGCGTGGTGGCGGTGGTCTCCCCGCAGGGAAAACTGCTGCGGGAAATCCCGCTGAAGGGCCGCAAGCCGACCAACATCGCCTTCGGCGGCGCCGACGGGCGTACCGCCTACGTCACCCTGCAGGATCGTGGCGCCATCGAGACCTTCCGCGTCGAGCATCCCGGGCGCGAGTACGGGCGCTGAGCGGTGCGGTCAGGCGTGGGAGCGCCGCGAGTCGCGACGGCCACCGGGACAGCTTCGTCGCGACTCACGGCGCTCCCACGGAGGCTGATCTCAGACGCTGACATTCCTTCATGGGAGGATGTCCCTCTGACCAGGAGCCCGCCATGCTGCCCATCGAACTGAAGGACCCGGCCGCATTCGGCAGCGAGTTCCTGCGCCTGACCCTGCTGCAGGGTTTCCAGTCGCTGACCAAGCGCGACCTGGAACTGCTGATCTTCGTGCTGCTGGAGCGCGACGGCGCCATCGAACGCGGCGAGTCCAACTTCAGCGTCGCCGGCAAGCTGCGGGTCACGCCGGCCAAGGTCAAGGCGCTGCGCCGCGACGGCTATGCGCGCTGGCGCGCGCTGGTGCCGGAGGATCGCGACGCCGCGTTGCAGCGCATCGTGGCCACAGTGCTGACCGAGGCCAACCTGCGCGCCGGGGCCAAGCACGTCAGCGAGCGCAGCCGCAAGGAGGGCTTCCTCGCCATCCGCATCGAGCATCCGGACGATGCGCAGCAGTTCGAGCAGGCGCTGCTGGATGTCGGCGCGCTGCCGGTCTACGAGCGCAACCGCGAGGTGATGGCGGTGCGTTTCGATGCGCTGCTGTCCATGGCCGAACGCTGGGGCTACCTGCGACCGGATCCGGAAGCGGTCACCCGCGCGCTGCAGCAGATGGCGCCGGCGTCGGAGGAAGTGGCGGACCTGCTGAGGAAGGACATGTCCAAACTGCGCTGGCAGGACGTGCGCAACGCGCTCAACAGCCTCGGCGCCAAGGCGGTGGCGAGCACGGCCGAAGGCGGATTGAAGTCGCTGCTGAAACTGGCGTTTCCGTTCCTGCCGTAAAAAACGCACCGGGAACCGTCGTCGTCCCGGCGCAGGCCGGGACCCAGCGACTTCGACCCCCAAGGCGCAAGACTTTGGGTCCCGACCCGCGCCGGGACGACGACGAAAAACGCTCTACGTCCCCGCGGCCCGCCGCCACAGCGCCGCCGCGATGCCCGGCACGCGGCCGGCCAGCCCCAGCAGCGGGCCGCGCAGCAGCGTCAGATGCATCTCGTCGTTGGAGAACAGCCGGTTGATGCCGTCGAAGGCGTAGGCGGCGGCGGCGTTGTCGCTATGGCGCCCGCGCGCCCAGCGCCGCAGCCGGTGCGGCGTGTCCCAGTCGATGCGGCGCGACTGCGCGTCGGCGATCGTCCGCTGCAGCGCGGCCACGTCGCGCAGGCCCAGGTTGACGCCCTGCCCGGCCAGCGGATGCACGACATGCGCGGCATCGCCGAGCAGCAGCACCCGTCCGCTCGATCCCGCCGCGGCCAGTTGCCGGCGCAGCGGGAAGGCGGCGCGCGCCGATAGCGCCTGCATCGCACCCAGCCGCGCCTCGAAGGCCTGGGTGAGTTCGCGATCGAACGCTTCCGCCGGCAGCGCGAGCAGGCGCTGCGCTTCGTCCTCCGGCAGCGTCCACACGATCGAACTGCGCCCTTCGGTGAATGGCAGCACCGCCAGCGGTCCGCTGGCGAGGAAGCGCTGCCACGCGGTGTCCTCGTGCGGCGCCTCGGTGCGGATGAAGGCGACGACGCCCTGCTGGCGATAGTCGTGCTGGCGTACGTCGATCCCGGCCATGTCCCGCAACGCCGAGTCGGCGCCGTCGGCGGCGATGGCGATGCGCGCTTCCAGCCGCGTACCGTCGTCCAGCCGCAGGCGCACGCCGTCGGCCTCCTGCTCCAGCGACTCGACCCGCGCCGGGCACAGCAGGCGCACGCCGGCGCCCGGCAAGGCCTGCCACAGCCGATCGACCAGCAGGTTGTTCTCGACGATCCAGCCCAGTTGCGCATGGCCCAGCGCGTCGGCATCGAAGGCCAGTTCGCCGCCGCCGGCCGCGTCCCATACGCGCATGCGCCGGTACGGCTGCACGCAGGCCCCTGCGACGGCGTCCCACACCTCCAGTTCGCGCAACAGCTGTGCGTTGTCGGCAGCGAAGGCGTACACGCGCAGGTCGGGCGTATCCGGCGACCAGCGCGGCGGTTCGCGCGCCTCGACCAGCGCCACGTCCAGTCCTTGCCGCGCCAGCGCCAGCGCGCAGGCCGCGCCGACCACGCCGCCGCCGACCACGACCGCATCCCGCCTGCCGCGCCGGTTCATCGCGCGTCCTCGCGGCACAGCGCCGGCACCTGCCCGCGGAAACCCATCGCCCCACCGACCAGCAGCGACTGCAACGGCGCCACCCCGCCGGCCGCCAGCATGCCCAGGCTGCGCAACGCGCCGACCAGCGGCGCATCGCTGGCGCTGATGCGCGCCAACCCGTCGGAAAACGCCAGCGTCTGCTCGCGATCCTCATGACGGCGCGCGGCGTAGTCGGCCAGCAGCGACTCGCTGCCGGGATCGGCGGCGCCTTCCAGTAGTTCGGCCAGCGTCAACGCGTCGCGCAGGCCCAGGTTGAAACCCTGCGCGCCGATCGGATGGATCGTCTGCGCCGCATTGCCCAGCAGCACCGCGCGCGGCGCGATCAGCCGTTCGGCCAGCACGCGCCGGATCGGATAGGCGCTGCGCTCGCCGGACGCCAGCAGCCGGCCGACGCGCCAGCCGAAGGCTTGCTGCAACCGCGCCAGCCAAGCCGCCTCATCCAGCGCGCCGACCTCATCGGCCTCGCCCGCATCGACGCCGTGCACCACGCCGTAATGGCGATCGCCGCGCGGCAACAGCGCGGTCGGCCCGTGCGCGGTCAGGCGTTCGTAGGCCGTGCCGTCGGGCGCCTGTTCGGCGCGTACGCGCGCGACGAACAGCGTCTGCCGGTAATCGTGCGTGTCGGCAGCGATGCCGAGTGCCTCGCGCACCCCGCTGTCGGTGCCGTCGGCGGCGATCAGCAGGCGGCAGCGCAGCGATCGTTCGCCGCTGTCGTCGGCGATGCGCAGCGTGCGGTGATCGCCATCGAGTCCGTCCAAGCCGACAAAACGCGCCGGCCGGTAGCGGGTCAGCCGCGGCAGTTCGCGCAACCGCGCCTCCAGCGCCTCGCCGACATCGCGCGCCACCGCCACCTGGCCGAAACTCTCGCGGCCGTAGTCGGCCGCTTCCAGCCTGACCCGGCCGAAATCGCCTTGCCGGCTGACATGGATGCGGCAGATGGCGCCGGTCGGCGCGTGCAGTTTCCGCATCACCCCCAGCGCGGTCAGCGCATTGACGGTGGCGGCGGCAAAACTGAGGTTGCGCTGGTCGAACACGGCCGGCATCGCCGCCGCCGGCGTGGCCTCGATCATCGCCACGTCCAGATCCAGCCGTTCCAGCGCGATGGCCAGGCTCGCCCCGACCAGTCCGCCACCGACGATCGCCACATCATGCTGTGCTGTCATCCGGCCATGATACCGGCTGGCCGACGGGCCTTTCGTCCAACGCCGCTGGGGCCGGCGCCCGCAGTCCGCTAGAATGCGCGGCCTGAGTCCCGGGAACGCCACCGCATGAACACCTCCACCCAACGGGCCGTGATCCTCGCCCTGCTCGCCGCGCTGATGATCGCCACCCGCAGCCACATGCTGTACCACTTCGCGCCGGTACCGGACGCGTCGTGGGCGGTGTTCTTCATCGCCGGCTTCTACCTGCGCGGCTGGGGCCGCTGGGCGTTCCCGCTGCTGATGGCGCTGGCGGTGGCGGTCGATTACGTGGCGATCACCCGCCAGGGACTGGATTTCTTCGCCCATTACTGCACGTCGCCGGCGTACTGGTTCCTGGTGCCGGCCTATTTCGCGCTGTGGATGGGCGGCAGCCTGGTGCGCAGCCAGTACCGCAAGGCCGATGGCCGCGCGCTGGGCCTGCTGGTCGCCAGCCTGATCGCATCGACGATTGTCTGCCATCTGCTGAGCCAGGGCGGCTTCTACTGGATCAGCGACAGCGTGGCCAACCCGACCGTCGCCGGCTGGTGGAAGAACTACACCGACTGGCTGCTGCCGTACATGCGCACTACCGCGATCTATGTCGGCCTGGCGCTGATCGCCCATGTCGGCGTGGCGCAAGCGGTGCGGCTGGCGCGTCCGCAGCCCAAGGCCGGCTGATCCGCGCGCGATGGGCAACCGCCTTTCCCGCATCTACACCCGCACCGGCGACGACGGATCCACCGGTCTGGGCGACGGCACGCGGGTCGGCAAGGATTCGGCGCGGGTCAATGCGTACGGCACGGTCGACGAGGCCAATTCCGCGCTCGGCGTGCTGCTGGCCGTACCCGGCCTGCCGGACGATATCCGCCAGCTGCTGACCACCGTGCAGCACCAGCTGTTCGACCTGGGCGGCGAGTTGTGCATCCCCGGCCATGCCGCCATCACCGCCGCCGACGTGACGGCGCTGGAACAGCGGCTGGATCACTACAACGAACCGCTGCCGCCGCTGAAGGACTTCATCCTGCCGGCCGGCGGCGAAGCCGCCGCGCGCTGCCACCTGGCCCGCACCATCGTGCGCCGCGCCGAGCGCGAGACCGTCACCCTCGCCCGCCACGACGCGGTGCGGCCGGAAGCCATCGGCTACCTCAACCGCCTGTCCGACCTGCTGTTCGTGCTGGCGCGCGTGCTGGCCCGCCACGATGGCCAGGGCGAAGTGCTGTGGAATCACCAGCGCCGGCACGGCTGACGTGATCATCTACACGCATCCGGCCTGCCTGCGCCACGACCCCGGTCCGGAACATCCGGAAAAACCGGCCCGGCTGCAGGTGGTGCTGGAGGCGCTGAAGCAGGCCCACGGCGATGCCGACTGGCGCGAGGCGCCGATGATCAAGCGCGGCGACCTGCAGCGCGTGCACGGCGAGGAACTGATCCGGCAGGTGCTGGAGACCGAGCTGACCGATCGGCTGATGCTGGATCCGGACACGGTGATGTCCGCCGGTTCGCGCCAGGCCGCGCTGCATGCCGCCGGCGCCGGCGTGGCCGCGGTCGACGCGGTCATGCGCGGCGACAGCGCGACCGCCTTCTGCGCGGTGCGCCCGCCCGGCCACCACGCCACCGGCAGCACCGCGATGGGCTTCTGCCTGTTCAACAACATCGCCATCGCCGCGGCCCATGCCTGCGACCGGCACGGCCTGGAGCGCGTGGCGATCGTCGATTTCGACGTCCACCACGGCAACGGCACCCAGGACATCTTCTTCCGCGAACCGCGCGTGGCGTATTTCAGCACCCACGAATCCGGGCTCTACCCCAACAGCGGCGCGCCCCACGAGCGCGGCGTAGGCAACGTATTCAACGTGCTGCTGCCGCCGGGCAGCGGCGGCTTCCGTTTCCAGAACACGTGGGCGGACGACCTGCTGCCGGCGCTGGACGCGTTCCAGCCACAGTTGTTGCTGATCTCGGCCGGGTTCGACGCGCACCTGCGCGATCCGCTGGCCGATCTGATGATCGAGACCAGCGACTTCGCCTGGCTGACCCGGCAACTGCGCGACGTGGCCGGCCGCCATGCCGGCGGGCGGGTGGTGTCGATGCTCGAAGGCGGCTACGACCTGGAAGCGCTGCGCGAATGCAGCGTGGCCCACTGCGACGAACTGCGCTGACGCGCCTGGCCGCGCACCGCGGCCATGCATGAACCCCACCCGAAACCGCCGCGGCGCCTTCATTGCCCACATGCAGCTTATCCGGCAAGCTAGCGGCCGCTTTTCGACCCTGTAATGGAGCCTTGCACCGCGTGCGTCCCGTCCTCCGCCTGCTGCCGCTGCCATTCAGTATCGCCCTGTGCCTGCCGGCGATGGCCGACGACGACAAACCCGTCAGCTGGGCGCTGTGCCCCGTACAGGATGTGATCCCCGCCTTCGCCGGCGCTCCCGCGCCAGCGGCGCCCGGCAACGGCACGCAGGCGCGAGCCGATCGCGCCCAGCAGCCGACCTCGATCGAAGGCGACGAGCTCGGCGGTACCGAAGCCAACCTGGAGTACCAGGGCAACGTCGCGCTGAGCCGCGGCGATCAGTTCCTGGCCGCCGACAACCTGAAATACGATCAGGAAAACGACACCTATGTCGCCGACGGCCATGTCCGCTACCAGGACTCGGGCATCCGGCTGGTGGCCGAACGCGCGCGCGGCAACCAGGAAGAAGACACCCACCAGATCGACAACATCCAGTACCAGTTGGTGTCGCGGCGGGGCAACGGCGGCGCCGATCGCATCGAGATGAAAGGCTCGACCGGCGTCATGCGCTACTCGACCTATTCCACCTGCGATCCCGAGGATCGCCGCTGGGAACTGCGATCGCGGCAGATCGAGGTGGATACCGACAGCGGCTGGGGCGTGGCGCGCGGCGCGACCGTGCGGCTGGGCAAGGTGCCGGTGCTGTACGTGCCCTACCTCAAGTTCCCGATCGACGATCAGCGCCATACCGGCCTGCTGTATCCGTCGATCAAGCTGTCCGGCCGCAACGGCTTCGACTACGAGCAGCCGATCTATTTCAACCTTGCCCCCAACTACGACGCCACGCTCTACCCGCGCTACATGAGCGAACGCGGCGGGTTGCTCGGCGCCGAGTTCCGCTATCTGTACGAGAAGGGCCGAGGCGAACTGCAGGGCGCATGGATGCCGAGCGACGATCTGCTGCGCGACCGCTCGCTGGAGCCCGGCTACAGGCCCGACCTCAATCCGGATCCGGGCGATGCGCGTGGCATGTTTTCCTTCGCCGGCAACCACAACATCAACCGCATCTGGCAGGCGCGCGCCAACCTGACCTGGATCAGCGACTCGCGCTACACCGAGGATTTCAGCAATTCGCTTTACGGCCAGGCGATCAGTTCCATCGTCAGCACCGCCGGCATCTACGGCCTGGGCCGCTATTGGAGCGGCGGGCTGATGGCCGACCGCTGGCAATCGGCGGACTACCTGCTCAGCGATCTGTCGTTGCCGTACAACCGGCTGCCGCGCTTGTACGGCACCTGGGAGCAGCCGTTCGGACGCTGGTTCACCGCCGGCGCGCATGTCGAGGCGGTGCGTTTCCAGCACGACGATCGCCCCGGCGGCAGCCGCGTCGATCTGAAGCCGTTCGTGTCGATGCCGCTGCAGGGCGCCGCGTGGTTCGTGACCCCGACCCTGGCCTGGCGCCAGACCGCCTACAAGCTCGATGGCGAACTGGCCGATCAGCTCGCGCCGCAGCGCGCCGCCGCCGCGCTCGGCATTCCGCTGGCCCAGGTCACGCCGGCGCAGGCGGCGCAGTACCGCGACGACGCGCCGGACCGCGGGCTGCCGATCGCCTCGCTCGACGCCGGCCTGTATTTCGACCGCGAGACCGAGATCAAGGGCAGCCGCTTCCTGCATACGCTGGAGCCGCGCCTGTTCTATCTGAATGTGCCGTACCGCGAGCAGAGCGGCATGCCGATCTTCGACACCCGCCCCTTCACCTTCAGTTGGGGGCAGATGTTCCGCGACAATCGCTACACCGGCCCGGATCGGCAGACCGACGCCAACCAGCTGACACTGGCGCTGAGTACGCGCTTCCTGCGCCAGTCGGACGGTTTCGAGCGGCTGTCAGCCAGCCTCGGCCAGATCCGCTATTTCGACGATACCCGGGTGACCGCGCCAGGCGAAACGCAACTGGAGCAGGGCAAGTCCGCCTGGGTCGCCGACGGCAACTACGCCCCGACCGATCGCTGGACCATCGGCGCGTCCTACCAGTGGGATCCCAAGTTCCGACGCGAGGATCTGGCCAGCGTGCGCGCGCGCTACCTGTTCGGCGACGACGGCGTGGTCAACCTGACCTACCGCAACCGCCGTGGGCTGCTGCGGCAGGCGGATTTCTCGTTCCTGTACCCGGTCAGCCCGTCGTGGAGCGTGGTCGGCCGCTACTACTACTCGCTGTTCGACGAAGGCAACCGCGAGCCCGGCCTGCTCGAAGGCATCGCCGGCGTGCAGTGGGACAGCTGCTGCCTGGCCGTGCGCGCGATGGTGCGCCGCTACGTGCGCGGTCGCGAGGGCGACATGAACACGTCTTTCCAGGTCGAATTCGTCCTCAAGGGCCTCGGCTCGGCGGGCCAGGACACGGAGCGCGTGCTGCGCCGTGCTATCCTCGGCTACTACCGCGACGACCTCTATCTCGTCCCGCCGAGCAACACCGTCTCTGCTCCGGACGCCACCAATACCGCTCCGGATTCAATGCCATGAAGACCATGATCAACCGCGCCCTTCTCGCCGCGCTGCTGGCCGTCACCGTCGGTGCCGCCGGCGCCCAGTCGCTGCAACCGCTGGACCGCATCGCCGCCATCGTCAACGAGGACGTGATCCTGCAGAGCGAGCTGGAGCGCGCCGTGCAGAACGTCACCAGCCAGTACGCCAGCCAGCCCGGCCAGCTGCCGCCGCGCGCGGTGCTGGAGCGGCAGGTGCTCGAGCGCCTGGTGCTGGTCAAGCTGCAGGTGTCGCGCGCCGCCGAAAGCGGCATCCGCGTCAACGACCAGGAACTCAACAGCGCCGTGGCCGCGGTCGCCCAGCAGAACCAGATGAGCGTGGACCAGCTGCGCCAGCGCCTGCAGGCCGACGGCATGTCGATCGAGGATTTCCGCGCCTCGCTGCGCGATGAAATCACCGTCCAGCGCCTGCGCCAGAGCTTCGCGCAGAGCCGCGTGCAGGTCAGCGAGGGCGAAGTCGACGCGGCGCTGGCCATGCAGGCCCAGGGCGGCACCCAGTACCACCTGGCGCACATCCTGGTCGCGCTGCCGGAAGGCGCCACCGCCGAGCAGATCAGCACCGGCCAGCAGAAGATCGAAGGCGTCAAGGGCCTGGTCGATCGCAACGAGATGGACTTCTCCGCCGCCGCGGTGCGCTATTCCGACAGCCCCAACGCGCTGGAAGGCGGCGACCTGGGCTGGCGCAGCCCCGACGAAATTCCCACCGCCTTCGTCAACCTGTTGCGCGACATGCGCCCAGGCCAGGTGGTCGGCCCGATCCGCGGTCCCAGCGGCTTCCAGCTGTTGAAGCTGGTCGAGACCCGCGACGCCTCGCAGGCCGCCGCCAGCACCGTCACCGAATACAACGCTCGTCACATCCTGGTCCGCGTCACCGAAGTGCAGGACGCGGCCGCGGCCAAGGCCAAGATCGACACGCTGCGCGCGCGCATCGCCGGCGGCGCCGACTTTGTCGAGGTCGCGCGCGAATCGTCCGAAGACGCCAACAGCCGTGGCGAAGGCGGAGATCTGGGCTGGTTCCCGGCCGATGCGTTCGGCCCGGCCTTCGGCCAGCAGGTGGCCTCGGTGTCCGATGGCGGCGTCACCGCGCCGTTCCGCACCGATGCCGGCTGGCATATCGTCCAGCGCGTGGCGACCCGCCAGACCGACGTCGGCGACGCCAACCAGCGCGCGCAGGTGCGCGAGACGATCGGCCGCCGCAAGCTGGAAGACGAGTACAACCGTTTCCTGCAGGAACTGCGCGGCGAGGCTTACGTCAACGTCCGCAGCGGCGACCGCGCCCAGAACGCCGGCAACGCCGGCGGCTGAACCCATGGCGCCCCGGCTCGCGATGGTGCCGGGCGAGCCGGCCGGCATCGGACCGGAACTGTGCGTGCGGCTGGTACAGCAGGCGCGCTCCGATTGCGATCTGATCGCCTTTGCCGATCCGCGTCCGCTCCAGGCCGCGGCGGCCGCGCTCGATTTGCCGCTGCGATTGCTTCCGGCCGGCGAACGCTGGCAGCGGCCCGGCGATCTGCCGCTGCATGAAGTCGGCCAGGTGGCGGACAGCCGTTTCGGCCGTCCCGATCCACGCAACGCCGCCGCCGTCATCGCCGCGCTGACCCGCGCCGCCGACGGTTGCCTGGCCGGCGAATTCGATGGCCTGGTCACCGGTCCGGTACACAAGGCCGCGATCAACGAAGGCGGCATCACCTACACCGGCACCACCGAACTGCTCGCGCGACATGCCGGGCGCGACGTGGTGATGATGCTGGCCAACGACATCGTCCGCGTCGCGCTGACCACCACCCACCTGCCGTTGCGCGCGGTGGCCGACGCTATCACCCGCGATGGCCTGGCCGATACGCTGCGCATCGTCCACCGCGCGCTGCGCGAGGACTTCGGCATCGCCGCGCCGCGCATCGCGGTGCTGGGCCTCAATCCGCATGCGGGCGAGGCCGGCCACCTGGGCGATGAGGAAATCACCACCGTCATTCCCGTGCTCGACGCCTTGCGCGCCGAAGGCTTCGATCTGATCGGCCCGCTGCCTGCCGACACCGCGTTCCTGCCGCAGAAGCTGGCCGGTTTCGACACCGTGCTGGCGATGTACCACGACCAGGGCCTGCCGGTGCTCAAGTACAGCGGCTTCGAGCAGGCGGTGAACCTGACCCTGGGCCTGCCCTACCCGCGCGTGGCGGTCGATCACGGCACCGCGCTGGAGCTGGCCGGCCGCGGCATCGCCGATCCGTCGAGCCTGTTCGCCGCGGTGGCGACCTGCGCGCGCATCGCCGCGCAACGCGGCGCGCAAAGGCGAGAATGGGGAACGGGGAACGGAGAATGACGGCGGGTCGGCATCGGAACGTTTCCGATGCTTCAAACATCCTTCGCTACTCCGCGGAACGCGGCGATACCCTCGCACGCCGAGGCATCAACGACTGCCGGCGCAGCGTCGCTGCAACATTGGCGAGCGCGGATATGGAGTAGGAACGGAGATGACGGTATCCAACGCTGTTGCAGGACTCGGATTGCCGCCATGTGCGGATGCATGAACGGCTGCCCGTGCAGCGCGAGTGCAGCCGCATGAATCTGCCATTGCCTGTTCCCCGTTCCCGGTTCCCCGCATAATCCCGCCATGTCGCATTTCAAGGCACCGCCAAAGAAATCGCTCGGCCAGCACTTCCTGACCGATCGCCAGTACATCGATCGCATCGTGCTGGCGGTCAATCCGAAGCCGGGCGATCGGCTGGTCGAAATCGGCCCGGGCCAGGGTGCGATCACGCTGCCGCTGCTGCGCAAGCACGGCGAACTGACCGCCATCGAATTCGACCGAGACCTCATCACGCCGCTGATGGAAGCGTCCGAAGGCGTCGGCCGACTGACCATCGTCCACAAGGACGTGTTGCAGGTGGATCTGGGCAAGCTGGCTGGCGAAGGCAAGATCCGCCTGGTCGGCAACCTGCCGTACAACCTGTCCTCGCCGATCCTGTTCCATGCGCTGGACTACGCGGGCGCGATCCACGACATGGTGTTCATGCTGCAGAAGGAAGTGGTCGATCGCATGGCCGCCGGTCCCGGCAGCAAGGTCTATGGACGCCTGGGGGTGATGCTGCAGGCGTACTGCGACGTCACGCCGCTGTTCGTCGTGCCGCCGGATGCGTTTCGTCCGCCGCCGAAAGTCGACTCGGCGGTGGTGCGGCTGGTGCCGCTGCCGCCGGAGCGCGTGCAGGTGAAGGATCCGCGCCGCTTCGCCGACATCGTGCGCGCCGCATTCGGACAGCGCCGCAAGACGCTGCGCAATGCGTTGTCCAGCGTCTGCGACGAGGCGCTGATCGTCCAGGCCGGCCTGCGCCCGGAACTGCGTGCCGAACAGATCGAGGTCGCCGATTTCATCCGCCTGGCCAACCTGCCGGTCGACGCGTAGTCGTACCCTCACATGTCTTTGCATAAACTGTCGGCCATGACAGAGGCCGACTACGCCATCGATATCGACGTCGCGACCCGCTTCCTGGAGGATCAATCCGCGCCTGAAGAGGACCGCTACGTGTTCGCCTATACCATCCGCATCCGCAACCGCGGGCAGGTGCCGGCGCAGTTGCTCGGCCGGCACTGGATTATCACCGACGCCAACGGCAAGGTGCAGGAAGTGAACGGCGAAGGCGTGGTCGGCGAGCAGCCGCACCTGCGCCCGGGCGAGGATTTCCGCTACACCTCCGGTGCGGTGCTGGAAACGCCGCTGGGCACGATGCGCGGCAGCTACGACATGCTCGCCGACGACGGTACCCGCTTCGACGCGCCCATCCCGCAGTTCACCCTGTCGATTCCGCGGACGCTGCACTGATGGCGACCTGGGCGATCGGCGATCTGCAGGGATGCTACGACGCCACCGCGCGCCTGCTCGAACGCATCGCCTTCGATCCGGCGCGCGACAGGCTGTGGTTCTGCGGCGATCTGGTCAACCGCGGCGGACAGTCGCTGGAAACGCTGCGGCTGGTGCATTCGCTGCGCGATCGCAGCGTGGTGGTGCTAGGCAACCACGATCTGTCGCTGCTGGCCATCGGCGAGCGCAGCCACGAAGAAAAGCGCAAGGTCAACGCCGACCTGCAGCGCGTGGTGCTGGCCGACGACGCGCGCGAACTGCTGGACTGGCTGCGCCTGCAGAAACTGGTGCACATCGACCGCGAACTGGGCTGGATGATGATCCACGCCGGATTGGCGCCTAAATGGACCACGCAGCTGGCCGAGAAGCACGCGCGCGAAGTCGAGCAGCAGCTGCACGGCAACGGCTACCGCAAGCTGTTGCGCAACATGTACGGCGACAAGCCCGCCTGGTCGCCGGCGCTGTCCGGCTACGACCGCACGCGCGCGATCATCAACCTGCTTACGCGGATGCGCTATTGCACGCCGCGCGGACGCATGGTGGTCGAGGAGAAAGGCGCGCCCGGCACGCAGGCGCAGGGGTTGTATCCGTGGTACGAAGTGCCCGGCCGTGTCGAGCGCGATCTGAAAATCGTGTGCGGCCACTGGTCCACGCTGGGCCTGATGATCGGCCATGGCGTGCACGCCATCGATACCGGCGCGGTGTGGGGAGGCAAGCTGACCGCGCTGCAGCTGGATACCGACGAACTGCGGCTGGTGCAGGTACCCGGCCGCGACGTGGCGCAAGGCTGAGCCCTACACCGGTCCACGGTTGCGAAGATGCAGGATGTGGATGTGGGAGCGACGTAAGTCGCGACAGCTTGTCGGGAAGGCGTCATCGCGACTTACGCCGCTCCCGCAACACAACACCGTTTCTGCCGCGCGTCAGCCCGATGTGGCCGCTACGACTCGGCCTTGCGCAGATAATCGACGAATTCGAACGCGAAGGCGTGCCGGGCATCGGCCGGATGCGCCTCGCGGCTCGCGGCCTGCCATCGAGCGACATCGAACGCCGGGAAATAAGTATCCGCATCCGCTACCCGGGTATCGACGTGGGTCAGATGCAGCACATCGGCCCGCGGCAGCGTCAACGCGTAGATTTCGCCGCCGCCGATGACGCAGAGTTCGGTCGCGCCGGTCGCAGCCGCCTGTTCGATGGCGGCCTGCACCGACGCGGCCGCCTGCATGCCGTCGAACGGAACGGCGCCGGATCGCGTGAGCACCAGGTTCAGGCGCCCCGGCAGCGCGCGTCCCAACGACAGCGCGGTCTTGCGTCCCATCAGGATTGGCCGGCCCATCGTCAGCGCCTTGAAGCGCTTGAGATCGTCGGGCAGATGCCACGGCAGATCGTTGCCGCGGCCGATGGCGTTGCCGCGATCCAGCGCCGCGATCAGCGACAGCTTCATGCGCCGATCCGGATCACACCGCCACCGGCGCCTTGATCGCCGGGTGCGGGTCGTAGCCTTCGATGGCGATGTCGTCGTAGGTGAAGGCGAACAGATCGGTCACTGCCGGATTGAGCTTCAGCTTCGGCAACGGACGCGGCGCCCGCGCCAACTGCTCGCGCGCCTGATCGTAGTGGTTGGAGTACAGGTGCGCATCGCCGAGCGTATGCACGAAATCGCCGACGCCCAGTCCGGTCGCCTGCGCCACCATATGCGTCAGCAGCGCGTAGCTGGCGATGTTGAACGGTACGCCCAGGAAGATGTCGCCGCTGCGCTGGTAGAGCTGGCAGCTGAGCCTGCCGTCGACGACGTAGAACTGGAACAGCGCATGGCACGGCATCAGCGCCATCTGCGGCAGTTCGGCCACGTTCCAGGCGCTGATCACCAGCCGGCGCGAATCGGGATTGCGCCTGATCTCATCGACCAGCCATTGCATCTGATCGATCTCGCTGCCATCGGCCGATGTCCATCGGCGCCACTGCCTGCCGTAGACCGGACCGAGCTCGCCGTTCTCGTCGGCCCACTCGTCCCAGATGCTGACCTTGTTGTCCTTCAGGTAGGCGATGTTGGTGTCGCCCTTCAGGAACCACAACAGCTCATGGACGATCGAGCGCAGGTGCAGCTTCTTGGTGGTGACCAGCGGGAAACCGTCGTTGAGATCGAAGCGCATCTGCCAGCCGAACACGCTGCGGGTACCGGTGCCGGTGCGGTCCGCTTTTTCCGCGCCGTGCTCCAGCACATGGCGCAGCAGATCCAGGTAGGCCTTCATGTGGACGCCTTGGCAGGCGCCACCGACTGCAGGGTCGGCGCGCGATGCGAGCGCCACAGCAGGTACAGACCGAGCAGGATCAGCGGCACGCTCAGGATCTGGCCCTTGGTCAGCCAGCCCCACGCCACGTACTGGCCTTCGTCGGGCACGCGCACGAATTCGACCGCGAAGCGGAACGCGCCGTACAGCAGCGCGAACAGGCCCGACACCGCATAGCGCGGACGCGGCTTGCGCGAGAACCACCACACCGCCGCGAACATCACCCCGCCCTCCCACAACGCCTGGTACAGCTGCGACGGATGGCGGGCGAACTGATCGAGCATGCCGGCCGCGTACTGCGCCTTCAGTTCGGCGGCGGACAACCCGGCCAGCGCCGGATCGGTGGGGAAGATGACACCCCAGCCCGCCTGCGTGTACTTGCCCCACAGCTCGGCGCCGATGAAATTGCCCAGCCGGCCGAAGCCCAGTCCCAGCGGAATCAGCGGCGCGACGAAATCCATCGTGTCGAAGTAGTGCAGCTTCTGCCGGCGCGTCCACCACCACCCGGCCAGCATCACGCCGATCAGGCCGCCGTGGAAGCTCATGCCGCCTTCCCACACCTTGAACAGCGACAGCGGATTCTGCAGCAGGCCTTCCAGCCCGTAGAACAGCACATAGCCGATGCGCCCGCCCAGCACCACGCCGAGCATGCCGTAGAACAGCAGGTCGGAGAACGCGTTGGCGTCCACGCCGGGCAGGCGGCCGGCGCGTACGCGCTGGCGGCCCAGCCACCACGCCGAGACGAAGGCCAACAGGTACATCACGCCGTACCAGTGCAGCTTGAGCGGGCCCAGCGTCAGGGCGATGGGGTCGATCTGGTGCAGGTAGATCATGCGCGGCCAACCGGGGACGAGGCCGTCATTGTGCCACCCGCGCCTCCCGATCCAGAAGGCGCGGCGGCGGTAACGATGCCCGCCATCGATAGGCGATGGCGCGGCAAGCGCCGGAGCGGGCGCCTACTACTGCGGAAGCTCGCGCAGGCGCGCCTTGCGCTTGGCCCACAGGTTCAGGCACTCGACCATCGCCGAGAACCCCATCGCCGCGTACAGGTAGCCCTTCGGTACGTGCACGCCGAAGCCGTCCACCACCAGGTAAGCGCCGACCAGCACGATGAAGGCCAGCGCCAGCATCTTGATGGTCGGGTTGTTGTCGATGAACTGGCCCAGCGGACGCGCGGCCAGCAGCATCACCGCCACCGCCAGCAGGATCGCGGCGACCATCACCGGCACGTGGCTGGCCATGCCGACCGCGGCGATGACCGAGTCGAGCGAGAACACGATGTCGATGACCGCGATCTGCGCGATCACGCCGGCGAACGATGCCGCCGGGCGGGTGTGCACGTCCTCCGACTCCGGGATGCCCTTGACCAGTTCGATGATTTCCTTGGTGCCCTTGTAGAGCAGGAACCCGCCACCGAGGATCAGCACCAGGTCGCGCACCGAGATGCCGATGCCGGCCACCGTGAACAGATCCTCGGTCAGTCCGGCCAGCCAGGCCAGCGTCAGCAGCAGCGCGATGCGGCTGATGCAGGCCACCGCGATGCCGAACTTGCGCGCCACTTCGCGCTGGTGCGGCGGCAGCTTGCTGACCGCGATGGAGATGAACACCAGGTTGTCGATGCCCAGCACGATCTCGATCGCGCTCAGCGTGAGCAACGTGATCCACACCTGCGGATCGGTCAGCAACTCCATCATCGTCGGTACGTCCTCTTGAGATCAGGAAAAACGCGGGACCAGGATCAGGCCCCAGCACAGCAGCACATTCATCATCAGCACGAACACCGCCGCCGAACCCATGTCCTTGGCGCGGCCGGCCAGTTCATGGTGTTCGGGACCGTAGCGCTCGATCACCGCCTCGATGGCGGAATTGAGCAGTTCGGCGGCCAGCACCAGCAGGCAGCTGCCCAGCAGCAGCGCGCGCTCGACGCCGTCGCGGCCCAGCCACAGCGCCAGCGGTCCCAGCACGGCCAGCAGGTAGACCTCGAGCCGGAACGAGGATTCGTGCAGCCACGCGGCGCGCAGGCCCTGCAGCGACCAGATCGTCGCCTTCAGCATGCGCGCCGGGCCGCGCGGCAGGTGCCCGGTTTCGTCGGCCATGCGTGGATCTCAGCAAATGCGGCGCCGCGCCGCGGAACCGGCCAGCGGAGACAGGCAGAAGGAACGGAGCGGCAGGAGGCGGGCGGCGGACGCTGGCATGGCGGCGGACGGAACGAAAGAGGCGCAATTTTGCCACAAGGCCGTGGTACAGGCCCGTTGCCGTGGCTTCCGGGCCGCCTTCCGGGGGAGCCAGCGACCGCAGGATGAAGGCGCCGGGGATGTCCGCTAAGGTGGCTCTTTGCCGGAGATTGCCTATGGCGCTGTCGCATCGTCCCCGCTGGCCACTGCCGCTCGCTGTGCCGCTCGTCCTGCTGCTGGCGGCCTGCGCCGGCCTGGCGTCGCCGGTGCCGCCTTCCGCGTCGCCCGCCCCGCCCCGCATCCCGGAGCAGGTTTCCCGGGCCGATTGGGAGCAGGACATGCGGCGCTTCGCCGAGCAGGATGCGCAATCGCCGCCGCCGGCCGGCGCGGTGCTGTTCATCGGCAGTTCGTCGATCCGGTTCTGGGACACGCTGGCCGAGGACTTTCCGGGCGTGACGGCGATCAACCGCGGTTTCGGCGGTTCGGAAATCCGCGACAGCACCTGGTATGCCGACCGCATCGTGGTGCCCTACCGGCCGCGGCTGATCGTGCTCTATGCCGGCGACAACGATCTGGACAGCGGCCGCGCGCCGGCGCAACTGCGGCTGGACTTCCTGGCCTTCGTCGAACGCGTGCGGCGGGATATGCCGCACGTGCGCATCGCCTACATCGCCAGCAAGCCCAGTCCGTTGCGCGCGCACCTGCTCGATGCCCAGCGCCAGGCCAACGCGCTGATCCGCGACGAGGCCGCGCGCCTGCGCGGCGTCGATTTCGTCGATGTCTACACGCCGATGCTCGATGCGGCGGGACAACCGCGCGAGGAACTGTTCATCGCCGATCGCCTGCATCTGAACCGGCAAGGCTATGAACTGTGGCGCGATACGCTCGCGCCGTATCTGCAGTGAGCGAAGACGCCGCCTGCCTGCTCAGCGGCGGCGCGGCGCGCCTGGCGGCTGGTAAAGGCTCAGCACGGCGCCGTCCGGATCGAGGAAATCCAGCGTCAACCCGCCATCGGGCGCCTCGCTGACCGGCACGACGATTTCCACGCCCTGCGCGGCCAGCGTTTCGGCGCAGTCGTCGATGCCGGCGTCCAGGCTGAACACCACGACGGGACTTTCGCCCGCCTTCACCGCGCGCTCGATGAACACCAGCGAGACCGGCCCGGCCTGCGCGGTGGCAAACGGGCCGTCGTGCCCGTCCATGCGCTCCACCGCCAGGCCCAGCGTGTCGCGATAGAAGGCGATGCTGCGTTCGAGCCGGGAAACGAAGAAGACGACGGTCTCCAGTCTGCAGTCGGCGAGCATGCGGTTTCCTTTTCGATGGGATGTGGAGATCAGTTGCCGCCGCCGCGCCGGTTGTGAGCGCGCGATCGCAGGATCAGCAGATGGCCGTCGCCATCGTGGCCGCCGACGCCGTCCGCGCCGCGCAGCGCCGCCTTCAGCGCGCGGCGGACCCGGCCGAACGGCAGATCCGCCGAGCGCGGCGGATCGCGCAGATGCGCCAGCGCGGCGACCTCCGTGCGCTGGGCGGCCGGCAATGCCTGTAGCGCGCGCCGGATGCGGGTCAGGCGCTGGCGGAACGCGGTCGGTTCGATGGCGAGAATCCAGCGGATCTCGTCGGCCGACAATCCGTGCAACGCCAGCGCCGCGACCCGGCGCGCCGCCGGCGGCAGGCCTTGCAGCAGCCGTGTCCGGATGAGGGTTTCGTGCGAATCGACGGATTCGTCGGACGGCGCGCTGCGGATGGCGGCCTCCCTCACCGCGCTGTCTTCCCGGCGCCGCCGCCGCACGGCCGTGCGCGCGGACATCGCCGCGAGGTTGCGCAGCACGCCGGACAGCCAGGCCGGGTCATCGCGCCCAGCCTCGAGCGCCGCCAGCAGCGTGTCCTGCACCAGATCCTCGGCCTCGTCGGCGCGGCGGGTCAGGCGCCGGGCCTGCGCGAGCAGTTGCCGGTAGGCGGCGATATCCATCGGCCGATTGTGCATCGTCCGCGGCCGCGACGGCTTTACTGCGAGCGCGGCGCCTCGATCGGATCCAGCTGCGAGGCCTTGCGCGCCGGGTAGTAGCCGAAGAACAGGCCGGTGGCCACCGAAAAACCGGCCGCCAGCCCGATCACCTGGCCGTTGAGCGCCACCGGCAGATCGCTGAACTTGCCGACCAGCAGCGCGCCGACGATGCCGATGGCGATACCGAGCACGCCGCCGATCAGCGAGATCAGCATCGCCTCGGCGAGGAACTGCCGGCGCACGTCCGACGGCCCGGCGCCGACCGCCATGCGCAGGCCGATCTCGCGGATGCGCTCGGTCACCGACACCAGCATGATGTTCATGATGCCGATGCCACCGACGATCAGCGAGATGGTCGCGACCGCGCCCAGCAGCAGCGACATCAGCCGCGTCGTCGCGGTACGGGTGGCGACGATCTCGGAGATGTTGCGCACGTTGAAGTCGTCCTCGGCGCCCGGCGCGATGCGGTGGCGCTGGCGCAACAGCGCCTCGACCTCGCCCTGTACGTAGGACAGATCCTTGGCGTCGGCCACGGTCAGCGCGATCTGCACCACCGCGCCCGGCGGCAGGCCCATCGATCCCATCAGGCGGCGGCGCGCGGTTTCCAGCGGCACCATCATCACATCGTCCTGATCCTGGCCGAAGCCGCCCTGCCCCTTCGGCGCCAGCGTGCCGATCACGGTGAACGGCACTCGTCCCAGCCGCACGGTCTGGCCCACGCCGCTGTCTTCGCCGAACAGCGTTCGCCGCACCGTGTCGCCCAGGATCACCGACTTGGCCGCGCTGGAATAATCCTGCGCATCGAAGCCCTCGCCATTGGCGATGGTCCAGCCATTGATGTCGAAGAAATCCGGCTGCACGCCTTGCCAGCTGGTCGATGCGTTGTTTTCCGCGTAGACGATCTGGGTATTGCCGCGCAGCGACCCGGCGACGAACTGCACCTCGGGAATTTCCTCGCGGATGGCATCGGCATCGCCCTGGTTGAGGGTGAAGAAGCTGCTCGAGCTCATCCGCACCCCGCCGCCGCCGCGGCCGGCACCGGGGCTGATGTCCAGCCGTTGCGAACCCAGCCCGGACACCAGCTTGTCGATCTCGGCCTGCGTGCCCTGGCCGACCGACACCATCACGATCACCGCGGCGATGCCGATGATCACGCCCAGCGAGGTCAGCGCACTGCGCATCCAGTTGCCGCGCAGGGCGAAGATGGCGGTGCGCAGGATGTCGGAAAATTTCATGGGACGGGAACCGGGAAGCGGGAACGGGGAATGAAGGAATTCGGCAATGGCGACCGCAACGGCGCGGAGGACTTCATGGCGTCGAACTCCCTGCGGTTCCCCGTTCCCCGTTCCCCGTTCCCGGCTCTTCATGCAATTCGCCATCGCGCATCACCAGCGTGCGGTCGGCATGCGCGGCCACTTCGGGGTCGTGGGTGATCAGCACGACGGTGTGGTTGTCGTCGCGCAGGCGCTTGAACAGCGCCAGGATTTCCTCGCCGGTCTTGCTGTCCAGCGCGCCGGTCGGCTCGTCGGCCAGCAGGATCGGCGGCCGGTTGATCAGCGCGCGGGCGATCGCCACGCGCTGCTGCTGGCCGCCGGACAGTTCGCTCGGCCGGTGGCCCGCGCGCTCGGCCAGGCCCACCGCGGCCAGCGCCTGCCGCGCGCGTTCGCTGCGTTCGGCCGGCGGCACCTGCGCATAGCCCAGCGGCATGGCGACGTTCTCCAGCGCGCTCATCCGCGGCAGCAGGTTGAAACCCTGGAACACGAAGCCGATCTTCTCCCGGCGCAGCACCGCCAGTTCCTCGGCGTCCAGCGTGGAAACATCGATGCCATCGCACAGGTAGCTGCCTTGCGTAGGCGTGTCCAGGCAACCGATCAGGTTCATCAGCGTCGACTTGCCCGAGCCGGACGGGCCCATGATGGCGACGAAATCGCCACGCACGATGCGCACATCCACGCCATGCAGCGCGACGACCTCGGCCTCGGTACCGGGCGAATAGACCTTGCCCAGGTTGTGCGTCTCGATGACCGGGACGTCGCCGGAAGGATTGCGGGACGCCACGTTCATTCGCGCGCCCGTTCGCCGATCACCACCACGTCGCCTTCCTTGATGTCGCCGGACACCTCGGTGGCGGATCCGTCGCTGGCGCCGATACGCACCTGCACCATCTGCGGCCTGCCGCCGACCAGCTTGTAGATCGGCGCGCGGCGCGCACCGACCAGCGTTTTCAGTTCGCTGTCCCAGCGCGCGGCCTGCGCCTCATCCAGCGTGGCGCGGAAAGCGGCGAAATCCTGCTGCATGCGCTCGGCCATGCGCTGGCGGATCTGCGCCTGCACGTTGCCGCCGGCGCCGCCGCCCGCCACCCGCACTCCACCGCCGCCAGGGCCGGGGCCGCCACCGAACATGCCACCGGTCTGCTGGCGCACCTGCGCCGTACGCGCGGCCTGGCGTTCGCGCATCGCGGTGAGCGCGGCATCGAAGGCGGCCTGCTGCGGGGCCGCCAACTTCAATCCGGCGGCCACCGCGGCCAGATCGTCGCCGATGCCGCCACCGGCACGCTGCGTGCCCGCGGCGGCGGCGGCTGTGGCCTGCGCATTGGCGTCCTCGCCGGTCGGCTTGTAGCGCAGCGCGGCGTTGCCGATCTTGAGCACGTTGTCGCGGCGGCTGACTTCGATCTCGGCGTTGACGGTCAGGCCGGGCAGCAGCGTCTGATCGCTGTTGTCCACCGACACCACGACCGGATAGGTCACCACGTTGCTGGTGGTCGTCGCCGACAGCCTTACCTGCTCGACCTTGCCGCGGAACTGGCGATCGGCGAACGCGTCGACGGTGAAGGAAACCTCCTGCCCGACCTTGACCTGGCCGATGTCGGCCTCGTCCACCGCCAGTTCGATCTTCATCTTGGAAAGATCCTCGGCGATGGTGAACAGTTCCGGCGCCTGCAGGCTGGCGGCGACGGTCTGTCCCTGTTCGATAGTGCGGGTGAGCACCACGCCATCGACCGGCGAACGGATCACGGTGCGATCGAGGTTGACCCGGGTGGTCTGGGTCGAAGCGGTCTGCTGGCGGATCTGCGCCTGCGCCGCGTTGACCTGCGCACGCGCCTGATCGAGCGCCGAGCGCGCCAGATCGACATCGCTCTGCGCGACCAGTTGCTGGCGTCCCAGATCGGCCTTGCGGCGGTAGTCCAGCTCGGCGTTGGCCAGTGTGGCCTGCGACTGCCGCAGCGAGGCCTGCGCGCTGGCGATCTGCGCCGCGCCCTGCTCGATCTGCGCCTCGTAGGTGCTGGGATCGATGCGCGCCAGCACGTCGCCCTTCTTGACCTGGCTGTTGAAGTCGACCAGCACCGCGGTCACCTGGCCGGAAATCTGGCTGCCGACGATCACGGTGGACGTGGCGCTGAGCGTGCCGGTGGAGGAAATCGCCACGCGGATGTTGCCTCGTTCGACCTGCGCGGTGCGGTAGACGCCTTCGCTGGCGGCGGCCTTGCGCTGCTGCCAGTACCAGATGCCGCCGGCGACCAGCGCCAACGCCACCACGGCCATCGCGATACGCGGAATGAGGGAACGGGAAGGACGCGAAGCAGGACGGCGTGGCTGGCTCATCGACGAGTAGGCAAGAGGGAGGACGGGGGATTAACGCACGGGCGGCGTACCCGTTGACAGCCACGGCAGGCGGGAGTTCAGCGCTGCGCGTTGATCACGGCTGGAAGCGGATGGTCGCGCCGGTGCCCTGCCCCAGCACGCTGTCCAGCTCGACCTTCCAGCCGAAGCGCTCGCACAGCCGGCTGACGATCGACAGACCCAGGCCGATGCCCTGCGGCCGAGTCGGATCGACGCGGTAGAACGGCTCGAATACCCGCATCATCGCGTCGGCCGACATGCCCACGCCGGTGTCGCGGATGATCAGGCGATCCTGTTCGAGGATGACGTCGATGCGGCCGGCATCGGTATAGGTGCAGGCATTGCGCAGCAGGTTGCTGATCACGACATGGAACACGCGCGGCGGCGCGTGCAGCCGCGGCCGTGCGTTGAGCGTGACCTCCAGATCCACCGGCTTGCCGATCAGCAGCGCGCGCGCGTTGTCGGCCTCGTCGACCAGCACGTCGGCCACGTCGAATTCCTCGCTCTGCGGCTCGACCTCGGCCTCGCGCGCCAGGATCAGGAACGCATCGATCACCGCCTCCATGTCGCGGCCGGCGCGCTGGATGCGCTGCAGCGCGCGTGCCACCCGCGGCGGCGAATCCTCGGCCATCGCCATGTCGGTGGCCACGCGGATCACCGTCAGCGGCGTGCGCAGTTCGTGGCTGGCGTCGCGGGTGAAATCGCGTTCGCGCGCCACGTGGGCGGTGACGCGCTGACCCAGGCCATGCAGGGCGGTGGCGAGCTGGCGGGTCTCGCCCTGCACGTCGGCCGGCAGCTTGTCGGCGGCGAGCGCGTTGACCTCGGGATGGCGCGGATCCCAGGCGGTGACCTGCCGCGCCAGCCAGCTGACCGGCGATACCAGCCGCTTGGATGCGCGATAGGTCAGCCAGGACACCACGTAGATGGCGACCAGCGTCAGGATGATCGGCAGCGTACCGAAATAGAACGCCATCCGCTCGGCCTGCGATTGCATGAACACCAGGTACAGCCGCCCCGGCGCCTGTTCGTCCACCAGCACCAGCAGGTTGTCGCGCTTGAGCTCGTGGAAACCGGGCTGCAGGTTGCGCAGGTTTTCCGGCAATACCATCGGCGAATGCCCCTGAACCACCAGGTAGCCGCGGATGTTGTACGTGTTGGGCGGAGGCTGCGCGGAGGAAGCGCTGTAAAGCTGCCAGAAATGCGAGGCCTCTTCCTGCAGCGCGGTGTTCATCAGGCTGTGCTTGATGACCGCCGAGATCAGGTACACGCCGACCACGATGGCGACACTGACCATCACCGCCTGCAGGATGAAGGCGATGCGCAGCTTGCGCGGCAGGCCATGGGGCATGGGCGTGTTTGTCCCGCGTATCCTCTCGCCCGCTTCAGCCGATATCGGCGATGCGGTAGCCCGCGCTCTGGACCGTATGCAACAGCGGCTTGTCGAACGGCTTGTCGATGATCTTGCGCAGGTTGTACAGATGGCTGCGCAGCGTGTCCGAATCGGGCAGGCCGTTGCCCCAGATCTCGCGCTCGATTTCCTGGCGGGTCACCACGCGCGGCGATTCGCGCATCAGGATCGTCAGCAGGCGCAGGCCGATCGGCGAAAGCATCAGCTCGGTGCCGCCCCGGGTGGCGCGCATGCTGACCGGATCCAGCACCAGATCGGCGACCTTGAGCACTTCAGAACCGACCTGGCGGCGCTCGCGGCGGATCAGCGCGCGCAGCCGCGCTTCCAGTTCCTGGATGGCGAACGGCTTGGTCAGGTAGTCGTCGGCGCCGTTGCTCAGGCCGGTCAGCTTGTCGTCGAGCGTGTCGCGCGCGGTCAGCATCAATACCGGCGTGGACTTGCGCGCCTCGGTACGCAGGCGCTTGCACACTTCCATGCCGTCCAGGCGGGGCAGCATCAGATCCAGCACCAGCACGTCGTAGCTGTTCTCGACCGCCAGCCGGTAGCCGTCCAGGCCATCGCTCGCGTAGTCGACCTCGAAACCGCGTCCTTCCAGGTATTCCCCGATCATCTCCGAGATGTTGCGGTTGTCCTCCACCACCAACACCAGTCCGGCCGTTTCCTGTGCGTGGCGCATCAATGTCTCCAAGGGTTCTAGGGGCTTCAGGTTTGTGAAACTACCCTGCCCCCAGTGGAGGCCATGTGAAGACCCGTCGCCATCAGGCCATGCCGGTCGTCTTTCCGCTTTTGTTCAGAAGCGGATACGTCCCAGCAGGATGTCCTTGAACATCACCCAGTCGCCGGCGAACGAGTAGAACGGATATTTGAAGGTCGCCGGCCGGTTCTTCTCGAAGAAGAAATGCCCGACCCAGGCGAAGCCGTAGCCGCACACCATTGCGGCCAGCAGCCACGCGCCGCTGCGTTGCCACAGCGCGATGCCCAGCAGCGCCAGCACGCCGCAGCTGCCGATGAAATGCAGCCGGCGCGATATCGGATGGCGGTGCTCGCTCAGGTAGAACGGATAGAACTCGCGGAAGCTGGCGAAGCGGTGCATGTCATTCCCTCCCAAATCATCAGCGGCGCGCGGCGCGAACATGATGACCGCCATGCCGGTCCGGTACAACGCCAGGTCCGGCAAATCCCAGCGCGTCGGCGGCATCTCATCGGCCGCCCGAAGCCAGCCCTGTGCCATGGCCTGGAAAGTCCGCCGTAACCCGCATGGATGCGGCCGGAAGAGCGGTCGGATGCCAATTCAAATCTCGTTGCCCTTACAAACGTCGACGGCGCCTGCGACGAAGCATTGCTTGGTTCGCAGGCCGGTACGCCGGACATTCCCTACTGCGGCCCGCCCTGTAGAGCCGAGCTTGCTCGGCTGCCTTTCGCTTTCGTGCACGGTGCACGCGTAGCCGAGCAAGCTCGGTCTACCAACGGGCACACCCGCGGCTATGCCAGGGTCGTTATTCCGGAAGCGTCGTCTGCGTCCCGCGCGCGCCGGCAGGAACCTCCTGCCGCTCCTGTCGCTTGACCCGTTCCCAGCAGGCTTCCTGCTGCGGCAGCGACAGCTGCGCCAGTTCGGTACCGTCGGCCCGCGCCAGCGCTTCCATCGCGCGGAAGCGGCGCTCGAACTTGTGGTTGGCCCGGCGCAGCGCGGCGCCGACATCGATGCGCGCATGCCGGGCGAGGTTGGCGGCGACGAACAGCAGATCGCCGATCTCCTCCTCCAGCCGCTCGCGGTTGCCGTCCACCGGGCCGCGCGCGAATTCGGCCTGCACCTCGGCGATTTCCTCGTGCAGCTTGTCGATGACCGGCGCCGGGCCGGGCCAGTCGAAACCCACCCGCGCCGCGCGCGACTGCAGCTTCACCGCGCGCTGCCACTCCGGCAGGCCGCGCGAGATGCCGGCCAGCGCCGAATCGTCCTGCTCGCCGCCGGCGACGCGCTCGGCCTGCTTGATCGCTTCCCAACTGCGCGTCTGGTCCTCGGCATCGCCGACCTGCGCATCGCCGAACACATGCGGATGGCGTCGCAGCATCTTGTCGCAGATCGCGCCGACCACGTCGCCGAACGCGAACGCGCCCTGCTCGTCGGCCATCTGCGCATGGAACACCACCTGCAGCAGCAGATCGCCCAGTTCGTCCTTCAATGCCGGCAGATCGCGGCGGTCAATCGCGTCGGCGACCTCGTAGGCTTCCTCGATCGTGTACGGCGCGATCGTCGAGAAGTCCTGCTGCAGATCCCACGGGCAGCCGCCCTGCGGATCGCGCAGCCGCGCCATGATGCGCAGCAGCTCGACGATGTCGCGCGGCTCAGCCATGCGCTTCGACGTGCGCCGCCTCGAGCCAGCGACGCCACGGCAACGAGGCATCGCCCAGCGCGATGAAGTCGCCGTTGAGCAGCGTGTCGCGGCGGTTGTAGCGGAACGCGCGGCCATCGGGCGCCAGCAGCGCGCCGCCGGCGGCTTCAAGCACGCACTGCGCCGCGGCGGTATCCCATTCGCTGGTCGGGCCGAAACGCGGATAGACGTCCAGCCCGCCTTCGGCGATGCGGCAGAACTTCAGCGACGAACCCAGGCCGATGACTTCGGTTTCGCCCATGCTGGCCAGCACCGCCTGGGTGCGAGCATCGCGGTGCGAGCGGCTGGCGGCCACCCGCAACGGCGCCGTCGCCGGCGCGCGCGTGCGCAGCGGCACGTCGACCTGGCCGCTGCGGCGGAACGCGGTGCGGCCCTGCTCGGCATGCCAGGTCAATCCGGTCACCGGCGCGTGGACGACGCCGAACACCGGCTCGTGCCGCTTGATCAGCGCGATGTTGACGGTGAACTCGCCGTTGCGCTTGACGAACTCGCGCGTGCCGTCGAGCGGATCGACCAGCCAGTAGCTGCTCCAGCCGCTGCGCGTGGTCCACGGCAGCTGCGCGCCTTCCTCCGACAGGATCGGAATGTCGGGCGTGAGCCGCTGCAGGCCTTCGGTGATGACGCGGTTGGCGGCCAGGTCGGCCGCGGTCAGCGGACTGTCGTCCGCCTTGCGATGCACATCGAAAGCGTGTTCGTAGATTTCCAGGATCGCGTCGCCGGCTTCACGGGCGATGACGAGGACGGCTTCGTGCAGATCCGCGCTCATCCTTGTCATCGCGCGCCACGCAGCCATTCGCGGGCGATGAACAATGCCGCCAGCGATCGGCCTTCGGAAAAATCCTCGCGCAGCATCAGCCGGTCGAGGTCATCGAGTTTCCAGGGCACTACTTCAAGTTCCTCGGGTTCGTCGCCGGGCAGGCGTTCGGGATAGAGATCGCGGGCCAGCACCAGCCAGGACTGGTGGGCCATGTAGATGGGCGCCAGGGTCAGGCTGCGCAGCACGTCGAGGCGATGCGCGCCGTAGCCGGCTTCTTCTTTCAGTTCGCGGTCGGCGGCCTGCACCGGGGTTTCGCCGGCGTCGATGCGGCCCTTGACCAGGCCCAGTTCGTAGCGGTGCAGGCCGGCGGCATATTCGCGCACCAGCAGCACGGTGTCGTCGTCGATCATCGGCACCACCACCACCGCGCCGTGTCCGCCGGGACGGATGCGGTGGAAACGGCGGCGCTCGCCGTTGCTGAACTCCAGATCCAGTTCTTCCAGGCGCTCGCCGCCGGCGCCGATACGCTCGGTGATGCCGTGGATGGTGGGCAGCGGCCGGCTCATGCGGATTCCCGAACGCAGGCCGTGCGGAGACGGCAGGACAGGACGGCCGATATCATGGGGGAATGCAAAAGACGGATCATGAAAGACGAATGCTATCAGAGGCCGAGCACTGGCGTGACCGCGACCTTGCCGTGTTGTGGCATCCGTGCACGCAGATGCGCGAACACCCGCACACCTTGCCGCTGGTGCCGATCGAACGCGGCGAAGGCGCCTGGCTGATCGGACGCGACGGTCGCCGCTATCTCGACGCGGTCAGCAGCTGGTGGACCAATCTGTTCGGCCACGCGCAGCCGCGCATCGCGCAGGCCATCGCGCGCCAGGCCGGCACGCTGGAACAGGTGATCCTGGCCGGCTTCAGCCATGCACCGGCGGTCGAACTGGCCGAGCGCCTGCTCGCCATCGCGCCGCGCCAGCCGGATCGCGCGCCGCTGGCCAAGGTGTTCTACGCCGACAACGGATCGGCCGGCGTCGAAGTGGCACTGAAGATGGCGTTCCATTATTTCCGCAACCGCGGCCAGGCCACGCGCACCAAGTTCATCGCATTGGAGAACGGTTACCACGGCGAGACGCTTGGCGCGCTGGCGGTCGGCGACATCCCGCTGTACCGGCGCATCTACGCGCCGCTGCTCGCCGAGGCGATCTTCGCGCCCTCGCCCGATGCCTACCTGGCGCGCGACGGCGAAAGTGACATCGACGCTGGGCGGCGTGCCGCCGACGCGCTGGCCGAACTGCTCGATCGCCACGCCGGCGAAGTCTGCGCGCTGATCCTGGAACCGCGCGTGCAGTGCGCCGGCGGCATGCGCATGCATCATCCGGCCTATCTGGCGCGCGCCCGGCAGCTGTGCGATGTGCACGGTGTGTTGCTGATCGCCGACGAGATCGCCACCGGCTTCGGCCGCACCGGCACGCTGTTCGCCTGCGAACAATCGGCGGTCATGCCGGACCTGCTGTGCCTATCGAAGGGATTGACCGGCGGCTTCCTGCCGCTGGCCGCGGTGCTGGCCACACAGGACATCTACGACGCCTTCCTCGACGACTCGCGCGAACGCGCGTTCCTGCATTCGCACAGCTACACCGGCAATCCGCTGGCCTGCGCGGCGGCGCTGGCGACGCTGGACATCTTCGCGCAGGACGATGTCGTCGCGCGCAACCGCGACACCGCGGCGCAAATGGCGGCGCTGGCCGCGCCGCTGGCCGCGCACCGGCACGTGGCGCAGGTGCGCCAGGCCGGCATGATCGTGGCCTTCGAACTGGCGCAGGATGCGCGCGGACGCACTCCGTTCGACCCGGCCGCCCGCATCGGCCTGCGCGCCTACCGCGCCGCGCTGGAACGCGGCGTGGTGCTGCGGCCGCTCGGCGATGTGCTGTACTGGATGCCGCCCTACTGCGTGGACGCGCAGCAACTGCAATTGCTGGCCGACGTCACCGTCGCCGCCATCGAGGAGGCCACCGCATGCGCCTGACCCGTTGCCATGTCGATCTGCCGCTCGCCGCCGGTGCGCGCATACGCCTGCCCGACGATGCGGCCAACCATCTGACCCGCGTGCTGCGCCTGCGCGACGGCGATGCATGCGTGCTGTTCAACGGCGACGGCCACGATTACCAGGCGCGGCTGGCTATGTCCGGCAAGCGCGAGGCGTTCGCCGAGGTGCAGGATACCGCCGTCGTCGACAACGAATCGCCGCTGCGCATCACGCTGGTGCAAGGCATCGCACGCGGGGAGAAGATGGATCTGATCCTGCAGAAGGCCACCGAACTCGGCGTGGCCGCCATCGTCCCCGTCGATGCCGAGCGCACCGAGGTCAAGCTCGATGCGCAGCGGCTGGAAAAGCGGCTCGCGCACTGGCGCAGCGTCGTCGTCTCGGCATGCGAGCAGAGCGGCCGCGCAACCGTGCCGGCGGTATCGGCACCGCTGCCGCTGCACCGTCTGGCCGAGGCGCTGGACGCGGGTGGGGCGCGCTTCACGCTGGATCCGCAAGGGCAGCAATCCCTGTCCGCGGCGGCGCTGGAAACAGGCGGCGTCGTGCTGGCGGTCGGGCCGGAAGGCGGCTGGTCGCCGCGCGATCGCGAACAGCTGGCGCGTTGCGGTTTCACCGGCCTGCGGCTGGGACCGCGCATCCTGCGTACCGAAACCGCGGGGCTGGCGGCCATCTCGGTGCTGCAGGCGCGCTTCGGCGACTTCTGACCGCCACGCAGTTATGGCCCTCAGCGCCATGGCGACAATGCGAGACGCGTACTGCCGGTTTTCATTGGCCCGGCCATGTGACCTCGGCCATCGATTCGGGCTAGAGCTTGGGTATGCCGCGATAAGGCTCGCAGCCGATGCCGTCGTTGTCGCGATCCAGGTGCGGTCCATAACCGGGATCGCCGCGATGGACAGGCGCGGCGCCGGCAGCGCGCGCCTCGGCGCAGTTGGCGAACGGGCGAGCGTTCGCAGGACGTCCCTGACGCGGCTGCGCACCAGCGGGCGCCGGTGGCGGATGCAGCGTGGCCGGTGCCGCGGCGCCGCGGTGGCAGTGGTAATCGCCGGTCTTGCGGTTGGTATGGCAGCCGTTGCCATCCAGCCCGCCCGGATGCGCATGGCTGGCGGCGGCAAGCAGCACGGTTGTCGCGGCCAGCATCGACTGCAGCAAAGATCGCACACAGCCCCCTGTCCGGTGCGTAGGGAGAACAGCGCTCTCCCGGAATTTCAGGCCGCCTGCGCCAGCGCCTCGCCGATCATCGCCTCGACGCGCTCCAGATCCGGCAGCAGCGCGCCTTCCTCGCCCAGCAGCACGCGCATCTGCACGCCGACCGGCAGTTCCTCCTCGGTCGCGTCGGCCAGCAGGCCGTCGCGCGGCACCGACACCAGGCGCGGGAACGAGGCGGTCAGCAGCGCGAAGTACGGCATCTTGCCGCTGCCGCTGAGCGCCTTGAGCACGATGATCTTGCTGTTGTGCGCGACCACGTCGCGGCCCTGCCCGGTGAGATTGGCGAAGGCCACCAGCGGCACCTGCCAGCCGTGCCAGTCGATCCGGCCCGGCAGCCAGTCGGGCATGCCGTCGATGGGTTGCACCGGCGCGCGAGAGAGCACTTCGGCCACGGTCGCGTTGGGCAGCAGCAGGCGATCGTCGCCGACCTGCACCAGTACGCCGCGGATTTCGTCGTTGGAATGGGCCATGAGGGTTCCTTGGGTTTACCAGCGCTCGACCAGCCGGGTCGCCAGTTCGGCC
>Ga0160451_100312_pt1 | contig 34799 bp, 31 predicted proteins | sample HID1975M_E1MG_FD_108270 | JGI IMG/M metagenome (GOLD analysis project Ga0160451, IMG submission 108270) | Enriched soil microbial communities from UW Madison campus, WI, USA - HID1975M_E1 MG | ecosystem: Environmental > Terrestrial > Soil > Unclassified | place: USA: Madison, Wisconsin... | reverse complement strand
CGCGGCTCGGTCCAGATCCGCCACAGGCCGTCCCAGCCCAGTTGCGCCGAGTGCACGAACACGCCGGCCAGCGGAATCAGCACGATCAGCCCCAGCCAGGCCAGCGTGTAGCCCAGGCTCAGCCCGAAGCCGGGGATCACCCGGCGGTGGCGGCGCGCACGCAAGTCCACGCCGCCCGAAGGCGGCGTGGATCGATCGTGGTCGAGGATGGGCGTTGCGCTCATCGCGGGATCCGTTGCGGCAGGGGCAGCGGATGCGTCACTTGTTCGCCAGGATCTGGTCGAATTCGCCGCCGTCGGCGAAGTGCCGCTTCTGCGCCGCCGCCCAGGAACCGAACACGCCGTCGAGGGTGATCAGCTCCACCTTGGGGAAGCGCGCGATGTCGGCCGGATCGGCATATTCCGGCTTGCGCGGGCGGTAATAGTTCTTGGCGGCGATGCGCTGGCCCTCCGGCGAATAGAGGTACTCGAGATAGGCCTGCGCGACCTCGCGGGTCCCGTGCTTGTCCACGTTCTTGTCGACCAGCGCCACCGGCGGTTCGGCCAGGATCGACAGCGAGGGCACGATGATGTCGAACTGGTCCGGACCCAGTTCCTCGATCGACAGGAAAGCCTCGTTCTCCCAGGCCAGGAGCACGTCGCCGATGCCGCGCTGGACGAAGGTGGTGGTCGCGCCGCGCGCACCGGTGTCGAGCACCGGCACGTTGCGGAACAGCGCGGTCATGAAGCCGCGGATCTTGTCCTCGTCGCCCTTGTAGATCTTCGACGCGAACGCCCAGGCCGCCAGGTAGTTCCAGCGCGCGCCACCGGAAGTCTTGGGGTTCGGGGTGATCACCGACACGCCGGACTTGAGCAGGTCGGGCCAGTCGCGGATGCCCTTCGGATTGCCCTTGCGCACCAGGAACACGATCGTGGAGGTGTACGGCGTGCTGTTGTCCGGCAGGCGCTTCTGCCAGTCGGCCGGGAACAGCTTGGCCTTCTCGGAGATCGAGTCGATGTCGTAGGCCAGGGCCAGGGTGACCACGTCGGCTTCCAGCCCGTCGATCACGGCGCGGGCCTGCTTGCCCGAGCCGCCGTGGGAGGCCTCGATCTCGACCTTCTGGCCCTTGGTCTCCTGCCAGTGCTTGGCGAAGGCGGCGTTGTAGTCGCGGTAGAGCTCGCGGGTGGGATCGTAGGACACGTTGAGCAGCTTGGCGTCCTTGGCCACCGCCCCCACCGCCAGCGCCAGTCCGAAGACGGCGGCGGCGACGCGGAAGGCGAACCTGCGGCTGTTGTGCTTGTTCATGTGGATCGCTCCGGTTGGTCGGGTGGAAGGCAGGTCAGAACGCGACCTGCAGCCGGGTGAACACCGCCTTCTCGTCCGGGCGGTCGGCGCCGGCGGTGGCGCCGCCGTCGAAGCTGGTCTGCAGGTAGTTGGCGACCAGTTTCAGGTTGCTGCTGAGGTACCAGTTGACGCCGACGGTCCAGGAGCGGGCGCTGCGCGCGGACACGCCAGGGTCGGCGAACAGCGGGAACGCATCGTCGTCCACGTCCAGCGCGCCGTAGCGCCCGACCAGCTCCCAGGCGCCCCAGCCGCCCTTGCCCGGGTTGAAGGGGCTGGCCGGCTTGGCCAGGCCGCGATAGCTCGCATCCTCGCCGGTCAGGATCCAGCTGACGGTGGCCTGCCAGGCGGTGTTCTCCAGCTTGGCCCGGGTGGCGTCCGCCGCCAGCAAGTCCTGGCTGGACTCGATGTACTCGGCCAGCAGCCCGAAGCCGTTGTGGTAGAAGTAGCCCTGCGGCGACCAGCGGGTCCGGTTTCCGTCCGCGGCCACCGTGCCGAGGTAGTTGAAGAACTGCAGCTGGCCCGGCGTGCGGTAGCGCGGCAGGAAGTTGTTGCCGGTGCCTTCGGTGTCGCCGACGCTGCCGCCGATGCCGAAGCCCAGGCCGGACCAGAAGTTCGCGTCGTTCTTGAACGGCTCGAAGAACAGGCGGCCGGCGAACTCGAAATCATCGTCCGGATTGGTGGTGACCGCGTCGCGCCCGTCCACCGTGCCGTTGAACACGCCGATCGCGTAGCCGACGGTTCCGCCCGCCAGTTCGCCCTGCAGCTGCGCGCCGATGTCGCGGTTCGGCGCCAGCTCGCTGGCCAGCGAGCGCTCGACGGCCGACAGCGCCGAGGACGACTCCAGCCGCTCCAGGCCCACCGGCGAGGTGAACTTGCCCACCCGCACCGTCGCCGCCGGCGAGAACTTCAGGTCGGCGTAGGCATCGACGATGCTGGCGCTGTCGCCGGCGAATTCCGGAGTGAAGCGGTAGCCGACCCACTTGCCCAGCGTACCCTCGAAGATCGGACGAGCGGTGCGCAACAAAAAGGTGTCGTTGGTGCCGGCCGGTACATCGCTGCCGTAGAAGCGGCCGTCGCCCTGCAGCAGGCCGCGGATCTTCACCTCGTAGCCGCCATCGGCCGATTTGAGGGAGGCGCCCTTGTCGTTGACCGTGACCACGGCCGCGGTCTTTTCCTTGGCCTCGCGGGCCTCTTCCTGCAATTCAAGGTTGCGTTCCAGCACACGCAGGCGCTGGTCGAGCGCGGCCAGGTCCAGCGTCTGGCCGTCCGCGGTGACCGCCTCGTTCGCCCCGTAGCGCTGCTCCAGCGCCTCGAGGCGACGCTGCAGCTCCTCCACGGTGGGCTTCTGCTGGGCCAGTGCCGGGCCCGCCAAAGCGCAGGCCAGGGCCCCGGCCAGCCAGAGCTGCGGCCTCCCGCCGGCACCGCTTCCCTTGTCGTGTCGCTGCAGCATCGGTTCGTCCCCATCGTCATGGCCCGTGGCCGGTAGCGGCATAGTCCCTATTCAGGTTCTATACGGGAAATGAATAAGGGGCTGCGTCTTATAGCCGATCAGCATTAAGAGGGTGTCGGCGCCGGACCGGGTAAAATCCGCTTTTCCCTTTCATGTAAAGGATTTGCGCCATGTCCGATGCCGCCCTGGCCCGCTACGCCGCCCAACTGGAGGGCCTGCGCGAACAGGGCCTGTTCAAGGCCGAGCGGATCATCAGCAGCCCGCAGTCGGCGGAGATCGAACTGGCCGACGGGCGCCGGGTGTTGAACTTCTGCGCCAACAACTACCTGGGGCTGGCCGACCACCCGGACATCATCGCGGCGGCCAAGGACGCGCTGGACAGCCGCGGCTTCGGCATGGCCTCGGTGCGCTTCATCTGCGGCACCCAGGACCTGCACAAGCAGCTGGAGCGGACCATCGCCGACTTCTTCGGCACCCAGGACGCGATCCTGTACGCGGCCTGCTTCGACGCCAACGGCGGCCTGTTCGAGCCGCTGCTGGACGAGCACGACGCGATCATCTCCGACGCGCTCAACCACGCCTCGATCATCGATGGCGTGCGCCTGTGCAAGGCCAGGCGCTACCGCTACGCCAACTGCGACATGGCCGACCTGGAGAAGCAGCTGCAGCAGGCCCGCGCCGACGGCGCACGCACGGTCCTGGTCACCACCGACGGGGTGTTCTCGATGGACGGCTTCATCGCTCCGCTGGACGAGATCACTGCGCTGGCGAAGCAGTACGACGCGCTGGTCCACATCGACGAATGCCACGCCACCGGCTTCCTCGGCGCGACCGGCCGCGGTTCGGCCGAGGTCAAGGGCGTGATGGACCGGATCGATATCTTCACCGGCACCCTGGGCAAAGCCATGGGCGGCGCGCTGGGTGGCTTCACCACCGCGCGCGCCGAAGTCGTCGAACTGCTGCGCCAGCGTTCGCGCCCCTACCTGTTCTCCAATTCGCTGCCGCCACACGTGGTCGCGGCCGGCACCAAGGCGTTCGACATGTTGGCCTCAGCCGGCGAGCTACGCACCCGGCTGCAGGAGAACACCACCTATTTCCGCGAGCGCATGGGCGCCGCCGGCTTCGACATCAAGCCCGGCACGCACCCGATCTGCCCGGTAATGCTGTACGACGCTCCGCTGGCGCAGAAGTTCGCCACGCGCCTGCTGGAGGAAGGCATCTATGCGATCGGCTTCTTTTTCCCGGTCGTGCCGCAGGGACAGGCGCGGATCCGTACCCAGATGAGCGCCGCGCACACCCGCGGGCAGCTGGATCGCGCGATCGATGCGTTCATCCGGATCGGCCGCGAACTGGGCGTGGCCGGCGGCTGAAGCCGGGAAGGACTTCGTCCCGACCGCGATACGCAGCGCCGCGCTGCGCCGTCAGGGGTACCGCGATGGTTCGGCGACGAGCAGCGATCGACGTTCGGCGGCATCCAGTTCGCGCCATGCGCCCTTCGCCAGGGTGCCCAGCTGCAACCCGCCGATCGCCACCCGCACCAGCCGCAGCACGCCGACATCGAAAGCCGCCAGCAGGCGCCGGATCTGCCGGTTGCGGCCCTCGTCCAGCACCACCTCCAGCCATGCATTGCGCGAGCCGCCGCGCAGCAGCGAAACCGACCTGGCCTGCAGGCGTTCGCCCGCATCCACCGTTCCCGTCCGCAGCGATTCCAGCAGCGCGGCATCCGGCAGGCGGTCTATCTGCACGTGGTAGGTCTTGTCCGGCCCGGTGGCCGGATCGAGGATCGCAGCCGCCCATTGCGGGTCGTTGCTGAAGAGCAGCAGTCCCTCGCTGGCCTTGTCCAGCCGCCCCACCGGCGCCAGCCAGGGCAGGCCGCTGCCCTCCAGGCAGCGGTAGACGGTGTCGCGGCCCTGCTCGTCGCGCGTGGTGGTCACCAGTCCGCGCGGCTTGTTCAGCACCAGGTAGCGGCGCTCCGGCGCGGGCGCATCGAGCCCGTCCACGCTGACGCGGCGCATGCCGTCGTGCAACGGATATTCCGGATCGCGGACGATGCGCCCATCCACGCGCACGCGTCCGCCGCGGATCCAATCGGCGGCATCGCTGCGGGAACACACTCCGGCCTTCGACAGGACACGGGCCAGCCCATGCCGCCGCACACCGGCATCGCCAGATGTTGCGACCGTCCGCGATGCAGGGGGACGGGAAGGTTTCCCGTCCATCGGCATACCGTCAGTCCGACGGAGGCGTGGCCGGTGCCGCGGCGGCAGGCGCCACCTCGGCGGCGGCCGGCTTGCCCTTGGCCACGCGCACGCCGCGCGCCTTCATCCACGCATCGAACTCGTCGGCAGTCATGCGCTTGCCACCCTGGGTCATGTTGAAGCGCCAGGGGGTGTTGTCGAATTCGGTCTTCGGCTTGTAGGCGGCCGGATCGTTCGGATCCGCCGCCGCCGCAGCGGCCGGCAACGCCTTGGCGATGTTGCGGCAGCCTTCGATGCGCAAGCGCAGCAGCACGCGATCCAGCGACTGGGCCGAATCGGATACAGGCGCCAGCACGCCGCTGGGCATGCCCAGCTGCGAAGTGCGCGATCCCAGTTCAGCGGCCACAGGAGCCACCACGGTTGCCGGAAGCGGCAGTGGCGGCTGCACCAGGGAGCCGGAACAATCCGCCGCGGCGATCGCTGCGGCCGGGAGGAAAGCGAGGCCAAACAGGCCGGCAGCGACGGGGAGGCGCATCAGGGTGACTCCGCAAGGCGATGCGGCCGAGTGTAGGCAGCCGCCAGGAACGATTCAAGGATTACCGACGGCGCCTTTCCGAATCGCGCAACGCATCGAAAAAAACAAGGCCCGGCGATGCCGGGCCTTGTGGTCTTGCAGCTTGGCGTCCGATCAGTTCTGGACGTTCAGCTCGGTACGGCGGTTGGTCTCGTTCTTGCAGGCCGGGAAGGTCTGCGGAGTCGGCTCCAGCGGACGGCTCTCGCCGTAACCCACCGGGCCCACCAGACGCGAGGCGTCGATGCCGTTGCTGGTCAGGTACTCGAACACCGTGGTGGCACGACGCTCCGACAGCTTCTGGTTGTAGTCATCCGGACCGCACAGGTCGGTGTGACCGGCCACTTCGACGCGCAGCTCCGGATACCGGCGCAGGATCTCGGTGGCTTCGCCCAGGATCGACAGGGCATCCGGACGCAGGGTCGCCTTGTCGAAGTCGAAGTTCACGCCCTTCAGGTCGATCGACACCGGCACCGGGCAGCCGTCCGGACCGACGATCGTACCCGGCTTGGTGTCGGGGCACTTGTCGTCGCAGTTGTTGACGCCGTCGCCGTCGTCATCCAGATCGGCGCAGCTCGGCGCAACCGGAGCCGGGGGCGGCGGGGCGACCGGCGGCGGGCCCAGCGGGATCACCAGGCCGATCGAAGCGAGCACGTCACCGAACCAGTCCTCGTTCGGCGCGTTGACGCTGCGGTCGTCGAAGTCGGCGCGATAGGCGACTTCGGCGCGCACGGCCACGCGCTGATCGAACGTGGTCTGCAGGCCGACGCCGACCTTGGCGGCCAGGTTGCCGTCCTCGCGCTGCTGCGGCGAATCCGGGTTCGGGTTCGCATCCCACTCTTCCTCGGCCTGCTGGTAGCCGACGCCGAACAGGAAGTACGGGTTGTACTCGCGGCCTTCGGCGATCAGGAAGCGACGGAAGTCCAGCGAAATGCCGTACTGGCTCCAGTTCAGGTGCCGGTTGCTGTTCAGGCCGGGATTCTGGTAGTTCAGCTCGCCATCGATGGACCAGTTCGGGCTGATGAACTTGCCCAGGCCCAGGCCCAGATACGGGACGTCTTCGGTGCCACGGCCGCTGTCTTGGAAGTTGAAGCCCGCCGAACCGGTCAGGTACCAGCGGTCGTCGAACTCCTGCGCGGATGCAGCCTGCGCCACGGCGAGGCCGCCGAGTAGCGCAGCGGTCAGAAGTTTCTTGTTCATCTCATCTAGCTCCTTGCTGATTCGGGGGTAAAGAAACTGTGTTGCCTCAGGGGTCACATTACAGATGCCCGCGTACTCCAAATCCGGCGGACATTCCTGACGGCCGTTCTGCACGTCGTCCCGCGAAAGCCTAGGCGGGAACAGGTGAAGATGGTGTTAACAGTACCATAACATGTGAAGACCGTCGATCCCGTTGCACTTTTGCTCATCCGGGCCAAGTCCGCAAGCTTCCTGGATCCGAATCCGTGCTAGCCACCTGGGACCAGTTCGTCCGGGGACGCCATACTCGCATCGGCCCTTGACCGGATGAACCCATGAAAGCCGTGGTCCTGACCCGCCACCTGCCCATCGACGACCCCGCTTCGCTGCAGGACGCCACCCTGCCCCGCCCGGAGCCCGGCCCGCACGACCTGCTGGTCCGGGTCGAGGCGATTTCGGTGAACCCGGTCGACACCAAGCTGCGCGCGCCCAGGCCCGGCGCCGGGACGCAGGACGAACCGCAGCCGCGGGTACTCGGCTTCGATGCGGCCGGCGTGGTGGAAGCCGTCGGTACCGGAGTGGTCCTGTTCCAGCCCGGCGACGAGGTCTATTACGCCGGCGACGTCACCCGTCCCGGCTGCAACGCGCAGTACCAGCTGGTCGACGAGCGCCTGGCCGGGCCCAAGCCGACCACGCTGGACTTCGCCGAGGCCGCCGCGCTGCCGCTGACCACGATCACCGCCTGGGAACTGCTGTTCGAGCGCATGCCGTTCGATTTCGACGACGAGGACAACGGCCGCAGCCTGCTCGTGATCGGCGGCGCCGGCGGCGTCGGCTCGATCGCCCTCCAGCTGGCGCGGCACGCCGGCTTCACCGTCATCGCCAGCGCCTCGCGCCCGCAGACGCGCGACTGGTGCCTGCGGATGGGCGCACACCACGTGGTCGACCATCGCCAGCCGCTCGCGCCGCAACTGCAGGCGCTGGGCTTCGACAGTGTCGATGCGGCGATCAACCTGGCCGACACCGACCGCTACTGGGACACGCTGGGCGAGCTGCTCGCTCCGCAAGGCCATGTCGGCCTGATCGTCGAGCCATCCGGCGCGCTGCGCATCGGCGATCCGTACAAGGCCAAGTGCATCGGCATCCACTGGGAATTCATGTTCGCGCGGCCGCGCTTCCGCACCGCGGACATGATCTGCCAGCACCGGATCCTGGCCCGGATCGGCAGCCTGGTGGAAGCCGGAGCGTTGCGCACCACACTGACCGAGGTGCTCGGTCCGATCGATGCCGCCCACCTGCGCGAGGCACACCGGCGCCTGGAGTCCGGCGGCACCATCGGCAAGCTGGCCCTGGCCGGCTGGAACTAGCCGGCCAGACTGCGCCGGGCCGGGCCAGTAGCAGCCCGGCCCGACGCATCGCCGAGCGGCCACGCTTGCCGCCGTCAGTATTTGGCGGGACGATGGGCCATCCATACGCAAGCGTATCCGTGCAATGACGCCAGCCAGCCCACCCGCCAGCGACACGCCCTATCCCCACCTGTTCGCGCCGCTGGACCTCGGCTTCACCACCCTGCGCAACCGCGTGCTGATGGGGTCGATGCACACCGGCCTGGAGGATCGCGCCCGCGACTTCCCCAGGCTGGCGGCCTATTTCGCCGAGCGCGCCGCCGGTGGTGCCGGCCTGATCGTCACCGGCGGCTTCGCGCCGAACCTGGTCGGCTGGCTCAAGCCATTCGGCGGCAAGCTGTCCTGGCCGTGGGAAGTAACCCCGCACCGGCAGGTCACCCGCGCCGTGCACGAACACGGCGCGAAGATCTGCCTGCAGCTGCTGCACGCCGGCCGCTACGGCTACCACCCGCTGTCGGTGGCGCCGTCCAGGCTGAAGGCGCCGATCAACCCGTTCACCCCGCGCGCCCTGTCCGCGCGCGGCGTGGAGCGCCAGATCGCGGCCTTCGCCAGTGCCGCCGCGCGCGTGCGCGAGGCCGGCTACGACGGCGTCGAGGTGATGGGCTCGGAAGGTTATCTGATCAACCAGTTCACCGCCCCGCGCACCAACCGCCGCGACGACACCTGGGGCGGCGATGCGGCGCGGCGGATGCGCTTCGCGGTGGAGATCGTGCGCCGGGTACGCGAGGCCTGCGGGCCGGACTTCATCCTCATATACAGGCTCTCGCTGCTGGACCTGGTCGAGGACGGCAACGCCTGGGACGAGATCGTGGCCCAGGCCAGGGCGGTGGAAGCGGCCGGGGCGACGATCATCAACTCGGGCATCGGCTGGCACGAGGCGCGGGTGCCGACCATCGCCACCTCGGTGCCGCGCGGCGCCTTCGCCGGGATCACCGCCCGGCTCAGGCCGCACGTGGCGCTGCCCCTGGTGGCGGTGAACCGGATCAACATGCCCGACGTGGCCGAAGGCATCCTCGCCGCCGGCCAGGCCGACATGGTCTCGCTGGCCCGCCCGCTGCTGGCCGACCCGGACTGGCCGGCCAAGGCCCGCGCCGGCCGCGCCCACGCGATCAACACCTGCATCGCCTGCAACCAGGCCTGCCTGGACCACGTGTTCGAGAACAAGGTCGCCAGCTGTCTGGTCAATCCGCGCGCGGCGGCGGAAACCGAGCTCGACTACCCGCCGGCGATCATGAAGAAACGCATCGCCGTGGTCGGCGCGGGCCCGGCCGGCCTGGCCTGCGCCACGGTCGCCGCCCAGCGCGGGCAGGCGGTGACCCTGTTCGATGCGGCCGCCGAGATCGGCGGCCAGTTCAACCTGGCCAAGCGGATCCCCGGCAAGGAGGAATTCCACGAGACCTTGCGCTATTTCCGCCACCGGCTTGAGGACACGGGGGTGGACGTGCGCCTGGGCACGCGTGCGGAGCCGCCGCAGCTCGCCGGCTACGACGAGATCGTGCTGGCCACCGGCATCGTGCCACGCCCGGTGGATTTCCCCGGCGCCGACCATCCGATGGTCGCCAGCTACCTGGACGTGCTCACCGGCCGCGTCGCGGTCGGCCCGCGGGTGGCGATCATCGGCGCCGGCGGCATCGGTTTCGACGTGGCCGAGTTCCTGGTCCAGGAAGGCGTTTCGCCAAGCCTGGACCCGGCCCGCTGGCGCGCCGAATGGGGTGTGGATTTCGAGGGCGATGGCCGCGGCGGCCTGGTCCGGCCGCTGCCGGAACCCGCTGCGCGCGAGGTCTGGCTGCTGCAGCGCAGTCCCGGCCGCCCCGGCGCGCGCCTGGGCAGGACCACGGGGTGGATCCATCGCGCCACGCTCAAGGCCAAGGGCGTGAAGATGCTGGGCGGCGTGGAATACCTGGGCGTGGACGACGCCGGCCTGCGCATCCGCATCGACGGTACCGAACAACGGCTACCGGTCGGCACCGTGGTCATATGCGCCGGACAGCTGCCCCGGCGCGAACTGCAGGCGCAGCTGCAGGCCGCCGGCACGCCCGCGCCGGTCCACCTGATCGGCGGTGCCGACGTGGCCGCCGAACTGGATGCCAAGCGCGCGATCGCCCAGGGCAGCCGGCTGGCCGCCGTGCTCTGATTGGCGGTCGCCGGTGCGGGAACCGGCGCCGGGCCGCTCCGGACGCGGCTCGGAGTACAGGATGCGAATGACGGCCCGGCCCGGCGTTCAGCCGCGACGCCACGCCGGAAGTACCTGAATAGGCAAAGAAATCTGCCGGCGATCACGGTTTCAGACCCCGTGCCAACGCCGGCTGTCAAGCGGCTCCGTTCAGTTTCGGTTGGGAAACCGGACCCTATCGTGCGCGCCACCTCGACCCGCCCCTCTTGGCGGGTCCGCCGGCCTCCAGATTCGCCGGCAACCCGGGCGGCCCGCGGACAACCGGCCGCCTCCCCATGACGCCCCGCGTCGCCATCGCTTCGTCCCCATACCGGGGATGCCGCGGGGCGCCGTGCAGACGGAGCAAGGAGAAACTGATGAAACTGGCATGGATCCTCTGGCTGTCGCAGCTCCTGCCGCAGCCGGCCGCCGACTCGTTGTGCCTGAGCACCACCGTGTACCTGGAAGCCCGCGACCAGAGTGTGCGCGGCCAGGAAGCCGTCGCCGAAGTGGCCCTGCGCCGCCGCGACAGCGGCCTGTGGGGCGACTCGATGTGCGACGTGGTCACCGCGCGCAAGCAGTTCGCGCCGACGATCGTCTCGCCCAATACCCAGCTGGCCAACATGAAGGCCTGGGACCGCTCGATCGACGTGGCCCTGCGCGCCGAGCGCAACTGGGCCCTGCCGGTCGGCCAGCGCCGCGAGATCGTGCCCGGCGCGAGCCACTTCGCCGCCCACGCCCTGGCCAGTCCCAGCTGGAACAACGCCTACCAGGTGGCGACCATCGGCGACCACACCTTCTACCGGGTGCAGCGGCTCAAACCCCGCACCTGACCGCGTCGCAAGCCGGACCGGCACGACGGTCCGTTGCGGAAGCCGACACGCAAGGCGAACGACGGGCCCGCGATAATCGCGGGCCCGCTTCTTTCCAACGTGTCCGAGGATCCCGCATGAAGCTCTACACCAAGCCCGGCGCCTGCTCCACGGCCGTCCACATCGACCTGTGCTGGACCGGCCAGCCGTTCGAAGCCCAGGTGGTGGACGCCGACTACATGAAGTCCCCGGAGTTCCGCGCGCTGAACCCCGCCGGCTCGGTGCCGGTGCTGGTGGACGGCGATTTCGTGCTGACCCAGAACGCGGCCATCGTCGGCTACATCGCCGACACCTGTCCGCAGGCCGCGCTGGCCGGCGATGGCAGCCCCCGGCAACGCGCCGAGGCCGCGCGCTGGCTGTCGTTCGTCAATTCGGACCTGCACCCGGCGTTCAAGCCGCTGTTCGGCCCGGCCGCCTTCATCGAGGATCCGGCGCAGCACGACGCGGTCAAGGCCGCCGCGCGCAAGCGCGTGCGCGGCCTGTTCGAAGCCGCCGACCGGCAGCTGCAGGGGCGCGAATGGCTGGCCGGCTTCCGCAGCTTCGCCGACCCCTACCTGTACATCACCCTGCGCTGGGCCGGGCGCACCGGCATCGACCTGTCCGGCCTCGAGCAGCTGGCCGGATTCGGCGCTCGCATGGACGCCGACGCCGGCGTGCTGCGCGCATTGAAGGCCGAAGGGCTGGCCTGAGCGGCCGGTGCCGGACCGGCGGTCCTGATCGTGCGGGCCGCGGCCGGCGCCTGCCGGCCGCGGCTCAGGCCGGCACTTCCAGCGCCTGTTCCCAGTCGGCGGCGAAGCTTTCGCCCTTGGCCTTGGCCAGCGCTCCCCGCAGTTCCGGCAGCAACGCCTGCAGGTCGCTGGCGCCGGTGCAGCGTTCCACCTTCAACTGCAGGAAATAGCCGCGCAGTCCCAGGTGGGCCCGCACCGCCTCGCTCATGCGCCGGTACAGGTAGAGGTACTGGTCGGAGCCGGCCGTCGCGGGGTCGGGCACGGCGACCGTTTCGGGCGATGGCGTCGCCGCGGACGTTCCGGCCACGTCGTGCGCAGGCGCGGCTTCGGGTGCCGCGGCGCCCGCGCGTGGCGCCAGCGCGCTCACCAGCCCGGCCACGTCGAAGCCCGAAGGCACCGCTTCGATGAGCCCTTCGGCCAGCAGCGCCTCCAGGGCGTCGTCGGGCGCCTTCATGCCGGCCATCACTTCGCGCAGCTGGGCCAGCGAGCGCTGGCCGTCCACCATCAGCAGCACGGTGCGCAGTGGCGGCGACAGCCGCCGGGACCGGTCACGGATTTCGTCGCGGCCGGCGTCGGTCTTTCGATAGATCCCCTCGCGCATCGCTCCCCCCGAGCATCCGCGTCGTCATGTGCATCCCCTACCCGCGCCGCTCGATCGGGACGAACTCCAGGTTCTCCGGACCGGTGTAGTTGGCGCTGGGCCGGATGATCTTGCCATCGATCCGCTGTTCGATCACGTGGGCGCTCCAGCCGGATGTGCGGGCGATCACAAAAAGCGGGGTGAACATGGCCGTCGGCACGCCCATCATGTGGTAGCTGACCGCGCTGAACCAGTCCAGGTTGGGGAACATCTTCTTGATGTCCCACATCACCGATTCCAGCCGCTCGGCGATGGCGTACATCTTCATGCTCGACTGTTCGGCCGACAGGTCATGGGCGACCTGCTTGATCACCTGGTTGCGCGGATCGCCGACGGTGTAGACCGGGTGGCCGAATCCGATCACCACTTCCCTGCGCTCGACCCGGGCCTTGATGTCGGCCTCCGCCTCGTCGGGATGGTCGTAGCGCTTCTGCACCTCGAAGGCGACCTCGTTGGCGCCGCCATGCTTCGGCCCGCGCAGCGCACCGATCGCGCCGGTGATGCAGCTGTGCATGTCGCTGCCGGTGCCGGCGATGACCCGCGCGGTGAAGGTGGAGGCGTTGAATTCGTGCTCGGCGTACAGGACCAGCGAGGTGTGCATCGCCCGCACCCACGATTCGCGCGGCGGCACGCCGTGCAGCAGGTGCAGGAAGTGGCCGCCGATGGAGTCGTCGTCGGTCTCCACGTCGATCGCGCGGCCGTTGTGGCTCCAGTGGTACCAGTACAGCAGCATCGAGCCGAGCGAAGCCATCAGCTTGTCGGCGATGTCGCGCGCGCCGGGATGGTTGTGGTCGTCCTTCTCCGGCGACACGCAACCGAGCACCGACACGCCGGTGCGCATCACATCCATCGGGTGCGCCGACGGCGGCAGCTCCTCCAGCGCGGCCTTGACCGCCGCCGGGATCCCGCGCAACGACTTCAGCTTGGCCTTGTAGGCGCGCAGTTCGGCGGCATTGGGCAGCTTGCCGTGGACCAGCAGGTGCGCGATCTCCTCGAACTCGCTGGTCGTGGCCAGGTCGAGGATGTCGTAGCCGCGGTAGTGCAGGTCGTTGCCGCTGCGGCCGACCGTGCACAGCGCGGTGTTGCCGGCGGCCGTGCCGCTGAGGGCGACGGACTTCTTCGGCTTGAAGGGGGTGGCGGTGGGCTCGCTCATCAGGGTTCCTCCCGATCTTGTCGCTTGAATCCCTCTCCCGCCGGGAGAGGGGTTGGGGTGAGGATCCGGCGCGCCGGCGCGTTCGGACCCGCCCGCCCTGGCCTGGATCGGCTGGGCGCGGGCGTCACTTCTTCGCCGCGAACAGCGTGTCCAGCCGCTGCTCGAAAGCGTGGTAGCCGATCCGCTCGTACAGCTCCTCGCGGGTCTGCATGTCGTCGAGCACGGCCTTCTGGTGGCCGTCGCGGCGGATCGCCCCGTACACGTTCTCCGCGGCCCTGTTGGCCGCGCGGAACGCCGACAGCGGGAACAGCTGGATCGCCACGCCCACCGAGGCCAGTTCGTCGCGGGTGAACAGCGGGGTCTTGCCGAACTCGGTGATGTTGGCGAGCACCGGCACCTTCACCGCATCGACAAAACGCTTGTAGGTCGGCAGGTCGTAGGCGGCCTCGGCGAAGATGCCGTCGGCGCCGGCCTCCACGCAGGCGATGGCGCGCTCGATCGCCGCGTCCACGCCGTCCACCGCGATGGCGTCGGTGCGCGCGATCAGGAAGAACGCCGCGTCGGTCTTCGCGTCGGCCGCGGCCTTGACCCGGTCGACCATCTCGCCCTGCGGCACGATCTCCTTGCCCGGACGATGCCCGCAGCGCTTGGCGCCGACCTGGTCCTCGATGTGGCACGCGGCCGCGCCGGCCTTGATCAGCGACTTGACCGAGCGCTCGATGTTGAACGCGCTCGGGCCGAAGCCGGTGTCGATGTCCACCAGCAGCGGCAGGTCGCACACGTCGGTGATGCGGCGGGTGTCGACCAGTACGTCGTCCAGGGTGTTGATGCCCAGGTCCGGCAGGCCCAGCGAACCGGCCGCCACGCCGCCGCCGGACAGATAGATCGCCCTGTAGCCGGCGCGCTTCGCCAGCAGCGCATGGTTGGCATTGATCGCGCCGATCACCTGCAGCGGCGACTCGGCCGCCAGCGCGGCGCGGAACCTGCCCCCCGCGGAAGCAGGGGCGGCGGCAGAAGCGGCGGAAACGGAATGGGACATGGTCGGTTCCTGGCCTGGCAACGGAGCGATGCGGCGCGGACATGGGCGCGGCAGCGGCAATGTGGCACCCTGTCACCGGTTGATCAATCTTGATCGTCTCGATCAATAAGTCCCGATGGACAACGACCTGATCCCGGCCGCCGAAGCCTGCCGCATCCTCGGCATCAGCGCCGCCACGCTCTACGCCTACGTGAGCCGCGGACTGCTGGAGTCGCGCCCCGGCCACGACCACCGCAGCCGCGTCTACCGCCGCCAGGACGTCGAGCGTCTGGCCCAGCGCAAGCGCCTGGGCCGGGGGCCCGCACGCGGCGCCGCACAGAGCCTGGACCGCGGCCTGCCAGTGCTGGAGACCCGGATCTCGCTGATCCGTCCGGACGGCCCCTACTACCGCGGCCGCTCGGCGGTCGCCGCGGCGCAGGCCGGCGCCACCCTGGAGGACATCGCCCGCCTGCTCTGGGACTGCGGCAGCCAGGACCCGTTCGCCGACCCGCCCGGCGACTGGCCGGCGCGCATCGCCCCGCTGGCCGGCGACACCGAGCTGCCGCCGCTGAGCCGGGCCATGGCGGCGATCCCGCTGCTGGCCCTGCACGTCCCCCACTCCTTCCAGGCCGACCAGCCCACCCGCCGCGCCGTCGCCGCCACCCTGCTGCGCCAGAACGCGGCGCTGCTGGTCGCCCGCCACCCGGCCGGCCCGGTGCACCGCCTGCTCGGCGACGCCTGGCGCCCCGGCGACGCCGGCTTCGCCGAACTCGTGCGCGCCGCCCTGGTGCTGTGCGCCGACCACGAACTCAACGTGTCGGCCTTCGCCGCGCGCGTGGTCGCCTCCACTGGCGCGCACCTGCACGCCACCGTCTGCGCCGGCCTGGCCGCGCTGTCCGGTCCCCGCCACGGCGGCGCCACCGCGCGCGCCTATGCCCTGGTCGAAAACGCGCGCGGATCGACCGACATCGACCGCTTCATCGCCAAGCGCTGGCAACGCGGCGAAGACCTGCCCGGCTTCGGCCACGCCCTGTACCCGGATGGCGACCCGCGCGCGGCCACCCTGCTGGCGATGCTGCGCGCCACCCCGGTCGACGCCGGGGCGATGCGCACGCTGGAAGCGGTGATCGCCGCCGCCGAAGCCGCCAGCGGCCGCCGCCCGAACGTGGACTTCACCCTGGCGGCGATCTGCCTGGCGCATGGACTGCCGGCTGCCCCGGCACTGTCGATGTTCGCCGCCGGGCGTCTGGCCGGCTGGCTGGCGCATGCGCTGGAGCAGCAGGCGCAGGGGCAGCTGATCCGTCCGCGCGCGAGCTACACCGGGCTGCAGCCGGAGGCGGATGCGGACGTGGCGCACGACTAGCGGATGTCAACTGCCCGCAACTGCGGGCCGGAAACAAGCCGTGCAAGCCAGGGCGTCCACCTGACCGAAGAATTACAGGTCCGGCTTGAATAAATGGTTGACGGTTGGCCGATGCGTCACGGTGGCCACCCCGACCTGCGTCATGTGCCACAGCACTTGCCGCAGATAGCCCCCGATGGCGCAGCCAAGAACACAAGAGGCGTACCGAACGGCATGACGCGCATATCGCTGATACGCATGGCGGACAAGTGGCAACAGCATGCCTCCGAGCACGACACTCAACTGTGCTGCAAAGAGGTAAAGCAGAACGTCCAATCCAAAGGCGTCCAGGACAGGAATGAATGGAGCCAGCTCGGGATTTGCGGAGATGCAGACGATCAGGATCGTAGTGAGCAACAAGAACGTCTTCGGACGCCAACTTGAGTTTGTCCAGGTCAACCATTTCATGGAATTTCGGACCAGCGCTGGAGTTGAGCTATGCGGGATGTTGTACTTCGGGTGTTAATTCACCCGTCACTTGACTTGTCCGATCCAGAGGCGATTACCGTCCGGGTCTTCAATACGAAATTCGGTCATGTCGTAGAAAGTGCTGTCCACCTCCGGAACGTCCAATCCGTTCTCCCGGGCACGCTTGTGAAACTCCTGCAAGTTTTCCGGATAGAGATAGATGACCGAAATCCTGGGAATGCCTGGATGAAGATTGATGGATTGATCGACCATGAGCCGGCAGTCGCCACAGCGAAGCATAGCCCAGCCCCATTCATCGTTTCGGTCCTCAACCGAGAATCCGAGCTTCTCGTAGAACTCGACGCTAGCCGGCATGCTTGCAACGGGTTGCATTGGAACGAGGCGGTTGAGACTCATGCGAACTCTCCTTGTGACGCCTAACACCGGAATTAAGCCGACCCGCGAAGCGGGTGGGACTTCCTACGCAAAAGTGGACACCCGGCGGTTAGGTGCATTGGGCTTCGAATGCCGATGGCGTCTGGTATCCGAGCGACGAGTGTAAGCGCTGGTTGTTGTAGAAATCGACATAGCCGGCGACGGCCCGGTGCAGCTCCCGGTCGGTCGCGAACCGCCGCCGATGGTACATATCGGACTTCATCGACTTGTTCCATGATTCCATATGGGCGTTGTCGGTCATTCGACGCGGCCGGTTCACGCTCTGGACGACTCCGGCGCTGGCCAGCACCTGCCGGAACTGCGTGGCCAGGAACTCCACACCGCGGTCGCTGTGGAAGATCGTGCCCACCCCGGGCTGGCGGCGACGTAATGCCGCACGCAGCGCCCTGGCCGTCAGCGCCGCGGTCCGCTCAGTGCCCAGCGCCCATCCCAACAGGCGCCTGCTGTACCGGTCCATGATGGTGGCCAGGTATCGCCAGACACCGGAGACTTTGAGGTAGGTGACGTCGCCGACCCAGACCTGGTTTGGCTGCTCAAGGGTTATGTCATGTACCTGGTTGCCGATACATGCGAAGAACCGGCCGGTGCCGGGGTTACGGCGGTACAGGGTGGCCGAGCAGCTTTGGATCTGGTTTTCCCGCATCAACCGTTCGACGCGGCGGCGGCCGATGTGAAGCCCGTCCTGCAGCAGGGCCTGATGCACCCGCGGACTGCCGTACGTCTGACGACTTGCATCGTGTGCGTCCCGGATCCGACGCAGGACCTGTGCATCGTCGGTGCGACGAGCACTCGCAGGCCGGCCGCGCCAGGCGTAGTAGCCGCTGGCACTGACGCCGTAGAGCCGGCAGAGCTGCCTCACCGGGACGTCCTCTTGCCCCGCGATGAAGGCGAAGACGTCGCGTTTCGTTCGGAAGTGAACGCGATCGCTTTTTTTAAAAGGTCATGTTCCAGCCGAAGCCGGTCATAGGCCTTCTTGACCCGGCGAAGCTCCTTGAGCTCGGCCAGCATTTCTTTGTTGACAGTCGCGCCTTTGGTCACGATCAACCCCTCCCGTGCCTGCTTGCGCCAACGAGACAACATGAAAGGGTGGATGTAAAGCGACTGTGCGACGTCTTGCACGGCGACGCCGGGCATCTGGCTCAGGCGGACTGCGGTGGCCTTGAAGGTCGCGCTGTAACGCGGGGTCGTACGTGGGCCTGGTTTCGGCATGAGGGCATCTCCTGATCCGTTAGGTCAGGGTGTCCACTAAAGTGAAGGAAGCGCCGGTTCGGCTTGAATGAATTGTTAGCGCGCATTCTAGTGACCTCAGTCCTCGCTGTGATCGTATATGTCCAGGCTAAGCGATATGCCCCGAGCAGATAACTGACCAAGCAGCTCTGGCGTGAACTCAAGGCCGTCGTTGGATGAGCCCATGAATACACCGCAGAAGAAGTCCATAGTAAACCGTGACCGGAGTGCACCCCACACTCCCAGGTCGGCGGTTAGCCTGGCCAAGATCTCCGCGATTTGAGTTGGGATGTCTTCTGGCCGCCGGTCCGATGCGGCGAGACTCCAACGACCCGTCTTCTCGACGTAGCGGTTGCCAGTGCTAGAGCCGACCCGCACATCGCCTTTCGCATAGGCGTTGGTTGGCTGACAGCCGAGAAGCTCCGTTATCTCGCCCGGAACGAGATCGTCACCGAAGAGTCGGAATGAAACTATGGAGTGTTCGGCTATGCCCATGCGCGCTAACGCCTGAATTAAGCCGACCCGCGAAGCGGGTTCGGCTTGAATGAATGGTTAGGCCCCGTGCCCGACTCTCGGACGATGGGAGCCACACTCGACTTGATGGTTCCAGTGAAGTAGCCGCCGCCCTCCAGGAGCACACAAGGCTCCGGATACCTACCGAAGATCTTCACCGGGATGCGTCCAACCACTTGCACTGTATCGCCATCGGTCGGGAACCGGAACTCAGGGATCCGTTGGCCGCCGATCTGGGGTTCTGCCGGATAGCGATCGATTCCGCCCGTACAGTTGACGACTACGAGCGAAAAGTATAACTGCCTGTGCTTAATGCTTTTGGCATCCGCCGAGCGCAGAGTCACTTGCACCACCTCGTCTTGGCCTTCGGTATGGGACCGAGCCGACAAGACCTCTGGGCGAAGCTGACAACCGCCAAGCCCTAGTGCGGCAGCAGTTAGCAAGCAGCACGTTGTTGCTCCCTGATGCTTCATGCGCTGGGATGTCGCCATAGGGGGGCCTAACGCCTGAGTTAAGCCGACCGGCGAAGCCGGTTCGGCTTGAATGAGTTGTTAGCCCTCAACGGCATCTCCCCCGCTCCCTATGTTCGAGCCAGGTTGCGACAAGATATCCAATCACAAGACCCATCAGTGGGCCAAAGAAGATCAACTCAAAGAGCAGTCCCATCGCTGGTGCGTCACAAGGGGCTTGACATGGCCCGCCCTGACGGACGATCACAGCGTGCGCGATAAGGACGATAGCGAAGCCTATCGGCACGCAAGCCAAGTACACCAAAGCTTTTGAGAGCACTCTCATTGGGGGCTAACTACTATTAGACCCCTCAAGCGGGGTGTTGCGCAGAGTATGCAATCCACCTGGCCGGGTCGCCAGATGGGATTTGTCTTCCGGGATCACAGTTTTATCGGACGCGACACATGGTTCCGGCGCGTGGCGGCAGTGTGTTATGCGGCAGCACCGCGCCGCGCGCGTTATGCGGCGGCAATGAGGGTGTAACGGGCCTTGTCCGATGCCGTCCTGGTCCGTTCGGAGCAACGGCCGAAGCGTCCGGTCCCCCCATGCCCGTCCCTCGTAACCGGCCTCGGGCTTCCGGCGGCGCTCGTCGGGTCGGGCGCGCCAGCATCGGTGCTTTCTGCCCCAGCCTCGCAGCGCCCGGGCACCGATGCGGGGCCTTTCCGCCCCGACCTTGAAGCTCCCGGGCATCGATGCCGGACCATTCTGCTCCGACTCCGGAGTCCCCGGGCACCAACGCCGGACCGTTTCGCCCCGATCCCGGAGTCCCCGCGCTCCAACGCCGGACCGTTTCGCCCCGATCCCGGAGTCCCCGCGCTCCAACGCCGGGCCTTTCCGCCCCGGCCGCGGGGCTGCCGGGCACCGACGTCGGCGCTTTTTGTCCCGGCGCTGGAGCTCCCCAGCTCCAGCGCTGGAGCTTTTTGCCTTGCGCCACCCCTTCCCGGCCCGGGCGGCGGCGATTTCCTACCCGACCGTCGGAAATTTCCTACACGAACCCCAGCATCCGCCCGATAGCCCGGGACCGGCCGCCGCGCCAGCGTGTCCGCGCCGGCCAATTCCGGCCGGCGTCACTGACAAGGAAGCCTGTCGCATGACCCAGAACCTGATCGACCTGAACTTCTCCGCCGACAACCTGGCCGCGATCGATGCGGCCATCGCCAACCTGGAGGCCGAGCTCACCCCGCTGCGCGGCCTGGACCCGGACATGCGCCGCGACCTGACCAAGATGGGCGGCAAGTCCGAGGCCTTCTGCCGCCAGGCGGTGGCCGCCTTCAGCGAGCACGCGCAGGTGCTGCCGCGCAACTTCGACCTGGACGCCTACCGCGGCGACCTGGCCGCGCTGGATGCGTTGCGTCCGCGCCGGCAGCGCCTGGACCGCCTGCAGGAACTGCTGGAGCACAGCGAGATGGCGCTGGGCAGCGACCTGATGACCGCCTCGCTGGAGGGTTACGCGGTGCTGAAGGTGTCGGGCAAGAGCGCCGGCCTGGATGGCCTGCGCGAGGCGCTGTCGGCACGCTTCCGCGGCCGCCGCAGCGAGGCGCCGGACGAGGGCGCAGATCCGGAGTGATCCGGCACCCGCACCACCGATGACACGACGCCCCGGTCCGCCGGGGCGTTTTTTCTGGAACGGTCGATCCGGCGCATCGGCGAGCAGCTCCCCACGTTCGATCCATCATCGCGCCGCTGGCACACTGCCCGCATGCGCCAGCGCCCGCCCAGCATCGACGGACTTACCGCCAGCACGCTGCAGCTGCCTCCGGGCGCGTGGCCGACGGTGCTGGACTGCCTGTGCGCACGCTTCCCCGCGGTGACGCGCGGGCAGTGGCTCGCGCGCATGGCGCGCGGGCGCGTCGTGGACAGCGATGGCAGCTGGCTGACGCCGCAGTCGCCGCATCGGGTCGGGCTGGAGGTGCACTACTACCGCGAGGTGGCCGACGAACCTGCGATCCCGTTCGACGAGGTCGTGCTGCACGTCGACGACCACCTGCTGGTGGCCGACAAGCCGCACTTCCTGCCGGTCACGCCGTCCGGCCCGCATGCGCATGAAACGCTGCTGGGCCGGTTGATCCGGCGCACCGGCAACACGGCGCTGGCGCCGCTGCACCGCATCGATCGGGAGACCGCCGGGCTGGTGCTGTTCTCGACCCATCCCGAAAGCCGCGCCCGCTACCAGGCGCTGTTTCGCGAGCGCCGCATCGACAAGTGCTACGAGGCGATCGCGCCGGCATTGCCGGGCGTGGAATTCCCCTGCATCCGCCGCAGCCGGATCGTCGCCGGCGAACCGTTCTTCCGCATGCAGGAAATCGAAGAACCGGCCAACAGCGAAACCCGCATCGACGTCATCGCGCGCGGCGCGCGGCACTGGCGCTATGCGTTAACGCCGGTCACTGGCCGCAAGCACCAGTTGCGCGTGCACATGGCCGCGGTGGGGGCGCCGATCGCCCACGATGCGCTGTATCCGTCGCTGCGGCACCGCACCGCGGGAGATTACTCAGCGCCACTGCAGTTGCTGGCGAAGGCGCTGTCGTTCACCGACCCGCTCAGTGGCGTCGAGCGCACCTTCTACAGCGGTTTTTCCCTCCGGGACTGAACTGGATCATTCCACCCGGGTCAATGCGGGCGCCTTCCACGTGCCGTCCAGCGCGTCTTCCTTGGGCCAGTACAGGCGCATGGCCATCACGAACGGTCCGGAAGGCGCCGGCAGCCAGTTCGCCTCCAGCTCCTTGCCAGGCGATTCGTGCTGGATCAGCAGGGTGATGCCGCCATCGGGATCCTTCTTGAACTGCGGCAGCATCGGCGAGTTGAGCAGGTAGCGGTTGATCGGGTTGGCGACGAGCAGGCTCGACGGCAGCTCGTACATCGTCAGCGACCAGAACGCGTTGACCGGCGGGAGCTGCCCGGGTGCCAGGCGCAACGAGTAGCGATGCGAGCCGTCCAGCTTCTGCCCGGTCGAATCGACCCCATACACCGGGTACAGCGCCTCTTCCCGGGAGTTGCCGTAGATGCCCAGCACCGCCGCGCCCATCCGGTACAGGTAGTTGTTCTGGAGGAACTCGCGACTGCCGAACATGTTGCCCATCTGCACCTCGCCGGCGTCGACCCGCGCCTTGAGCGCGGCGAAATCCTGCCAGGCATCGGCCATGCCCTGCTCCATCGCCGTGCGGGTCTCCGGCGGCAGCGCGCCCAGGTCGATGGTCTTGCCGGCGCCGATCCCGATCTTGGCAAACCGCGCCATCAGCTCCTGCTCGGATGCCACCGTCGGGGTGTACTGCAGCAGGAAGTTGAGGATGTTGAAGAACTGCAGCGAGGTCTTCTCCTCCTCCGGCGTCAGCGGCGCGATGAAGGCGACGGGCGCCGCCGCGGGTGCGGCCTGGCCCAGGAACGCCGATAGCGCCTGTGCCTTGTAACCGGCCTGCACCTTCTTCACATTCTCCAGGTCGGCTGGATCGAACAACTGCGTGCGATACGCGCCGAAGACGAACTCGGTTTCCGCCGGAATAACCTTGGTGATCCCCTTCGGAGTTTCGCCTTTCCACTTCGGGCCGGCGATCAGGAAGTTTCCGCCTTCGTTGCCGGCGGTCCGGCTGCCGATGTAGGCGAAGTTCTGGGTGAACGCGTCGATCAACTGGATGCTGTGGTAGCGGCCCTTGTCGATCGCCGGCACGGTCAGCACGATCGGCTCGGCACGCAGGTCCATGCCGATGAACGAGTACGGCGTGTCCGAATTGGGCGTCTGGATCGCCTTGTCATCGGGCGTGAACACGCGCGGCACGTTCTTGAGCTGGTTCCAGGGCGCCTTGTATTCGGGATTCTGGCTGTCCACGAAGTAGGCGTGCTGGATGCGGTAGTGGTCCACCATCGGGAAGCCGTAGATGTAGGCCTCCTTGGAGATGGCGCGCACCTCGGCTGCGGTCAGGCCCTCTTTCACCGCGGCGGCGGCAGCGGTGACGGAGCCTGCCAGCAACAGACATGTGGCGAACAGCGACTGGATGAGTTTCATGCATCGATCCCTGTGCAGCTGGGTAGTGGTTTCAGGGCCCGACGGCGCATGCCGGCCGCCGAGCCATTCCTTGCGATCAAGATCCCGACGCGGCAACCACCACGCCCGGTGGCTTCCAGCTGCCCGTGCCGGCCGGCAGGACCGACGGCGGCGTGTCCTTGGGCCAGTACAGGCGCATGACCAGGTAGGCCGGGCCATCGGGCGCCGGCAGCCAGTTGGATTCCAGTGCCTTGCCCGGCGAGTCCTTGCGGATGTGCAGGGTCAGCGAGCCGTCGGGATTCTTCTGCATCGAATCGAGCATCGGCGAGTTGACCAGGTAGCGGTTGATCGGATTCTTGATCAGCAGCTGGCTGTTGCCGTCGTACATGGTGACCGACCAGAAGGCATTGACCGGCGGCAACTCGCCCGCCGGGAAGGTCAGCGTGTAGTCGTGCTTGCTGGTGTCGATCGGCTCGCCGGCGGCCGTCGTGCGGGTGAACGGATACGTGGCCTCCACCGCGTCGTTGCCGTAGATGCCGCTCTTGGCGGCGGCCGCGCGCAGCAGCCAGTCGCCCTTGTAGAAGGCCTGGTCACCGAAGAACGAACCGATGCTCCAGCCGTTGACGTTCTTGATCCCCTGGGCCACGAACTGATCCACCTTTTCGTCGCCGGCCTTCATGCCCAGTCCGATCTCGGCCTTGTGCTCGGGCGACAGCTCCTTGAGGTCGAACCGGCGGCCCGGACCCACGCCGATGCTGGCGAGCCTGGCGCGGATCTCCTGGTCCTCGGGCGTCTGCGGAATGAACTCAAGCGCCGCGCCCAGGTAATCGAAGAAGTTGTCCTTGACCCCGGCGGTGGTCGCGGGCAGGAAGTCGATCTTCGGCGCCGCGCCCGGCGCAGGCTGGCCCAGGAATGCCGACAGCGGCTGCGCGTTGTAACCGGCCTGCACCTTCTTCACGTTCTCGATGTCGGCCGGGTCGAACAACTGGGTGCGGAAGTTGGCGAACACGAATGGCGTGGTGGCGGTGAAGACCTGCTGGATCCCCTCGGGCTTGTCGCCTTTCCAGTCCGGGCCGGTCACCAGGTAGTGGCCGGCGCCGCTGCCGGTGGCGCGGCTGCCGATGTAGCCGAAGTTGTAGGTATTGCCGTCGATCAGCTGCACCGAGTAGTAGCGCTTCGGATCCACTTCGGGCACCGAGATCACCATCGGTTCGGCGCGCAGGTCCAGCCACAGGATCGAGTACGGCGTATCGCTGTTGGGCGTGACCACCGCCGTGTCTTCGGGCGTGGCGACCGAGCTCAGGTTCCTGATCTGGTTGAAGGGCGCCTTGAATTCCGCGGAGCTGGAATCCACCGCGAACTCGTGCATGACCGCGTAGTTCATCACCAGCGGCAGGCCGTAGATGAAGCCCTCCTCGGCGATGGCCCGGGTCTCGGCGATGCCGGGCGCGGGCACGCCCTGCGCGGCATCGGCGGTGGCCGCCTCGCTGACGGCGTCCTTGCTGCGGTCGCAGCCGGTGCCCAGTGCGGCGGCGGCGAGGAGGGCGAGCACGAAAACCTGTTGCACGATTCTGGACTTCTGCATGACCGAACTCCCAGGGTTGGCTATTGGCGGGAAGCAGGGTGGGCGCGGCTTGCTCCGGCATCCGGGGGACGACCACGCGACGCCCGGCCGTCATCCGACGGCCTGGACGCACTAGCTGTGGTGGATGGCGGGCAGGCGCCCCTCCCTGTGACAGGTGTGATTCCAACGCGGCTTGACGTCGTCGAACTCAACTGCACGGCTGCGGGGCACCCCTGGCCCCGGGTGCAGAGTCTCAGAGCCCGGAGCCGGCGGTGTTAAATTTGCGGTGCAGGCCAGGCCCCGCACTTTTTCAGTGGCCGATGCGGGGGCTTCGATCGGCCCGGCGACGCGGTTCGCCGATGCGCTTCCCCGGGCCTGATCGGTCACCCGTCGCGGGCATCCGGCGCGCGTGCACGCGCCGGATCGCAGCGTCTCCCACCATGTCGCGCTGCAGGACTGATCGGCATCGATACACCAACCGATATCGCTCCGGACTGATTTTCTATCGGTGCGCGCAACGCCGTTGGCGGCCCCTACACTCGGCTCGCTTGCGACCACAAGCGCCTTGCATACCGCCCGACGGAGAACCTGCATGTCCTTCAACTTCCGCTTCCTGCCCGCCCTGGCCTGCGTCGCGCTGGCGACGACCGTGCTGCTCGCCGCACCGGCCCGCGCGCAGAACGACAAGATGACGCCGATGGCCACGCCCGCGCAGCCGACTGCGATCGAGCTGGGCACCGGGCCGCTGCCCGGCGCGAAGAACGCGGAGGCCTGGCACGAGCAGTACGGCAGCACGTTCGCGCGCAATGTCACCGTCGCCACGCTCACGCCGTTCCTGCCCGATCCGGCCAAGGCCACCGGCACCGCGGTGATCGTCGCGCCCGGCGGCGGCTTCCGCTCGCTGTCGATGGAGAACGAGGGTTGGGACGTGGCGCGCGCACTGGCCGACCGCGGCGTGGCCGCGTTCGTGCTCAAGTACCGCCTCAACCAGACCCCGCCCGACCTGGAAGGCTTCGGCCAGTCGATCCGCGAAATGCTGTCCGGCCCGGTGCCGGCGCGGCGCGCGGATCCGATGTCCAGCATCGCCACGCTGGGCCCGCAGATCGCCGATGCGCGCGCCGCCTTCGCGCTGGTGCGCAGCCGCGCCGACGAGTGGAACGTGGACCCGGACCGGATCGGCATGGTCGGCTTCTCCGCCGGTGCCATGCTCACCATCGCCACCACCCTGGCCGGCGAGGACGCCAAGCCCGCCTTCATCGGCGACATCTACGGCCCGCTGGCGGCGCTGCAGGTGCCGGCCGACGCGCCGCCGCTGTTCGTCGCCCTGGCCGCCGACGATGGCCTGTTCGCCAACAGCGGCTTCGGCCTGATCGACAGCTGGCGCGCGGCCAAGCGCCCGGTTGAATTCCACTTCTACGAACAGGGCGGGCACGGCTTCGGCATGTATCCGAAGCCGACCACCAGCACCGGCTGGTTCGAGGCCTTCGCCAGCTGGATGAAGATGCATGGCTGGCTCGAGCCACGGCAGGGCGGCGCTGCCGCAGCGGCGGCGGCACGATGAAGCGGCGCACCCTGCCCTTGCTGCCGGCCCTCCTTTCGGCGCTGCTGCTCTGGCCGCTGGTGGCAATGGCGCAAACCGACGCCGCGCCCGGTTCCAACCCGATCATCCGCGACAAGTTCACCGCCGATCCGGCCCCGCTCGTCGTCGGCGACCGGCTGTATCTCTACGTCGGCCACGACCAGGCGCAGCGCGACGAGATGTTCAATATGCGCGAGTGGCTGGTCTATTCCACCGACGACATGAAGACCTGGACCGACCACGGCCCGATCATGAAAGCCACCGACTTCAAATGGGTCAAGGCCGACGCCTGGGCTTCGCAGGTGATCGAGAAGGACGGCAGGTTCTGGTTCTACACCGCGGTCGAACACGACGACACGCATCCGGGCAAGGCGATCGGCGTGGCCGTGTCCGACTCGCCCACCGGCCCGTTCGTCGATGCCAAGGGCTCGGCGCTGGTCACCAACCAGATGACGCCCAAGGGCACGCACAGCTGGGAAGACATCGACCCCACCGTGTTCACCGATGACGACGGCACCACCTGGATCGCCTGGGGCAACCGCCAGGCCTACATCGCCAAACTCAAGCCCAACATGATCGAGCTCGATGGCCCGATCACCGAAATCACCCCGCCGCATTTCGAGGAAGGCCCCTGGCTGCACAAGCGCGACGGGATCTACTACCTGACCTACGCCTCGCTGGACCGCTCCAGGCATCGCGACGAAAAGGTGTCCTACTCGACCGCTCCCTCGATCCAGGGCCCGTGGACCTACCGCGGCGAGCTGACCGGCTCGGGCAAGTACAGCTTCACCATCCATCCGGGCATCGTGCAGTTCAAGGACCAGTGGTACCTGTTCCTGCACAACGCCGCGCTCACCATCGGCGACCAGAACGGCTCGATCGGCCGGCGCGCGGTCACGGTCGAGCACCTGCAGTACAACGCGGACGGCACGATGAAGCCGGTGGTGCAGACCGACGCGGGCGTCTCGGTTCCGCCGGCACATTAGGTTTGACATCCACTGGTGCAGGAAACACGCTGGCTCACCGTTTCTACCGGTGACGCCGACGATGTCCAATGCCTCCGCGCTCGCACTGCTTCTGACCCTGTCCGCCAGCGCCGCACCTGCCCTCGCGCAGGTTGCGACCGCGTCGCCGAACGGCGCTGCGCCTGCGATGGCACCCACGCCGGTGCCGCCACCGCCGGCCTGGCTGGCCGAGGTCGATGCGATGTATGACGCGCTGCAGGCGCCCGGCCTGGAGCAGCGCGATTTCGGCCCGGAGCAGTGGTGGCAGGTCGCCACGCCGCTGCTCGGTCCCGGTGAGGGTTTTCGCGTCGCCGACGTCGGCCACAGCGTCGAAGGCCGGCCGCTGCGCCACGTGCGCTGGGGCAAGGGCAAGACCCCCGTGCTGCTGTGGTCGCAGATGCATGGCGATGAAAGCACCGGGACGATGGCACTGGCCGACCTGTTCCGCTTCCTCGGTGAACATCCCGGGCATCCGGTCGCCGCACGCCTGCGCGCCAACACCACCCTGCACTTCCTGCCGCTGATGAACCCCGACGGCGCCGCGCGCTTCCAGCGGCGCAACGCGCAGGGCATCGACATCAACCGCGATGCGCGCATGCTGGCCACCCCGGAAGGTCGTGCGCTGAAGGCACTGTTCGACCGCGTGCGGCCGGCCTACGGCTTCAACCTGCACGACCAGGATCCGGGACACCGCGTCGGCGACTCCACGCGCGGCACCGCGATCGCCCTGCTCGCGCCGCCGTCCAGCGCCGCCAACGCGGTCGATCCCAACCGCGCCCGCGCGATCGAGGTCGCGGCCAGCATCCGCGTCGCGCTGGAACCGCACATCGCCGGCTATATGGCGCGCTGGGACGACACCTTCAACCCGCGCGCGTTCGGCGACCTCACCGCGCAATGGGGCAGCAGTACGGTGCTGATCGAGGCGGGCGCGATCGAGGGCGATCCGCAGAAGCAGCGACTGCGCAAGCTGTATTTCCTCGGCCTGCTCGCCGCGCTGGACAGCATCGCCAGCGGCAGCCATGCCGGCCTGGCGCACGCGCTGTACCTGGACCTGCCGGAGAACGGCGACGCCTGGCCGGACCTGCGCATCGACGGCGGCACGCTGGCGGTCCCCGGGCAGCCGCAGGCACGCGCGGACCTGCTGCTGGGCTTCCGCGATCCGCTGGCCTGGCGCGGCGGCAGCATCCGCGACATCGGCGACCTGCGCGAACGCCCGGCGCGCAGGACCATCGACGCGCGCGGGCTGTTCATCGTGCCGGTGGCGCCGGATGGGACGAGCACGGACACCGCCCACGCCACGGCCTCCACGGGCGCCGCGACGCCGTGCCGCATCCAGATCAACGCCCCTGCCTGCTTCATCCTGGCCCGTGATCCGGAAGGCCGCGACCCGGTGTGGTCGCTGGATGACCTGGCTGCGGAGGCGATACCGGGGAGCGTGTCCACCCCCGGCACCGGCCTCTGATCCGCTTCCAGTCGCCTTACCGGGTTGCGCCATCGTCGCCGTGCCCGGGCGCGCGCTTAAGCGGCTCCGGGGTGCGGGCATCTTCCAGCATCGATTGGCCCCGCGCTCCGCCCCGCAGCGCCCGGGAGAAGCGGTGCCGCACCGAGTCCCACAGATTGCGCCGTACCTGGAAAGCGCTCAAGCCGAGCAGCGCGGCGGCCAGCCAGATCGTGCCCTCGGTGGTCACCGCCGCAGCGCTGGCCAGCACGAACATGGTCCCGGTGCCCGCCTCCAGGGCGATGCCGGCGGCCAGCGCGACCCAGGCCAGCAGGCTCAGGCTGGCGGCCGCGGCGATCCAGCGCAGCTTGCGGCGCGACGGAGTACGTGGATGTTGTGCGTGCATGCTCATTCTCCCTTGAGTTGCGCGAGTGCTGCCTGGTCGAGGAACCGGCCGTCGAGGACGACGGCATGGATGCCACTGGTATGGGTGATGTCTTCGAGCGGATTGGCCTTGAGCACCACCAGGTCGGCTTCATGGCCTTCGGCGATGCGACCCACGCGCCCGCCCGCACCCAGTGCCTGCGCGCCGTTGCGCGTGGCGGCGAGCAGGACCTGCGACACCGGCACCCCGGCCTCGACCAGCAGCTGCATCTCGCGGTGCAGGCTGATCCCGGGTGCGATCCACGGGTTGCCCATGTCGGTGCCCACGGTCATGCGCGCACCGGTGGCGTGCAGCCGCACCGCCATGCGCTGCACCTTGGGCCAGATGGCGCGTGCGCGGACGAAGTCCTGCGGCTCCCAGCCGATGGCGAAGGTGAAACCTTCGTTCCAGCTCGACAGCAGGCGCGACGGGGCGTGGGCGCGGGCGTCGGCCTTGTAGGCGTTGTCCTGGTCCTGCACGAATGCGGCGTGGAAGGCCACGAGGGTGGCATCGAACACCGGCCGGTGCTTCTCGAACGCGGCCACCAGTGCATCGCCGCCGGGACCGTCCGGATCGAAATGCTCCCACCACTCGAAGAACGACCAGGTGGCGCCGCGGGAATCGGCCTGCCACGCCGCGCGTTGCGGGGCCTCCAGCAGGTCGGGGCTGAGCGGCATCAGGTGGACGATGCCGTCCAGGCCCATGGCCAGCGCGTCCGGCCAGGCGATGCTTTCCAGGTGCGCCACCGCGGGCCGTCCGTGGCGATGCGCGGCATCGATGCCCGCCTGCAGCAGCGCCGGCGACAGGCCGGTGTAGAGCTTGATCCAGTCGGCGCCGGCCTGGACCTGCGCGGCGACCTCGCGCTCCATCTCCTGCGCATCGCTCACCGCGACCGCCAGGCCCGGCATGCTGGCGTTGTTGATCACCGGACCGGCGTCGAAGGCCTCCGGCCCGACCAGGCCATCGCGCGCCATCGCGGCTTCGTAGCGTCCGGCCGCCTCCAGGTCGCCACCCGGGTTGCGCACCGTGGTCACGCCGAACGCCACCAGGCGCCGCGCGTTGTGCGCGGCGATGGCGTCGTCGGGCAACGCCTGGACGACCACCTCGCCACCGGCGTGCACGACTTCCACCGGTCCCAGCGTGTGGTGGGCGTGCATGTCGACCAGGCCCGGCATCAGGTAGCGGCCGCGCAGGTCGATGCGGCGCGCGTCCTGCAGGCAGCCCGGATCGCCGGCTTCGGCGATCCGGGCCAGGAGGCCGCGCTCGATCCGCACGCAGCGCGGCGCGGTGGCGCGATCGCGTTCGGCATCGACGAGATGGACCTGGTCCAGGGCCAGCGCTTCGGACGTGATGGCCGGCACGACGTCAACGGACTGCGCGTGCGCGGTTGCCGCGAGCAGGCTGGCCGACAGCAGGATGGCAAGGAGGGGTCGTCGCATAATGAAGGGGTTCCATTCGGGGAGTTCCACCTCCGTAGTCGCCGGCGACGCGGAAAACCTTACGGAAAAAATTCTTCTCCCTGCCTGTAAGAATCCAACTGTGCACGACGACTGTTGAGGGACGCGGGCATTCCGCCCGACCTGCCACCGCCCGGATCCGACCCCACATGCATGCCCTCTGGCCACGAGTACAGGCCCTCCACCCGCAGCTGTGGCGCGCGGTGTGCGGCTATGAGCTCAACCATGCCGTGCGCGAGGAACTGCTGCAGGAGGTGTTGCTGGCGATCTGGGAAAGCCTGCCGACGCTGCGCGAACCGGACCGGCTGCTGCCCTTCGTGTTGCGCATCGCCCACAACCTGGGCGCCAGCCACGTGCGCTCGGAAACCCGCGTGCCCACGCCGGTCCCGTTCGACGAGGCCGTGCACGACGTGCCCGCGCCGGCCGCCGCCGACTGCGCACGCACGCAATGGCTGTTCCAGGCGCTGGCCGCGCTGCCGCTGAACCTGCGCCAGGTGCAGATGCTGCAGCTGGAGGGATTCGACTACCAGGAGATCGCACAGATGCTGGGGATAAGCCCGGAGAACGTGGGCGTGCGCCTGCACCGCGCCCGCGAGCGGTTGAAGGCGCTGTCGCGCCAGGAGGACGACGATGGACTTTGACGACATGCTCAAGGGCGCCTGGCAGGGCGAAATCCTGCCCGCGGCGACGGGCCGGCTGGCGCACCTCGATCGCCGTGTGCGCCGGCAGCGCTGGCGGCACCGCCTGCTGCGCGCGCTCGAAGTAGCGCTGACCGTGGTGGCGGTGCTGGTGTTCGGGCATGCGCTGGCAAGCGGCCGCCTGTCTCCCTCGCACTGGCTGCTGCTGCCGTTCTACGTGGTGTTCCTGCCCGGTGCCTGGCTCTTCATCCTGCGCGGGCCGCGACGCGCTGCCGCCGGCCTGGCGCAGAGCGCGCACGACTATGCGCGGCTGCGGATCGTGCAGCTGCGTACCGGCCTGCGCGACCTGTGGCTGGCACGGGTCACGGCCTGGTCGCTGCTGGCGTATTCGATCGCGGCGAACGTGGCCGTGTGGTTGGCCGGCGATGGCGACTGGCGTGCCGCAGCGCTGCTGCTGCTCGGGCTCTCCGTGGCCTGGGCGCTCGCCATCGCCGGGTATGGCGGCCGCCGCCGGCGCGTCCTGCTCCGGGAATACCGCGCCATGAAAGGCCTGGCGGACGGCTGAGCGCCGACACCGCCATCGACCACGAAGAAACGCCGGGCAGGACCCGGCGCTTCGATAGACGGCAAGCTGATCGAACCGCTACATCCTGCGGGCCGGCCCACTCCTGTGCTCGTGGCAATCCCTCAGCGCGAAGCGCCACCTGCAGCCGCAGCCGCTTTCTTCGGCGCCGGCGCATCCTTCACGTAGCGGTCGAACCAGGACAGCATCTCGGCGACGAAGTGCTCGTTCGATTCCTGCGCCGCGTACCAGTGCGGCTCGAACGGCAGCATCACCAGCCGGGTCGTGCCGCCGTTGCCGCGGATCGCCTGGAACAGGCGCGGCGACTGGGTCGACTCGGTGCCGGGATTGGCGTCGTCGTTGCCGTGCACGATCAGCAGCGGCTCATTGATCTTGTCGGCATGGAAGAACGCCGAGGCCTGGTCGTACACCTCGCGCGCATCCCAGAACGAGCGACGCTCGCTCTGGAAGCCGAACGGCGTCAGCGTCTTGTTGTATCCGCCGCTGGAGGCCACGCCGGCGCGGAACAGGTCGGTGTGGGCCAGCAGGTTGGCGGCCATCAGCGCGCCGTGGCTGTGGCCGGTGATGCCGATCCGGTTGCGATCGACCACACCCAGTTCCACCGCCTTGTCGACCGCGGCCTGCGCATCGGCGACCAGCTGCTCCAGGTAGGTGTCGTAGGCGGTCTTGGGATCGCCGACGATCGGGAACGCGGCGTTGTCGATGATCGCGTAGCCGGCCAGCAGCAGCAGCCGGTAGTTGGCCAAGCGGGTGAAGGTCTGTTCGGAGCCGCTGACCTGCCCGGCCTTGGACGGATCGGCGTAGTCCAGCGGATAGGCGTACAGGATCGCCGGCACGCGCGTGCCTTCCTGGTAGCCCGGCGGCGTGTACAGGGTGAACGACAGCTCCAAGCCGTCCTTGCGCTTGTAGGTCACCAGCCGCTTCTTCACCTGGCGCACCAGCGGCGCCGGATCGGGGAAGTGCGTCACCTGGGTGGCGGTGGAGGCGTAGGCGGCCTCGCCGGCGGGAGCGTCGCCGCGCGCCTGGCCCAGCGTGCGCAGGAACAGGTTCGGCGGATCCAGCGGCGACTGGTGCCAGGTCAGCAGCCGGGTCGGGTCGCCGCCGGCGAACTCGACGAAGCCCTCGTAGGCGTCGGCATCGCTGCGGAACAGGCGGCGGGTCTGGCCGCTGGCCAGGTCGTAGCGGTCCAGGAACGGACGGTTGCCCTGCGGCGTCGCGCCGGCGCCAGCCAGGAACAGCGCGCCGCCGTCTTCGTGCAGCACCCAGGCGCCGTTGGCCAGCGTGCGGTACTGCGGGTTGCCCGGGTCGGCGTACAGCTCGTCGGTCGACAGGTCCCACAGCACGCGGCCGGGATGGCCGGGCTGGTCGACGTCGACCAGGGTGGTGGTCTGCCAGTTGCGGTTGGCGTCGTATTCCTGCAGCAGCGCCCGGCCGCCGTGTTCGAACCACGACAGGCCGGCGTAGCGCTGCTTCGGCCGCGCGATCTCGTGCGGCCTGGCGGTGAACGGCGCGGCCAGTTCCAGCACGCGGTCGCGCGCGGGCACTTCGACCTTCCAGTCGCCGCCATCCAGCGCCTCGGCCCAGGTCAGGGTGGCCGGCTGGTTGGCACGCCAGCTGTAGCTGCGCGGTCCGGTCGGCACGCCGCGCACGGGCACCCGGTCGGCCACCGGCAGGCTGGCGATGGTGCGGGCGCTGCCGTCGGCCAGGTCCAGCACCGCGATGTCGTGGGCGAAGCGGCTGTAGGTGGTCACGTACGAATACGGAAGCTTGAGCGCCTGCACGCGCACGTGGCGCCCGTCGGGCGCGGCCTCGACCTCGGCGTAGACCGCGGGACGGCCGACCCGGGCCACGGTGCCGGCGTCGATGTCGACGGTGGCCAGCTGCGAGGTGGCGTAGTAGTCGAACAGCGCCTCGTCCTCCGGCCCGGAGAGCGTGTCGCGCGCCTCGTAGGTGCTGCTCTCGCCCTTGCCGGCGATCGCCTCCTTGATTTCCGGTCCCGGCGGCACCGCGGCCTTCTGCGGCGCCGGGCCCAGGCCGGCGGGCACCAGCTTGACCAGCAGCTGGCGCTTGTCGCCCAGCCATTGCAGTTCGTTGCCCAGGATGGTGTTGAGCTGCACCCCTTCGATGCGCCGCACGCTGCCGTCGCGCGCGTCGCCGACCCACAGCTCCACGCCGGCGTCGGTGGTGTTGTCGAAGGCGAAATGACGCCCGTCCGGCGACCAGACCGGGGTGTCCGGGCAGGCGCCGGCCGGCAGCTGCACGGGGGTCTGCCGGCCGCTGGCCAGGTCGAGCAGGCCGAAGCTGTCCAGGCAGGTGCGGATGCCGTAACCGTTGGCGCGGTCGTGGCGGCTGTGGCTGCGCGGCTCCACGCGCACGCCGGCCAGCTTCAGGTACGGCTCGGCGACGCGTCCGATCGGCGGGTACAGCGACTGCTGCACCAGCAGCACGGTGGTGCCGGTGGGATCGACCGACGGCGACGGGTTGAGCGGCGCGCGCAGCACGCCCAGCAGCGGTTCGGGCGGTTGCCGGTAGCCGCCGTCGGCCGCCTGCGCGGACAGCGCGAACATGCCACCGGCCAGGGCCGTGATTCCCAAGGTTCGCCACGTCGCGCGCATGCCATGTCCCCGTCGCATTGAAGAATGACGGGAACGTAACACGGGAAAACAACGGTTCTCCCGCCGGAAATGCCGCATGTGCCATCGGTCATGCCTGCATGGAGTAGGCGTCGCACAGGTCTTCCGACGCCAATTGAGTCGGAGGCGAACAAACCGCGGGGGCAGGAGCAACAGCATCCGGTTGCGTGCGCTTCGGCGGGAGCCGCGGCAGTGCGGGGGTATGGCGCATCGGCCGGCTCCGGCGTCCTGCCTCCGACGGCCGAGCGCAGCACATCCCTGTGCTGCTTGCGCCATACCCCCGCACTGCCGCGT
>Ga0160451_100307_pt1 | contig 35817 bp, 30 predicted proteins | sample HID1975M_E1MG_FD_108270 | JGI IMG/M metagenome (GOLD analysis project Ga0160451, IMG submission 108270) | Enriched soil microbial communities from UW Madison campus, WI, USA - HID1975M_E1 MG | ecosystem: Environmental > Terrestrial > Soil > Unclassified | place: USA: Madison, Wisconsin... | reverse complement strand
TATGGCGCAAGCAGGCCAGGGATGGCCTGCGCTCGGCTGTCGGAGGCAGGACGCCGGAGCCAGCCGATGCGCCATACCCCCGCACTGCCGCGGCTCCCGCCGAAGCCGACACCACCCAACGCCGTTGCTTCTGCTCCTGCTTCTGCTCTTGCGGCTCCTGCCTTCCCCCCTCACTTGGGAGAAGAGCCCAAAAAAAAGCGGTGTCGCGCCGGGGAGCAGTCCGTCCGCCGGCGCCTGCCCTCACATGGTCCGGCATTGCCTCCAGCGCACGGCATCGTCGCTGCCCGGACGCGGGTTGAGCTGGACGCGCACGGTGCGCAGCGGCGGATAGCGCTCCAGCTCGCCGCAGATGAACGGCCAGACCACCTGGTCGCTGCCGCTGCGGTCGATCACCAGCGTGGCGCGGGTGAGCCAGTAGGCGCGGGTGATCCCGGGCACGGTGGACAGCGTGCGGGCGATGTCGCCCTGGTAGCGGGTCAGGGTCGCATCGTCCGGGTTGTCCTGGATGGTGGTGCCGTCGTCCACCGGTGCCGCTTCGGCTGCGGCGGGTGCGGCCTGCTGAGCGGGCGCGGCGGTGGGCTTTGCGGCGACGGTCGCCGGCGCGCTGTTCTCGCCCGATTGCAGGCGCGGCAGCAGCACCGCCACGGCCAGGCCCAGGGCCAGGGCGCCGCCGCACGCGATCAGCGTGTGGCGCTTGGCCTGTGCGCTGGCCGCATCGACGATGCGCCGGGTCGTGTCGATCGGCAGGAACGGCTTGAGCAGCGGCCACAGCCGGCGTCCGTCGATCACTTCGATTCCGCGTTCGGCGGCGGCCGCTAGCGCATCGCGCTCGGCGCGGCCCTCGGTGAGCAGGATGCCGGACTGGGCGCCGGCCAGGTCCATCGCTCCGGCCAGTTCCTCCACGCTCGACGCGCCGAGGCGATAGGCCATGCCGTGCTTGCACGACAGCAGCCAGCGGGCATGGCCGTCGGTCATCAGCAACTGGCTGCTGGTCGAATCGCCGCCCTGGTCGGGGCCGCGGCCGGCATCGCGCAGGCCACGCTGCTGCATGGCCTGGCCGATGATCGTGGCGAACTCGCGCCAGCGCAGGTTGGCGAGCGCGCGCAACCCGGCGGCCGTTTCCGTTTCCGGACGCCGCACCAGCCACAGATAGAGCACCGCAAGCACCGCCGCGAGCACGGCCAGCGCCAGCCCCAAGATCCACGAAGACATGCCGATCCCTGCAGAGAACCCCTGTACCGGGGCGCGATGTTACACGGCTGCCAAGCAGGGCCGCGCGCGTCCGGAATGAAAAGTGGCCCGCCAGTCCGGTAGCCGAGAGGGGAGGGGAGCAAACGGCAGGTGGACTGGCGGGCCGGTTTCGATTCTGCCGCAGCGCGTTGTGCTCTGCAACATTCGACGCCGTTATTTATTCGTTCGACGTGTGCCCGGTTGCGGCACCGGTTGCCGCAACGGAGGCATTGCCTGCCGCGGCCGAACGCTGCAGTTCGCGCGTCAGCGCATCGATGCGCGCACCGAGCGCATCGAGGTCGTCGCGGGTGGGCACGTCGAGCTGGCGCAACGCCTGCTGCACCCGTTGCTCGAACACCCGCCCCATGCTCTCCCAGGCTTCGCCGGCACGCGCCTGGGCCTTGCCCACCGCCGCGTCCAGGCTCTGGCGCAGGCCTTCAAGACGCGCGGCCGCAGCCGGGGCCGGCGCGGCGCCGTCCTCGACCTGGCGACCTTCCTCGGCCAGCTGCTCGAACAGGCGGCTGCCTTCGGCCTGGGCCCGGGCCAGCGCGCCGATGCCGGCCAGCCAGACCTGGTGCGCGTTGTCGCCCAGTTCGCGTGCCACGCGCCCGGCCTGGGCCTGCAGTTCGGCGACGCTGGCGAAAGTGGCGGTGTTCGATTCGGCGCTCATGTGCGGTCCTCATGTGTCCGTGGGGCCGGTCCAGTGTGCGCAGCGGGGCGATAAGGAGGCGTGAGGCGACGCCCGGCGGCGACCGTCAGCCCAGGCGCTCGCCGAGCACGCGGCGGATCTCCGCCTCGACCTGGCCGCTCAGCATCGACAGCAGGAAGCCCAGCTCCGCGCTCACCTTCACCTGGCCCGGCAGCACCTCGACCCGGCCCTGCAGGCCCTGCCCGGACAGCCGCACGGCATCGCCCTCCCACGTGCCGGCGATGCCGTAGCGTTCGCGCAGCTGCGCGACGATGCCGTCCATGATCGAGCGCGCTTCCTCGTCGCTGCGGGTGTGGGGATGGTGGATGTCGATGCGGGCCATGACGCGAACCGGTGCCGGGGGCGGAAAGGTTAGCCTCGTCACCGGCGGTGGGCCAGCGGCGGAGGTGCCGGATTTGCTAGGCTCTGCGCGAATGTCCGACCTGCGCCTCCATTTCAGCAATCGCCAGCAGGCGGACCACCTCCTGTCCCCGGGCGTCCACCGGGTGGTGCGGCAGGCCAACGGCGTGCTGGGCCTGGGCGATGGCGTCCCGGGGGTGCTGCTGGCGCAGTTCTGCCTGGACCAGCGCGGCCTGTGGCTGCAGGTCCCCAACGGCGCGCGCGGCGTGCACGTCAACGGACGTCCTGTGCAGCGCATGGCGCTGCTGCGCGCCGGCGACGCGGTCTACGTCGACGGCGTCGAGCTGCTGGTGCAGGCGCCGTTGCGGGCCATGCCATCCCCCCTCGATCCGGGCGACCACGCCACCGACCCGCGGGTGGTCCTGCGCGGTGTCGGCGGCCAGCACCACGGGCGCAGCTTCACCCTGGGCCCGACCCGTCTGGTCGGCACTTCGCGCGAGGCCGACATCCGCATCGACGATCCGGCGTTCCCTGCGCGCCACGCGCTGCTGGAACGCCATGGCGACGTGGTCCTGCTGCGCAACCTCGGCGCCGAGCCGAGCACGGTCAACGGCATGGCGGTGCGCGATGCGGTGCTGGGCATCGGCGACCAGGTGGTGTTCGACGGGCAGCACCGGTTCGTCGTGGAGTTCCCGGCCGCGCCGTCCCCGCCACGGCTGGTCGAGCCGGAGGCGACGGCTGCCGCGGGACCGGCGTCACCGGCGGACGTGGTCCGTCCGGCCACGCGCCTGCCGTGGCTGCTGCTGGCCGCGTTGCTGCTGGGACTGGTGCTCAGCGCGCTGCTGTGGTTCGGCGCGCGCTGATCCTCCGCAGCAGCCGCCAGCCGAGCAGGACCAGGACGATGCCGGCATAGAGCGCCGGCTCGCGCACGTCCGATTTCACCAGCCACCAGAAGTGCAGCACCGCCAGCACCGCGACCGCGTAGACCAGCCGGTGCAGCTGGCCCCAGCGCCGGCCCAGGCGCCGCATCCAGCCCAGGGTCGAGGTGACCGCCAGCGGCACCAGCAGCAGCCAGGCGGCGAAGCCGACAGTGATGTAGGGGCGCTTGGCGATCTCTTCGAACAGCTGCGCCCAGTAGCCGCCCAGGTCGAACACCAGATAGGCGGTCAGGTGCAGGCAGGCGTAGAAGAACGCATACAGGCCCAGCAGGCGCCGGAAGCGCAACAGCACCGTCCGGCCGGTGAGCTGGCGCAGCGGCGTGACCGCCAGCGTCAGCAACAGCAGCCGCAGCGCCCACAGGCCGGTGCGGTGCTCGATTTCGGCCACCGGATCGGCGCCCAGCGCGTCGCTGCCGGTCCGCCAGACGTCCCAGATCTGCCAGCCCAGCCAGGCGGCCGGTGCCAGCGCGGCGGCATGCACGGCGGCCTTGGCCGCGACCAGCGCAGGCGAAGCCGGCGGCCGTCCAGGACGACGGCTCATGCGTTGCCGGCAGCGACAAATACGGGCATCGGGCTCAGTACCATTTGCGCAGGTCCATGCCCGCGTACATCGAGGCGACCTGGTCGGCGTAGCCGTTGAACGGCCGGGTCGGGATGCGCTCGGCGAACAGCTTGCTCTTGGTCCCGGCGATGCGGCGCTCGGTCTTCTGGCTCCAGCGCGGATGGTCCACGGCCGGATTGACGTTGGAGAAGAAGCCGTACTCGGACGGCTGCAGTTCGTGCCAGGCCGTCTCCGGCATGCGTTCGGTGAAGCGGATCGCCACGATCGACTTGATCGACTTGAAGCCGTACTTCCAGGGCACGACCAGCCGCAGCGGCGCGCCGTTCTGCTGCGGCAACGGTTTGCCGTACAGGCCGGTGGCCAGCAGGGTCAGCGGGTGCATGGCCTCGTCGATGCGCAGGCCCTCCTTGTACGGCCAGTCGATCGAGCGGTAGCGGATACCCGGCATCTGCTGCGGGTCGGCCAGGGTGGTGAAGGCCACGTATTTCGCTTTCGAGGTCGGTTCGAAGCGCCTGAGCACCTCGCCCAGCGGCACGCCCAGCCAGGGGATCACCATCGACCAGCCCTCCACGCAGCGCAGCCGGTAGATCCTTTCCTGCGGTGCCAGGCCGCGGACCAGGTCGTCCAGGCCCAGCGTGCCCGGCTTGCCGCATTCGCCGTCCACCGCCACCGACCAGGGCGAGGTGCGCAGGGTCTTCGCCGCGCGCGACGGGTCGGTCTTGTCGGTGCCGAACTCGTAGAAGTTGTTGTAGCTGGTCACGTCCTCGTAGCGGGTCAGCGCTTCGTCGGTGCGGAACCCCGCCTTCGTGTCGGCGGCGCCGATGGCGGTCTTCGGCGGCGGTGGCGGCTCGGCGTCGGCGCAGCCGGACAGGGTGCCGAGCAGCGGCGCGGCGGCGATGGCGGCCAGCAGGCGGCGGCGGTCGCGGTAGACCGCTTCGTCGGTGATCTCGCTGGCACGGATCGCGGGCAGGCGGAGCGTTCGCATCGCAGGGCTTCCGGGTTGGATGACGGTAGGACCGCGGCAAGGGCGCACCGGTTCCGCGGCCTTGCGCAGCCTGCAGGATCGGACCTTGGTTGCGCCCGCAACCGCTGCACTGCGGCATACTACGGCACCTTTTCCGACGGGTGGTTCATGACGCGCGCCTACAACTTCAGTGCCGGCCCTGCGACCTTGCCGGAGGCGGTCCTGCGCCAGGCGCAGGCCGAGATGCTGGACTGGAACGGAGTGGGTGCGTCGATCGTCGAACTGAGCCACCGCGGCGCCGAATTCATGGCCGTGGCGGCCCAGGCCGAGGCCGACCTGCGCACGCTGCTGTCGGTGCCCGACGACTACGCCGTGCTGTTCCAGGCCGGTGGCGCCACCACCCAGCAGGCATTGCTGGCGCTGAACTTCGCCGATCCCGGGCAGACCGTCGACTACGTGGTCACCGGCCACTGGGGCAAGACCGCGATCAGGCAGGTCGAGCCCTACGTGGACGTGCACATCGCCGCCGACGGCGAGGCCGGTGGCTTCCACGACATCCCGCCGCGCGACACCTGGTCGCTGAGCGGCGACGCGGCCTATGTGCACATCACCGCCAATGAAACCATCCACGGTGTCGAATTCCGCGATACCCCGGACGTGGGCGCGGTGCCGCTGTTCGCCGACTTCAGCTCCTCCATCGCCTCCGGACCGCTGGACGTTTCGAAGTACGGGCTGATCTATGCCGGCGCGCAGAAAAACCTGGGCCCGGTCGGCGTGTCGGTAATGATCCTGCGCCGGGAGCTGCTCGAACGCGCCGGCCAGCCGCGTGCGGACATCTTCACCTATGCCTCGCACGCGGCGCGCGATTCGATGCTCAACACGCCGCCGACCTGGAACTGGTACCTGCTCGGGCTCACCGTGAAGTGGATGCTGGGCGAGGGCGGGGTGGAGGAATTCGCGCGCCGCAACGCGGCCAAGGCGGCGCTGGTCTACGGGGCGATAGACGGCTCCGGCGGCTTCTACCGCAACGAGGTCGCACCGGCGGTGCGCTCGCGGATGAACATCCCGTTCTTCCTGCCCGACGACTCCCTGACCGCGCGTTTCGTCGGCGAATCGAAGGCGGCCGGACTGCTGGCGCTCAAGGGCCACAAGGCGGTCGGCGGCCTGCGCGCCTCGCTGTACAACGCGATGCCGGTCGCCGGCGCGCAGGCGCTGGTCGATTTCATGCGCGACTTCCAGCAGCGGCATGGCTGAGCGCGGCGGACGGATGTTTTTGTAGGAGCGCACTCCAGGGCGCGACCCGCCACGCCGCCGGAGCGGCCGGCGCCAAGACCACGGAACCTTGCACATGGCAGCAACGAAGAAATCCATCGGGAAACCGGCGAAGAAGAAACCGGCCACGGCCGGCGGCAAGCCACCCCGGGCCAGCCCGCCCAGGCCTGCCGCCGCTCCGGCGCTGGCCGACGTGCGCGCGCAGATCGACGGCATCGACCGCCGGATCCAGGAGCTGATCGCCGAGCGCGCCGGCTTCGCCCTGCAGGTCGGCAGGGCCAAGGGCAAGCTGGCCGCGGCGGTGGACTACTACCGGCCCGAGCGCGAGGCGCAGGTACTGCGCATGGTGGTGGACCGCAACGAGGGACCGCTGTCCGACGAAGTGCTGGTGCACGTGTTCCGCGAGATCATGTCCGCGTGCCTGGCCCAGCAGGAGCCGCTGAAGATCGGTTACCTCGGCCCGGAGGGCACCTTCAGCCAGCAGGCGGTGCTCAAGCACTTCGGCCGCTCGGCGCACGGCCTGCCGCTGGGCAGCATCGAGGAGGTGTTCCAGGAGGTGGAGGCCGGCAACGCCGATTTCGGCGTGGTCCCGGTGGAGAACTCCGGGCAGGGCACCATCCAGGTCACGCTGGACATGTTCCTGACCTCGCAGCTGAAGATCTGCGGCGAAGTCGAACTGATGGTGCACCAGTACCTGCTGTCGCGCAGCGGCCGGATCGAGGACATCGAGCGCATCTACGCGCATCCGCAGGCGTTCGCGCAGACCGCGGGCTGGCTGCGGACCAACCTGCCCAAGGCGGAGAAGGTGCCGGTGTCGAGCAACGCCGAAGGCGCGCGCCGGGCGCGCGGCGCGGACGACGCGGCGGCCATCGCCGGCGAGAGCGCGGCGCACGTGTACGGCCTGAAGAAGGTCATCATGCGCCCGATCCAGGACGACAAGGACAACACCACGCGCTTCCTGGTGATCGGCAGGCGGATCTTCCCGCCGTCCGGGCACGACCGCACTTCCGTGCTGGTGTTCATCCACGACAAGCCGGGCGCGCTGTTCGACGTGCTCAGCCCGTTCGCGAAGCACGGCATCAGCATGAACCGGATCGAGTCGCGGCCCTCGCACCAGGCGCGCTGGGAGTATGCGTTCTTCATCGACCTGGCCGGCCATGTCGAGGACGAAGGCATGAAGCAGGCGCTGGCCGAGCTGGAGAAGCACGTGGCGCAGGTGAAGGTGCTGGGGTCGTATCCGGTGGCGGTGCCCTAGTCGGCAGGAAAATCACGGAGCACAGATGTCGCAGCAATCGCAGCATTGGATCGCAACCGCCGGGCAGCCGCTGCGCGGCACGTTGGAGATTCCCGGCGACAAGTCGGTCTCGCACCGCTCGGTGATGTTCGCCGCGCTCGCCGACGGGGTGTCGACCATCGACGGATTCCTGGAAGGCGAGGACACCCGCGCCACCGCAGCGATCTTCTCGCGGCTGGGCGTGCGCATCGAGACGCCCTCGCCGTCGCGGCGGATCGTCCATGGCGTCGGCGTCGATGGCCTGCGTGCCGCCGACGGTCCGCTGGACTGCGGCAATGCCGGCACCGGCATGCGCCTGCTGGCCGGCCTGCTGGCCGCGCAGCCGTTCGACAGCGTGCTGGTCGGCGACGAATCCCTGTCGAAGCGCCCGATGCGGCGGGTCACCGGGCCACTGGCGCAGATGGGCGCGAGGATCGATACCGAGGCCGACGGCACGCCGCCGCTGCGCGTCCACGGTGGTCGGGTGCTGACCGGGATCGACTACACCCTGCCGGTGGCCAGCGCGCAGGTGAAATCGGCGCTGCTGCTGGCCGGCCTGTACGCGCGCGGCGAGACGTCGGTGAGCGAGCCGCATCCCACCCGCGACTACACCGAGCGGATGCTGTCGGCCTTCGGCGTGGAGATCGCGTTCTCGCCCGGACGTGCGCGCCTGCGCGGCGGCCAGCGCCTGCGCGCGACCGACATCGCGGTGCCGGCCGACTTTTCCTCGGCGGCCTTCTTCCTGGTCGCAGCCGGCATCGTGCCGGGGTCGGAGCTGCGCCTGCGCGCGGTCGGGCTCAATCCGCGCCGCACCGGCCTGCTGCAGGCGCTGCGGCTGATGGGCGCGGACATCCGCGAAGAGAATCCCGCGACCCACGGCGGCGAACCCGTCGCCGACCTGGTGGTGCGGCACGCGCCGTTGCGCGGCATCGAAGTGCCCGAAGCGCTGGTGCCCGACATGATCGACGAGTTCCCCGCGCTGTTCGTCGCGGCCGCGTGCGCCGACGGGCCGACCGTGGTCCGCGGCGCGGCCGAGCTGCGGGTCAAGGAATCCGATCGTTTGGCGGCGATGGCCGCCGGCCTGCGTACGCTCGGGTTGCGGATCGACGAGACGCCCGATGGAGCCACGATCCATCCGGGACCGCTGGGCGGCGGAACGATCGAAAGCCACGGCGACCACCGGATCGCCATGGCCTTCGCAGTGGCCGCCCAGCGTGCGGCCGGTCAAGTGGTGGTAGACGACGTGGCCAACGTGGCCACGTCGTTTCCCGGCTTCGACTCCCTCGCGTGCGGCTGCGGCTTCGGCCTGCGCGACAGCTGACAGGCGGCGCCGGCGTGTGACGCGGGTGCGTCAGCCGCGGCGGAAGTCGACCGGCAACTGCACCGTCGACGGCACCGGCTTGCCGCCGCGCATGGCCGGTTCGAAGCGCCACTGGCGCGCGGCCGCGATCGCGGCGCGATCGAAATCGCGGTCATGGCTGCCGCTGCGCCGGACCACCTGCACGTCGGTCGGCACGCCGCGCGCGTCGATCGCGATGCTCAGCAGCACGCTGCCTTCCTGGCCGTTGCGCAGCGCCGTGCGTGGATACTCGGGCATCGGATTGCCGGTGAGCGGACGGGCGGCGCGGTTGACCGCCACGGCCGGGCGGGCGCGCTCGGCGCGGGCGACGCTGGTGGCACCACCTGCGTCGCGTCGGGTCGCCTGCTCCGTGGGTGTCGCGGCCGGCGCGGGAACCGCCTCGGTCGCCACCGGCAGGCTCATATCGACGGCTCCGCTGTGATCGCGCTGCGCGAACCACCACGCGCCCAGCGCGACCAGCGCCACGGCCAGGACGCCGAGCAATACCGGCGACGTGCGCTGGGGAGCACGCGGTTGGGTCTCGACGGACGGGGTGTCCTGCGGATGGGTGTAGGTCGCCATGGGTTCCTCCTCGGTGGTTGCTTGCAACGTCCCGAGTCTCCCGGCGCCCATGTCGTCGCCGGGTGGATTTCCGCTGAATGCCGGCCCACGCGCGGGTGTCCGTTCAGCCAGCGCCACGCGCCGTGAACGCCGTGTCTCTTGCGGGCGCGTTCATTCCAGCTTGAAGTCGATCGGCACCGACAGCTCGCCGGGTACCGGATTGCCAGCGGCGTCGCGTGCAGGCGAAAAACGCCATTTCGACACCGCCTCCACCGCGGCGCGGTCGAGGTCGCGGGAGCCGCTGCGCTGGCCGATCCCGACCGAAACCGGCTGGCCCGCCGCGTCGATCGCCACCGTCAACACCACCGTACCGGTATCGCCCCGCCGCATCGCGGCCACTGGATAGCGCGGCGAGGGCGACTGGTCGGCAAGCGGAGCAGGCGGCTGCACCGCCGCACCGGCGACCGGCGTGGTCTCCTCGATGCTCGGCGGCAGGGGCGATGTCTCGGACGGTGCGGGCACCGCCGCGACCGGTGCCGGTTCCGGCTCGACCAGGCGCGGCGCTTCCTGGTCCGGTGCCGGCAGCGGCGTGGCCGCATCGCCGGCGGCCATCGGCCGCGGCAGTGGTTCGAACGCCTCCGGCGCGGCGGCCGGCTGCACGGGGGCGACGGTCTGCGTCTGTTCGCCGCGGCTGGCCAGCCATACCAGGACGAACAGCAGCCAGCCCAGCAGGAACGCCACGCCGACCACGGCCCAGCGTCCGCGTGGCAGGTAATGCAGGAAACCGGGCGATGCGGAAGCGGCGGAGGCGGGCATGGGCGTGGGGGCGGGAAGTCGCCCGGATTCTGGCACAGGCCCGGTGAACCGCGGGCGCGCCCGGTCGCGATTGGCGATAATGCGCGACCGAATCCGCGACGCCTTGCCACCCATGCTCGATCCCGCGCTGCTCCGCAACCAGACCGCCGCCCTGGCCGAACGCCTCGCCGCGCGCGGCTACACGCTCGACATCGCCACGCTGGAGGCGCTGGAGTCCGAGCGCAAGGCGATCCAGGCGCGCACCCAGGAGCTGCAGAACCTGCGCAACACCCGCTCCAGGGCGATCGGGCAGGCCAAGGCGAAGGGCGAGGACGTGTCGGCGCTGATGGCCGAGGTCGCCGGGTTCGGCGACGAGCTCAAGGCCTCGGAGTCGCGGCTGGAGCAGATCCGCGGCCGGATCGAGGCCATCGCGCTGGGTATCCCCAACCTGCCGGCCGCAGACGTGCCGCCGGGCGCCGAGGAGAACCACAACGTCGAGCGGCACCGCTGGGGTACGCCGCGCAGTTTCGATTTCCCGGTCAAGGACCACGTCGAACTGGGCGCGCGCCACGGCTGGCTGGACGCCGACACCGCCGCCAAGCTTTCCGGCGCGCGCTTCACCGTGCTGCGCGGCCAGCTGGCGCACCTGCACCGCGCGCTGGCCCAGTTCATGCTCGACCTGCACACCGGCGGGCACGGTTACGAGGAAACCAGCGTGCCGCTGATCGTCAACGCCGATTCGCTGCGCGGCACCGGCCAGTTGCCCAAGTTCGAAGAGGACCTGTTCGCCACCGAACTGGGCGAGCACCGCCGCTACCTGATCCCGACCTCGGAAGTGCCGTTGACCAACATCGTCCGCGACGAGATCGTCGAGGCCGAGCGCCTGCCGCTGCGCATGGCCGCGCACTCGCTGTGCTTCCGCTCGGAGGCCGGCAGCGGCGGCCGCGACACCCGCGGCATGATCCGCCAGCACCAGTTCGAGAAGGTCGAACTGGTCTCGGTGGTGCGGCCCGAGGACAGCGACGCCGAGCACGAGCGCATGACCCGCGCCGCCGAGACGGTGCTCGAGCGCCTGGGCCTGCCGTACCGCAAGGTGCTGCTGTGCACCGGCGACATGGGCTTCTCGGCGACGAAGACCTACGACCTGGAAGTGTGGCTGCCTTCGCAGGACACCTACCGCGAGATCTCCTCCTGCTCCAACTGCGGCGATTTCCAGGCGCGGCGCATGCAGGCGCGCTGGCGCAATCCGGCCACCGGCAAACCGGAGCTGGTGCACACGCTCAACGGCTCGGGCGTGGCCGTGGGCCGCGCGTTGATCGCGGTGATGGAGAACTACCAGCAGGCCGACGGCTCGATCGCCGTGCCCGAAGCGCTGCGTCCCTACATGGGCGGCGCCGAACGCATCGCCTGACGCCGTACCGACGCTCGTATATGGGAGCCGGGCATGGCCGGCGACACGGGTGTCGGAACCGCGCAAAGACGCGGCTTGGATCGTCCGGGTCGAAGCGCGCCGCGTGCGCCGCAGGCGAACGATCAGGCGTTCTATGCAGCAGCCCGTCTTGCGGGCGACCCGGGCGTCGGAAGCATGAGGACGTCGCCTGCGCCGACGTGGCGTGTCGCCCGCAAGACGGGCTCCTACAACAGCGGCACCGCTCAGGCAGCTTCGCGCAACGGCGCCACCGCCTGCGGAATCGACGCCTTGGCCTCGGCGATCGCGTCGATGCGGTGCTGCGGCGACAGGCCCACGCCCTCGGCGCGCACGAAGCGCACGTCGTCGATGCCGAGGAAGGCGAACACCTGGCGCAGGTACGGCTCCTGGAAGTCGGTCCGGGCGCCATGCACGCTGCCGCGGCCGCTGGCCACGATTACCGTCTTGGGGCCGGCCAGGCCCTGCGGGCCCTCGGCGGTGTAACGGAAAGTGCGGCCCGCCACGGCGATCCGGTCGATCCAGGCCTTGAGCGTGGAGGGGATGCCGAAGTTGTACATGGGCGCGCCGACCACCACGATGTCCGCGTCCAGGAACTGCTGCAGGACGCGCTCGGCCTCCGCGGCCTCGGCCGGGTCGGCCTTGGCCAGGCTGGCGCCGGTCAGGTGGGGAAGCGGCTCGTCGTCCAGGTCGCGGTATTCGACCTGCAGGCCGTCCAGCGCGGCCGACCACTGTGCGACGATGGTGGCTCCCAGCTCGCGGGTCACCGAGTTCTGGCCGAGGGCGCTGGAGTCGATGTGCAGCAGTTTCATGTTCGTGTCCTGATTCCGGGCGGCATGGCCGCGACGGGGACACTATCCTTTGTTGCATTGGTGGGATAAAGATGGTTATATGCCACCATCCGTTCTGAATATGGAAATATCGCCATGCAGGACCTGAACGACCTTTACTACTTCGCCATGGTGGTCGAGCACGGCGGATTCGCCGCCGCCGAACGGGCGCTGGGAATCCCCAAGTCCCGCCTGAGCCGGCGCATCAGCCAGCTCGAGACCGACATGGGCGTGCGCCTGCTGCAGCGTTCCACCCGCCGCTTCGCGGTCACCGACGTGGGCATGAGCGTCTACCGCCACGCCCAGACCATGCTGACCGAGGCCCAGGCCGCGCGCGAGGTGGTGGACCGGCTCAGCGCCGAGCCGCGCGGCGTGGTCCGGGTCAGCGTGCCGGTCGCGCTGGCCCAGCAGCAGTTGCCCAGGCTGCTGCCGAAGTTCCTCGACCAGTACCCGAAGGTGCGCCTGCAGCTGCACGTCGGCAACCGACGCGTGGACCTGATCAACGAAGGCTTCGACGTGGCACTGCGCGTGCGCGCGCGGCTGGACGACGACGGCAGCCTGGTGATGCGCAGCTTCGGCCAGATCCAGGAGCTGCTGGTGGCCAGCCCGAAGTACCTGGACCGCGCCGGGCGGCCGAGGGACCCGGCCGACCTGGCTTCGCACCTGACGTTGAGCATCCATGAAGACGAGGCGCACCAGCGCTGGGAACTGCACGGTCCCGGCGGCGAGGTGCGCCGCGTCGACCTGCAGCCGCGCGTGGCCGGCTTCGATTTCCCGCTGCTGCAGGCGATGGTCAAGGACGGTTTCGGCATCACCATGCTGCCGGAAACCGTCTGCGCCGAAGCCGTGCGCCGCGGCGAGCTGGAAGTAGTGCTGCCGGAGTGGTCGCTGCCGCAGGGCATCTGCCACGCGGTGTTCGCCTCGCGTCGCGGGCTGCTGCCGGCGGTGCGGGTGTTCATCGATTTCCTGGCCGAGCATCTGCCGCGGCAGATCGAATCCTCGCGCCTGGACTGTGGCAACTGCGGAGGCAAGGCCGGCGTACAGGTGGCCGAGGCGGCCGCGACCGGCTGATTGCCGCACGCGCGCGTGCGACAATCGCCGCGGTCACCGCCGATTCGATACGCCGGCAGTTGCCGCGGCTTGAAGGGAGGGGTGGCGGGCGCTTCAAGGCACCGGTCTTGAGCCGGAGGCCATCGGCCGGAAGGCGCATCGACGCGATCGATGCCCGGACCGGCGGCGATGTGGCAGCGTCGCAGGCGACGGACCCAACGGAGAGATGGCCGAGCGGTTTAAGGCACCGGTCTTGAAAACCGGCGTAGTGGCGACACTACCGTGGGTTCGAATCCCACTCTCTCCGCCAAGTCAAGCCGGAAACGCAATAATCGCAAGGGTTTCGGGCGATTCGGGCCATCTGCCCCATGTTTCGCCCCACACTTCGAATCAGGCTACCCTGGGCTCCTGTACCGTGCCCTGGGTGAGGATCCACGCCTCGATCTCGTCGGATCCGGCTCCCACAGGTTCACCAGCTGCAGCGTCAGCGGGAAATTGCGGCGGTGCGGATTTCGTATTCGGCCGGTTCGGCGATGCGCGCGGCGGGGCTGGCGAGCACGGCCGCGCGGACCGCACCGGTCCATTCGCCCAGGCCGGGACGCGCACCTGCGCCGATGGCCGCGCAGGGTCGGAGGTGCGTGCGTCCGCGACCGGGCGCAGCAGCACGCCGGTGTCGGCGGGAATCGCGTTGCCCGCCACGTAGTCTTCCTGCGCCTGTGGCGACTGCGCGGCGAGATCCGCGATCGCGCGCGCCCGGGCCACCCGCCATGGCAAGGCAGATGGCGAGCGCGGCGCAGTGGCGGCTCATGCCGGTCGCTCCCGCCAAGGGCTGGGACATGAAGGTTTCCCCGGCAACCGGCTGTGGCCGCAAACAGTGACGCAGTGCGCATCCGCAGCGCTTGTCGCGGGACAGGCGCGGGGCTAGTCTGCGCGCGGGGCATACCGAGGGAGCGGCATGACCATCCGTGTCTTGATGGTGGACGACCATGCGCTGGTCAGGACCGGCCTGCGCATGATCCTGTCGGCGGAAACCGACATCGAAATCGTGGGCGAAGCCGAAAGCGGCGAGGAAGCGTTGGCGCTGATCCGCACGAGCCGCCCTGACGTGGTGCTGTGCGACCTGCACCTGCCGGGCATCAGCGGCATGGAAGTGACCGAACGCATCGTCCGTGGACGCCTGGGCTGCCGCGTGGTGATCGTCTCGGTGCTCGAGGACGGGCCGCTGCCCAAGCGTCTGCTCGATGTGGGCGCCCATGCCTACGTCGGCAAGGGCGGCGACGCGCGGGAACTGTTGAATGCGGTGCGCGATGCCGCGCGTGGAAAGCGCTACCTGGGCAGCAGCATCGCCCAGAACATGGCACTGGCCAGCGTCGGTGGCGAGGACTCGCCGTTCGACCAGTTGTCGCCGCGCGAACTGGAGGTGGCGATGCTGCTGGTCCAGGGCATCCGCCAGGATGCGATCGCCAAGCGGTTGAGCCTGAGCGCCAAGACCATCAACACGCACAAGTCGCGGCTGTTCGACAAACTCGGCGTGCAGGACAGCATCGCGCTGGCGCGGCTGGCCGCGCGCTATGGGCTGATGGATCCCAGCCACACCATCTAGCCAGGCGGCCGGCGGCCTGCCGCGTTCGCATGATGCAATGACCATGCGTACGGATCGTTGCCGGCGATCCGCCCTCCACCACCCGCAGGCGGGGGAGGGCGGTGTGTTTCCGTCAGGCCTGCTGGCGTGGCTCCGCCGCGTCGCTGGCGTCTTCCCCGTCCGCCACGGCCGGTTCGACCACCGGATCCGCCGCCACAGCGGGTTCGACCACCGGATCGGTCGCGACGCTGTCCTCGACCTGCGCCGGTGCGTCGGAGGGTTCCGCCGCGGGCAGCTGGTCGAACAGCCCGGCCGTGGTGAAGGGCGAGGCGGTTTCTGCGGTCGCCGGCGCGGGCGCCGGGACGTCGGCCGCTTCCGGCGCCTCATGGCCTGCCGTCGTCGTGTCCTCCGGCGCAGTCGGCGCCTCGTCAAGAGCACCGCGTGCGTCTTCAATCGCTGCAGCCGCTTCGACCGCGGCTTCCACGGGCGCAGCGGCGACCACGGCCGGTATCACGTCTTCCCCGGCGATGGCGTGCGCGGCGGCGGTGGCAGGTTCGATCTCGACAACGACCTCGTCGACCGCCGCCAGCGCGGGCTCGACTTCCGGCGACGGCGTGGATGCCGGCGTAGTGGTCGCATCTACCGCGCGTTCGACCTGGACCGGCGCGGCGACCGGTTCCGGCGCTTCCCCGGCAACGGCGATGGCGGGTGCCGGAGCAGCTACCCGTCCCGGCGGCGCGGCGATGTCGTCGAAATCGAACTCCGGCTGGCCAGTGCTGCTCGCGGGCGTGCCGGCGGATTCGACCGTGGAGTCGTCGCCCTCGTCGCCGGCATCTGCAAGATCCAGGTCGTCCGCTTCGGCGCTGCCGTCGCCGGCTTCGGACGCGGCACCCGCCGACTCCCCACCGCGACGGCGACGACGTCCACCGCGACGTCCGCGGCGGCGACGGCTGGCCCCTTCGGCGGCGGCTTCCTCGGTCGAGGCCGCGGCGCCGGGCGCCGTGGTGTCGGCCGGGATCGCAGGCACGGTATCGGCGGCGGCTTCGCCGGCAAGGGCGGTCGCCGGCAGGGCCGCGGCCGCGGTCGCAGCGATCACGGTGGCGGCATCGTCCTGGGGCGCAGTGGCCCGCGGCGTGTCCTCACCGCGCGGACGCGGCGTGGCCTGCGGCTGCGCGGGCCTGGTCGCCTCGGCATTCTCGGCGGCCGGCTTCGGCGCCCTGGGCTGCTTCTGCGGGCGGTTGCCCGGCTGCGCCTGGCCATTCGGGCCCGGCTGCGCGGCCTTCTGCGCCGGCGGCGGCTGGCGCTCCGGCCTGGGCTGCTGGGCGTTGCCGCCGCCCTTGCCCTGCTGGCCGCGCTGCTTCTGCGGCTGGTTGCCGCGGGTGCCCTGGCCACCTTCGCTGCGGCCATCGCGACGGTTGCGGTCGCCGCGCTCGTTGCGGTTCCCGCGGCCATCGTTCTGCTGCGCGCGTTCCGGCGCGGGCGCGGTCTGTGCGCTCTCGCCACCACCGAACAGGCGCTTGAAGAAACCGACCACGCCACCGGCAGCCGGCGCGGGTGCCGGCGCGCGCGGCGCCGCTGGTGCGACGACCGGCGCCGGCGCTTCCTCGCGCTCCTCGCGCACCGGGGCCGGGCGCGGCGGGGCCACGCGGGTCACCGCCGGCGGCGGCGGGATGTTGAGCTGGGCCTTGGTCAGCGCATGCACCGGCAGCTTGCGCGGAGTGCCGCGCTGGTAGCTGGGCTTGCCGCTTTCCTCGCCGAGCTCGTTCTCGCGCAGGCGGGTGACCTCGTAATGCGGGGTGTGCAGCTGCTCGTCGGCGACGATGATGATCGGCGCGTCGTGGCGCTGCTCGATCTCGCGCAGCGCGCCGCGCTTCTCGTTGAGCAGGAAGTTGGCGATCTCCACCGGAGCCTGGACCAGCACCTGCCCGGTGTTCTCCTTCATCGCGTGCTCCTCGGCGACGCGGATGATCGACAGCGACAGCGATTCCACGCTGCGCATGCGGCCGTGGCCCTCGCAGCGCGGGCACACGATCTGGCTCGATTCGCCGAGGCTGGCGCGCAGGCGCTGGCGGCTCATCTCCATCAGGCCGAAGCGGCTGATGCGGCCCAGCTGGACGCGGGCGCGGTCGTACCTGAGCGAACCCTGCAGCCGGTTTTCGACCTCGCGCTGATGCTTGGACGAGGACATGTCGATGAAGTCGATCACCACCAGGCCGCCCAGGTCGCGCAGGCGCAGCTGGCGCGACACTTCCTCGGCCGCTTCCAGGTTGGTGTGGAACGCGGTCTCCTCGATGTCGCCGCCCTTGGTGGCGCGCGCGGAGTTGACGTCGATCGCGGTCAGCGCCTCGGTCTGGTCGATCACCAGCGCGCCGCCGGAGGGCAGGCGGATGGTCCGCTCGTACGCGTTCTCGATCTGCGATTCGATCTGGAAGCGGTTGAACAGCGGGATGTCGTCCTTGTAGTGCTTCAGCTTGCGCAGCGTCTGCGGCATCACCTGTTCCATGAACTGGCGTGCGTCCTGGTACATTTCCTCGGTGTCGACCAGGATCTCGCCGACGTCGGCGCGCAGGTAGTCGCGCAGGGCGCGGATGATCAGCCGCGACTCCTGGTAGATCAGGAACGGCGCCGGCTTGCTCAGCGCGGCCTCGGCGATCGCGCGCCAGGCGGCCAGCAGGTAGTCCAGGTCCCACTGCAGTTCTTCGGCGTCGCGGCCGACGCCGGCGGTGCGGATGATCACGCCCATGTCGTCGGGGATGTCCAGCGCGTCCATCGCCTTCTTCAGCTCGGCGCGGTCCTCGCCCTCGATCCGGCGCGAGACGCCGCCGGCGGTCGGCGAGTTGGGCATCAGCACCATGTAGCGGCCGGCCAGCGAGATGAACGTGGTCAGGGCAGCGCCCTTGTTGCCGCGCTCGTCCTTGTCGATCTGGACCACCACTTCCTGGCCTTCGCGCAGCAGTTCGCGGATGCCGGCCTTGTTCGGGTCGACGCCGCTCTGGAAGTAGTCGCGGGAGATTTCCTTCAGCGGCAGGAAGCCGTGGCGCTCGGCGCCGTATTCGACGAAGGCCGCCTCGAGGGAGGGTTCGAGCCGGGTGATGCGGCCCTTGTAGATGTTGGACTTCTTCTGTTCCTTCGACGGCTGTTCGATGTCGATGTCGTACAGGGTCTGGCCGTCGACGATGGCCACGCGCAGTTCTTCGGCCTGCGTGGCGTTGATCAACATTCGCTTCATGGTGCGTTCCTCGCGCGCTCTATCGCGCGGAACGCCTGGCGTTCGCTCTCTGGAATCCCGCAGGCCCCCTCGGGGGAGGCGGCGGCGCGGGTTTCGCCGTCCGTCGCGCTGGGCGCGGTCCGGGCGGATCCTGGTTTCCAGCGCTGCAACACCACGGCGGGCCGCGGGAGCGCTTTGCTATTGGTTTCTTATGGGTACTGCGGGCCGGCGGCGCGGGCGCCACGCGGGACATGTTCAGCTACCGGTGCTCTGACCCACCGGGCCATGGCCGGGTCTGCCTGCAAGCCGCTAACATGGCCGCTCCGGGAGCGGTGGCCGCGCACTGTGCCGGGATCGCGGGAAGCCCGGGCTTCTGGCCCTGCAACTTCTTCCAGCGGAATCAAACCCTTACATCGCCGGCCGAGTCTAACAGAATTGACAAGTCAATGACCGATGTCGCCCCCGCCCGGGCCGGCGCCCGCACCGTGAAGGTGCCGGACGACCGCGAAGGGCAGCGCCTGGACAACTTCCTGCTCGGCCAGCTCAAGGGCGCGCCGCGCAGCCTGGTCTACAAGCTGGTGCGCAGCGGCCAGGTCCGGGTCAACGGCGGCCGGGCCAAGGCCGAGCGCAAGCTGGCGGCCGGGGACGAGGTGCGGATCCCGCCGCTGCGGCTGGAGGGCGAGGCCGACCGCGGTACCCCGGCGCCGGGCCTGCTGCAGCGGGTCGAGGCGGCCATCGTCTTCGAGGACGCCCGCCTGCTGGCGCTGGACAAGCCGTCCGGCGTGGCCAGCCACGGTGGCAGCGGCATCTCCTTCGGCGCGATCGAGACCCTGCGCGCGCTGCGCCCGGGCCATACCCTGGAACTGGCGCACCGGCTGGACCGCGACACCTCCGGCGTGCTGGTGGTGGCCAAGAAGCGTTCGGCCCTGGCCGAACTGCAGGCGCTGATGCGCGAGGGCGGGGCGGGCGGCGGCATCCACAAGCGCTACCTGACCCTGCTGACCGGCCGCATGCCGGACGGGACGATGAGCGTGGACGCGCCGCTGCACGTGGGCCTGCGCCAGGGTGGCGAGCGCCACGTGCAGGTGAACGCCGACGGCAAGCCGTCGCTGAGCCACTTCAGGCTGCTGGAACGGCGCGGCGGGCAGTCCTACTGCGAGGTGCGGATAGACACCGGACGCACCCACCAGATCCGCGTGCATGCGCAGCACCTGGGCCATCCGGTCGCGGGCGACGACAAGTACGGCGACGCGGAAGCCAACCGCCGGCTGCGCGACAAGGCGGGGCTGCGGCGGCTGTTCCTGCACGCGGCGTCGATGGAGTTCGCGCTGGACGAGGGGCGTACGCCGTACACGATCAGCGCGCCGCTGGCGCCCGAGCTGCGCGAAGTGCTCGATCGCCTGTAGGGCGGGGCGTGCCGTGCTGCTTCATCCTCTTCGCATCCACCGTCAAAGCAACGGGGCAAGCCCCGCTCTATGGTGGCGGGCGCAAGCGGGCAGCGCTCACCACTTGAACAGCACCAGGCTGATCGCCAGCACGCCCATGCCGCTGACCAGTCCGTATACGGTCTCGTGGCCCTTGGCGTAGCGCTTGGCCGCCGGCAACAGTTCGTCGATGGCCAGGAACACCATCACCCCGGCGATCACGCCGAACACCACGCCGAACACCGCATCGTTCAGGAAGCTGGAAAGCAGGCCGAAGCCGATGATCGCGCCGACCGGTTCGGCCAGGCCGGAGGCCAGGCTGGCGCCCAGCGCATAGCCCTTGTTGCCGGTGGCGAAGTACACCGGGATCGCGATGGCGATGCCCTCGGGGATGTTGTGGATGGCGATGGCCAGGGCCAGCGGCATGCCCACCGCCGGATTGCCCAGGGTGGCGAAGAACGTGGCCAGCCCCTCGGGAAAGTTGTGCGCGGTGATCGCCACGGCGGTCATCAGGCCGACCCGCTTGATGTATTCGCGGTTGTGTTCGCGCAGCTCCGGGTCGTCGGCGGCGAGGGTGTCGTGCGGATTGGGCACGATCATGTCGATGCCCATGATCAGCAGCACGCCGGCGAGGAACGCGAAGGTGGCGTAGGTGAAGCCCAGCCGCGCGTCGTAGGCGAGGGTGAAGGAGGCGACCGATTTGCTGAAGATCTCCGTCAGCGAGACGTAGACCATCGCCCCGCCGGCGAAGGCCAGCCCGAAGGCCAGCAACCGTGGGTTGGGCCCGCGGGCGAAGACCACCAGCAGGCCGCCCAGGCCGGTGGCCAGCCCCGCGGCCAGGGTCACCGCCAGGGCGACCAGTACCGCGGAGGTGGAGGGTTCGTAGAATTGCATGCGTGCGTCCTCGTCCCTGAGTCGGCCCGCTCAGGAGGCGGGCGCGTGGCCGGCATCCAGCGCGAAGCAGGCATCCGGACGCACGTCGGGTGGAGTGAAACTGACCGGCACCTGGATGGTCTGCGCCACCGGTTGGCCGGCCCGGGTAGCCGGACGGAACTTCCAGCCCTGCACAGCCTCGGTGGCCAGGCGGTCCAGGTCGTCGTTGCCGCTGCCGCGGACCAGGTCGATCCGGGTCGGAGTGCCGGCCGGGCCGACTTCGACGCCGAGCAGGGTCTGGCCGCCGATGCCGGCACAGGCCAGTTCCATCGGGTACTGCGGCGGTGGCGTCTCGATCGCCGCGATCTGGGTCGGCGCGGGCACCGGCTCGGCCGGCGGCGCGCCGCCGCCGCAGCTGGAAAGCAGAAGGGCGAGGGCGGCGCAGGACGGCAGGGACAGTGGTCGACGGATCATGGTTCAGTCCTCCAGCAGGGCCGCGGCGCGGGCCGCGCAGATGAAGTCGTTCTCGCTCAGTCCGCCGGCGTCGTGGGTGGAGAAGCGCACCACGCAGCGGTCGTAGTGCACGCCCAGGTCGGGATGGTGGTCCTCGCGGTGGGCGATCCACGCCAGCGCGTTCACGAAGGCCATCGTGCGGTGGTAGTCCTTGAAGCGGAAGGTGCGCACCAGTGCGCGGCCTTCCTCGGCCAGTTCCCAGCCCGGCACCTGCGGCATCAGTTCGGCGATGCGCGCCTGGCCCAGCCGGTGCTCATGGGTGCGTGGCAGGCAGTGCGCCTGCGCCAGGGGGATCAGGTCGGACATGGGTGCCTCCATCGTGCCTGGCTGAATGGTCCGGCAGGCCCCTGCAGGCCGCCGCCGTTACACGGCTAGAATACCCGCATGATCAACATCTCCGACAGCGCGCAGGCGCACTTCCGCAAGCTGGTCGAACGCGAGGCCATCCCCGGCCTGGGCGTGCGCCTGAGCGCGGTGCATCCGGGCACGCCGAACGCCGACGCGCGGCTGGAGTTCGCCGAGCCGGCCGAACTGGCCGGCGACGAATGGGCGGTGGACTGCGACGGCTTCACCCTGTACGTGGCCGCCGACAGCGTGGCCTGGCTCGACGGCGCGGAGATCGACTACGTCTACCAGGGCGCCGGTGCGCAGCTCACCATCCGCGCGCCGAAGATCAAGGGCGAGGCGCCGGCCGATTCGGCGTCGCTGGTCGAACGCGTGCGCTGGGTGCTGGAGAACGAGATCAACCCGCAGCTGGCCTCGCACGGCGGCCGTGCCAGCGTGCAGGAAGTGTCGGCAGAAGGCGTGGTGCTGCTGCGCTTCGGCGGCGGCTGCCACGGCTGCGGCATGGCCGACGTGACCCTCAAGCAGGGAATCGAGAAAACCCTGATGGCGCGCGTGCCGGGAGTCACCGCAGTGCGCGACGCCACCGACCACGACAGCGGCCAGGCGCCGTACATGCCGCGCGGAAACGCGGCCTGACACGGGGCGCCGGTGACGCAGGCGTCCGACATCGTCCAGGCGCTGATCGAGCGAGCGCCACCGCGTCCCCCCGTAGAACGCACCACCCGCATGCCGTATGGCTGGGCGCTGTGGCTGCGCGCGCAGCCACAACCGGCGACGCGTCCGCATGCCCTGCCTGCGGAAGTGGCGGGGTTGCTCGCGCAGCAGCCCGCGCCGGCGCGGCCGCGTGCGGAAGAACTGCCGCCTTGGCGCGCGTTCGTGTCGCTGTTCCGCCAGGGCTGGCTGCCGCCGCCACGCGACGAGCTTCTACTGCGCTGGACTTCGCGCATCGGCAGTCTGCTGCTGCACGTGCTGTTCGTCGTGTTCCTGGCCTGGATCGCCTATCTGCAGTCGCTGCTGCCGCCACCGCCGCCGGAAGCCGGGGGCGGCGGGGAGCGGGTGCAGATCGGTTTCGTCGGCGCCGGCGATCCGGGCACGCCGCGCGCCGACGCGGACCAGGCGCCCTCCGGACCGCCGGGCGAGCCGGCGCCACCGGCCGCCGCTGCCGCAGCGCCCGCCGCCGCGGCGGTCGCTGCCCCTGCGGAGACCCAATCGGCGCCGCCCGTGCCGCAGGTCGAGGTGGCGACGCCGGCGGTCGCTCTGTCGGCACCGGCATTGCCGGACCTGGCGGTGCGCGAAGTCCCTGAACCGTCGCCGCCGCCACCCGCCGCCGAACAGCCGGTGCAGGTGACCGAGGTGGAACAGCCGACGATCGACTACGTCCTGCCGCCGACCACGCCACCCGAAATCCAGCTGGCGCCTGCGCCGGTCGAACCCGAGCTGCGCGAGCGCGAGGTCGCCGTGGTGCAGGCCCCCGCCGTCGCCGCGCCGCAGCCGCGACCGCTGGACATTCCACTGCCGCTGCCACGCGCGCCGGAGCTGCGCGCCCGCGAGGTCGACGAACCCATGCCGCAGGTCGAACCGAAGGCGGTCGCGGTGCGCGGGCCGCAGGTCGAGGCGCGGCTGCCGGCCGCGCCCGAATCCAGCGTCCGCCAGCGCGAGGTGGCGATGCCTTCGCCACCATCCACCGCCACCGCGGCGGCGCCGACCGCGGCATCGACGGCGCCGACCGGCACGGCCCAGGCGGCACCCGCGCAGGGGCCGGCCGCCGCGCCTGCCGGTGCGTCAGGGAACGCGCCCGGCGCGGCGGTTTCCGCTGCGCCGGGTGGAACGCCGGCGACGGAGCGCGGAGCGAGCAGCGGCTGGGAAACCCCGCTGGCCGGCGACGACTGGGGCCAGGCCAGCAGCGGACAAGCGCGCCCTGGCGGTGCGCCGGGCCTGTTCGACGACCAGGGACGGGTGCAGCTGCCTGGCGAGGGCACCGGTCCGGGTCCGGGCGCGGGGCCCGGCAAGAATGCCGGCGATGCCGGCGAGGGCGTCGCCGACCGCGGCGCCCCGGGCGGCGACAACGACAACTGGAGCCGCAGCCGCCTCGACGAGTCCGGCACCTGGCTCAAGCGTCCGCCCTACGACTACGAGCCCACCAGCTTCGACCGCTACTGGGTGCCGAACGAATCGCTGCTGGCCGATTGGGTGCGCAAGGGCATCAAGTCGGTGGCCATCCCGATCCCGGGCACCAACAAGAAGATCAACTGCGTGGTTTCGCTGCTGCAGCTCGGCGGCGGCTGCGGCATCACCGACCCCAACCTCAACGAGCAGCCCAGCGACGGCAGGCCGCCGCCGGACATCCCGTTCAAGCCGGAACTGCAGGAAGACAACGGCAGCGCGCCGTCGTAGGGGCCGGCCTTGCCGGCGACACGGGCGTCGGAATTCACGAGACAGTCGCTTGTGCCGAGATGGCGCGTCGCCGGCAAGACCGGCTCCCACCAACGTGGACGTCCGCCCGTGGCCATGGCGCAACTGCTAGAATCGGCGGCCGTTTTCAAGCCTGCCGCCGCCGCCATGATCGAGCTCAATCCCGTCCGCCAGCGCATCGCCGACCTCACCGGCCGGGTGGTTTCGCTACGGGGGTATCTTTGACTACGACGCCAAGAAAGAGCGTCTGGAAGAAGTAAACCGCGAGCTGGAACTGCCCAACGTCTGGGACGATCCGGAACGCGCCCAGGGTCTGGGCCGCGAGCGCGCCATCCTCGAGAAGACCGTCGGTGGCATCGCCTCGGTCCTGGACGGGCTGGGCGAATCGTCCGAGCTGCTGCAACTGGCCGAGAGCGAGCAGGACGAGGACACCGCCAACGCAGTGGTGGCCGACGTCGAGCGCTACGCGAAGCACGTCGAGACGCTCGAGTTCCAGCGCATGTTCTCCGGCAGGATGGACTCGGCCAACGCCTTCGTCGACATCCAGGCCGGCGCCGGCGGCACCGAGGCGCAGGACTGGGCCGAGATGCTGCTGCGCATGTACCTGCGCTGGTGCGAGTCGCGCGGCTGGAAGACCGAGCTGATGGAGGCCAGCGGCGGCGATGTCGCCGGCATCAAGTCGGCCACGCTGCGGGTGGAGGGCGATTTCGCCTATGGCTGGCTGAAGACCGAGACCGGCGTGCACCGCCTGGTGCGCAAGTCGCCGTTCGACTCGGACAACCGCCGGCATACCAGTTTCACCTCGGTGTTCGTCAGCCCCGAGGTCGACGACAACATCGACATCGAGATCAATCCGGCCGACCTGAGGACCGACGTGTACCGATCCTCCGGCGCCGGCGGCCAGCACGTCAACAAGACCGAATCGGCGGTGCGCATCACTCACGTGCCGACCGGGATAGTGGTTGCCTGCCAGACCGGCCGCAGCCAGCACCAGAACCGCGACAACGCGATGAAGATGCTGGCCGCCAAGCTGTACGAGCTGGAGATCCAGAAGCGCAACGCCGAGCGCGACGCGGTCGAGGCGACCAAGTCCGACATCGGCTGGGGCAGCCAGATCCGCAACTACGTGCTGGACCAGAGCCGGATCAAGGACCTGCGCACCGGCATCGAGCGCAGCGACACGCAGAAGGTGCTGGACGGCGACCTGGACGAGTTCGTCGAGGCCAGCCTGAAGGCCGGCCTGGAGGCCGGCTCCAAACGGTCCGACGCGGCGTAACGCGTCGGCGCCGCAAGGCCGCCACGCCAGCACCGTGTCCGCATCCTCCCTGAGCAGACGCCCGGTGCCGCGATGCGGATGCCGGGCCAAGCGCCTCCGGCATCCGACCCTCCGGCATCCGAACGAACCCCATGACCCAGCCCACCGACAACGCCACTCCGTCCGCCCCGGTCGACGAGAACCACCTGATCGCCGAGCGCCGCGCCAAGCTCGCCGCCCTGCGCGCGCAGGGCGTGGCCTTTCCCAACGACTTCAAGCGCGCCGACTACGCCGGCGACCTGCAGGCCGAGTACGCCGACGCGGAACGCTGGAACGCCGAGGCGCTGGAAGCGCTGCCGCGCAGCGTCGCCATCGCCGGCCGGCTGCTGGCCAAGCGGGTGATGGGCAAGGCCAGTTTCGCCCAGGTCATGGACGAGTCCGGCAGGATCCAGCTGTTCCTGCAGGCCAACGCGCTCGGCGAAGCCTACGAGGCGTTCAAGTCGTTCGACGTGGGCGACATCGTCGCCGTGGAAGGCGGCCTGACCCGCACCCGCACCGGCGAGCTGTCGGTGAAGGCGGCCGCGCTGCGCCTGCTGGTCAAGTCGCTGCGTCCGCTGCCCGACAAGTGGCATGGCCTGAGCGATGTGGAGCAGCGTTACCGCCAGCGCTACGTCGACCTGATCGTCACGCCCGAGGCGCGCGAGGTGTTCATCAAGCGCTCCAAGATCATCCGCGCGATCCGCGAGTGGCTGGACCAGCGGCGTTTCCTCGAGGTGGAGACGCCGATGATGCACTACATCCCCGGCGGCGCCACGGCCAAGCCCTTCACCACCCACCACAACGCGCTGGACCTGCAGCTGTACCTGCGCGTGGCGCCCGAGCTCTATCTCAAGCGGCTGGTGGTCGGCGGCCTGGAGCGCGTCTACGAGATCAACCGCAATTTCCGCAACGAGGGCGTGTCGACCCGGCACAACCCCGAGTTCACGATGCTGGAGCTGTACGAGGCCTACGCGACCTACCACGAGGTCATGGACCTGACCGAGAACGTGATCCGCGATACCGCGCAGTCGGTGCTGGGCACTACCGAAGTCGAGTGGGACGGCGAACGGATCGACCTCGGGCCGAAGTTCCGGCGCTGGCGCATGGACGAGGCGGTGCGTCACCACAACCCGGAGATCAGCGCGGCCGACTGCACCGACCGCGCCGCGCTGCTGCGCCATTGCGAGCGGCTGAAGATCAAGGTCAAGCCGTCGTACGGCTGGGGCAAGCTGCTGCTGGAGATCTTCGAGGCCACCGTCGAGCACACCCTGGTCCAGCCGACCTTCATCACCGACCACCCGGTCGAGGTCTCGCCGCTGGCCCGCGCCAGCGATACCGAGCCCGGTTACACCGACCGCTTCGAGCTGTTCATCAACGGCAAGGAACTGGCCAACGGCTTCTCCGAGCTCAACGACCCGGAGGACCAGGCCGCGCGCTTCCAGGCCCAGGTCGAGGCCAAGGAGGGTGGCGACGACGAGGCCATGCATTTCGATGCCGACTACATCCGCGCGCTGGAGTACGGCATGGCCCCGACCGGTGGACTGGGCATCGGCATCGACCGGCTGGTCATGCTGCTGACCGGTACCGCCTCGATCCGGGACGTGCTGCTGTTCCCCTACATGCGGCCTGAACAGGGCAGCTGAGCCGGTCGCAGGCGGGGCGCGAAGGCGCGACTCCCTGGGTCGGGCGCGATTTCCTCCGCGACTTCAGTAGAGCGGGGCGCCCCCGCTGCGCCGCTGTCTTTTCGCCACGTTGGGTTGACCGGGCAAGCCCGGCTCTGCGAGGCCGGGCCCGCACGAGGTCCGTTTTCTGCGCTGCGTCACGCTTCCGCGGGCTGCCCATAGCACCGCTGGCACGGTCCCTGCGTCCTTTGCCTGGCAGAGACGGGGCGAACGATGCCTCGCCAGTCCCGGAAGGGCGGGGGTGGACATGGGTGCGGGCAAGGTCGATAGCGCGGTATTCTGCGGTTCCAGAGCGGGGCGCAACGGGGCGGAGCGGCACTTGGATATCGTCATCGTCGACGATCAGGCATCGGCGCGCACCATGCTGCGCCACATCATCGAGGACATCGCCTCGGAACTGGCCGTGCACGATTTCGGCGACGCGCGCCAGGCGCTGGCCTGGTGCGACAACAACCCGACCGACCTGCTGCTGCTGGACTACCGCATGCCGGGCATGGACGGGCTGGAGTTCGCCCGCCGCTTCCGCCGCCTGCCCAAGCACCGCGACATCCCGATCATCCTGATCACCGTGGTCGGCGATGAACCGGTGCGCCAGGCCGCCCTCGAATCGGGCGTGATCGACTTCCTGGTGAAACCCGTCCGGCCGCGCGAACTGCGCGCGCGCTGCCACAACCTGCTGCAACTGCGCCAGCAGTCCGAGACGGTCAAGCAGCGTGCGCTGTCGCTGGAGCAGCGCTTGCTGTCGAGCATGCACGAGGTCGAAGAACGCGAGCGCGAGACCCTGTCGCGGCTGGCACGCGCCATCGAGTTCCGCGATGCCGGCACCAGCGCCTACCTGGAGCGGATGTCGCGCGTGGCCGGGCTGGTGGCCGAGGGCCTGGGACTGCCCGAGGACGAAGTGCGCACCATCGAGATGGCCGCGCCCTTGCACGACATGGGCAAGATCGCTATCCCCGACGCGGTGCTGATGAAGCCCGGCAAGCTGGACGAGGAGGAGATGGCGGTGATGCGCCGCCATCCGCGCATCGGCCACGAACTGCTCAGCGGCAGCCAGAACCGCTTCATCCAGGTCGGCGCGATGATCGCCCTGCGCCACCACGAACGCTACGACGGCAGCGGCTACCCGGACGGGCTGGCCGGCGAGGCCATCCCGCTGGAGGCGCGGATCGTGGCGGTGGCCGACGTGTTCGACGCGCTGATCTCGCCGCGGCCGTACAAGGAAGCGTGGACGGCCGACGCGGCGCTGGCCTACCTGTATGCCCAGCGCGGGCGCCTGTTCGACCCGGACTGCGTCGATGCGCTGATGCGCGGCCGCGAGCGCCTGCAGCAGATCTGCGAGCAGTACTCCACCGCCTCCGCGCGACCCGGAGGGCTGGTCCATGGCTGAGACATTGGCCTGGTTCCGGCGCCGGCTCTCGAACCGGCCCGACAGCGAGCACGGGCAGGCGCTGGTGCGCATCGTCCTGATCCTGCTGATCCTGGCCTACGTGCTGCTGCCTCCCTCGCGGCACGGTCTGGATCCGGCACAGTACCGTGCGGTGCTGGCGATCGTGCTGACCGGCCTCACCCTGAGCATCGGCATCTTCGCCTGGCTGCTGGCTCGGCCCGGCCGGTCGGACCTGCGCCGGTTCGTGGGCATGCTCGCCGACTACGGCCTGATGGCGGCCGGCATGATCCGCATGGGCGAGCCGCTGGCCTGGGTCTACGTGGTGGTGATGTGGGTGACGGTCGGCAACGGCCTGCGCTACGGCAACCGCTACCTGCACGCGGCCGTGGTCATGGCGCTGGCCAGCTTCGGCAGCGTGCTGGTCTTCAACGACTTCTGGGCGCAGGTACGGGGACTGGGCATCGGCCTGCTGGTCGGCCTGGCGGCGGTGCCGCTGTACCTGTCCAGCCTGCTCAAGGCGCTGACCCGCGCCACCGAGGAGGCGCGTCGCGCCAGTGAGGCCAAGAGCCGCTTCCTGGCCAACATGAGCCACGAGTTCCGTACCCCGCTCAACGGCCTGGCCGGCATGTCCGAGCTGCTGGCGACCACCCGCCTGGACGACGAGCAGCGCGAATGCGTGCGCACCGTCCAGGCCTCGACCCGTACGCTGATGGCGCTGGTCGAGGACGTGCTCGACATCTCGGCGATCGAGGCCGGCAAGCTCAAGCTCAACCTCGAGGATTTCTCGCCGCGCGAACTGGTCGCCAGCATCGGCCTGATCCTGCATCCGCAGGCGCGGGCCAAGAAGCTCGACTACCTGGTGGTGGTCGGCGACGACGTGCCGCAGGTGCTCAACGGCGATGCCGGGCATACGCGCCAGATCCTGCTCAACCTGGTCGGCAACGCGGTGAAGTTCACCGACCAGGGCCGGGTGCGGGTGGACGTGGAAGTGGTCCCGGGCCCGCTGGACGATGCGCGCACGCGGCTGCGCTTCTCGGTGACCGATACCGGCATCGGCGTCCCGGAGGCGATGCGCGGGCGGCTGTTCGAGGCCTTCGAGCAGGCCGACGCCGGCCTGGCGCGCCGCTACGGCGGCACCGGCCTGGGCACCACCATCGCCAAGGGCCTGGCCGAGGCGATGGGCGGCCGGATCGGCTACGACAGCCTGGAAGGCCGCGGCAGCCGTTTCTGGGTCGAGGTGCCGTTCGCCGCGCCGGCACCGGCCGCGCGTCCGGGCCCGTCGCCGGTGGCCGAGGTGGAAAGCGAGACCGCGCTGCGCGATGCTGGCGGCAACGTGATCGCCTTCGCCGATCCGTTCCTGCGCCACCGCGCCCGCGTGCGCAGCATGCAACTGCTGGTGGCCGACGACTACGAAGCCAACCGCATGGTCCTGCAGCGGCTGCTGCAGAAGGCCGGGCACCGCGTGACCTGCGTCGAGGGCGGCGAGGACGTGCTCGATGCGATGGCCGCCAGCGAGTACGAGGCGGTGATCGTCGACCTGCACATGCCCGGCGTCAGCGGCCTGGACCTGCTCAAGCAATTGCGGGTGATGCAGGCCGGCGGCGGGCCGCACACCCCGGTGATCGTGCTCAGCGCCGACGTGACGCCCGAATCGATCCAGCGCTGCGAACAGGCCGGCGCCTACGCCTTCCTGGCCAAGCCGGTCGCAGCCGCCCGCCTGCTGGAGACCCTGTCGGACATCGCCGCCCATCGCGGTCGCCGCAGCGCCGCGCTGGCCGCCGCGCGGCAGAACGCGGCGGACACCGTCACCCCGGCAGGCGTGCTCGACACCTCGGTGCTGGACGAACTGGCGGCGATGGGCATGGGCGAGGAGTTCGAGCGCGAGTTCGTCGCCCACTGCCTGGCCGATGCCGACGGCTGCATCGGCGCGATGTCGCACGCGGCCGAGGCGGCGGACTGGGCGCGGCTGCGCGACCATGCGCACGCGATCAAGGGCGTGGCCGCCAACATCGGCCTGGTCCGGGTGGCCGAACAGGGCAGCGAGCTGATGCGCATGGCCGACTGGCAGATCCGCAACGACTGGCGGCAGCGGATCGCGATGCTCAATGCGGCCTTGACCCAGGGCCGGGATGCGCTGCATGCCCGCCTGCAGGCGCGCGGCAGCGTGCGCGACGGTGGCGGCGAGTCCGGCTAGTACGATCGCGGCCGGGTTGCGGGCCCACGGGCTTGCTGGTCCCATAAAAGCGAAGGCCCGGCATCCTGCCGGGCCCGATCTTTCCCCCTGACGCCGTGCGGCTCGTCCGGCCGCTCGCGGCTATCGATCAGGCGGCTTCCAGGCTGGCCCTGCGGGTCTGCGCGCGAACGATGCGCTCCATGGTGCGCAGCGACTTGTCGCCCAGCGCCAGCGCGGTGTCGACCCAGACCTCGGTGATGCCCATCAGTTCGTCATGGCTCACCGGCTGGCCGAGGCGGCGCACGGCGTTCATCGCCAAGTGCGAGTGCGGGGCGCGCTGCTGCTGGCGGATCAGGTCCTGCACCGCCGACTCGCCCTGGCCCTTGGGCACCAGGATGTCGACGACGCCGAGCCGGTACATCTCCTCGCTGCTGTAGACCTCGCCGCTGAGGATCATCTTCTCGGCCTGGCGCGGGGTCACGCGCTTGCACAGGAACGAGTACGCGCCCATGCCCGGGAACAGGCCGAACAGCACTTCCGGCAGACCCATGCCGACGCCTTCCTCGGCGACGATGGTGTGGCAGGCCAGGGCCATTTCCAGGCCGCCGCCCAGCGCATCGCCCTGGATCAGGGCCACGGTGTGCATGTCGCCGCCGAAACCGGTGTGGACATGATGCACGCCTTCGACGCAACGGCGGGCGTAGGCCAGCAGGCGCTCGCGGTTGCCTTCGCGGATCAGGCGGCCGAACAGTTCCAGGTCGCCGCCGAGGTTGTAGGCGTTCGCGGCCGAGGCCAGCACGAAGTGGCGCAGGCGACCTTGGCTGCGCTGGGATTCGCGCAAGGTGATGGAGCTCATGTAGCTCCACATGTCCTCGAGCATCTCGAACCGGCAACAAGGACGGGCGCCCTGGCCGGCGTCGGCGTGCATGTACAGCCAGTGCGCGCTGCCATCGGGCGGCGTCTGCACGCGGATGGTGGGATAGGTATGGGTGCGCTGCAGCTTTTCGATGTTGCTCATGGCGGTCTTCTCCGGGGCGGCAAGCCTGCCGGCGTGACGGCAGGCGGGGGATGTTGCCCGGCCATGCTACACCTGAACGAAGAATTAAAAGGGTCTGGCCGGAGTGACCGGAAACCCGCGTGGCGGTAGGGAAACAGGCCCGTGTGGGCACTGCCGGCAAGACACGCCGGTCCCGTGGGAAGGCCGCCACACTGGGGCGTAACGGCGGGGAAAGACACGACGGCGCCGGAAGCTCGCCGCCTGTGGCGGATTCAGTGACCCGCCGCCGCCGCCGTCGCCGCCCCCGCCGTGGGCGCCGGCGCCGGATCGCGCAGTTCCTTGCGCAGGATCTTGCCGACGTTGGTCTTGGGCAGTTCGGTGCGGAACTCTATGTGGCGCGGCTGCTTGTAGCCGGTGAGCGCCTCGCGGCAGTAGGCCTTGATCTGCTCGGCGGTCAGCGACGGGTCCTTCCTCACCACGAACAGCTTCACCGCCTCGCCCGAGCGCTCGTCCGGCACGCCGATCGCCGCCACCTCCAGCACGCCCGGCATCGCGGCCACCACGTCCTCGACCTCGTTCGGATACACGTTGAAGCCGGAGACCAGGATCATGTCCTTCTTGCGGTCGACGATGTAGACGAAACCCTGTCCGTCGATCCGGGCCATGTCGCCGGTGTGCAGCCAGCCGTCGGCGTCTATCACCTTGGCCGTCTCCTCCGGCTTCTGCCAGTAACCCTTCATCACCTGCGGACCCTTCACGCACAGTTCGCCGACCTCGCCGGACGGCACGACGTTGCCGTCGTCGTCCTTGACGCAGACGTCGGTGGACGGGATCGGCAGGCCGATCGAGCCGTTGAACTCGGCGATGTCCAGCGGATTGATGCACGCCGCCGGCGAGGTCTCGGTCAGGCCATAGGCCTCGACCAGGGTCACGCCGGTGACCTGCTTCCAGCGCTCGGCCACCGCGCGCTGCACCGCCATGCCGCCGCCGAGGGTGATCTTCAGCGAGGAGAAGTCGACCTCGTCGAAGCCGGGCGTGTTGAGCAGGCCGTTGAACAGCGTGTTGACGCCGGTGATGGCGGTGAAGCGGATGCCCTTGAGCTCCTTGACGAAGCCGGGCATGTCGCGCGGGTTGGTGATCAGGTGGTTGAGGCCGCCCAGCTCCATGAACACCAGGCCGTTCGCGGTCAACGCGAAGATGTGGTACAGCGGCAGCGCGGTGACGATGACTTCCTTGCCGCGTTCGAGCTTGTTGGCGCCCAGCCAGGCGGAAGCCTGCTGCATGTTCGCCACCAGGTTGCGGTGGGTGAGCATCGCGCCCTTGGCCACGCCGGTGGTGCCGCCGGTGTACTGCAGGAAGGCGATGTCGCCCGGGTCGATGTCGACCTGGGGCACGGGATGGCGCTTGCCGACCGCCAGCGCGTCGCGGAAGCGCACCGCGCCGGGGATGTCGTAGTCCGGCACCATCTTCTTCACGTACTTCAGCACGAAATTGACGATCGCGCCCTTGGGGAAACCGATCATGTCGCCCAGGCCGGTGGTGATCACCTGCTTGAGCGGGGTGTCGGCCAGCACGTCCTGCACGGTATGGCCGAAGTTGTCGACCACCACGATCGCGGCGGCGCCCGCGTCGACCAGCTGGTGCTTGAGCTCGCGCGCGGTGTAGAGCGGATTGACGTTGACCACGGTCAGGCCCGCGCGCAGCACGCCGAAGGTGGCGATCGGGTACTGCAGGCAGTTGGGCATCATGATCGCGACGCGATCGCCCTTCTTCAGTTCCAGTTCGCCCAGCAGGTAGGCGGCGAACTGCGCGCTCAGTGCGTCGACCTCGGAGTAGGTGAGGGTGCGGCCGAAGTTGCGGTAGGCCGGCCGGTCGCCGTACTTCGATGCCGAGGCGGCGAACACCGCGGCGATGGAGCGGTACTCGTCCGGATCGATTTCGGCGGGCACGCCTTTGGGGTAGCTCCGCAGCCAGGGACGATCCGGATTCATTGCGCCTCCCTCCGAGGTGGTGTTCTGTCGGGACCGCGGACTCGCAATCCGCAGTCGCGAATGGGAGCATACCGTCCCGGATGGAAAAGGCGAAGCGCATGGCAGGGGAGTGGACGATGAAGCGACGGGCATGGGCGGGAGCGCTTGGCCTGGCGCTGGTGCCGGGCCTGCTGGCGCTGGCCGCCTGTTCGCGGACTCCGCCGGAACAGCGGCTGCGCACGCAGCTGGCGCAGATGCAGGCGGCGCTCGAGCAGCGCGACGCCCGCGATTTCATGGCGGGCGTCGCCGCCGATTTCAGCGGCAATGGCGGGATGGATCGTGCTGCGTTGCAGCAGCTCGTGCGCGCGCAGGTATTGGCCAATGCGGACATCGGCGTCACCCTGGGGCCGGCCGGGATCGAAATGAAGGGCGACCGCGCCACCGTGCGCTTCAGCGCGCTGGCCACCGGCGGTGGCGGGCGCCTGCTGCCGGAGCGTGCGCAGCGCTGGGACGTCACCAGCGGCTGGCGCGACGAAGGCGGGCAGTGGCGCCTGTACTACGCGGAGTGGAAGCCGTTGTAGGAGCCCGCCTTGCGGGCGACCCGAGTTGCCGGAATCGGAGACGTCCCCGCATACCGGGTTCGGCGACCCGCCACTCGCTGCCTGCAGAGGTGATCGGGTCGCCCGCAAGACGGGCTCCTACAAACAGGTCGCTGGGGCAGGCGACGCACCGCATGCGCGGCATCGCCGCGCGCGGTGCGTGGCGATGCCGGCCGGAGGTCAGGCAGCCTTCCTCGCGGCGAGCTGGCGCAGCACGTATTGCAGCAGCCCGCCGTGCCTGAAGTATTCCACTTCCTTGGGTGTCAGCAGCAGCACGTGCGCCTCGAACGCCAGCCCTGTGCCGTCGGCCCTGCGTGCGTTGACCATGGCCCGCTTGCTGGTGCCGTCGGCCAGGCCGGTGATGTCGTAGGTCTCGGTGCCGTCCAGGCCCAGTGATTGCGCGTTCTGCCCCTCCAGGAACTGCAGCGGCAGCACGCCCATGCCGACCAGGTTGGAGCGGTGGATGCGCTCGAAGCTCTCGGCGACCACCGCCTTGACCCCGAGCAGGTTGGTGCCCTTGGCCGCCCAGTCGCGCGAAGAACCGGTGCCGTATTCCTTGCCGGCGATCACCACCAGCGGCGTGCCGTCGGCCTTGTAGCGCATGGCGGCGTCGTAGATCGACATCTTCTCCGGTGGCTGAGCGTCGAAATACAGCGTGTTGCCGCCTTCCTCTCCGCCGAAGAACAGGTTCTTGATGCGGATGTTGGCGAAGGTGCCGCGGACCATCACGTCGTCGTTGCCGCGGCGGCTGCCGTAGCTGTTGAAGTCCGCCGGCTGCACGCCGCGCGACTGCAGGAAGCGGCCGGCCGGCGAGTCCTTCTTGATGTTGCCGGCCGGGGAGATGTGGTCGGTGGTGATCGAGTCGCCGAACCAGCCCAGCACGCGCGCGCCGTGGATGTCGTCGATGCCGCCGACGGCCATTGTCATGCCCTCGAAGTAGGGCGGGTTCTTGATGTAGGTGGAGGCGTCGTCCCAGGCATAGAGCTCGCCATCGGGCGAGTCGATGGTGTTCCAGCGGGTGTCGCCCTTGAACACGTCGGCGTAGTTCTGCTTGAACATCTCCGGGCCGATGGTCGCGGCGATGACGTCTCCGATCTCCTTCGTGCTGGGCCAGATGTCCTTCAGGTACACCGGCTGGCCGTCGCTGCCGGTGCCAAGCGGCTCGGTGGTCAGGTCGATGTCGGTGGTGCCGGCCAGCGCGTAGGCCACCACCAGCGGCGGCGACGCGAGGTAGTTCATCTTCACCTCCGGATGCACGCGGCCCTCGAAGTTGCGGTTGCCCGACAGCACCGAGGCCACCACCAGGTCGCCGGCGGCGATGCCGGCGCTGACCTCGACCGGCAGCGGACCGGAGTTGCCGATGCAGGTGGTGCAGCCGTAGCCGACGATGTAGAAACCGACCTTCTCCAGTTCCTTCAGCAGGCCGGCCTTTTCCAGGTAGTCGGTGACCACGCGCGAACCCGGGCCGAGCGAGGTCTTGACCCAGGGCTTGCGGTCCAGTCCCTTCGCCGCGGCGTTGCGTGCCAGCAGGCCGGCACCGACCATCACCGCCGGGTTGGAGGTGTTGGTGCAGGAAGTGATCGCGGCGATCACCACCGCGCCGTCCTTGAGCTTGAGCGGTTGCCCATCCAGTTGGATGTGGGCGATGCCCTTGGCCAGCTGCTCGTTGCCGACCGCCGCGCCGCCGCCTTCGGCGATGAATTCGGAAACGTCGCCGTTGCGCTGGTCGCGGCGGGCGGTCAGCAGCGCCACGTTCTCGCGGTAGTTGCGCTGCATGTCGCCCAGCAGCACGCGGTCCTGCGGGCGCTTGGGGCCGGCCAGCGAGGGCTTCACCTCGCCCATGTCCAGGTGCAGGGTGGCGCTGTACTGCGCGTGCGGGCTGCCGGGTTCGTGCCACAGGCCCTGGGCGCGGGCATAGGCCTCGACCAGCGCGATCTGTTCTTCGCTGCGGCCGGACAGGCGCAGGTAGGTCAGCGATTCGGCGTCGACCGGGAAGATGCCGCAGGTGGCGCCATACTCGGGCGCCATGTTGCCGATGGTGGCGCGGTCGGCCAGCGGCAGGTGCTGCAG
>Ga0160451_100299_pt1 | contig 36389 bp, 32 predicted proteins | sample HID1975M_E1MG_FD_108270 | JGI IMG/M metagenome (GOLD analysis project Ga0160451, IMG submission 108270) | Enriched soil microbial communities from UW Madison campus, WI, USA - HID1975M_E1 MG | ecosystem: Environmental > Terrestrial > Soil > Unclassified | place: USA: Madison, Wisconsin... | reverse complement strand
GGCTCGTGGCGCGCGATGGACTGTTCCAGCCGCCGGCAGATGGCCGCGCGGTCGTAGGCGTTGGCCAGGCTCATCGCCGAGAAATCCTCCAGCCCGTAGGTCATCAACGACCTGCGGCTGTGCGGATAGGCCTGCAGCTTCTCTTCGGCGAAGGCGGCACGGCTGTTGAGCAGCCCTTCCAGATCGTGGGCGACCGATTCCTTGTACTGCTCCAGCGACAGCGACTTGAACATCTCCGCGCCGGCGATCTGTGGCGCATCGTCGTACAGTTTTTCCAGCAGGCCCGGTTCGATTCCTTTCATGCATCCATCCTGGAGATTGCCTTGCGCCGGCGACGAAAACGCTGCCTGCCTATTGCGTTCGGGAAAAGGCGATTCCGCGCGATGCGGAAGTATCTGCGCGCGTCGCGGACGCCTTTCGCATAACCGCCTGTGGCAATGCCATGCCCGGGAATCGCCAGCGCCTGCCCTTCTGCCGCGCAAGCAACGGAACGACGGAGTGGCAGCCATAGCCGCCACTCCGGAGCAGTCGTCAGACCGCGAACGTCGGCTTGCCGAGCGTCGGGCTGGCCTGCATGACCACCTTGCCGCCTGCGCCGCCGCTGGGGTTCTGCGCGCTGTAGGTCTGCTTGATGGCGCCGAAGGAAAGTTCGACCTCCTCTTCCAGCATGCCTTCGTCGCTGACGCGGGTGCCGACCTTGCTGACCACCACGTTCAACAGGTTGATGACCCAGTAGTCGATTTCCTTGTTGTCGCCGTCGGCACGGGTGAACACGATCTCGCCCTTCGGCAGCGTGGCGCCGTTGAACGAGGTCTGGTAGATCGGGCCGCTGGCGATGTCCACCGCCTTGACGAACTTGATCGTCGACCACTCGGCGCGTGCCGCGGTGTGGCCGCCGGTGGTCGACGCCGTGGCCGAGCGCGGCTGCGACAGGCTGATTTCGAAATCGCGGATTTCGATCTTGTCCTTGTGGCGCTCGATGCGCGATTCGCCCTTGATGGTGTCCAGGGCCAGGAAGGCGCTAGGTTTCTGACGCTTGGTTTCGATCTGGGTTGCCATGAATGGGTTCCTTATCTTCCTTGTGACATGAGTGGATACTTCCGTTGGTCTTGAGCCAAGAACGGCCAATTACCGCAAATTGACGCCAATTACCGCAGTGGAACATGGGCCTTGGCCCGTGGGAGGAGCGCCCTGACGCCACCGTCCTGGAAGCATCGGCATCGCGGCACGCCGTGGATGGCCTGCCGTCCTCCCTGTCTTCCGCATGCGCGATGCGGTTGGGGGGTGGACCTTCCCTGGTCCTGAAGCCGGCCGATACGGCCGGCCTCGTCTAACGCTTTACTTCTTGCTCGCAGCCGGCAACTCGGCGACCAGGCGCAACGAAACCGACAGTTCATCGAGTTGGAAGTGCGGCCGCAGGAACGCCACGGCGCGATAGACGCCCGGGCGGCCGGCCACCTCGGACACCTGGATGGACGCCTCGCGCAACGGATGCTGCGCCTTGGCTTCCTGGGTGGCGTTGTCGTCGAGCAGCACGTACTGGGCGATCCAGCGGTTGAGGAAATCCTCGACGTTGCCGGCCGAGGCGAAGCTGCCGATCTTCTCGCGCATCATCGCCTTGAGATAATGGGCGATGCGCGAGACGGCGAAGATGTACTGCAGCTGCGCCGACAGCACCGCGTTGGCATTGGCGATGTCGGTGTTGTACTTCTTCGATTTCTGCGCCGACTGCGCGCCGAAGAACGCCGCATAGTCGGTATTCTTGCAATGCACCAGCGGGATGAAACCCAAGTCCGAGAGTTCCTTCTCGCGGCGATCGGTGATGGCCACCTCGGCCGGGCATTTCAGCGCCACCTCGCCGTCGTCGGTGCGGAAGGTATGGGTGGGCAGCCCTTCCACCAGGCCGCCGCCTTCCACGCCGCGGATAGCCGCGCACCAGCCGTAATCCTCGAACGCCTGCGTCAGCCGCGCGCCGAACGCATAGGCGGTGTTGCACCACAGGTACTTGCGGTGATCGGCGCCATCCACGTCCTCGACGTAGTTGAACCCCTCCACCGTGGTGCCGTCCTTGGGGTTGTACGGCAACCGGCCGAGGAAGCGCGGCAGCGTCAGGCCGACATAGCGGCTGTCGTCGCTGTCGCGGAACGACTTCCACTTGGCGTACTCGATGGTGTCGAAGATCTTGGCCAGGTCGCGCGGCTTGCCCAAGTCGGTGAAACTCTCCAGCCCGAACATCTCCTCGGAGGCGGCCGCAAGGAACGGCGCATGCGAAGCCGCGGCCACGTGCGACATCTGCTCGACGAAATACATGTCCTCCGGCTGCCGGCCGATCTGGTAGTCGCCGATCAGCGCGCCGAAGGGAGAACCGCCGAAGGTACCGAATTCCTCCTCGTAGACCTTCTTGAACAACGCGCTCTGATCGAAGTCGATGGCGGCCTTGAAGTCGCGCACCAGATCCTTCTTCGGCGCGTTGAGCACCTTGATCTTGAGCATCGAACCGGTGGAGGTCTGCTGGCACAGGTAATGCAGGCCGCGCCAGCTGCTTTCCAGCTGCTGGAACTCAGGCGCATGCAGGATGGCGTTGAGCTGCTCGGAGATGATCCGGTCCAGCTCGGCCACGCGCGCGTCCAGGCTCAGGTTGAGGCTTTCGGACACGACCACCGTACCGTCCAGCACCTCGCGCGCCAGCTCGGCGATGATGTCGCGGGCGCGCTGGTGCTCGGTGTCAGAACGGGCGACCTTGCTCTGGGCGATGATCTGATCCAGCAGGCCGGCCTCTGCCGCGCCGGCGGCCGGTTGCGTTGCGATGGCGGCTTGCGTGGCGTTCATGCCGGCTCCTTGCCGTTGTGGCCAATCTGCTTGAGCTGCTCGGTGTTGTTCAGCACGTCGCCGAGCAGATCCTCCAGTTTCTCGTTGCCGGCCAGCTTGTTGCGCAGGTCGGCCAGCTTGGAACGCGCTTCGAGCAGTTTGCGCAGCGGCTCGACCTGCTCGACCACCGCCTCGGGGCGGAAATCGTCGATCGACTTGAACTTCAGTTCCACCGCGAACTCGCCGCCGTCGTCGCCGATGCGGTCGGGCACGCGGAAACTGGCGCGGGGTGCCATGCCTTCCATCACTTCGTCGAAGTTGTCCAGTCCGACGTTGACGAACTTGCGATCCTTGATCCGCGGCAGCGGCGCATCCGGGTTGCCGCTGAAATCGCCGAGCACGCCGACCACGAACGGGATTTCCTTCTGCTCGATGGCGTCGCCCTTTTCCACGTCGTAGGTCAGCTGCACGCGCGGCGGACGGACCTTCTGCAGGCGCTTCTGGATGCTTTCCTTCTTTGACATCGCTCGTCTCCCTGACAAGGTGGTGATGAAGCCGTCCGACGACGGCGGTGGCGGTTCAATCGAACGGATTGCTGCCGCTGGAAGAAGCAGGCGCGGACGGCCTGGGCGCAGTGGCGGGCGTCGCCGGAGCCGCCCCCGGCGCCGCTGCGCGCGCGGGCCGGCGCACGGGCGCCTTGGGCTTGGCGCGGGAATCCTCGCCGATGACGAATTCGTTGCCCATCGTGGCGATCATGGTCGAGCGCAACTGCTCGGCCTCGCGGCGTGCGGTCTCCGACGCCAGCGCGCCGTTGCCCTGCAATCGTTGCAGCGATTGCGAAGCCACGCGCAGGCCACCGACGGTCAGCACGCTGTCGGCCACCTTGTCGGCCGGATCGCGGCGCAGGACTTCTTCGGCCGCGACGATGGCGCGCCCGTAGTTGCCCGCATCGAACTGCAGCTGCGCGCTGCGTACCCAGGGCTCCTTCCGCGTCGGATCCGCCTTGGCCGCGGCCTCGAAGCCGGACAGCGCGGCTTCGGCACGGCCGGCGACCACATCGGCTTCGGCCGCGCCCATCAACTCGGCATAGCCGCTGGCGGGCTTCTTGGCGCCGGAAGACGCGCAGGCGGTCAAGCCCGACAGCACGAACGCCATCGCCAGGCAACGGATCAGGGAATACGAATGGATACGCATGACAGACACTCTCCTTGTGATCGCGCACGGTGCCTGTGCGGAACTGCTCCTGCGGCATTTCCCTACGGGGAATGCCTGACACCTGGGTCGAGTATAGTATATTGCCGTCGAAGTGTGACAGGCAGTGGAATCGACTCCACTCGGCCCGTGCCGGCCTACCGCGCATCGGGCAGCCCTCAGGGAAGAAGGAGCTGGATACCATGGAAGGTCGCCGTCTACGGCCATGTTTCGCCATCGCGCTGCGGCGCTTTCTGCCTGCTTCGATTACGGTCGCGCTGCTGCTGGCCTCGGCCGGCTGCGCGAGCGGCGGCGGCCATGTCATCGACGGCATGCTGGAGAAGGTCGGCATGAAGGCCGCCACGCCGCAGCCGCATGCGTTACCGCTGCGGCTCTACGCCGGCGACAACCTCAATGCCGGCACCGAAAAGCGCCCGCTGGCGCTGGTGGTGAGGGTCTATCAGCTGCGCGGCTATCAGCGCTTCGAGCAGGCCGCGTTCGACACTTTCCTCGACGAACAGGCCGAACGCAACGTGCTGGGCAGCGATCTGATCGACGTCAGCGAAGTCCTGCTCACCCCCGGCCAGCGCAATGAACTGATCGAGCGCCTGCCGGCCGATGCGCAGCACGTGGGCGTGGTGGCGCTGTTCCGCATGCCCGCGGCCAGCCGCTGGCGCTTTTCGTTCGACAGCCGCAAGGCGGTGGCCGACGGCATCACGCTGGGATTGCACGCTTGCGCGATGACCACGACCAGCCCGGCATTGGTCACGCCGATCGCCGGCGATGCGCATGGCCTGTCGGGCGTCGGTTGCGCGCCTGTACCGCGCTTGCGTCGGTGAGGCCGGCATGACTGCCTATTCCATCGATCGCCCGCGTTGTGGCGGCGATCCCGTTGCGAGCAAGGAAGCGAGAACCGCATGACTGCGATGTCCAAGGTGTTCTGGGGCGAAGGCTTGTTCCTGCGGCCCCAGCATTTCCAGCGTCAGGACGCCTACCACGAGGCGCGGCTGCACGAGGTCGCCACGGCCCTGCATCCGTATGCGTGGGGCGTGCGGCTGGCCAGGTTCGATGCCCAGGCGCTGGTCAACGGCACGCTGCGCGCGCAGCAGCTGTCAGCAATCTTTCCCGATGGCGAAAGCTATGCCGCTCCTGGCATCGATGAATTGCCGCCGGCGCTGTCGCTGGCCGACCTGCCGGCCGGCGTCGCATCGACGACCATCCATCTGGCACTGCCGCAGCTGCGCGATCATGGCGGCAACTGCGGCCAGCACGATGGCGGCGCGCTGACGAGGTTCGTGCAGTCCAGCCGCATGACCGCCGATCTCTATACCGAGGCCGGCGAAGCCGAACTGGCGTACCTGCGCAAGTCGGTGCAGTTGCTGACCGACGACGAGCCGCGCGGCCCGTTCGTATCGTTGCCGGTGGCGCGGGTGCGCCGCACCGCCACCGGCGGCTTCGAACTGGACGAGGGATTCGTGCCGCCCGGCCTGGGACTGGCCGCCGCGCCGGCCGTGCATCTGCAGTTGCGGCGCCTGCTCGATGCGCTGCAGGCCAAGGCCGATGCGCTGTACGGCCTGCATCGCGAGCCGTCGCAGCACATCATCGAGTTCCGCTCCGGCGATGCCGCCTCGTTCTGGCTGCTGCACACCATCAATACGTCGTTCGCCGCGCTGTCGCACCTGTTCCGCCACCCCGGCCTGCACCCGGAGCGGCTGCACCAGGAACTGTCGCGGCTGGCCGGTTCGCTGCTGACCTTCTCAAAGGGTTACACGCTGGCCGATCTGCCGAACTACGACCACCGCGCGCCGCAGGAAGGCTTCGAGCGGCTATTCGCGATGATCCGCGAATTGGTCGACACCGTCATCTCGGCGCGCTATTTCCAGATCGCGTTGTCGGAGGTCAAGCCGTCGTTCCATCTCGGCCAGCTGGATTCGCAGCGCATCGACGAGAAGTCCGCGTTCTATCTGGCCGTGGCCGCGGATCTTCCCGGTCCCGAACTGGTGCAGACGGTACCCATCCGCTTCAAGATCGGCGCGCCGGACGATGTGGAGAAGTTCGTGCTGTCCGCCCTGCCCGGCGTCAAGCTGGCCCATGTGGCGCAGGTGCCCGCCGCCATCCCGGTGCGGCCGGGTAGCCATTACTTCGCCATCGAACCACGCGGACCGCTGTACGAGCGCATGCTCAAGAGCCAGTCGCTGATGATCTACGTTCCCTCCGGCATCCGCGAATTGCGGATGGAACTGATTGCCCTGACCCCCTGACCGGCATGGATGCCATGAACCACACCCACTCTCCCCTGTCCCACCCGCCATCTGGCATGCCTTCGCTGGCCGCCGCGTCCACCGGCGATGATGCGCCGCGCCGCAGCCTGCTGGATCTGATGTCCGACGGCTTCTATCTGTTGATGCTGCTCAAGCGCGGCCAGCTGCCGCATGGCGAAGGCGAGTTCGTCGAGTCGATCCAGCAGTTCCTGCAGGGCGTGGAACGCAACGCGATCAAGCTCGGCATCGCCGCCGAGGATGTCTATGCGGCCAAGTACGCCTTCTGCGCGGCAGTGGATGAGGCCATCCTGTCGCAACCCTCGCCGCTGCGCGAGGAATGGGAACGCAGCCCGCTGCAGTTGCGCCTGTTCGGCGAGCACCTGGCCGGCGAGCACTTCTTCGATCGGCTGGAACAGCTGCGTGCGCAGGGCGCCCCGCGGTTGCCGTCGCTGGAGGTCTACCACTACTGCCTGCTGCTCGGCTTCGAGGGCAAATACCGCATTGAGGGGCCGGAAAAGCTCGGCTACCTGACCGCGCGGCTGGGCGATGAGATCGTCTATCTCAAGGGGCGCCGGGTCGGCTTCGCCCCGCACTGGGCGCCGCCGGACCGCATCGTCCACGCGTTGCGCCGGGTCGTGCCGCTGTGGGCACCGGCAGCGCTGGTGGCCTTGGCGGCGACGCTGGCGTTCGTCGGCATCCACCTGACGCTGTCGCGCCAGACCGAGCAACAGTTGGCGCAATACGAGAAAGTGGTGCAGATGCCCGCGCGTACCGCGCATCTGATCATCACGCTGCCGTAGCGCCATGGTGTCGGCCTCACGGCCGTGATTGTCGGGAATCGGCTGACGCATATAGAAATGCTAGTGGCCGTTCCCCTTTGACTCGCAAGGCATCCGTGGCGATGCGTCCATTGCGACTTCCGGAAACCTGGAGCGCTGGCTGGACACAGCTTCACTACTGTCCTGTGGCCGAGCTCGAACGGCGATAACCAGTCCTGGTCCGGAGTATTCACCGCTATTCCGGCGACGGCCGATCCCAGCGCTGATAGGTTCGCTTGAGCGCCTCGCGCAGGCGCTGGTATCGCTCTGTATGTGGTTCCACGCCTAGGCGCGATGCGACGCCCTGCCAGCCGGCCTCATGGTCGCGCGACCACTCGCGGACGATGGCGCGGCACGGTTGGCCAACGGTCTGCGCCAGCGCGCAGGCGAAGTAGATATCGCCGGCCGACCAGTTGGGCTGCTGCAGCATCGCCTCGACGTACGGGCGCGGCACGGCGTGGTAACGCGCCATCTCGTCGGCGAAAGCGTGCGGATAGCGGTCCGCATACCGGTTGATGTCGATCAGATATCGGTCGATGGCGGCATCGCCGCTGCGCGGTTCATAGGCCGGCGGCGCCGCAACGGCCTGCGACGGTGCGGATTGTTGCGCGTGAGCCGCAGGCAGCGCCGCCATCAGCATCATCGCCGCCAGCCGTCGCGTGGAGAGTCGTATCGCCATGTCGCGATTGTGCCGCAGCGCTGCGCCGCCGTCAGGCCACCGCAGGTGCGGCGGCATCCTCGATGGCGTCCAGCGCGGCGGGCAATCCAGCCGCCGACGGCAGGGTGCGCAAGCGGTGCGCATCGTGCGCGACGCCGTGTTCGTCTTCGTGCGCCCAGGTCAGGTGATAGGGGACATGGATGCCCCAGCCGCCCAGCGCGAGCACCGGCTCGATGTCCGAACGCAACGAATTACCGACCATCACGAAGCTTTCCGGCGCGACTTCCAGTTCGCGCAACACCCGCGCATAAGTGGCCACATCCTTCTCCGACACCACTTCGATGCGGTGGAATACATCGCTCAGGCCGGACTGGGCGATCTTGGCTTCCTGGTGGAACAGATCGCCCTTGGTAATCAGCACAATCTCGTAGCGGGCGGCGATCCGTTCGACCGCATCGCGGATGCCTTCGATCAACTCGACAGGATGCTGCAACGTGGCGCGGCCGATTTCCAGGATGCGATGCAGGTCGCGCGCGCTGATGCGCTCGTTGGTCAGTTCGATCGCCGATTCCAGCATCGACAATGTCATGCCCTTGGCGCCGTAGCCGAAGATGCGCAGGTTGCGGCGTTCCACTTCCAGCAGGTGCCGCTGGGTACCGGCATCGGCCAGATCGATGTACTGGCCGACGATGGCCTCGAAATCGTGTTCGGCCGCGCGATAGTAATCCTCGCTTTTCCACAGCGTATCGTCGCCATCGAAACCTACCCACTGGATGCGCGGCATCGGGGACTACCCAGGATGAGGGCAACAGAGGATAGCAGCTGCGCCGTCGATGGCATTCGGCATTCGGTGGCGGCCAATCGGGTACGCGGGTATTGCTGATCGCATCACGCACACATAAAAAACGAAGGGCGGCCATCAGGCCACCCTTCGTTACTTCGATATTCCGACGGAACGTCGGTCGATCAGTTCTGCGGCTCGCCGTAGTTCTTCTCGACGAAGGACTTGTATTCGTCCTGGGTCAGGTTACCGTCGGAATCGGCATCGGCCTGGCTGAAGATCTGCGACAGGCCGGCGTTGGAAGCCGCTTCTTCACGACTGATGGCGCCATCGCCATTGCTGTCCAGATCGGCCCAGCCCTGCTGCCGCTGGCTGCTCGCCGCGTCGGTCTGCGCGGCCGACTGCTGCGCCGAACCGGTCGCATCGGTCTGATCCAGTTCCTCGGCCTGCTGGGTCTGCGCCTGCTGGGTAGCAGCATCGTCGGTGGCACTCTGCGCGAACGCAGCGGGAATGGCCAACATGGCGGTCAGCGCGAAAGCGCCCATCAGCGGGTTGCGGTTCTTGTTCATCGTCTTTTTTGCTCCGGTGGTATGGGAGTGCGTCCCTGTCTTGTTCGACGCACGAGTCCACCTTGCAAATTCACGACTGAACGAAATATGTGGCGAGAATTCCTTCTGCACCCCAGCTTAACCAATGCTAGTGGTTTTCCGGCTAGCTCAAAAAGCGCTTGTCGACCGTGGGACCATCGATTGTGGGAATAGCGTTATCCCAATGTTCTTAACGCGTTTTTTCGCTGTTTAGTTGCTCGTTTTGCTATCAATTCGATGGCTGAACCAACGCCAACCGATGACCACGCCCGTAAGCGCTCCTGTTATTTCCAGCAGCACGCGTGCGCCCAACGATTCCGGATCATGGATCTGCTGCAAGGCAATGCGCGCATACAGCGGCGACTCCAGCCGCATGATGCCCAGATAGAACAGGTTCCATGCATCGAGGCCCGCACCGATGCCGACCGCGATCAACGAAGACCAGCCGATCGCATGCCCGATGGACAGACCGACGCGACGGCATACCCAGCTCCATAGCGCATAGACCAGCACGCCGATGAGCAGCGCTATCAGGCCCGCCTCCAGCGCGCCGAGCAGTCCCAGATGCAAGGGTAGATTCATGCGATGGCGCGCTCCTGCGTGGGCCGCACTGCCTCGGCGGCTGCTAGTGGATTGGCAAAAGGAAAAGATACGCGCTGCGCGCTCGCGTCGTCCGCTCAGGCGCCGGGATCGTCCGCTTCGACCTGCACACCGGTGGCGATGATGCGGTACTCGAATTCCGGCACGTCGCGCGAGATGGCGGACTCCGCGGCCATGTGTTCGCGTGCCTGCGCCGGCAGCACGACCCGGCGCAGCACGCCGTGCACCTGTGCCGGTCCGCGCACGTCCTTGGGGACATAGAAGTCATGATCGCCAAGCAGCACGCGCGCGGTATTGCCGTCGTCTTCCAGCATCACCCAGCAGCCCTTCTTCTGGCATACGTCAGTAATGCGACCACTGAAGATGCCCGTGCTTTCCGATGCCTGCGCGGCAATGGCCTGGGCCAGCGGCACGGCATTGCCATGCGGCAACTCGGCGCCGAATTTCTCCACCTGGCCCGCCTGTGCGGCCAGGGACAACAGCATCGTCAGCAGGACAATCAACGAGAAGCGTACGCGCATGTCGGCACTCCCTGTAAAACCGGACCGTCAGCATACGCCCTGCGCCATGCGGGTGTTCAGGCGGTGACGGTGCGTTCCTGATCCGGCAACTGGCGTGCGCCGGCCGCGATGACCGCACCGGCGGCGCGTTCCAGCACGGCATCGTCATCGCTTTCGATCACCACCAGCAGTCGGCCGGCCTCGATTTCCGCCTCGTAATCGCGACGCACGGAACTGGGTACCGTCGAGCCGGCGAGCGCGCCGGACCAGCTGCCGACGGCCGCGCCGATCAACGTGATCAGGCCCACGCCGGCCAGCGTCACGCCTACCGCCGGGATGGCCACGGCCACCAGCCCGCCGAGCAGGCCCATGGCGCCGCCGCCGGCAGCGCCGCGCAGGGCGGCGGGCATGAAGTCGGTCGGAGCCGATTCCTTCTGCGAATCGGGAATCAGGGCCATCTCGATATTGGAATGGGCGACCAGCGCGGTGTGGTCCGAATCGATCCCGGCGCCGATCGCGGCTGCGAGCGCCCTTTCGGCCGTGTTGATGTCCGCTGCGCTGAATATGTGACGCTTCATGGAAGTTCCTCGTCGATGCCCTGTCCCCACCTTAGCCACGGCGGCGCCGACGACGGGTGAAGGCAGCCCGGCCCGACCGGGAGGGCCGCGGTGATCCAGGGCCGGGCAGCTGAGGCTTGGAGACCGCGCCCGCGGGTCACTGCTGCGCCGCAACAGACAAGCGCGTAGAATCCGCCATCCGTTACCGAACACGCACTGGAGTACCCATGGGTCTGGACCATGTTTCCACCGGCAAGAACCCGCCGGACGAAATCAACGTCATCATCGAGATTCCGAAGGATTCGGAGCCGGTGAAGTACGAAGTGGACAAGGAAAGCGGCGCGATCTTCGTCGACCGCATCCTCTCCACGCCCATGCGCTACCCCTGCAACTACGGCTACGTGCCGCACACCCAGTGCGGCGACGGCGATCCGGCCGATGTGCTGGTGGTGCTGCCACTGCCGCTGATTCCCGGATCGGTGATCCGCTGCCGTCCGGTCGGCGTGCTGCGCATGAGCGACGAGGCCGGCAGCGACGAGAAGCTGCTGGTGGTGCCGGTCGACAAGATTTTCTCCGGCTACACCCACATCAACGACATCGATCAGGTCAGCCCACACTGGCTGGAGCGCATCGGCCACTTCTTCGAGCACTACAAGGATCTGGAGAAGGGCAAGTGGGTCAAGCTGGACGGCTGGGGCAACGCCGCCGACGCCAAGACCGTGCTGGTGGAAGCGATCGAGCGCTACAAGCAGTTGGCCTGATGGCCGTCCAAATGAAACGAAGAGCCGCCTGCAAGGCGGCTTTTTTATTGTCGGACGGCAGGAGCGAACTTCCGGAACGGAGGCAGGCGGAAAAGTCGTGGGCATCGGCGCGTAAGATGCACGCGCGGTTCGGTTACGTCATATGCCTGAATGCACACCGCACATCGAACAGGCAATGTCGGCAAAACGGGGCGACGGAAACGGGAAAGCGCTGTGGCAGCGCGGATTCTAACCTTTGCGGTGCGCCCCGCATGAATGCGGGGCCACTCAGGCACCTCTCTCTCCGCCGATGCCCTATTAGAAACGTTCCAGAATTCGCGCTCCGGCGCGAATTTTTTTGCGCGGATTTCCGCCCGGCTGCATTTATTGGCGGTCGCGACGGAGCACCGACAGGCCGATCAGCCGCGACACCACCAGGGCGATGTACATCACCCCGGCGAACTGCCCCAGCATCACCAGTGCGCGCGCCTGCGCCAGCACCGGCACCACGTCGCTCAGGCCGACACCGGACAGGTTGCTGAAACTCACGAACAGCAACTGCATCCAGCTGCACTGCGCCAGGATCTGCCCGCCGACGGAAAAACTGCCCGGATACCACTGCTGGCAAACCGAGAAGGCGAACGCGAAGCCCCACGCCAGCAGCGTGAAGGTCGCGCCGGCGGCGTACAACTCGTCCGCGCTGACCTCGTGATCCTGCAGCATGTAAGCGATCAGGCTGAAGGCGGTATAGAAATAGAGCGCGCCTTCGAGCAGGTGGGCGAACACCAGCAGATCCAGACTGGCGAACATCGCCGCCGATACGGACAGCAGGACCGATGGCACCGCCAGCGACCAGGCGATCCAGTTGTCGGCCGGACTGCGGTTGACGACCCACAACGCCAGCGCCAATACGACGATGCCGAAGGCGCCGAACAGCGCGCCGCCCGCCGGCGTGTTCTCCATCAGCGGATACAGCAGCACGCCGGTCAGCTGCACCATCAGCAGCCAGGCCGACGGGTGACGCCGCAACGTCACCCACCAGCGCGAAGGTAGCCCGGCGGCCACGCGAAGACGACGCGTCAGCGCGTCGTCGGTACCGCGGCGCCGGAACCGGCGCGATACGGATACCGCGCGAAGATGTCGCGCATCGCGCCGTCTATCCTGGTGGCGCGCTGTTCGGGCGTATCGCGGGTGGCGCGCCCGACCGCCACGCCGGTCCATACCAGCCGGTTGGCGCGCGCGTCGACCACGTCCACGTTCAACGTGCCTTCGGCGTAACGGTAGACCTGCGCGCGATCGCGCCAGTACGGCACGGCCACGTAGCGGCGCGCGCGATAGCTGTAGTAATAGTCGTAGTCGACTTCCGGCGTGCTGACCACGTCGGTCTTTTCCTGCAGGTAGGCGTTGAGGTTGATCCACAGGTCAGGCGAGGTCTCGTTGTAGACGTAGCCGCGCGATTCCATCTGCGCGCGCGCCGCGTCCTTGATGCGCCCGCTGGTCAGCGTCGCATAGCCGTGCTCCTCGATGGCCAGCGGCTTGTAGAAGCCGAACGTGCGGTAGCGCGAGAAATCCGCCGACGGATCGCTGTCGCTGGTGATGCGCGGACCGGTGGCGCAGGCCGCCAGCAACGCGACCAGCCCGAGCGCGAGCCATGCGCGCGCCGGACGGATGAAGCGGAATGGATGGTGATGCATGGACGGCCTCCCTGTGGATAGCGATGCGGTTGACCCGGGATGCTGCCCGGATACGCCCTCATACGCCTGCCCCACGTGAAGAGATGCGAAGGCCGTTTGCCGGCGTTCAGCCCGGCCGGTAGACCTGCGCGCCCTGGGCCAGGAACTCGGCCGACTTCTCGGCCATGCCGGTTTCCAGCGCCGCGGCCGCCTCCACGCCCTGCTCGGCGGCGTAGTCGCGCACGTCCTGGGTGATCTTCATGCTGCAGAAGTGCGGACCGCACATCGAGCAGAAGTGCGCCAGCTTGTGCGCGTCCTTGGGCAGCGTCTCGTCGTGGAATTCCTTGGCCTTCTCCGGATCCAGGCCGAGGTGGAACTGATCCTCCCAGCGGAACTCGAAGCGCGCCTTGCTCAGCGCGTTGTCGCGCACCTGTGCGCCGGGATGGCCCTTGGCCAGATCGGCCGCGTGCGCGGCGATCTTGTAGGCCATGATGCCGTCGCGCACGTCCTGGCGGTTGGGCAGGCCCAGGTGCTCTTTCGGCGTCACATAGCAGAGCATCGCGGTGCCGAACCAGCCGATCATCGCCGCGCCGATCGCCGAGGTGATGTGGTCGTAGCCTGGCGCGATGTCGGTCGTCAGCGGCCCGAGCGTGTAGAACGGCGCCTCGCCGCATTCGCGCAGCTGCTTGTCCATGTTCTCCTTGATCAGCTGCATCGGCACGTGGCCGGGGCCTTCGATCATCGTCTGCACGTCGTGCTTCCACGCGATCTTCGTCAGCTCGCCGAGCGTCTCGAGCTCGCCGAACTGGGCCGCGTCGTTGGCGTCGGCGATGCAGCCCGGACGCAGGCCGTCGCCGAGCGAGAAGGCCACGTCGTAGGCCTTCATGATCTCGCAGATGTCCTCGAAATGCGTGTAGAGGAAATTTTCCTTGTGGTGCGCCAGGCACCACTTGGCCAGGATGCTGCCGCCGCGCGAGACGATGCCGGTCACGCGCCTGGCGGTCAGTGGCACGTAGCGCAGCAGCACGCCGGCGTGGATCGTGAAGTAGTCGACGCCCTGCTCGGCCTGCTCGATCAGCGTGTCGCGGAAGATTTCCCAGGTCAGCTCCTCGGCGCGGCCGTCGACCTTCTCCAGCGCCTGGTAGATCGGCACCGTGCCGATCGGCACCGGCGAGTTGCGGATGATCCACTCGCGCGTCTCGTGGATGTGCTTGCCGGTCGACAGGTCCATCACCGTGTCGCCGCCCCAGCGGATCGACCAGACCAGCTTCTCCACTTCCTCGGCGATTCCCGACGACACCGCGCTGTTGCCGATGTTGGCGTTGATCTTGGTCAGGAAGTTGCGGCCGATGATCATCGGCTCGCTCTCGGGATGGTTGATGTTGTTGGGCAGGATCGCGCGGCCGCGCGCGATCTCGTCGCGCACGAATTCCGGCGTGATGATCTGCTGGATGCTGGCGCCGAAGCTTTCGCCCGGATGCTGCATGCGCAGGCCGGCGTCGCCCACCGCCTCCAGCCGCTGGTTCTCGCGGATGGCGACGTATTCCATCTCCGGTGTGACGATGCCGCGGCGCGCGTAGTGCATCTGGCTGACGTTGACGCCGGCCCGGGCGCGACGCGGCAGCGCGCGCGCGGGGAAGCGCACCGCGTCGAGCCGCACATTGGTCTCGCGGCCGCGGCCGAACTCCGAGCTCAGCTGCGCCAGCACCTCGGTATCGCCGCGCTCTTCGATCCAACGCGCGCGCAGGGCCGGCAGGCCGCTGGCCAGATCGATGCGCGCCTGCGGATCGGTGTACGGCCCGGAGGTGTCGTACACGGTGACCGGCGGATTTTCCTCGCCGCCGAAGATCGTCGGCGTCTGCGTCAGCGCGATCTCGCGCATCGGCACGCGCAGATCCGGGCGCGAACCTTCGACGAAAATCTTGCGCGAACCGGGAATGGGCCGGGTCACCGATTCGGAAAGCTGTTCGGTCTGCTGCAGCAGGCTGGAAGGTACGGCATTCATGGGCATCGTCCGCTTTGGCTGAGATCACCCGTGCGCATGGCGCACGGGGCTGGCGAGCATTCGCCTCAAAGCGGCGGCGCAAGGACGGCACGGGCGATGGCCATGGTGCGTCCTGCGAAGCTTCCCTACGCCGGTGTCAGCCGGATCAGGTTCGAAGGGTCTGTCTCAATCGCCGCTGGACTGGCGATACCCCCGCTTCGGGAGCGGATTAGACCACAACTCTTTGCCTCGGCGCGTTCAGGCCATCCCTGTCAGCCCAGCGTATAGCCGACCCGGAAGCCGCCCCAGTGGCGATCACCGACGAATATCGGCACCGACAGGTCGAACATGATCTGGCCGGTGTCGCGGCGGTAGACCTGCAGGCGGTACGGATCGGTATGCGCGCCGACGCTGCGGCCGACGCGGTCGGCGAAGATGCGCTTGGTGCGGTTGCCGACCAGATCGGTGGCCGCATCGCCGGTCAGCGGTTGGCTGAAGCGCAGGTTGTGGGTCGGCACGTAGCCGTCGGGATTGGCGCAGATCGCGAACACGATCCACGGATGCCGACCGGCGATCGGTTCCTGCAGCGGCGGCAGCAGTTCGTCGCACAGCGCATCGAAGGGCGTGGTGAACTTGGCCGGCTCGACGCCGGCGATCGGCGTGTAGTCGCGCGAGAACAGCGCTTCGGCGTCGATGCGGCCGTCGTCCAGCGCTTCCTCCAGCGCCGCACCGATGCGCGCGGCGCCGGCGCGCGCCAGATCGTGCACGCGCGCGTGGCGGCGTTCGCGCAGCGGATCGGCCGGCAGGCGGAACAGGCCGACGCAGTCCTGCAGCGTGCTGGTGTCCTGCGCCAGCGCCGCGCCGCGCGTGGCCACCTGATCGGCGTGCTGCAGGTTGCTGCGGCTCAGTTCCACTACCTGCTCGACCGCGCGGTCGATGGCGGCGATTTCGCCGCCCTGCGCTGACACGCGGCCGGCCACCGATTCCATCGCGCCGCTGGCGCGCGCCAGCAGTTCGCCGATGCCGCCCAGCACCTGCTCGGTCGCCTGCGCCGACGCCGCGCTCTGCGCCAGCGCCTGGTTGGTGCCTTCCAGGATCGCGCGCACATCGCGCGCGGCGGAGGCGGCCTTCTCGGCCAGCCGGCGGATCTCGGTCGCCACCACGGCGAATCCGCGCCCGGCCTCGCCGGCATGGGCGGCCTCGATGCTGGCGTTGATCGACAGGATGTTGGTCTGGAAGGCGACCGAATCGATGACCTCGATCACCTCGCCGGCACGCGCCGAGCGCCGTTCGACCTCGCGCATCGCATCGCCGAGCTGGTGCGCCGCTTCGCCGCCTTCGCGCGCGCTGGCATCGGCGCTGGCGGCCACGCTGATGACCGCCTGCAGTTCCTCGCCGGCGCCCTGCAGGCCCTGCAGCAGGCGGCGGGTGGATTCGAGCACGGTTTCCAGCGCGGCGACCTGCGCCTGCGACTGGTGCAGCAATTCATCGTTGTCGCCGACCAGATGCGGCAATTCGGCGGCGACCTGCACCGACAGCGCGACCGCCTGGCGGATGGCCTCGGCCAGGTTGCCGAAGCCGGCGGCGATCTGCCGCGATGCCGGATGCGCGGCGGTGTCCGCCGGTAGCGACAGATCCAGATCGCAGCCGCTCAACAGCACGCCGATGCGTTCAAGCAGGAGGTGCTCCTGCTGCGCCTCGTGCAGGCGCTGTGCCAGCGGCTGCACCGCCAGCGATCCGACCATCGGCGCGATATCGCGCGCGAGCATCGCCACATCGCGCAGCAGTGCGGCGGTTTCCGGATGCGGCAGCGACAGCAGCCACCCGCTGCCGTCGCGATCGCGCTGGTAGCGCACGCGTCGTGCCGGATCGTCGCCCGGTGCATGCCAGACGCCCTCTTCGCCGCTCAACGCATCGGCGGGCAGGCCCCACAACGTATCGCAGGGATGGCCGAGCAGTGCGTCGGCGCCAGTACTGAGCAGATCCAGTGCGGCGCGGTTGGCCGCCACCACCCGACCGTCGTCGTCTACGCGCAGCAGCGCGACCGGCGCATCGGGCAGCGTGGCCGACGTGGCGTGGCGATCAGGCGGAGCGTGCTCGGACTCGGACATGGCGTTCCCTCTCTCCAGCGGTAGCGGCCGGTATCAAGGGAATTTGAGCGAAAAACCCGCCGACGGAAATCAGACCAAGGTCAGATAGAGAACACCATGCCCTGTTCAGGATTACAGCGCATCCAGCAATGCGCGATCGCGCACGGCGCCCTTGTCGGCGCTCGTGGCCAGCAGCGCGTAGGCCTTCAGCGCAGTGGTGACCTTGCGCGGACGCGGCTGCGCCGGCTTCCAGCCACGTGCGTCCTGTTCGGCGCGGCGCGCGGCCAGCGCGTCATCGGCGATCAACAAATCGATGCTGCGCTGCGGAATGTCGATGCGGATGCGATCGCCGTCGCGCACCAGCCCGATCGCGCCGCCCCCGGCCGCCTCCGGCGAGACATGGCCGATCGACAGGCCCGAGGTGCCGCCGGAAAAACGTCCGTCGGTCAGCAGCGCGCATTGCTTGCCCAGGCCCTTGGATTTCAGGTAGCTGGTCGGATACAGCATTTCCTGCATGCCGGGGCCGCCCTTGGGGCCTTCGTAGCGGATCACCACGACATCGCCTGCTTGCACCTCGTCGGCGAGGATGCCCTTGACCGCGGCGTCCTGGCTTTCGAACACCTTGGCGTTGCCTTCGAAGACATGGATCGATTCGTCCACGCCCGCGGTCTTCACTACGCAGCCGTCCGGGGCGAGGTTGCCGTACAGCACCGCCAGCCCGCCTTCCTGCGAATACGCATGCGCGACATCGCGGATGCAGCCTTCGTTGCGGTCGATGTCCAGCGACGGCCAGCGCGTGGCCTGGCTGAAAGCGATTTGCGTCGGAATGCCGGCCGGGCCGGCCTTGTAGAAGGTGGCGGTTTTTTCGTCATCGTTGGTGGCGATGTCCCAGCCGGCGATCGCCTCGCCCAAGGTCTTCGCGTGCACGGTCGGCACGCCGGTGTGCAGCAGGCCGCCGCGCGCCAGTTCACCGAGGATGGCCATGATGCCGCCGGCGCGGTGCACGTCCTCGATGTGGTACTTGGGCGTGTTGGGCGCGACCTTGCACAGCTGCGGCACGCTGCGCGACAAGCGGTCGATGTCGCGCAGCGTGAACGGCACCTCGGCCTCCTGCGCGGCCGCAAGCAGATGCAGGATGGTGTTGGTCGAACCGCCCATCGCGATGTCCAGCGTCATCGCGTTCTCGAACGCCTCGAACGTCGCGATGCCGCGCGGCAGCGCCGCCGGATCCTCGCCGCCGTACCAGCGGTGGCACAGTTCCACCGCCACGCGGCCGGCGCGCAGGAACAGCTGCTCGCGATCGGCATGGGTGGCCAGCACCGTGCCGTTGCCGGGCAGCGACAATCCCAGTGCCTCGGTCAGGCAGTTCATCGAGTTGGCGGTGAACATGCCCGAGCACGATCCGCAGGTCGGGCACGCGCTGCGCTCGAACGCGGCGACCTGCTCGTCGGACGCGCTGTCGTCGGCGGCGATGACCATCGCATCGACCAGATCCAGCTTGTGCTCGGACAGCTTGGTCTTGCCCGCTTCCATCGGCCCGCCGGAGACGAACACGGTGGGAATGTCGAGCCGCAGCGCGGCCATCAGCATGCCGGGCGTGATCTTGTCGCAGTTGGAGATGCACACCAGCGCGTCGGCGCAGTGAGCGTTGACCATGTATTCGACCGAGTCGGCGATGATCTCGCGGCTGGGCAGCGAATACAGCATGCCGTCGTGGCCCATCGCGATGCCATCGTCGACCGCGATGGTGTCGAATTCCTTGGCCACGCCACCGACGCGCTCGATCTCGCGTGCGACCAGCTGGCCGAGATCCTTCAGGTGCACGTGCCCGGGCACGAACTGGGTAAACGAGTTCGCGATGGCGACGATCGGCTTGTGGAAGTCGTCGTCCTTCATGCCGGTGGCGCGCCATAGCGCACGCGCGCCGGCCATGTTGCGGCCGTGGGTAGAGGTCTTGGATCGGTATTCGGGCATGGCGCGCGACGGTTGCGAATGCGGCTAGGCCCGCGATTCTGCGGGGTTTTCATGGTTGCAGTTGCAACCATCACCGCACGAAACCGCCGGCCATCGGGACGATGCGGGAAATTGTTCCGATGCGCTTGACAAGCCGCGAACGGGCGTGTTTCTCTTGCCCGCATGTTGCATCGCCACACGACCTCCACGCATGACCTGACGACCGCGCCCGCCGCGTCGTCCGTCCTCGTACTCGTCCTTATTACCTCGCCAACAGGTGCGGGACGAACCGGCGTGTAAGCAGAAACGACGCCAGATTCGCAAAACCCCGCACCGAAAGGCGCGGGGTTTTTTATTACCCGGGTTTTCAGTCCTCCCTCCACCGCCACTTCAAACCAGGAACCGTCCCATGACCACCGCCGCCTCTTCTCCCGCCCAGATCAAGCGCATCGCCGTCGTCGGCTACGGCAGCCAGGGACGCGCGCATGCGTTGAACCTGCGCGACTCCGGTTTCGATGTCGTCGTCGGCCTGCGCCCGGGCGGTCCCACCGAGGCCAAGGCGCAGGCCGACGGCTTCACGGTCAAGTCGCCGGCCGAGGCGGTGGCCGATGCCGATCTGGTCGCGGTGCTGACCCCGGACATGGTGCAGAAGAAGCTCTATAGCGATGTGCTGGCGCCGAACATGAAACCCGGCGCCTGCCTGCTGTTCGCGCATGGCCTCAACGTCCACTTCGGCATGATCGAGCCGCGCGAGGACCTGGACGTGGTGCTGGTCGCGCCGAAGGGCCCGGGCGCGCTGGTGCGCCGCGAATACGAGATCGGCCGCGGCGTGCCGTGCATCTGGGCCATCCACCAGGACCGCAGCGGCAATGCCGAGGCGCTGGCGCTGGCCTATGCCGGCGGCCTGGGCGGCGCGCGCGCCAACCTCATCCAGACCACCTTCAAGGAAGAGACCGAGACCGACCTGTTCGGCGAGCAGGCGGTGCTGTGCGGCGGCGCCTCGTCGCTGGTGCAGGCCGGCTTCGAGACGCTGGTGGAGGCCGGCTACCAGCCGGAAATCGCCTATTACGAAGTGCTGCACGAACTCAAGCTGATCGTCGATCTGTTCTACGAGGGCGGCATCACCCGGATGCTGGAATTCGTGTCCGAGACCGCGCAGTACGGCGACTACGTCAGCGGCCCGCGCGTGATCGACGCCAGCGTCAAGGCGCGCATGAAGGACGTGCTGACCGACATCCAGAACGGCACTTTCACCAAGAACTGGGTCGCCGAGTACGAAGCCGGCCTGCCCAACTACAAGCAGTACAAGCAAGCCGATCTGGAGCACCCGATCGAGCAGGTCGGCAAGCAGCTGCGCGCCAAGATGGTGTGGCTGCAGGCCAATGCCCAGCCCGGGTCCGATACCGCCCCCACACAGGCCGCCGCCGCATGAACGCAACCGCCGCCACTGCCCCGCGCAATGGCGCCCGCTGGCTGACCCACGCGCTGGAAGCCGAGGGCGTGGACACGCTGTTCGGCTATCCGGGCGGCACCATCATGCCGTTCTACGACGCGCTGGTGGATTCGCGGCTCAAGCACATCCTGGTGCGCCACGAGCAGGGCGCCGCGCTGGCCGCCAATGGCTACGCGCGCGCGTCGGGCAAGGTCGGCGTGTGCGTGGCCACCTCCGGCCCGGGCGCTTCGAACCTGGTCACCGGCATCGCCGATGCGATGCTCGACTCGGTGCCGATGGTGTGCCTGACCGGCCAGGTCGCCACGCCGCTGATGGGCACCGACGCGTTCCAGGAGCTGGACGTGTTCGGCCTGACCCTGCCGATCGTCAAGCACAGCTTCATCGTGCGCCGGGTCGACGACCTGCCGCAGGTCGTGCGCGAGGCGTTCCGCATCGCGCGCGAGGGCCGTCCCGGGCCGGTGCTGATCGATCTGCCCAAGGACGTGCAGATGGCCGACGCCTCTCACCTGCCCGAGCACGCGCCGGCGACGGTGGAAACCTGCGCCGCGCCGGCCGAGGCCGGGCTGGCCGAGGCGCTGGCGGCGATCGCCGGGGCCGAGAAGCCGGTCATCTACGGCGGCGGCGGCATCGCGCTGGCCGGTGCGGTGGATGCGTTCCGCCAGTTCGTCGAGGCCACCGCGATCCCGACCGTGCTGACCCTGCGCGGGCTGGGCGCATTGCCGGCCGGCCATCCGCAGCTGCTGGGCATGCTGGGCATGCACGGCACGCGCGCGGCGAACATGGCCGTGCAGGAGTCGGACCTGCTGATCGTCGTCGGCGCGCGTTTCGACGATCGCGCCACCGGCAAGCTGGCCGAGTTCGCGCCGTTCGCGCGCGTGGTCCACCTGGACGCCGACGCCTGCGAAATCTCCAAGCTGCGCACCGCCGACATCGCCCTGCCCGGCGACGTGGCCGCCGGCCTGCGCACGCTGGGCGCGGCACGAAGCACCTGCGAGGCGTGGCGCGCGCGCTGCGCCGGCCACCGCGAGCGCTTCGGCTTCCGCTACGACGCGCCGGGCACCGACATATACGCGCCTGGCCTGCTGAAGCGGCTGAGCGAAGTGGCGCCGACCGACACCATCATCGCCTGCGACGTCGGCCAGCATCAGATGTGGGTCGCCCAGCATTGCCGCTTCAACGATCCGCGCAACCACCTGACCAGCGGCGCGCTGGGCACGATGGGCTTCGGCCTGCCGGCGGCGATGGGCGCGCAATTCGCCTGCCCGGATCGGACGGTGGTGCTGGTGTCGGGCGACGGCAGTTTCATGATGAACGTGCAGGAACTGGCGACCATCGCGCGCTGCCGGTTGCCGGTGAAGATCGTGCTGCTGGACAACAGCGCGCTGGGCATGGTGCGGCAGTGGCAGGAACTGTTCTTCGCCGAGCGCTACAGCGAGATCGATCTGTCCGACAACCCGGATTTCGCCGCCTTGGCGCGGGTATTCGGCATCCCGGCCCAGCGCATCGACCAGCGCGCACAGGTCGACGACGCGCTGGCCGCGCTGCTGGCCGAGCCGGGGCCGGCGATGCTGCACGTGGCGATCGACATCAAGGCCAACGTGTGGCCGCTGGTGCCGCCCAACCACGCCAACAGTTCGATGCTGGACGGCAATCCGGCCAAGGCCGCCACGGAGACGCGGACCCATGCGCTACCGGCTTGACCTGGTGCTGAAACCGGCCGAAGGCGCGCTGACGCGCGTGATCGGCATGGCCGAGCGGCGCGGCTTCGCGCCGCAGGCGATCAGCGGACAACCCGACGCCGGCGACGGCCGCTGGCGCTTGCAGCTGGTGGTCGACGGCCAGCGTCCCGCCGAATCGCTGCGCCTGCAGATGCAGAAGATCTACGACTGCGAATCGGTGGAGATCACGGCGGTGGACAGCGGGCTGCTGGAGGCCAGGCCGTGAGCGCCTCCGTCAGGTACGCCGTTCCCTTCTCCCGCTTGCGGGGGAAGGTGCCCGCAGGGCGGATGGGGGCAAGCTTGCACGATTTGGTCTTCACGCAGCCCCCATCCGGCGCTGCGCGTCCGCAAGCGGAAGAAGGGATGCGTCCGATCCATGCGTTCGCCTCCGCAGCGCACCCGCAACGGAGGCGTCTTCTCCAACGCTTGTCGCTGCACCCGCATTCCCGATTCCCGGTTCCCCGTGTCCGGCGTTCCCACGATGCCTGATGCCGGCCGCGCCAGCGCAGGAGAGCCCGACGTCGGCGATGTCGTCGTCAGCGTCGCCGACGTGCTGGCCGCGCAGGCGAGGCTGCGCCGCTACCTGCCGGTCACGCCGATGCACCATGCCGAGCGCTTCGGCGTGATGCTGAAGCTGGAGAACCTGCAGCGCACCGGCTCCTACAAGGTGCGCGGGGCATTGAACGCGCTGCTGGCCGGTCGCGAGCGCGGCGATCGCCGTGCGGTCATCTGCGCCTCGGCCGGCAACCACGCGCAGGGCGTGGCGTGGTCGGCCTACCGGCTGGGCGTACAGGCGATCACGGTGATGCCGCACGGCGCGCCGGAAACCAAGATCGCCGGCGTCGCGCACTGGGGCGCCACCGTGCGCCAGCACGGCAACAGCTACGACGAGGCGTTCGCCTTCGCGCGCGAGCTGGCCGAGCAGAACGACTACCGCTTCCTGTCCGCGTTCGACGATCCGGACGTGATCGCCGGCCAGGGCACCATCGGCATCGAGATCGCGCCGCACACGCCGGACGTGGTGATCGTGCCGATCGGTGGCGGCGGGCTGGCCTCGGGCGTGGCGCTGGCGCTGAAGTCGCAAGGCGTGCGCGTGGTCGGCGCGCAGGTCGAAGGCGTCGATTCGATGGTGCGCGTATTGAAAGGCGACATCGCGCCGGTCGACCCGGTCGCCTCGCTGGCCGACGGCGTGCGGGTCAAGGTGCCCGGCTTCATCACCCGCCGGCTGTGCGCGCAGCTGCTGGACGACGTGGTGATCGTGCGCGAGGCCGAGCTGCGCGAGACGCTGGTGCGGCTGGCGCTGGAGGAACACGTCATCGCCGAGGGCGCCGGCGCGCTGGCGCTGGCGGCCGGACGCCGCGTGGCCGGACGGCGCAAGTGCGCGGTGGTGTCCGGCGGCAACATCGACGCCACGGTGCTGGCGCGGCTGCTGTCGGAAGTGCGCCCGCGTCCGCCGCGCAAGCCGCGCCGGCGCAGCAGCGAAGGCGATCCTTCGCTTGCCGGCGGCCGCGACACGCGCCGGCCCGCGGCCACCGGCGAAACTCCGACACGAACCAGCGCGCGCCGTCCCGCCGTCGCCGCCGCAATAGCAGCAGAAGTACACGAGGAACCCATCTGGTGAACACGTCAACCGCAAACACTCCGGCGCAGATCCGGATTTTCGACACCACGCTGCGCGACGGCGAGCAGTCGCCCGGCTGCAGCATGTCGCCGCAGCAGAAGCGGGTAATGGCGCGCGGCCTGGCCGATCTGGGCGTGGATGTCATCGAGACCGGCTTCCCGGCCAGTTCGCAGTCCGATCGCGAGGCGCACGCGCTGATCGCCCGCGACCTGCGCGAGACCACGCTGGCGGTGCTGTCGCGCTGCCTGCCCGGCGACATCGAGACCTCGCTGCGCACGCTGCAGGCGGCCGCGCGGCCGCGCCTGCACCTGTTCCTGTCGACCAGCCCGTTGCATCGCGAGCACAAGCTGCGCATGAGCCGCGAGCAGGTGCTGGAATCGGTGCGCGCACACGTGGCGATGGCGAAGCGGCATATCGACGACATCGAGTTCTCCGCCGAGGACGCGACACGCACCGAGGAGGATTTCCTGCACGAGGTCGTCGCCGCCGCGATCGCCGCCGGCGCCACCACCATCAACCTGCCCGACACCGTCGGCTTCACCACGCCGGAGGAAATCCGCGGCATGTTCGAGCGCGTCATCGCCAGCGTGGCGGGCGCCGACCGGGTGGTGTTCAGCGCGCACTGCCACAACGACCTGGGCCTGGCCGTGGCCAACTCGCTGGCGGCCATCGAGGGCGGCGCGCGGCAGGTGGAAGGTTCCATCAACGGCATCGGCGAGCGCGCCGGCAACTGCGCGGTCGAGGAGATCGTGATGGCGCTGAAGGTGCGCAACGCGTTCTACAACCTGGATACGCGCATCGACACGCGCCGCATCGTGCCGACCTCGCAGCTGCTGTCGCGGCTGGTCGGCATGCCGGTGCAGCGCAACAAGGCGATCGTCGGCGCCAACGCGTTCGCGCACGAGTCCGGCATCCACCAGCATGGCATGCTGCGCCACCGCGGCACCTACGAAATCATGCAGCCGCAGGACGTGGGCTGGCCGTCGTCGCAGATGGTGCTGGGCCGCCACAGCGGACGCGCGGCGGTCGAGTCGCGCCTGCGCGCGCTGGGCTACTGGCTGGAAGAGGAAGAACTGAAGCTGGTGTTCGACCAGTTCAAGGCGCTGTGCGAGAAGCAGCGCGTGGTCAACGACGCCGATCTGCAGTCGCTGATGCAGGACGCAGCGGTCAGCGAAGGCTACCGGCTGGCGTCGATGACGATCAGCGACGTCGGCAGCCGCGCCAACGCGCTGGTCGAACTGTCCGATCCGGACGGCAACCGCGTGGCCGAGACCGCGCAGGGCAATGGACCGGTCGATGCGCTGTTCGGCGCGCTGGCCGCCGCCACCGGCGTGCAGCTGCAACTGGAGAGCTACCAGGTGCACAGCGTCGGCATCGGCGCCGACGCGCGCGGCGAGGCCAGCCTGTCGGTGCGCTGCGACGGCGTCGAATACGAAGGCACCGGCACCAGCAAGGACATCATCGAGGCCAGCGCGCTGGCGTGGCTGGACGTGGCCAACCGCCTGCTGCGCCAGCGCCGCGCCGCGCCGCGCGACAGCGAAGTGGCGGCGGCCTGATCCGCCGTCGCCGATATCCCTTATTTACTGCATCACCGGAACCGCATGACTTCTCCCCGCACCCTGTTCGACAAACTGTGGGACGCCCACGTCGTCGTCGCCGAGACCGACACCGCGCCTGCCGTGCTGTACATCGATCTGCACCTGATCCACGAGGTGACCTCGCCACAGGCGTTCACCGAACTGCGCACGCGCGGACTGAAGCCGCGCCGCCCGGATCTGACCAAGGCCACGATGGATCACTCCACGCCGACGCTGCCGGCCGGTCCGGATGGACGGCTGCCCTACTTCACCGCCGCCTCGGAAGCGCAGGTCGATACGCTGGCGCGCAACTGCGCCGACTACGGCATCGAACTGTTCGACATGGGTTCGGACCAGCGCGGCATCGTCCATGTCATCGCGCCGGAAATAGGCTTCACCCAGCCCGGCATGACCATCGTCTGCGGCGACAGCCACACCTCCACGCATGGCGCGTTCGGCGCGCTGGCGTTCGGCATCGGCACCAGCGAGGTCGGCCACGTGCTGGCCACCCAGTGCCTGCTGCAGCGCAAGCCGAAGACGATGGCGATCACCGTCGAAGGCGAGCTGGCACCGGGCGTCGGCGCCAAGGACGTGATCCTGCACATCATCGGCGTGATCGGCGTCAACGGCGGCACCGGCCATGTGATCGAGTACCGCGGCTCCACCATCACCGCGATGGACATGGAGCAGCGCATGACCCTGTGCAACATGTCGATCGAGGCCGGCGCGCGCGCCGGCATGGTCGCGCCGGATCAGGCGACGTTCGACTGGGTCGCCAGAACGCCGCGCGGTCCGAAAGGCGCCGACTTCGACGCGGCGGTGGCGCGCTGGCGGCAGCTGCGCAGCGACGACGGCGCGCGCTTCGACGTCCATGTGCGCATCGACGCGGCCGACATCCGCCCGACGCTGACCTGGGGCACGCACCCGGGTACCGCGATCGCCGTCGATGCGCCGATACCGGCGGCCAACGACGCCGCGGCGCGCAAGTCGCTGGACTACATGGCGTTCGAGTCCGGCCATGCGCTGGAAGGCACGCCGGTGGATGTGGTGTTCGTCGGCTCGTGCACCAACGGCCGCCTGCGCGACATGCGCGACGTGGCCGGCGTGCTGCGCGGCCGCCGGGTCGATGCACGCGTGCGCATGCTGGTGGTGCCGGGCTCCGAACAGGTCAAGCGCCAGGCCGAGGCCGAAGGCATCGACGCGATCGTCCGCGCCGCCGGCGCCGAATGGCGCGAGCCGGGCTGCTCGATGTGCATCGCGATGAACGGCGATCTGGTCGCGCCGGGCCAGCTGGCGGTCAGCACCAGCAACCGCAATTTCGAAGGCCGGCAGGGTCCGGGCTCGCGCACGCTGCTGGCCTCGCCGCTGGCGGCGGCCTGGGCGGCGGTCAATGGCAAGGTGGCCGATCCGCGCGAACTGTTCGCGGCCGAAAAGGAGGTCGCGTGATGGCCACGCACGACACCGACGCCGCCGCCAGGCTGGTGTTCCAGTCCGACATCGCCCGCGCCCGCGCACGGCGGCCGGCCGATGTCCCGATGCCGCGGCGCGTGCCTGGCGAGACGATTCTGGATGCCGGATACGACGCGCCGGCGGCCGCGCCGATCCCGGAAACCGCAGAGGAGATCCGCTGATGGCCGGCTTCACCCATCTGGCCTCGCGCAGCGTCGTGCTGCCGCAGACCAACATCGACACCGACCAGATCATCCCCGCGCGCTTCCTGTCCACCACCGAGCGCGCCGGGCTGGGCCAGCACGCGTTCAGCGACTGGCGCCGGCTGGCCGACGGCTCGCCCAATCCGGCCTTCCCGTTCAACCAACCGGAGAATGCCGGACGGCAGATCCTGCTGGCCGGGCGCAACTTCGGCTGCGGATCCTCGCGCGAACATGCGCCGTGGGCGCTGACCGATTTGGGCCTGCGCGCGATCGTTTCCAGCGAGATCGCCGACATCTTCCGCAACAACAGCCTGAAGAACGGCCTGCTGCCGATCGTGCTGCCCGAGGAGATCGTGCAGTCGCTGATGCAGCGGCCGGACGACGAGCTGACGATCGACGTGGCCGCGCGCGAGTTGCGCGCGCCCGACGGATCGGCCTTCACCTTCCCGCTGGACGACTTCGCGCAGACCTGCCTGCTCGAAGGCGTCGACGAACTGGGCTACCTGCTCGCCCGCCATTCCGACATCGCCCGCTACGAGGCCACCGCCCATGCACGCTGAAATCGCCCTCCTGCCCGGTGACGGCATCGGCCCGGAAGTCACCGCCGCCGCGTTGTCGGTGCTGCGCACCGTCGCGCGCCGCCACGGCCATACCTTCGTCTTTCCCGAATACGACATCGGCGGCATCGCCATCGACAAGACCGGCGAACCGCTGCCGCAGGACACCCTGCAAGGCTGCCGGCGCGCCGACGCGGTACTGCTGGGCGCCGTCGGCGGGCCCAAGTGGTCCGACCCCAATGCCAAGGTGCGCCCCGAGCAGGGCCTGCTGGCACTGCGCAAGGGGCTGGACCTGTTCGCCAACCTGCGCCCGGTGCGTCCGCACCCGGCCGCGCTCAACGCCTCGCCGATCAAGCCGCACCTGCTGACCGGCGTGGACATCATGGTGGTGCGCGAACTGACCGGCGGCATCTATTTCGGCGAAAAGACGCGCACCGCCGATGCCGCCAGCGATCTGTGCAGCTACAGCGTGGCCGAGATCGAGCGCGTGCTGCGCAGCGCGTTCAAGCTGGCGCGCCAGCGCCGCGGCACGCTGGTGTCGGTGGACAAGGCCAACGTGCTGGAAACCTCGCGGCTGTGGCGCGACGTCGCCACGCGCATCGGCCGCGACGAATACCCGGACGTGCGGCTGGAACACGTCTTGGTCGATGCGATGGCGATGCACCTGCTGTCGCGGCCGCGCGAATACGACGTGATCGTCACCGAGAACATGTTCGGCGACATCCTCACCGACGAGGCCTCGATGCTGGCCGGCTCGCTGGGCCTGCTGCCGTCGGCCTCGCTGGGCGAAGGCAAGGCCGGCCTGTACGAACCGATCCACGGCTCGGCCCCGGATATCGCCGGCAAGGGCATCGCCAACCCGTACGCCACCATCCTCAGCTGCGCGCTGCTGCTGCGCCATTCGCTGGACCTGTACGAGGAAGCGGACTGCATCGAGCGCGCGGTCGACGCCGCGCTTAACGCGCACGCCTTCACCGCCGATCTGGCCACCGGCGGCCGCGGCATTTCCACCGCCGCGGCCGCGCAGGCGGTAATCGAGCAGATCCAGGCGCACTGCTACGTGGCCGAACTGCGCGACTGAACGCGCACCGGAACCGCCTGCCTGCCGCGATGCACGAATGACGCTATGATGCGCCCGGACGGAAGAGGAACTTCCGCAGGGTGCAGACATGGATGTGATGGCCACGCTGGGTGCGGCGCTCGCCGCGCCCCGACATGCGGAACGACTGCTGCGGCTGCATACGCCGCTCGGCCCGGACGTGCTGGTCGCCGAGACGCTCGACGGCCGCGAATCGCTGGACGAAGGCGGTTTCCGCCTCGAACTCACCGCGCTGTCGACCGACGCGCATCTGGATCTCGACAGCCTGCCCGGCCAGCCGGTCCTGCTGGAATGGCTGACCGCCTCGGCGACGCTGCCGCAGCGTCCTTTCCATGGTCACGTCACCGCGGCCGAACGGTTGGGCAGCAACGGCGGTCTGGCCCGCTACCGGCTGGTCGTCGAACCGTGGCTGGCGTTCCTGCGACAGCGCGTGGACTGCTACGTGTTCCAGGACATGGACGTGGTCGACATCGTCGAATCGGTGCTGTCCGACTACCTCGCCCAGGGCGCGCTGGCACCGGCGTGGCGCTGGGATCTGCGCGACCGCAGTGTCTACCGCAAGCGCAGCCTGTGCACGCAGTACGACGAAAGCGATCTGGACTTCCTGCACCGCCTGCTGGCGGAGGAAGGCATCCATTACCGCTTCGAGCACCATGGCGACAGCCGCAGTCCGGCGCTGGGCGCGCATACGCTGGTGCTGGCCGATCACAACGATGCCTTCGCCGATCTGGGAACGGTGCGTTTCCATCGCGGCGATGCGAGCGAGCGCGAGGACGCCGTCCAGCAATGGTCCACGCAACGCCGGTGGCGGCCGCAGCGCCTGCAACGCGCCAGCTGGGACTACCGCACGCTGCAGATGCGGCCGGTCCAGGCTGGCTCACCCGATGCGGCCTGCGATATCGTCGATGACGATGCGCTGGGAATCTATGCCTACCCCGACCGCGAAACCGGCGATCGCCTCGCGCGCCATCAACTCGAAGCGCAACAGGTCGTCGCCGCCACCGTTCGCGGCAGCGGCGGCTGGCGGCAGCTGCACGCCGGCGCGCGCTTCAGCCTGATCGGACATCCCACCGGCGGCGATCATGTCTGCCTGCGCTTGCGCCATCGTGCGCGCAACAATTTCGACGCGCGCGTCGTCGAACGCATCGAGCGGCAGCTCGGCCGCGTTCAGGAATCGCGGTGGTCGTTGCCCTCTGCGTTCGATGGCGACGGACAGGCGATCGCGGCCGACCCGTTCGACGATGGCGCCGACTTCTACCGCAACCAGTTCGACTGCATTCCAGCGGACTCGATCTATCGCCCGCGCACGCACGACGGCCATGGCCTGCGCCTGCACCCCCGGCCGACCGTGCACGGCACGCAGACGGCCATCGTCGTCAGCGACGGCGCGCCGCTGCTGACCGATCGCGACCATCGCATCCAGGTGCAGTTCCACTGGCAGCGCGGTGCCGATGCCAGCCAGCGGTTGCCGCACCCGGGCGGCGAGGACAACGCGCCGGGATGCGCCGGCGCATGGATGTGGGTGCGCGTGGCCACCGCCTGGGCGGGCGACAACTGGGGCAGCGTGCTGGTGCCGCGTCGGGGCCAGGAAGTCCTGGTGGCGTTCCTCGAAGGCGACATCGATCGGCCGGTGGTCATCGGCAGCCTCTACAACGGCCAGGGCCAGCAGGACGCTGCGCACAACCGCATCGCCACCGGCACGGCGGGCGCCACCGGCAATGCGCCGGCATGGTTCGACGGACACGATCACCGCGCCGTGTTCACCGGTTTCAAGACCCAGCAACTGGGCAGCAGCCAGGACGGCAACGGCGGCTACCAGTTGTTGCGGCTGGACGACACGCCCGGGCAGGGCCGTGTGGAAGCGGCCACCACCCAGCATGCGAGCCGCCTCGTCCTGGGCCACCTCAAGGCCGGCAGCGACAACGTGCGTGGCGCCGATCGCGGCTTCGGCATCGAACTGGCGACGCAGGCCGGCGGTGCGTTGCGTGCCGGCGCCGGCCTGCTGCTGTCCACCGATGGCGGCACGCAACAACTCACCGCCACCGGTGCGCAACAGCAACTGGCGCAGACGCGGGACCTGTTGCAAAGCCTGCAACAGGCCGCGCGCACCCAGCGGGTGACGCTGCCGGAAGAGCCTGAAACGCTCCCCGCGCTGGCATCGCTGGAGACGTTGCAGCAAACGTTGCAAGCCGACCAGCAAGGCACCGACGCTCAACATGGCATCGGCGGCGGCCAGGGGCAGGCGCCCGGCTGGTCGCAACCGGCGCTGTTGTTCCACAGTCCGGACGGCATCGTCAGCCTGACCGCCAGCGATCAGGTGTGGGTCAGCGGCACCCAGACCACGCTGGCCGCGGGCCGGCATCTGCAATGGATGAGCCAGGGCGCGAACGTCATCGCCGCTGCCGGCGGCATCGCCCTGCACACGCTGGGAACGCAGCCGTCCGCGCAGGATCCCGTCCAGCGACACGGCATTGCGTTACACGCCGCGCAAGGCCATGCCAGCCTGCGCGCGCACCGCAACCAGGCCAGCATCGCCGCCAAGCACAGCATCACCCTCGCCAGCACCCAGGCCGACATCGCCGTCGAAGCCGACCGGCATGTCCTGCTGACCGCGAAGGGCGCCTACCTCAAGCTCGAAGGCGACAACATCGAACTGGGCGCGCCGGGCCGCATCGAATTCAAGGCCACACGCAAGGAGTGGACCGGGCCGCGGGCAGCCACAGGCAGTCCGCCGTCGTTTGGCGAAGCAGATCCGAAGTTCTGCGAACTCGATGCGAAGCGTGCCGACGCCTACGGCGGCGCGCTGGTGGCAATCGGCTGAATCCATGACGGTCTTGGATCACCGCCGGTTTCTGGCGCAGGACTATGCGCTGATCAATCCGTTACAGGTGCCGCTGGATCAGCGCCGGGATCTGCCGACCATCCGCCTAAGTCCGCAGGGCCTGGAGCGACACGGGCGGATGATGCCGCTGCTGCTGCGACTCAATGCCCTGCCTGAAACACAACGGCTGGAATTGATGGAACGATCCGATTACCTGGGCCTGCACTACGACATGCCCTTGTTCGCTGCGCTGCTGGAATGCAAGGCGGATATTCCGATACTCAAAGCCCACTTGCTCAGTCGCATGATAGTGAAGCGTCGGACTGGGCCATCGGCATGGCTGAGATTTCACGATCCGCGTGTGTATCGGCACCTGCGCTGGCTGTTGAGCACCGATCAAATGACCGGCCTGATGGGACCGATAGAACACTGGACCTGGTACGAGCCGCTCATGGCGCAATGGCACACGCAACGTCGGCCCGATGGCAACGGTCTGCGCAATTTGTTTGTTGCCGACGATCTCTGGATGCGACTGGAGCGGCTGGAAGATTTGAATGTAGCGTTGCGCAATCTGGCGAATGACGACACCCCCACGGACGACGACACGGCGCAGCGTCTGCTCGACGGCCTGCTGGATGCAAGGCAAAGGGGATTGACGCAAACCGAAGATGTCCTGCTCTATGCGCGCCAGTATCTGCAGCATGGTCCGGATTGGCACGGCAATGAAGTAGCCAAACGCTGCATCCGGCAGGCCGTCGAGCGGCGAAGCAGCTACATCAGCGCCTGGGCAGAGTTCGCCGGACATGGGCAGTTGCAGGATCACGCCACCATCGGAATCCAGGAAGGAGATTGAACGCGATGAGCGCGAACGATTCACAGACACCTCAGGAATTCTGTCCCAACTGCACGAAGGCCGGACTGCCGCTGTTGCCGTTGCGCTATGCGGTAGCGCGCAACGATGCCGTGGCGAAGGAGAAGGCGCCGGAACTGGTTGCACCTTTCGGCCCCGGCATAACCGATATCGCGTTGCGCGAGGATCTGGCTCGATACACCCTTCGCACGCTGCGAAGTGGCTACCTGTATGTCTTCAACGAGAAGCGCGGGAAATGGTCCGCCTATGAGGTGAATGAAGAAGGATCGCTTGTCGAATTCCCCTACGACAGCAAATCGCCACCCGTGCAGAGCGATGACGACGATTACAAGGAAGTCTGCTCCCGCCACGGCAATCCGGATATCGGCAAGTGCATCATCATCCCGGATGCGCACAAGGCCGGCGCACTGTGGCTTGCATTCTCGAGTACGGCTTGGACGGCAGGAGTCAGAGAACTGCACGCACGGCAGGCGTACCGGGAAAAACACATGCGCCGTATCGATATCGGCCAATGGGTCGGCGGCCAGGGGACGCAACCGCACCTGGCATCTTTGTCCATGCTCGAAGATCGCGTGGCCGAGTACCATCATGCGCCGCCAGCGACACCAGAGGGCGAGAGCGAAAATGAGCGGCAGGCGCGCAGGGATCGCAATGCTCATCCGTTGGCAGGGAGCGACTCTCGTCCGATCGAGCTCGAACCTGTCGTCGTAACTGCCCGAAGGCATCCCGCATACGATTTCTCGCTGGTGCTTTTCCAGAGTTCCGCACACAGCGCAGCGGATTTCAAGGCCGAGGCCCAGCAGGCCGGCGAGCGCGGAAAAGTCGTGGCTGGCAGTCCCGGCATCTATCCACCCGCGATGGTAGCGCTGGATGATCCCACCGGTATCGCGATGGATCTGGCCAGCCTCATGAATCTTCGACTGGCCGAGTTCCTCGAACGCGACGACATCAAACGGCCATTGGCCGTTTCCACCTTGATCGGCTCGCTGGAAGAAGCCATCCGCAACAATGCGGAACAGGAGCGCATCCGCTACCTCCAACAGATGGCCGTCGACAATCTTCAAGCCTGGACCAGCGTTGGTTGGGATGCACGCATCCCCAAGCGTTCATTCGAGCAGAATCACGAACAAAGGTTGCGCACAGACCCCGCCTACCGAGCGAACTGGGAGCGCAGGGTGGCTGAGGCCGAGCGATCGGCATTGGACAGCCTGACGGCGGACGATCTGCAACGGGTTTCCGACTCGGCCTGGCGCAAGTACCGCGACAAGCTTCGTGACGGGCAACCCCGGCAGTGGCAGCAGCAGGTATACCAGCAGGCGCTGGAGCAGTTCGACACCGCCACCATCGTTCCATTGTCCCGCGCGCACGTCGCCTGGATGAAGAGTTCCAGCTTGGCGGCCTACTTCGAATGCAATCACGACTCCCGGGATCCGGATTCGGGCGCCGCCTACTGCGACACCGTGCTCATGTGCATCCAGGATACCCAAGCCATCGCCATCAACATGGACACTTACGTCCAATGGCTGTGCGCGCCTACGGTCGAACCGGACAATGTCTTGCTGCGCGCGTTGTGCTTCAACCAGTCAACGCTCGTGACTTCGCTGTCCGAAGGCACGGGGATAAGCCGGCACGATTCGGCCAAGTTGCCTTGGGACAGGCTGCTGATGGGTTACCAGGCCGCCATCGGCCATCTACCCGACAGCGCACAGAGCGCGCCGGCAAGATTGCTGGTGGCATTGGGCGGACCGGTGATGCGGGCGCTGGACAATGCATTGAACCGCGGCATGGGACCCTTGGTCGTGGCATTGGGTCTGGTAGGACGCAGCCCGGTGTTGCATACACAGGTGCGTGGAACGCTGGATGCGGCCATTGATCATCTGGTGAACCAGATGGTCCAGGCCAATCCGGCTCTGGGGAATCTCGACCGCGACCGGCTGGCAACGCGGATGAGGAACCAGTCCCGGGGCCGGCGCCAGACCACCCGGGCGCAGGGCCCTGGAATGCGCGGCATGAACGATTTCCATATCATCACCAACCAGCTTTCGCTTGGCGCGGTGACCGACGGCATGAGCCCTGCCGAAAAACTGAGAAGCGCCGGTGCCTCGGTGATGACCTTCGACGAATGGGAGCGCACGCCCTATGCGCGCTGGCGAACACTGTCGGGGGCCAACATCCGTGCGGGCGTAGTGGGCGTCCTGCTGAACTTATGGTCGCTGAAGGCCGCAGCCAAGGACCTGGACGACAGCAGTCCGAAGACGAGACAGGAAAACGACTGGCGCTATACCGCAGCAATCATGGCGACGGTAGGCGCCGTCAGTGAGGCCATGCACACCGCCATCGAGAACAGCCGGCAGGTGGGTGGACGGCTGGCAGCGAGAATCAATACATTCTGGAGTCGGGCATTGGCGATTTTGGGTAGATCACTTGGATTTGCAGCAGCGGTGATCTTATCGTTTTGGGATGGCGTCAATTCTTGGAATGCATTTAGACGAGGCGAGGCTGGAATGGGGGTGCTATATGCCTTCTCTGCAATTTCAAGCATCGGTGCCTTTGCAGCTTTGGCAGGCTGGCTTGGCCCAACAGTGATTGGCCTGTCGTCCACAGGTGTCGGAATCGTGTTGGCAGCCATCGCCATCCTAGTGGGCATACTCATCATGTTGCTGCAGGATGACAAGCTCGAGGCGTGGATGCGGCGAAGTTACTTCGGCACGGCTGATGATCGTTTTGAGAGCCAACATGAGGAAATGGCCGAACTCGACGCTCTGTTGCGAGCAGAAGGATAAGGCATGGACTTTACGGGACTGGGGCGATTTACCGCCTACAAGGTTAATCGGCCACTGGATAAGGGAGAGCGCGACGCACGATTGAAGCAGAAGCAGCGGATGTCGGTGGATCCAGTGGATGAGTTGTCGGTTATCAAGGTAAACAGCACTTACATAGAACTTGTGGATCGGTGGTATGCCAGCAAGGGCTGGTCCGTGATCTTCGCGATTATGCTGGCAGTTCCCTGCTTAGCTGGTGTCATTGCATTTCCTATTTTGCTGATCGACGGTTATAGAGACCCTCTGGTATGGATTGGGGTAACTCTTATCGTAGCGTTTGGCTGTTTGTTCCTTGGGCTGGCCTGGTACGGATTCCGCCTAGAAGCTTTTCGTTACACCCATTATCCAATCCGTTTGAACCGCAAGACCCGGCAGGTGCATGCGTTCCGCCCAGATGGCAACGTCATCGAAGCCAATTGGGACAAGCTGTTCATCTTTGCAGGTGAGGGACACGTTCCCGCCTACGGAAAAACCCACGATGTTCGCGCCCATGTGCTGGCGTCCGACAGAAAGACCGTGCTCGACACCTTCACCTTGGCCTATTGCTACATGGGCGACAAAAGCAGTGTGGGGCCGGTATGGGAATACATCCGCCGCTACATGGAAGAGGACGAGGGTGTAGAAAAGAACTGGCGTTACAGCGACATCTGCATGCCGGTCGATGGTCGCCGGGAAGGATTGCATTTCGGCATCATTCGCGTTTTTGGACAGGTTGCCCGCTGGCCGATCCTGCAATTGCTCGGTTCACCCATCTGGTCGGTGGTGACCCTTGGACGCTGGATCGCGATGTACACCAGCCGAGTACCTCAGTGGCCCGAAAACATCGAAACTCAGTATCGGATAGAGCCAGACGATCCGTACCGGCGCACATGGAAGGACAATGTTCCCTTCACCTTCATCGAAGGCATATGGCCGTTAATTTGCTTCATCGTTGGCTTGATGGTGGCGGCCTGGGGCCTTCGGGCGGCGTTTGCAGGCATTTTTGCGGACTGATGAT
>Ga0160451_100295_pt1 | contig 36748 bp, 32 predicted proteins | sample HID1975M_E1MG_FD_108270 | JGI IMG/M metagenome (GOLD analysis project Ga0160451, IMG submission 108270) | Enriched soil microbial communities from UW Madison campus, WI, USA - HID1975M_E1 MG | ecosystem: Environmental > Terrestrial > Soil > Unclassified | place: USA: Madison, Wisconsin... | reverse complement strand
GGCGGCGTGGCTGCGGCGCCCTTGCCGTAGACGCTGAAACGGCCGCTGGGCTGGAGTTCGTCCGGGGTGCCGGCCTGCGCCGCAACGTGCAGGGGAACGGCCAGGAACACGGCGAACAACAGTCGTTTCATGGTGACCTCGAAGGGCGGCGGTGATCGGTGATCGGTGAGTGGCGGAGCGCGCGCTGCTCCGGCGTGCCGGTGCGGCCGCGGCTACGCGTGCAGCGGCCGGCCCGCCAGGCGGGCCGCGTACAGGGCCGCGCCGTAGTGGGGCTCGTGCAGGGGCGTGCGCAGCTCGAAGCGGCGGCTGGCGGAGGCCAGTGCCTGCTTGAACGGCGCCAGCAACAGGTCGCCGGCGTTGAACGCGCCGCCGGAGTACGACAGCGCGACGGTCTCGTCCTGCGCATAGCCCAGCGCACGGCGCAGGGCTTCGGCGATGGCGGCCAGTTCCGATCCGGCCTGGCGGAAGATGCCGAGCGCGATCACGTCGCCGGCCCGCGCAGCCTGCGCGACCAGCGGCGAAAGCCGGGCGATCGCGTCGCGGGTGGCGCCACCGTCGCCGTACACGTGCGCGCACAGTTCCAGGTCGTTCTCCAGGCGCAGCGCTTCGACCACCAGGCCGTGCAGCGGACCGCGCGGCAGGCGGCCGTCGCTCATCTTCGAGAATGCGTTCAGGCCCTGGATCGCGATCCAGTGCGCCGAGCCCTCGTCGGAGAACGCCTCGCCCCAGCCGCCGGCGCGCGCGCCGAGGCCCTGGCGCTGGCCGTAGCCCATCGAACCGGTGCCGGCGATGATGTTGATGCCGTCGGCGCCGCCCAGCGAACCGGCCCAGCCGCAGACCATGTCGTTGTCGCAGGCGTAGCGGTGGTGGCCGAGGATGACGGCGGGAATGGCGTCCAGCCGCGCGGTCGCCTGGCTGTCCTCGCCGTGCGCGGGCAGGCCGAAGAAGGCGTGGGTCACCGCCTCGGCGGACATGCCCGCGGCCTGCAGCACCTGGCCGATGCCTTCGGCCAGGATCGCCTGCACGCCATCGAGCCCGACCTGGGGGTGGTAGGTGGTGCCGCGCGCGGCTTCGGCGAGGACGCGGCCGGCGCCGTCGACCAGGACGAAGCGCGTCTTGGTCCCGCCGCCGTCGACGCCGAGGAAGCGGTCGGCCTCCATCACGCCTCCAGCGGGTACAGGCGCACGCCCTGGACCACGCGGTTCACCGTGCCCTCGCGGTTGGGGCTGTCGGGCGACAGGCCCAGCGCGCGCGAGCACAGGAAGGCGAAGACCTGGGCCACGGCGACGTAGGGATAGAGCAGGTCGGCATCGGCGGCCGACGACAGGCCCGGCACCGGCACGGTGTCGCTGGCATGTTCCGGGCGCGGCTGCGCGCTGACCTCGATCACGCGCCCGGCGCAGCGGTCGCCGCGCAGTTCGTCGATCAGGTCGTGGTCGTAGCGGCGGGTCAGTGCGTCGTTGGACACGAACACCACCACCAGGGTGCGTTCGGTGATGAAGGTCTTGGGCCCGTGGCGGAAGCCGAGCGGGGAATCGAAGCAGGTGGCGATCGCGCCGTTGCTCAGCTCGCCGAGCTTGAGCGCCGCTTCCCGCGCCAGTCCCTGCAGGACGCCGCTGCCCAGGTAGACCACGCGGTCGAAGCCGCGCAGCGCCAGTTCCCGCAGCGCCGGGCGCGCTTCGTCGATCACCCGCGCGGTCGCGGCGGCCAGCGGGCCGATGCGTGCGTCGAGGTCGTCGCCGCCGCCCAGCGCGGCCAGCGTGGCGTACATCATGCAGCTGAAGCTGGAGGTCATGGCGAAGCTGACGTCGTGGGTCTCCTCCGGCAGCTGCAGGGTCATGGCCTGGCGCACCGCGACCTTGCCCAGCGCGCCCTCGGGATTGCAGGTCACCACCAGGTGGCGCACGTCGCGCACCAGGTGTTCGACCAGTTCCACCGTGGCCAGGCTTTCGGGGCTGTTGCCGGAGCGGCCGAAGGACACCAGCAGCAACGGCTGGTCCGGGTCCAGGTACAGGTGCGGGGCGCTGACGATGTCGGTGGTAGGCACGGCATCGACCCGTGCGGCGAGCCGGCGGTCCAGCAGCGGCGCCAGGCACTGGCCGATGTAGGCGGAGGTGCCGGCGCCGGTGAGGATCACCCGTGCCGCCGGATCGCCGGTCACCGGGCCGACGAAGGCGTCCACCTGCGCACGCAGCGCGGCCAGCAGCGCATGCGTGCGCTCGAGCATGCGCGGCTGCTGCTCGATCTCGCGCGCGGTCCACAGCGCGCCGGTGGCGGCCAGGTCGGCCTCGGCGATGCCCAGGGACTCGGAGCCGGGGGATTCGGGGCCGGGGGATTCAGGGCTGTGCATGGTGATGGCAGGCATGATGGTAATCGTCGAGGACGGCACCGACGTGGGCCATGGCCAGCGACAGCGGATCGCCGTCGGTACGGCCTTCGCGCAGCGCACGCAGTGCATGTGGGAGGTACTGACCGACCAGCGGCAGCGGCGGCGGATTCGCGCGCAGGTTGGCGAACAGCGCTTCGCGCGCGCGCTCGATCGCCGGGTCCGGCCAGTAGTAGCGGATGCGGTCGCTGAGGCTGTACTGCAGGTCGATGTCGAGCTGGCGGCCTTCGGCGTGGTAGTAGCGCCGCCAGTATTTCGGTTCGGCGTGCAGGCGGGCGATGGCGGTTTCGCGCAGCCGCGCCTGCGCTTCCGGCGCGATCCATTCGCGCTCGATCGCGTCCAGCGCCCACAGCGCCTCGCGCAGGGCGAAGGTCAGGCCGGGGCCGACCTTGAGGATGGCGAAGTGGTCGCGGACCAGTGCGGTCAGCGCGTCGCGGGTCTGGTAGTCGGTGGAGTGGGCCTCGAACACCATGCCCGGCACCGGCGCGATCGCCGCGCTCAGCGCGCGGGCCTTGTCCGGCGCGTAGTCGACGACCTGGTGGTGGTCGAACTCCACGCCCGGCTGCACCACCGAGGCGATGACCCGCTGCCAGGCCGCGTCGAGGCCGGCGGCGGCGAAGGCCTCGCGGTGCGCTGCGATGGTGGCGAGCGCGGCCTCCGGGGTGGTCACCGCCAGGCCTTCGATCGATTCGGTGGCGCCGCCCGGGACCGGGACTTCGGTGCCGATCACGTATACCGGCGCTTCGCCGCCGGAGTTCTTCCAGGCATCCTCGGCGGCGCGGCACAGGCGCGTGGCGCGGCGCACGATCTCGGCTTCGGGCAACGGCTCCGGGTCGCCGGCGCAGGCCATCGAGCAGTCGAGGTGGATCTTGCGGAAGCCGGCGGCCACGTAGGCGGCGACCATCGCCTCGGCCTTGTCCATCGCCGCCGCCGCATCCAGCGCGGTCCACGGATTGGGGCCGAGATGGTCGCCGCCCAGGACGATGCGCGCGGTGTCGTAGCCGACCCGGCGCGCGATGCCGTGCACGAAGCCGACGAAGTCGGCCGGCGTCATGCCGGTGTAGCCGCCGTCCTGGTTGACCTGGTTGCAGGTGGCCTCGAACAGGAGCAGGGCGTCGTCATGGAGCAGCGCATGGCGCAGGGAGGCTTCGACGACGATCGGGTGGGCCGAGCAGATCGAGGTCACGCCGCAGGCCGTGCCCTGCTTGTGGCGCGCGATGAGTTCTTGCAGTGCGTGCATGGAATCCTTCCGTCGGGGGCTTGGGTCAGGGCGCTTGCGGCGGCGTTTCCTGCTCCGGCTCCAGCGCCAGCAGCAGCGAGGCCACCAGCGCCAGGGCCAGGCCGGCCAGCTTCAGCGGTCCGGGCACCACGCCGGCGAACAGCAGCGCCAGCACCGCCGTCACCAGCGGCGCGCCGGCATTGGTCATCGGCGCCACCACGATCGCCTTGCCATGGCGGAACGCGAACACCAGGGTCAGCGCGCCGACCGCGTTGAGGATCTGGATCGCCGCGGCCAGCCATGGGCCGTCCCAGCCGGTGTTGACCGGCTGGCTCCAGTCGGTCATCGCCCAGGCCACCGGCGCCAGCAGCAGCGCGCCGACGGTCATGTAGAAGAAGATGCTCTCGGCGCTGACCGTGTGGTTGGCCAGTTTCATGAAGTACGCCTGCACGCCCCAGGCCAGCATGATCATCAGCGCCAGCACGAACCAGCCCAGCCCCTGGCCGCCGCCCTGGCCGAACGACAGGTCCAGCATCGGCAGCGCGACCAGCGCCAGCACGATGCCCAGCGCGCCCATCCAGCCGGTGCGTTCGCGCAGCAGCACGAACGACAGGGCGATGGTGACCACCGGCGACAGCGAGATGATCGGGAAGATGAAGTACGCCGGACCGACGGTCAGCGCGTGGAACAGCACCATCTGCCCGCCGGCGCCGAGCAGGCCGATGAGCAGGCCGTAGGCCACCGCGCGCGGACTGCGTTCCAGCTTCCAGCCGTTGCGCCAGAGGATGTACAGCGCCGGCGGGATCATGGTCAGCGCCCACACGCAGTACACCAGCGTTTCCGGGAATCCGCGCTGCGCCGACAGGCCCGACAGCGCGCCCCACACGCCCCACAGGACCACGGTGACCAGCGCATAGGCCAGCCAGGTGCGCTGCGGGCGCGCGGCGGTAACGGTCGTCGCGCTCATGCTGCGCCCTCCCTTGCCTTGACGGAGCCTGCATCGACCGGGGTCGCCTGCAGGAACAGGAAGCGGCTGAAGTCCGCCTGCACGGTGTTGCTGCGGGCATCGGCCAGACCCAGGTCGGTGCCGTTGAACAGGTCGCGCACCCGGTAGCGGCCTTCGCCCAGTCCGCGCAGCTGCACCGGTCCGGACCACGCATCGGCATAGAACGTGTAGTACATCGCATCGTCCTTGCGGATCGCGTGCGCCTCGGGCCGGTCGAAGCCGATGTCGTACAGCGCGCCCAGGTATTCGCCCTTCGGCAGCATGTGCTCGCGGTACAGGTCCACCCACTTGCGCCACAGCGCTTCCTTCTCCGCGGTCAGCACGAAGCCGCCGGGGGGCTGCGGTGCTGTCGGGCGGTCGGTGTCGCGCGGCCAGGTGAACTTGGTCGAGACCACCGCGCCGATGCCCACGCTCGAGGCCCAGTCGTCGCCGTGGTCGCTCAGTTCGACATGGTCGCCGGCGTAGCTGCTGCGCGACCCCATCATCGCCTTGGCGGTCTTGCCCTTGTGCCGCACCTGCCACGAGGACAGCGGGTCGGAGGCGGGGTACTGGTCGGTGGCCGGCAGGTTGTGGAAGGCGAACGCGGTGCCGCAGGGGCACAGCTCGACCACCGCGTCGGGGTTGGCTTCGCGCGCGGCGCGATGGATCGCCATCCAGAAGTCCGGCAGCTTCTCGCTGGACTCCTCCGGGCGGGCGTGGCGGTGCGCCGGGTTGTAGCAGGGCGCGACCGCGTTGAGATGCTGGCCATCGAGCTTGACGCCCTCGAAGCCCCACTCGCCGATCGCCTTCTTCACCAGCGCCACGTAGTAGTCGATGACCGGCGGGTAGGCCGGGCACTGGGTCAGCGCGTTCCACCAGCTCACCTTCTGGAACGCGCCGTCGCGGTCGAGCAGCAGCATGTCCGGATGGTCGTGCAGCACGTCGCTGCCGGGATCGGCGGCCAGCGGCGCCAGCCACAGGCGCGGGCGCAGGCCCTGCGCCCGCACCGCGTCGGTGAAGGCGCGCATGTCGGCGTCGCCGCGCGGGAACTTGCTGCGCTCGATCGCCCAGTCGCCCTCGTTGGTCTGCCAGCCGTCGTCGAGCACGGCCCATTCGAAGCCCAGCTCGCGGACCTTGGGCAGGGTCTCGAGCACCTGCGCGGTGGTGAAGTCGCGCTCGTAGCCCCAGGCGCACCAGATCGGGGCGAAGGCGGATTCGGGGACTTCCGGCGCGACGATGCCCTCGGCCTCCATGAAGCGGCGGTACCGCTCCAGCGGGGCGAAATGGTCGCCGGTGTGCAGGCTCAGGAAGGTACGCGCGCTGGCGAGGCTGGCGCCGGGTTCCAGCGTCGCCTCGCGCAGACCTTCGATCGCGATCGCCGCGCCGCCGCCGGTGCGGCGCACCGGCAGGTCCAGCGCCGTCGGCACCGGCTCCAGGTGGCCGACCGCCAGGCCGACGTCGCGGCGCCAGATGTTGGCCACCGGGGTGCCGCCGCCGTAGTCGGAGGCTTCCATGGCCAGGGTGTTGCGCTGCTCGAAGCCGTCGTCCAGCGGCCGCACCCAGTCGCGGCGGTCTTCGTGGGTGGCGCCGGAAAAGCTCCAGAAACCGCCGGGTTTCGCCGCCAGTTCGTGCGCGGCGTTGCGCCAGCCGCGCACCGCCAGCGGTCGATTGCCGGCGTTGCGGTAGGTCGTCTGCAGCACCGCCAGGCCGGGATGGCGCTGGAAGAAGGTGACCGCGACCTGTTTCTCCACGCCATCGGCGCTGCGGCCGGTGACCACCGTGCGCTGGCCGGGGCCCTGGCGCGGATCGGCGACCGCTTCGGTGCGCTGGCCGGTCCAGGCGAAGTCCTCGACCTCGCCCTCGGCCAGCAGCAGGCTCTCGCTGGGTTGCCACGCGGTCACGAAGACGCCCCCGCGGGCCAGGCGCGTGCGCAGCGATGCGTCGAAGGCGATGGCCAGTTCCTCGTCCTGGGCCACGGCCTTGCCGGCGCTGCCGGAGAGGGTGGCGGCGCGGGCCCAGGGAATGCCGGCCAGCGGCGCGGCGACCGCGGCGACACTTCCGGTGACCAGTTTCAGTACGGTGCGGCGTCCGATCGGCGGCATGGGCACTTCTTTCCCCGGTGACGTTGCAGGCATTCTGCAGCGTGAGGTCGCAACGATGCAACACTTTTGTTGCGATATGTGTTAGAAAAGTTTCGTTTAGTTATCGGAGTGGAACCATGACGCTGTTCGCTGATCCCGCCGTGTTTCTGGCCCGCCGGGCCCGGGGCACCATCCTGTGCATGGCGGTGCTGGCATTGCCGGCCTGCGGCGCCGCACCGCAGGCACCGGCGCCGGCCGCCGCCGCCGGGCCGGCCGCCGATGCCGCGCCCTACGCGATGGACGACTTCGCCCGGGTGCCGAAGTTCGACGCGCACGTGCATGCCAACACCACCGATCGCGCGTTCCTGGAGCAGGCGCGCGCCGACGGCTTCGAGCTGATGTCGATCAACGTCGACTATCCCGACTTCCCCTCGATCGGGGACCAGCACGCCGCGGCGCTGGAACTGGCCGCCGCCGATCCGCAGCGTTTCCACTGGGCCACGACGTTCTCGATGCAGGGCTTCGGTACGCCGGGCTGGAGCGAGCGCGTGGACGCGGGACTGGATGCCGCGGTGGCCGAGGGCGCCCGGGCGGTGAAGGTATGGAAGAACATCGGCATGGTCGAGCGCGACGCGGCCGGGAAGCTGGTCATGCTCGACGATCCCGGCCTGGCGCCGGTGGCCGAGCACGTGCGCGCGCTGGGCGTGCCGCTGATCGCCCACCAGGGCGAGCCGCACAACTGCTGGCTGCCGCTGGAGCAGATGACCACCGACAACGACCGCGAGTACTTCGGCCACCATCCGCAGTACCACATGTACCTGCATCCGGAGATGCCGGGCTACGAGGACCTGATGGGCGCGCGCGACCGCTTCGTCGCCGCGCATCCCGGGCTGTCCTTCGTCGGCGCGCACATGGCCAGCCTGGAATACGACGTGGACCGGCTGGGCGCGTTCCTGGACCGTTTCCCGAACGCGACCGTCGACCTGGCGGCGCGCATGAGCCAGGTGCAGTACCAGTCGGTGCGCGACCGCGAGCGGGTGCGCGACTTCTTCATCCGCTACCAGGACCGCCTGCTCTACGGCACCGACCTGACCCAGGATCCCGCGGGCGATCCGGCGGAGTTCCGCCGCTCGGCGCACGAGGTCTGGGCATCGGACTGGCGCTACCTGGCCACCGGCGAGAGCCAGCGGGTCGACATGATCGATGCCGACGTGCCGGGGCTGGCACTGCCGCGCGAGGTGGTCGACAAGGTGTACCACCGCAACGCCGCGCGCGTGTTCGGCACCGGTGCGGCGAAGAAGAACTAGGCCGCGGCGAGGGGCCTCAGGCCAGCAGCAGCTGGAAGCCGAGCTGCTGGCTGGCCTGGCGGATGTCTTCCGGGGCGTCGGTGTCGGTGAGCAGGATGTCCAGCTCGGACGCGGCGATGATCCGGTGCAGGCAGATGCGGCCGAACTTGGAACTGTCGGTGATCGCCACGACCACACGCGCGGCCTCGACCATCCTGCGGTTGAGCAGGGCTTCGGGCTCGTAATGGGTGGTGACGCCGCGTTCCAGGTCGAAGCCGTCCACGCCCAGGAACAGCATGTCCACGTGCAGCGCGTCGATCGCCTCCACGGTCAGGCCGCCGTAGAAGGCCATGTTCTTGCGCCGCAGTTCGCCGCCGAGCATGACGATGGAGATGTTGTTCTTGGGGGCCAGCGCGGAGAGCACGCCGAAATCGTTGGTGACCACGGTCACCTCGATGTTCGGCAGCGCCTCGGCCAGCTGGATGGCGGTGGTGCCCGAGTCGATCGCGATGGTGGCTCCGGGCTTGACCAGGGCCGCGGCGCGCTGGCCGATGCGGCGCTTCTGCTCCAGGTTGGCGGTGCGCTTGGCTTCGTAGTGCGGCTCGGCCTGCGGCATGCCCATGCCGACCACGCTGCTGTCGATCGCGCCGCCGTAGGCACGGGCCATCACTCCGCGCTCGGCCAGGTAGCGCAGGTCCTTGCGCACGGTCTGCATGCTCACGCCGAAGCGGCGGGCCAGGGCGGCCACCTGCACGCTGCCGTGCTGGCGCACGAGTTCGCTGATCTGCAGGCGACGCTGGCTGGTGTCGCGGGTCACGGCCATGGGAACTCCCTTTCGTTATAGGAAGTATGAAACATTTCGTTTAATTTCGCTATTGATGCTAAACGAAACGTGGTGTAGGCTCGATTTCGTTGTGTTCCGTAACATTTCCTTCACCGACCTTGGGAGAGACCCGTGAAGACCGTCGTATCGCACCGGAATACGCTCTTTTGTGGCATAGCGCTGGCCCTGCTGACGCCCCTGCCGAGTATGGCCCAGGAGGCGGGCGAGCCAGCGCAGGAACAGACCGGGGAAGCGGCACCGGCCACCGAGCTGGACGCAGTGGTGGTGACCGGCGTGCGCGCCAGCCTGGCCCGCTCGGTCGACCTCAAGCGCGACGCCGCCACCGTGCAGGACTCGATCAGCGCGCTGGAACTGGGCCGGTTCCCGGACGACAACGTCGCCGACTCGCTCAGCCACATCACCGGCGTGTCGATCACCCGCACCGCCGGCGGCGAAGGCCAGAAGGTCAGCGTTCGCGGCCTGGGCCCGGAATACACCCTGACCACCTTCAACGGCCGCATCCTGGCCACCGACGGCCCCGGCCGCGACTTCGCCTTCGACGTGCTGCCGGCCGACGTGATCAGCGGCGCCGACGTGATCAAGGGCGCCCAGGCCTCGGCGACAGAAGGCGCGATCGGCGGCCTGATCAACCTGCGCTCGGCCAGCCCGTTCGACCAGAAGGGCCAGCAGGGCATCGTCCGCCTGGAAGGCGACCGCAACACGATGTCCGACCTCAACGGACAGAAGGTCTCGGCGACGTACAGCAACACCTTCGCCGACGACACCGTCGGCGTGCTGCTGGGCGTGGTCTGGGCCAAGCGCAAGGACCGCACCGACATCGCCGGCAACGACGGCGGCTGGACCCGCAATCCCGACCCGAACGACGAAAGCTGGCTGTGGGGCAACGCCTGGGGCGGCAACATCGATCCGAACGGCAACGGCGAACTGGATCCGGACGAATACGGACTGATCGGGCCGGGCCAGTTCCGCGTCGGCTCGATCATCGAGGAGAAGAAGCGCAACGCGTTCTCGGCCAAGGTCGAATGGCGGCCGGCCGACAACGTGCGGGTGATCGTCGACGGCCTCAAGACCAAGCTCGATTCGCCGCAGGTCGGCTACCAGCAGTCCTACTACCCGCTGTACGCGCCGGGGCGCTGGTCGGACATGACCATCGAGAACGGCATCGTCACCGGCTTCACCATGGACAACCCGGACCCGGAGATGCGGCTCAACCCCGAGCTGCTCAACCAGACCACCTACCGCGTGGTCGACACCGACCTGTACGGCGCCAACGTGCAGTGGGACGTGACCGAGAACTTCACCCTGACCGGCGACCTCTACCGCTCGACCTCCAGCCGCCACTCCGGCGGACTGGACACCTACGCGGTGCTGCGCATGAACCAGCCCAACTCCGCGCGCATCTGGCTCACCGGCGGCGTGCCGAACGTCGACGTCGACTTCGACGACGGCCGCGACCTGAGCGAAGGCCTGGCCAACGACCAGTTCGGTGCCGACGACTTCAACACCCACTACCTGTCGCTGGGCGGCGACAACATCGACGACCGCATCACCGGCGGCACCGTCGACGGCAGCCTGTACGTCGGCGAACTGGGCTTCGACCGGCTGAAGTTCGGCATCGCCAGCACCGACCGGCGCAAGTCGCGCGACCTGATCAACAACAGCCTCAATGGCGGCGCGGACCAGTTCTCGGGCAACAACGCGGTCAATGTCGGCGACCTGCAGGGCGACGTGATCTCGCACCATTTCAGCCTGCCGAACTTCATGGACGAGTCCAGCTCGGTGTTCCCGCGCTCGTTCCTGGCCTTCGACGTGCCGGGCTACCTGGAAGCGCTGCAGGCCTACGATCCCGACCGCTACGCCGTCGCCGCGCCGAAGTGGAACCCGCTGCAGAGCTACCGCGTCAGCGAGAAGACCAACGCCGCCTACCTGCAGGCCGACCTGTCCGGCGAGCGCTGGGACGGCAACGTCGGCGTGCGCCTGGTCAATACCCGGACCACGTCGGAGGCGTGGGACGCGCCGATCCTGAGCATCACCGAGAACGGCGCGTTCAACTACACGGCCCTCTACGCCGACCCGACCCCGGTCCGCCAGGACGCCGAGTACACCTACGCGCTGCCGGCGGCGAACTTCATCTGGCACTTCAGCGACGATCTGCAACTGCGCCTGGGCGCGGCCAAGACCATGGCCCGTCCCTCGGTGGAGCAGCTGGCGCCGACCAACACCACCGAGAGCGTGTCCTGGGGCGAGTTCACCCAGATCTACGGCGGCAACGCCGAGCTCAAGCCGTACACCGCCAACCAGGGCGACGCCTCGCTGGAGTGGTACTTCGCCGAGAAGTCGATCTTCAACCTGGCCGTCTACTACAAGCGCATCGAGAACCAGATCACCACCAGCTGGGAGCCGGGCCAGGACATCGGCGTCGGCCCGATCCTGGACCTGGACGGCAACCCGGTCACCGATGGCCCGACCCTTTTCAACGTGATGCGGCCGATCAACGGCGACTACGCCAAGGTCCACGGCATCGAGGCGGGCCTGCAGCACTTCTGGGACAACGGCTTCGGCTTCCGCGCGCAGTACACCCGCAACTGGTCCAAGAGCTTCGTGGGCGACGAGGAGCGGCCGCTGGAAGGCATCGCCCCTTCGGTCTACTCGCTGGGCCTGGTCTACGAGAAGGGCCCGTGGTCGCTCAGCGCCAACGCCGACCATACCGACGGCTTCGTCACCGCGACCAACGTGCTCGGCGCGGGCTTCAACGAACAGGCCGATCCCATCACCTGGCTCACCGCCAACGTGTCGTACGAGATCAACGACATGTTCAGCGTGTCGCTGCAGGGCTCGAACCTGCTCGACGAAGCGCAGACCTACAGCATCAACGGCAACTCGCTGCTGTCGCAGGGGTACTACCGCTACGGGCGCCAGTTCACCCTCGGCGTGAGCATGCGCTTCTAGTTCCCAGCCACGCCGCGCCGGGCCGGGGTTCCCCTCCTGCCCGGCCCGACGCGGCGTGTATGCGGCGTGCGCTGGTGTGCCGGGGGCAGCCTCGGCGCGGCAGCACGACCCGATGGGACAACCCAGCATCCCGCCGGTGCGCTTGAGCGCGAGCGCGGCCGGCGCTCCAATGGCGGTCCTTCCTTCCCCCTGGATCTCCCATGGAATACCGCTATCTAGGCCGTTCCGGCTTCCGCGTTCCCGCCCTGAGCCTGGGCACCGGCACCTTCGGCGGCCAGGGCGCGCTGTTCAGCGCCTGGGGCAGCACCGACGTGGCCCAGGCCCGGCGCCTGGTCGACATCTGCCTGGATGCCGGCCTGAACATGTTCGACAGTGCCGACGTGTATTCGAAGGGCGCGGCCGAATCGATCCTCGGCGAGGCGATCAAGGGCCGCCCGCGCGATTCGCTGATCATTTCCACCAAGGCCACCTTCCGCTTCGGCGACGGCGAGAACCAGGTCGGCTCCTCGCGCTACCACCTGATCAACGCGGTCGATGCCGCTTTGAGGCGCCTGGACACCGACTACATCGACCTGTTCCAGCTGCACGGCTTCGACGCGCGGCCGCCGGTGGAGGAGGTGCTCTCCACGCTGGACAACCTGGTCAACGCCGGCAAGATCCGCTACCTGGGCGTGTCCAACTTCTCCGGCTGGCACCTGATGAAGTCGCTGGCCACCGCCGACCGTCACGGCTGGACCCGCTACGTCGCCCACCAGGCCTACTACTCGCTGGTCGGCCGCGACTACGAGTGGGAACTGATGCCGCTGGCGCAGGACCAGGGCGTGGGCGCGGTGGTGTGGAGCCCGCTGGGCTGGGGCCGGCTGACCGGCAAGCTGCGCCGCGGCCAGCCATTGCCGGAAAGCAGCCGCCTGCAGTCGCAGGCCGCGGTCGATTCCGGACCGCAGGTCGATCCGGAACACCTCTACCGCGTGGTCGACGCGCTGGACGAAGTCGCCGCCGAGACCGGCAGGACCGTGCCGCAGGTGGCGCTGAACTGGCTGCTGCAGCGGCCGACGGTGTCCAGCGTGATCGTCGGTGCGCGCAACGAGGAACAGCTGAAGCAGAACCTCGGCGCGGTCGGCTGGAACCTCGCGCCGGAACAGGTGGCCAGGCTGGACGCGGCCAGCGAGGTGCCGAAGCCGTATCCGTACTGGCACCAGGCCGGGTTCAGGTACCGCAATCCCACCCCGGTCGCGTAGAGCGGGGCTTGCCCCGCTGCCTTCCCGTGCATGGAGGGAATGGCGGCGACGACGATGACGGACCCGGGCAGCGGGGCGAGCCCCGCTATACGGCCAATCAGACCGCGACGGCCGTGCCGTGCGCATCGACGACGAAGCGCGCGCGACGGCCGCCGTAGTAGAACGATGCGCGGTACGTGCCGGCATCGGCGCCGGTTCCGCGCTCGCACAGCACGGCGATCCTGCCGTCGGCCATCAACCGGCGGAACTCGGCCGGCTCCAGGCCGATGGCCTGCGCGACCATCGCGCCATCGATTTCCAGCGGTCGTGGAGGTGCGTCCATTGGCAGGCCCGTTGCGGATGGAGGCAGGATCGCGCAATTCGCACGGGGACGTATTGACCTGGATCAGGAGCCCACCGTTTCCGGATCCGGCCCTGGACGCGCCTGCGATGCGGCGACCGCGTTCCTCGGGCATGGCGATGTCGGATAATGCGCACCCGTTCAGATGCCTGCCCGCGTGAGCCCCGACGACGATCCCCTCAAGGCCTTGTTGCTGCCGTTCGACAGCGGCGTATTGCCGTGGCCGGCGCAGGGACGGGTGCTGTTCCTGCGCGCGCGCGATGGCTGGCCGCTGCGCCGGTATCCGGTCGGGCAGCTGCTGTGCGAACAGGGATTCAAGCCGCTGGCCGCTGGCCTGCAGGCCGCCGGGCTGGCGGTGCAGCCGGAAATCGGCGAGGCCGACGACGCTTCGCTGGTGCTGGTGCTGCCGCCGCGCCAGCGCGACGAGGCGCGCGCGCTGCTTGCCCGTGCCGTCGGGCTGGCCGCACCCGGTGCGCGCGTGGTCGCGGCCGTGGCCAACGACGAGGGCGCCCGGTCGCGCGAACGCGACCTGCAGCAGCTCGCTGGCCTGGACGGCACGCTGGCCAAGTTCCACTGCCGCGTGTTCTGGACGCCGCCGCTGTCCGACACGACCGATGCGGCGCTGCTGGCGCAGTGGCGCCAGGCGGACGCGCCGCGGGACATCCTCGGCGGACGCTACCGCAGCCGGCCCGGCGTGTTCGCCTGGGACCGGATCGATCCGGCCTCGGCGCTGCTGGCGGCGCACCTTCCGGCGAACCTTTCCGGTCGTGGCGCGGACCTCGGCGCCGGATGGGGCTACCTGGCCGACGAAGTGCTGTCGCGCGCGCCGGGCGTGGCCGCGCTGGACCTGTACGAAGCCGAGGCGCGCGCGCTCGACCTGGCGCGCGGCAACCTCGCGCCGCATGCCGGCCGCGCCGCATTGTCGTTCCACTGGCACGACGTCACCGCCGGCCTGGCGCAGGGCGGCTACGACTTCATCGTCAGCAATCCGCCGTTCCACGCGCACGACCGCGGCGACCGGCCCGAGCTGGGCCAGCGCTTCATCGAGGTCGCCGCGCAGTCGCTGCGCCCGGGCGGCCGCCTGCTGCTGGTGGCCAACCGCCACCTGCCGTACGAGGCGACGCTGGCGCGGGCGTTCGCGACGCAGCGCGTGCTGGCCGAGGGCGGCGGGTTCAAGGCGATCGAGGCGGTGAAGGCGGGGCGCGGCTGATGGCCCGGTCGATGAAACTGGTCAAGCACCTGGCCAACCTCGGCTACGGCAGCCGCAAGGAAGTGGCGTGGATGTTCCGCGAGGGCCGCATTACCGACGCGGCCGGCGAGGTGCTGTATGCCGACGATCCGCTGCGGCACGACGATGTGCGCGTGGACGGCGAGCCGCTGGATCCGCCGCCGGGCCTGGCGCTGATGCTGCACAAGCCGGCCGGCTACACCTGTTCGACCAAAGACAAGGGCCGCATCGTATACGACCTGCTGCCGCCGCGCTTCCGCCTGCGCGACCCGGTCCTGTCCACGGTCGGCCGGCTGGACCGCGACACCACCGGCCTGCTGCTGCTGACCGACGACGGCGCGCTGCTGCACCGGATCGTCTCGCCGAAATCCCGGTTGCCCAAGGTCTACGAGGCCACGCTGGCGCACGACCTGCGCGGCGACGAGATCGCGCTGTTCGCCGCCGGCACGCTGCTGCTGGAATCGGAAACCACGCCGCTGCTGCCGGCGCAGCTGCAGGTGCCGGGTCCGCGCCGGGCGCGGCTGACCCTGCACGAGGGCCGCTACCACCAGGTGCGGCGGATGTTCGCCGCCACCGGCAACCACGTCGACGCGCTGCACCGGCCCCAGGTCGGCGGCCTGGCGCTGGACGGGCTGGAGGAGGGCCGCTGGCGCGTGCTGGATGCCACCGACCTGCAGCGCCTGTTCGATCCGGCACGCTTCCCGGAGAGCGCATGAGTCCCGCCATCCCCGCCACGCCGCTGCCGTTCCGGCCCGAGGCGGTGATCTTCGACATGGACGGGCTGATGCTCGACAGCGAGCGCGCGATCAACGCGGCCATGGCCCGCGCGGCGCGCGAACTGGGCCACGATCTGCCCGGCAGCCTGTGGCTGGACATGGTCGGCAAGGGCGATGCGGTGTGCCGCGCGATGCTCGGCGAACGGATCGGCGCGGAGGCGGCACAGGTGCTGCTGCGGCGCTCGCAGGCGCATTACGACGCGATGGTCGAGGCGGGCATCGACCATCGCCCCGGCATCGTGGAACTGCTCGACGTCCTCGACGCGCACCGCATCCCGCGCGCGGTGGCCACGTCCACCCGGCGCGGACTGGCGCTGCGCAAGCTGGAGGCGGCCGGCCTGCTGCACCGCTTCGACGCGGTCTGCACCAGCAGCGACGTCGCCCATCCCAAGCCGGCGCCGGACGTGTACCTGCTGGCCGCGTCGACGCTGGGCGTGGCGCCGGCGCGGTGCCTGGTGCTGGAGGATTCGCCCACCGGCGTGCGCGCCGCCCTGGCCGCCGGCATGACCCCGGTGCAGGTGCCCGACATGCTGGAGCCGGACGACGAGGTGCGCGCGCTGCGCCACCGCATCGTCGCCTCGCTGGGCGAGGCGCAACGGCTGCTGCAGGCGCGCCTGGCGGCGGGCTGAGGCGCGCGCCGGGCTTGCCGCCGCGGGGGTGGGACATTCGGTCCTGCCACCGGCCAGGCGGGCGCGCCTACAATGCGGCCGTGCTCCGCTCCCGTACCCTCGACCGCACCCTGACCCGGCTGGCGCTGCTGGCCGTGCTGCTGCTGGCGCTCGCGCCGTCGGTGAGCCGGGTGCTGAGCGGCGGCACGCCGCAGGTGCTGGCCGGCTGGTCGCAGCTGTGCACCAGCATGGGCCTGAAGTCGCTGCCCAGCGAAGCCCGTTCGCTGCCCGGCCAGCCGGCCTTGCCGGCCGGCGGCGACTACTGCGACTACTGCCCGCTGGCGGCCTCGCTGCCGTTGCTGGCGTTGTTCCTGGCGTTCGTCCTGCCAGCGCTGAACCGTGGAATCGCGGCGGTGCCGGCCGCGCCGCGCCTGCGCCTGCCGGGCAATTTCCGCGGCCTCGGCGGCCAGGGACCGCCGCTCGCGCTCTGAAACCACAAGTCCCGCCTGACCGACGCGTGGCCGCCGTGCCGCGCCCTTGTGCTTCTGGAGCTCCCATGCCGACCCACCGTCCGGCGCGCCTGGCCGCGTCGATTCCGCTCGCCATCGCCTGTACGTCCTGTCCTTTCCCCGTGTCCGCCGCGGCTTCGCCCGAACCGGCGACGGACACGCTCGACACCATCGTCGTCACCGCCGCGGCCCCCGTCTCGCCGCTGACCTGGGAAACCGACCCGCGCCTGCCGCGGCAGCCGGTCCCGGCCAGCGACGGCGCCGACTACCTCAAGACCATCCCCGGCTTCGGCGCGGTCCGCAACGGCGGCACCAACGGCGATCCGGTGCTGCGCGGCATGTTCGGTTCGCGGCTGAACCTGCTGAGCAACGACGGCAGCATGCCCGGCGCCTGTCCGGCGCGGATGGACAATCCGCTGTCCTACGTCTCGCCGGAAACCTACGACCGGCTGGTGGTGGTGAAGGGTCCGCAGACCGTGCTGTGGGGGCCGGGCGCTTCGGCCGGCACGGTGCGCTTCGAGCGCGACACGCCGCGCTTCGACGAAGCCGGCGTGCGTGTGCAGGGCAGCGCGCTGGCCGGATCGTTCGGCCGCAACGACCAGGTGCTCGATGCCACCGCCGGTGCGCCTTCCGGCTATGCGCGCCTGGCCGCCAACCGTTCGGCCTCGGACGACTACCGCGACGGCGACGGCGACACGGTGCCCTCGCTGTGGAAGAAGTGGAACGCCGACGCCGCCTTCGGCTGGACGCCGGACGCGGACACGGTGCTGGAGTTCAGCGCCGGCACCGGCGACGGGCAGGCGCGCTATGCCGGCCGCGGCATGGACGGCTCGCAGTTCAGGCGCGAAGGCTACGGCCTGCGCTTCGCCAGGACCGGATTCGAGGGCGCGCTGGACTCGGTGGAAGCCAGCGTGTTCCACAACCTGGCCGACCACGTGATGGACAACTACACGTTGCGCGAGCCGAATCCGACGGGCGCGATGCCCATGCCCATGGCCTCCAACGTCGAGCGCCGCACGCAGGGCGGGCGCGCGGCGCTGGGCTGGGCATGGACGCGCTGGGACCTGGTTGCCGGCGTCGATGGCCAGCGCAGCCGCCACCGCGAGCGCAGCGCGATGGGCCGCGATGCCTACCGGGCGTTGCCGTGGAGCACCGACGCGGAGTTCCGCAACGCGGGCGCCTTCGCCGAAGCGACCTGGCGCTTCGCGCCGCAGGCGCGCTGGGTGGCCGGCGCGCGCGTGGACCGCACCGAAGCGACCGACGAGCGCGCGACCACGGGCATGATGGGGATGCCCAATCCCACCGCCGGCGCCACCCGGCGCGAGACGCTGCCGGGCGGGTTCCTCCGCTTCGAACAGGACCTGGCCGCCACGCCGCTGACCTGGTACGCGGGCGTCGGCCATACCCGGCGCATGCCCGACTACTGGGAACTGTTTTCCCCCGACATGGGACCGATGGGCGCGGCCAATGCCTTCGCAGGCATCCGCCCGGAGCGGACCACCCAGTTCGACGCCGGCCTGCAGTACCGCGGCCCGCGGCTGCAGGCATGGCTGTCGACTTATGCCGGGCGCATCGACGACTACATCCTGTTCGCCTACGGCAGCGGAGGGATGATGGGACCGATGTCAGCGGCCGCGAACGTCGATGCGCGCATCCATGGCGCCGAAGCCGGGGCCGAGTTCGCCGCCGGCGAGCGCTGGAAGCTGGGCGGCACGCTGGCCTGGGCCTGGGGCGAAAACCGCACCGATGGTGGTGCCTTGCCGCAGATGCCGCCGCTGGAGTCGCGCCTGTCGGCCGGCTACGACAACGGGCGCTGGAGCTTCGGCACGCTGCTGCGCGCGGTGGCCGCGCAGGACCGCGTCGCCGTCGACCAGGGCAATGTCGTCGGCCGCGACCTGGGGCCGAGCGCCGGTTTCGCCACGCTGGCGCTCAATGGCGGCTACCGCTTCGACGCGCGCTGGCAGCTGACCGCCGGCATCGACAACCTGTTCGACCGCACCTATGCCGAGCACCTGAACCTGGCCGGCAGCGCCGACTTCGGCTTCCCCGCCGACCCGGTGCGGATCAACGAGCCCGGCCGGACCGCATGGATGAAGCTCGGCTTGCGCTACTGAGGTTCGCGGCCGGCCGGTCAGGCGCGCGGCGGGTCCAGCCAGCCGCGCGCCACCGCCGTGTCCAGGTCGTGCGGCGTGTCGACGTCCAGCGCCAGGCCGGGGACGTCCAGGTCGAAGCGCGATGCCGCCGGCAGCGCGCGCAGGCGCGCACCGAAGCCGCGATCGCCGCTCGTGGCCAGGTTGCCATCGCCATCGAACCAGCCGCCGGGCACCACGGCGGGAATGCCGGGCAACCCGTCGTGCAGGCACGCGGCGCAGCCGGATGGACTGGCCTGCGCGCCTTCGAGCAGTGCGTGCAGATGCTCCACTTCCAGTGCTGGCTGGTCGCAGCCGATCACCAGCACCGGGCCGGCGTGGCCGAGCAGGTGCGGCGCGACGCACTGCAGGCTCGTGGCCAGTCCCGCCTGCCAGTGCGGATTGTCGACACGGGTCGCTGGCAGGCCGTGCAGGGCCTGCGCCACCGCCGCGCTGTCCGCGCCGAGGACCACGAACAGCCGGCGCGGTGCGGTCGCCGCCGCCAGCCGTGCGGCGCGGTGCACCAGCGGCTCGTCCGCGCGCAGCAGCAGCTGCTTGGGTCGTCCCAGCCGCGTGCTGCCGCCTGCCGCCAGGACGACGGCGACATGCGGACCGGTCATGTCATGCCTGTCCGGCGCGTGCGCGCCACGCCTGCAGCTGTGCGGCGATGCTCAGTGCGATCGCTTCCGGGCCCTGCCCGCCGAGGTCGAGTCCGACCGGCGAATGCAGGCGCGGTTCCAGCGCCGCGCGCCGGGCGGGCGAAAGCAGCTTGAACAGGTCGTCGCGCCGGCGGCGCGGGCCGAGCAGGCCGATGAAGGGAATCCGGGTGCCGGCAAGCGCCTCGAGCGCGTCGCGGTCGAGCTCGAATGCGTGGTGCATCACCAGTGCGGCATCGCAAACCGGTGCTGCGGTTCCGGCGTCGTGCCAGGTCCGTGCATGGTCGTCGGCATCGCAAGCCGCCATCGACCAGCGCGGACGCTGTTCGACGGCGCGGGTGCGCCAGCCCAGTTCGCGGAGCAGGCGCAGCAGCAGCGGCGTTTCCGGGCCGGCGCCGAGCAGCAACGCTTCGGGCGGGCGCGACAGGGGCAGCCGCCAACCGGCCGGCAAGGGCGACCATTCCGGTGGATCGCATGGCAGCGACCAGGCGCGGTCCTGGCCGTCCGCCTCCCAGCGCAGGGTGCCGTCGGCGGCAACGTCGCGCCGCAGCGTCGTGCCACCGGCCTGCCAGGCCTCCAGCAGGACCTCGATCCCCGGCAGCATGCGCAACGGCAGCAGCGCGATGCGCAACCGGCCGCGGCAGCCGAGCGCGGCGCCGGAGAACAGATGCGCATCGTCGCGGGTGTCGATCTCGAGCCATTCGAGGCGGCCTTGCGCCTCGGCCTGCGCCGCGCGGCGGGCCAGCTCCGGTTCGAGGCAGCCGCCGCTCAACCAGCCGACCTGCGATTCCCCTTCGAACAGCGCCATCGCGCCGGGCGCGGCATAGGTCGATCCCGCCGTCTCCACGACCAACGCCAGCACGCCTTGCTGTCGTCGCGCGGCGGCGGCGAGCGCGCGCGCGACCGGTCGGGGGTTGCCCGCGGAGAGGAAATCCGGCCGCGGCTGCGCGGCTCCGCCTGGCCGTTGCGCAGCGCCCAGTGCGGCGGCGTCGGCGGCCGCGGCGACCCCGGCGGTGGCGGGCATGCGTTGCCGTTCCATGCGTCGGACGTCTCCCGCCTCAGCCGACCGCGGGCATGCGCGCGAGCAGCTTGTCCAGCGTGACCGGGTAGTCGCGCACGCGCACGCCGGTGGCGTTGTAGATCGCATTGGCCACCGCCGCGCCCACGCCGCAGATGCCCAGCTCGCCCACGCCCTTGGCCTTCATCGGCGAGGACATCGGATCGGTCTCCTCGAGGAACACCACGTCCTGGTGCGGAATGTCGGCATGCACGGGGACCTCATAGCCGGCCAGGTCGTGGTTGACGAAGAAGCCGAGGCGCTTGTCGATCGCCAGTTCCTCCATCAGCGCGGCGCCGGCGCCCATGGTCATCGCGCCGATCACCTGGCTGCGCGCGGCCTTGGGATTGAGGATGCGGCCGGCCGCGCACACCGCCAGCATGCGCCGGATGCGGATCTCGGCCGTGGCGGCGTCCACACCGACCTCGACGAAGTGCGCGCCGAAGGTCGACTGCTGATAACGCTTGGCCAGGTCGCCGAACTCGATCGCATCCTCGGCCACCAGTTCCGCGTCCGCGGCCGCCTGTTCCAGCGGCACGCTGCGGCCGCCGGCGCGCACCTGCCCGTCGGCGAATTCGGCCGCGGCCGGATCCAGGCCGAGCCTGTTCGCCACGGCTTCGCGCAGCTTCGTGCAGGCGGCGAAGACGCCGGCGGTGGAACTGTTCGCACCCCATTGCCCGCCCGAGCCGGCCGAGACCGGGAAGCTCGAATCGCCCAGCCGCACCACCACGCGGTCCAGCGGCACGCCCATCATTTCGGCCGCGGTCTGGCCGATGACGGTGTAGCTGCCGGTGCCGATGTCGGTCATGTCGGTCTCGACCGTGACCGTGCCGTCCCCGGCCAGGCGCACGCGCGCGCCCGACTTCATCACCAGGTTGTTGCGGAACGCGGCGGCCACGCCCATGCCGACCTGCCAGCGGCCGTCGCGGACCTGGCCGGGGCGCGGATCGCGCCCGTGCCAGCCGAAGCGCTCGGCGCCGCTGCGCAGGCATTCAATAAGTTGCCGCTGCGAGAAGGGACGCTGCGGGTTTTCCGGATCCACCTGGGTATCGTTGATGACGCGGAACTCGATCGGGTCCAGGCCGAGCTTCTCGGCCATCTCGTCCATCGCCACTTCCAGCGCCATCAGCCCCGGCGCCTCGCCCGGCGCGCGCATCGCGTTGCCTTCGGGCAGGTCGAGCACCGCCAGGCGCAATGCGGTCATGCGGTTGGCCCCGGCGTAGAGCAGGCGGGTCTGCTGCGTGGCCACTTCCGGGCCGCCGCCGGGCAGGTCGCCGGACCAGCTCTCGTGGCCGATGGCGGTGATCCTGCCGTCGGGCGTGGCGCCGAGGCGGATGCGCTGGATCGTGGCCGGACGGTGGGTGGTGTTGTTGAACATCAGGGGGCGGGGCAGGGCCACCTTGACCGGTCGTCCGGCCGCCTTCGCGCCCAGCGCCGCGAGCACCGCGTCGGCGCGCACGAAGAGTTTCCCGCCGAAGCCGCCACCGATGTAGGGCGACACCAGGCGCACGTTCTCCCTGGGGATGCCCAGGGTGGCGGCGACGTCGCCCACGCTCCAGGCGATCATCTGGTTGGAGGTCCACAGGGTCAGCCGGTCGCCGTCCCAGGCGGCGATCGACGCATGCGGTTCCATCATCGCGTGCGCCTGGTCCGGCGTGCTGTAGGTGGCGTCGAACCGGACCGGGGCGGCGGCGAACGCACCGGCGAAATCCCCGGCGCCGGTGTCCGGATCGCTCCCGGGCATCACCGCCGAACCGCGTGCGCCGGCCAGGTCGTATTCGCCCTGGGCGCGGACGTAGTCCACCTGCACCAGCTTCGCCGCGGCGCGGGCCTGTTCGAAGGTCCCGGCCACGACCAGAGCGATGGCCTGGTGGTAATGCTGGATTTTCGGACCGCCCAGCAGGCGGGCGGTATTGAAGCGGCCCTTGCCGAGCTTGCCGGCATTGGCCGCGGTGACGACGGCGAGCACGCCCGGCGCCGCAAGCGCGGCGCGGGTATCCATCGAGGCGATGCGTCCCTTGGCGATCGCCGATCCGACGACCTGGCCGTACGCCTGCCCCGGTACCACGTCGTGCCGCTCATAGGCGTACGGCGCGGTGCCGGTGGTCTTCAGCGGGCCCTCGATGCGTTCGGTCGGCCGGCCGACGATTTTGAGCTGGTCGATCGGGTTGGTGGTGGCGGGCGCATCGAACTTCATGGCCGGGCCCCCGCTTCCACCAGCACCGAGGCGATCGTGCGCTCGACCAGCGGCACCTTGAAGGCGTTCTGCGGCGTGGTCCGCGCGCCGGCCAGCAGTGGCGCGGCCACCGCGGCGGCGCCGCGCGGCAGTTCGGCATCGGCCGCCGCCACGCGCCAGGGCTTCGGGGCGACGCCGCCGAGCGCGACCACGCCGCTGCCGTCGCGCTGGACGATGGCCGCGACCGAGACCAGGGCGAAAGCGTAGGACGCGCGATCGCGCACCTTGCGATAGAAGTGCTGGCCGCCGGCCGGCGCGGGCAGGGTCACCGCGGTGACCAGTTCGCCGGCTGCCAGCGCGCTTTCCAGGTGCGGGGTGTCGCCGGGCAGGCGATGGAAATCGGCGATGGGGATGGTGCGGGTGGCGCCATCCGCCTGCACGGTCTCCACCGTCGCGTCCAGCGCCCGCATCGCCACGGCCATGTCGCTGGGGTGGGAGGCGATGCAGGCCTCGCTGGTGCCCAGGATCGCGTGCTGCCGGTTGACGCCCTGCAGCGCGGCGCAGCCGCTGCCGCGCAGGCGTTTGTTGCACGGCTGGTGGGTGTCGTAGAAATAGGGGCAGCGCGTGCGCTGCAACAGGTTGCCGGCGGTGGTGGCGCGGTTGCGCAGCTGGCCGGACGCGCCGGCCAGCAGGGCCCGCGACAGCACCGCGTAGTCGCGCCGCACGCGCGGGTCGGCGGCCAGGTCGGTGTTGCGCATCAGGGCGCCGATGCGCAGGCCGCCGTCGCCGGTTTCCTCGATGCGATCCAGGCCCACGCCGTTGATGTCGACCAGGTGCGCGGGGGTTTCCACCTCCAGTTTCATCAGGTCCAGCAGGTTGGTGCCGCCGGCGATGAAGCGCGCCCCGGGCTGGCGCCGTGCCGCGGCGACGGCCGCGGCGGGAGTGGTGGCGCGCTCGTAGCCGAATGCCTTCATGCGCGCGCCCCGGCCACTTCGGTGATCGCGTCGATGATGTTGGAATAGGCGCCGCAGCGGCACAGGTTGCCGCTCATCCGCTCGCGCAGCTCCGCGGCGGTCGCCTGCGGCGGTGCCAGCAGGTCGACGCTGGCATGGCTGGGGATGCCGGCGCCGATCTCGTCGAGCACCGCCACCGCCGAGCAGATCTGCCCCGGCGTGCAGTAGCCGCACTGGAACCCATCGTGCCGGACGAAGGCGCGCTGCATGGGGTGCAGGTTCTCCGGCGTGCCCAGGCCCTCGATCGTGGTGATGCTGTCGCCCTGGTGCATCACCGCCAGGCTCAGGCAGGCGTTGATCCTGCGTCCGCCGGCGATCACCGTGCAGGCGCCGCACTGGCCGTGGTCGCAGCCTTTCTTGGTGCCGGTCAGCCGCAGGTGCTCGCGCAGCGCATCGAGCAGGGTGGTGCGCGTGTCCACGTCCAGTTCCCGGATCGTGCCGTTGACGGTGAACGATACTTTCGCCATGACCGGAGGACGGGCGGGAGTGGGCGATGCAGTGGCGGCCAGGGCCGGGACGCCGGTGACCGACGCGGCGGCCACCGAAGCGGCGCCGGTGATGAGCGCTTCGCGGCGGGTCAGCTTGAAGCCGTCGTCTTGCTCTGGCATTGGCGGATCCCTGGGAGGATTGGCTGGTGCGGAGAGTGGTTCCGGCCGGTGGCCTCATCGGCGATGCATCGTATCCGGCGGCAGGTGGCAACGCCGCTGTTCGATGCGCAAGAGGCGGGACCCGGACGTATGGGTAGCAATACCGGCGCTACCGCGACGTGAAAGGTGCCGGCGGGCGGTCCCGCGCGAACGTCGTGGTGCGCCTCAGGCCGGGCGATCGGCCCCGAACAGTTGGCGCCAGCCCTCGAGTCCCAGCTGCCGCAGCGTGGCGTAGTTGCGCTCGACGATAGAGTCCGGATCCGGATACGCCTCCACTGCCCGGCTGACGCTGTCCTCGCGCAGCAGGTGCAGGGTCGGGTAGGGCGCGCGGTTGCTGTAGTTCTCGATGTCGTCCGGATCGCTGTCGGCGAACCGGTAGTCGGGATGGAAGCTGGCCACCTGCAGTTCGCCGTCCAGTTCCAGCGCCTCGACCAAAGCGTCGGCCTGGTCGAGGAAATCGTTGTAGTCGAGGAAGTCCTGCAGCACGTACGGATGCACCAGCAGGGTGGTGTCGACCTGTGCGGCCGGGGTGTCGCGCAACCGCAGCAGCTCCTCGCCCAGCTGCTCGATCAGCTGCTCCGGGGTGGTGGCGTCGCTGAAGGCGAAGCGCACCTGGTCCTTGACGTACACCGCCTTGGCGAACGGGCACAGGTTCAGGCCGATCACCGCCTTCTCCAGCCACTGCCGGGTCGCGGCGATGGTTTCCGCCTCGCCGGGGCCGGCGCCGGGCAGGCCGTCGCGTGGGTCGTGCATGGGGCGCCGGCTCAGTCGCGGAAGTTGTCGAACTGCAGCGGGATGCCGAACTCGGCCTTGCGCAGCAGCGCGATCGCCTCCTGCAGGTCGTCGCGCTTCTTGCCGTTCACCCGCAGCTTGTCGCCGTTGATCTGGCTGTCGACCTTGAGTTTGGCGTCCTTGAGCGCGGCGGCGATCTTCTTGGCGGTCTCCCGCTCGATCCCCTGCTTGACCGTGACCTTCTGCCGGGCACCGGCCAGGTTGGTCTCCACGTCGCCGAATTCCAGGCAGCGCACGTCGATGCCGCGCGCGGTCAGCCGCTGCTTCAGGATGTCGGTCATCTGCTTGAGCTGGAAGTCGCTGGGCGCGGACTGCGAGATCACGTTGTCCTCGAGCGCGAACTTCGCGTCCACGCCCTTGAAGTCGAAGCGGGTGGTCAGCTCGCGGCTGGCCTGGTCGACCGCGTTGGTAAGTTCGTGGGTGTCGACTTCGGAGACGACGTCGAAGGAGGGCATGGCGGCATTCCTGCTGGGAACGGCGCCCATTCTAGTGCGCCCGCCAACCCCTGTCGTAGGAGCCGGCCTTGCCGGCGACCGCCACGGCTGACGGATCGCTGGCCGGTCTCCATGCGTGGCGGTCGCCGGCAAGGCCGGCTCCTACAGGGGGCGGTCGGGCCCTGCAGGAAGTCGGAGGCGGCGGACAGGGATGGGGCGCGCGGCGATAATGCGCGCATGCCTGCTTCACTTTCCCCACTGGCCCGTTCCCCGCTGGCCGCGGCCGGCTGGATGCTCGCCGCCGTCGCCAGCTTCTCGCTGATGGACGCGGGCATGAAGCTGCTGTCGGCGCATTACCCGGTGCTGCAGGTGACCATGCTGCGCGGCGCCGCGTCGCTGCCGTTCGTATTGGCCTGGGTGCTGGCCAGCGCCGGGCCGCGCTCGATCGTGCCGGTGCGCTGGGGCCTGCACCTGCTGCGCGGGGTGCTGGGCATGGCGATGATCGGCTGCTTCGTGTTCGCGCTGAGGCGCATGCCGCTGTCCACCGCGTACACGATCTATTTCGTCGCGCCGTTGCTGGTGGCGGCGCTGTCGGTGCCGCTGCTGGGCGAGAAGGTCGGGCCGCGGCGCTGGACCGCGATCGGCATCGGCCTGGTCGGCGTGATCGTGGTGCTGCGGCCCGGGGTGGACGGCATCGTCTCCCTGCCCGGGCTGATGGTGCTGCTGGCGGCCACCGCCTACGCCATCGCCGCGGTCACGGTGAGCCTGCTGACCCGCACCGACACGCCGCAGTCGATGGTGGTGTGGTTCCTGGGGATCATGGCGGTGGGCGCGGGTCTGGCCGCGATCCCCGCCTGGGTGCCGCTGCGGCTGGAGCACGCGGGGCTGATCCTGGGCATGGGCCTGGCCGGCGCATTCGGGCAGATCGCGCTCACCAACGCCTTCATGCGCGGCGACACATCGCTGATCGCGCCGCTGGAGTACACCGGCCTGGTCTGGGTGATCGGCTGGGACTGGCTGCTGTGGCGCACGCTGCCGGATGCGGCGACCTGGACCGGCGCGGCGATCATCGTCGCCAGCGGCCTGTACCTGCTGCGCCGCGAGCGCGTGGTCGGCGCGGAACGGGCGCCGCCGATCGACCACTCCTGATTCCGTTCCCCGATCCGCTGCCGGCGCCGGCTTCCGTAGCGGCAGGCTGAAGCGATCGGCGATCGGCGATCGGCGCGCGGCTGCGCGGCTCGCCACCGCCCAGGGGTTCTGCCCGTATCGTCGCGCGTCCCGCAGCGAGGGCCATCGCAGCTACGATCGTTCGCCGCGACGGGCGCCCATGTCCCTGCGGTGCAGGCGTCGCTGCGCGGGCGTTCGCCTCTGCCGCGTCCGCCGGGTAGCCTGTGGCGGGACGACGGCTATGGGGAGAGTGCGGACGATGGCGATGGGGATGGTGGGACGGCGGCTGGCGCGGTTCCTTTCGCAACCGCGCGAAGGCCACCGGCGCGGGCCGAGCAGCCGCCCGGAACTGCTCGCCGCCACCCTGCGCCGCGGCGACGTGCTGCTGGTCGAAGGCACCAGCCGCTTCGCCAGCGCGATCAAGTACCTGACCCAGTCCACCTGGTCGCACGCGGCGCTGTGCCTGGGCGTGGAAGAAGACGGCGGCGAGCCGCTGTTCGTGGACGCCGACGTCAACGAAGGCGTGCGCACGGCGCCGCTGCGCGAATTCGCCGGGCTGCATGCGCGGATCTGCCGCCCGGTGGGCCTGTCGCCGGCGGAAATCGAGGCGGTGGCCGGCTTCATGCTCGCCCGGCTCGGCAACAGCTACGACATGAAGAACATCCTCGACCTGGCGCGCTACCTGGTGCGGCAGCCTCCGGTGCCCGATCCGCTGAAGCGGCGCATGCTTGCCTTGGGCAGCGGCGAACCGACCCGCGCGATCTGCTCGACCCTGCTGGCGCAGGCCTTCGATTCGATCCGCTATCCGATCCTGCCGGAAATCGAGCTGCTCGATACCGCCACCGCGGCCGGCCGCCGTGCGCGCGAGGAGATCCTGCACATCCGCCACTACAGCCTCTACACCCCGCGCGACTTCGACGTCTCGCCGTTCTTCCAGGTGGTCAAGCCGAGGATCGAGGCCGGCTTCGACTTCCACCGCCTGCTCTGGAGCGATGCGGAGGGCGCGCCGGGGCTGTAGGAGCCCGTCTTGCGGGCGACCGGGACGTCGGAACCACGGAAAAGTCGCCTGTGCCGACGGCGTCGCGTCGCCCGCAAGACGGGCTCCTACAAAATGGGGTGCGAAAAAAGGAACGGGCCCCAAAACGGGGTGCGAAAAAGGAACGGGCCCCGTGGGGCCCGTCCAGTGTTGCGAGAGAGCGCCGGATCAGAATCGCGCGCCGATGCCCACGCCGACGGTCCACGGATCCAGTTTCAGGTCCTCGCCGGTGCCCTGGCCGGCCACGCGCACGTCCGGCCGCGACTGCATGTAGCGCACGTCGGTGCGGGCGAACCAGGTCGGATTGATGTTGAAGTCCAGGCCGACGGTGCCGATCGCGCCCTTGGCATCGGTCAGGCCGACATGATCGCCGCCGCCGCCGATGTCCTCGTTGCTGAAGTTGGACTCGTAGTAGCCCAGGCCGACGAACGGGCGGAACACGTTGTCCGGCTGGCCGAAGTGCCACTGGCCGCTCAGCGCCACCGGCTGCTGCTCGACGGTGCCGATCTTGCCGATGCCGTCCTGGCGCACGCGGTGGTTGAACTTGTCGGCGGCGCCCCACAGTTCGACGGCGAAATTGTCGGTGGCGTACCAGCTGGCGCTCACGGTCGGCGCCGAGGCGCCGTCCACGCGCAGGCCGTCGCCCGGATCGGAGGTGTCGAGCAGGGTGATGCCGCCGGTCACGGCGAAGCGCTTGCCGGCGGCGCTGCCGTCCTGGGCGAAGGCCGGCGCGGTCGCCAGCGCGGGAATCAAGGCCAGGGTCAGGATTCGAAGGGAACGCATGGGGGTGTCTCCTGTTCTTTTGTTGTATGCCCTGGAGTGGGCGCGGCAGACCCTATCGATGCGCGGATGAACGCTTGCCAGTGCGTGCATGCAAGTCGCCGCCACGGTTCAGCCAAACGCGCGCAGGCCGCACCGGGACTGGATTTCGTCCGTCGGGCAAATTCATCCACCTGAGCACGGTGTGAGCGGATCGCGTGGCCCCGTGGCGCGGAATGCGGCGTGAAACCGGGGCCATACCGCTGGGCTGGCACCGGCAAGCCGGCATCCGCTTGCGTATTGACACTCGGAGCGCGAGCGAATGGTCTCCGCTGAAACATGTCGCGGGACATCGGGCCGGCGCCCGTGCCGGAAGTCGCCGCGGAGGTTGGCGGGTCGGGCGCGGGCGGACACAATAGGGGTCTTTCCCCACGCATGAACGCCGGAGCCCTGGCATGGCCGAAATCAAGGAAGCGCGCGTCCCCGACATCGGGGATTACAGCGACGTCCCCGTCATCGAAGTCCTGGTCGCCGTCGGCGACACCGTGGCCAAGGACCAGGGGCTGGTCACGCTGGAATCGGACAAGGCCACGCTGGAAGTGCCGTCCCCGTTCGCCGGCGTGGTCAGGGAGCTGAAGGCCAAGCTGGGCGACACCCTGTCCGAGGGCAGCGTGGTGGCGCTGATCGAGGCTGCCGATGGCGCGGCGGCGCCGGCCCCCGCGCCGGCCAAGGCCGAGGCCCCGGTGGCCCCGGTCAAGACCGCCGAGACCGGCGCCAAGGTCGAGCCGGTCGCCGCCTCGGCCGCGCCCGACAAGCTGGCCCAGCGCGAGATCGCGCAGGCCGATGCGCTGCCCGCCGGCAGGCCGGGCGCCGGCCCGGAAGCCGCGCCGCCACGCACCCCGCCGGTGGAATTCGGCGCCGCCAGCGTGCTGCCCGACCAGGTGCCCTACGCCTCGCCGGCGGTGCGCCTGTTCGCCCGCGAACTGGGCGTGGACCTGGCCCAGGTCAAGGGCAGCGAGCGTGGCGGCCGCATCACGAAGGATGACGTGCAGCGCTACGTCAAGGCCGCGCTTGCAGGCGGCGTCCCGGCCGCGGCGGGCGCCGCGCCGGTCGCCGGTGGCGGCGGCCTGAGCCTGCTGCCTTGGCCGAAGGTGGACTTCAGCAAGTTCGGCGAGGTCGAGACCCGGCCGCTGTCGCGGATCAAGAAGATCTCCGGCGCCAACCTGGCGCGCAACTGGGCGATGATCCCGCACGTGACCCAGTTCGACCAGGCCGACATCACCGAGCTGGAGGAGCTGCGCGTGCAGCTCAACAAGGAGCAGGAAAAGGCCAAGTCGGGCATCAAGCTGACCATGCTCGCCTTCCTGCTCAAGGCCAGCGCCGCGGCGCTGAAGCAGTTCCCGGACTTCAACGCTTCGCTCGACGCGAGCGGCGAGAACCTGACCCTGAAGAAGTACGTCCACGTCGGCTTCGCCGCCGACACGCCCAACGGCCTGGTCGTGCCGGTGATCCGCGACGTCGACAAGAAGGGCGTGCTGCAGATCGCCCAGGAAATGGGCGAGCTGGCGAAGAAGGCGCGCGACGGCAAGCTCGGCCCGGCCGACATGTCCGGCGGCTGCTTCTCGATCAGCTCGCTGGGCGGGATCGGCGGCACCGCGTTCACCCCGATCATCAATGCGCCGGAAGTGGCGATCCTGGGCGTGTCCAAGTCCTCGTTCCAGCCGGTGTGGGACGGCAAGCAGTTCGTGCCGCGCCTGACCCTGCCGCTGTCGCTGAGCTACGACCACCGCGTGATCGACGGCGCCGCCGCCGCGCGCTTCACCACCTACCTGTCGCAGGTCCTCGCCGACATGCGCCGCGTACTGCTTTGAGGGCGCGGACATGGCGAACACGATCGAAGTGAAGGTTCCGGACATCGGCGACTATTCCGACGTCCCGGTGATCGAAGTGCTGGTCGCCGTCGGCGACACGGTGAAGAAAGACCAGGGCCTGGTCACCCTGGAATCGGACAAGGCCACGCTGGAGGTGCCGTCCTCGGCCGACGGCGTGGTGAAGGAGCTCAAGGTCAAGGTCGGCGACAAGCTGTCCGAGGGCGCGGTGGTGGTGGTGCTCGAAGCCGCGGGTGCGGCCGCCGCTGCGCCGGCCCCGGCCAGGCCCGCTGCGGCCGCCAGTGCGCCCGCCACAACCGCCGCGACTCCGGCTGCTGCTGCCGCGACCCCGGGTCCGGCGGCACCTGCCGCCGCTTCCGGCCCGGTCGAGGTCAAGGTTCCCGACATCGGCGACTACAGCGGAGTGCCAGTGATCGAAGTGCTGGTCGCCGTCGGCGACACGGTGAAGAAGGACCAGGGCCTGGTCACCCTGGAATCGGACAAGGCGACGATGGAAGTGCCGTCCTCGGCCGATGGCGTGGTGAAGGAACTGAAGGTCAAGGTCGGCGACAGCCTGTCGCAGGGCGACGTGGTCGCGGTGCTGGAAGGCGCCGGCGCCGCGCCGGCCGTGGCCGCGCCCGGCAGCAAGCCGCCGGTAGCGCCCTCGCACCGCGCCCCGGCCGAGCCGCCGGCACCGAAGCCGGCGCTGGGCACCGGCAAGCCGGCCGACATCGAATGCCGCATCGTCGTGCTCGGCTCGGGCCCCGGTGGCTACACCGCCGCGTTCCGCGCCGCCGACCTGGGCCTGGACACGGTGCTGGTCGAGCGCTACGCCAGCCTCGGCGGGGTCTGCCTCAACGTCGGCTGCATCCCGTCCAAGGCGCTGCTGCACGCGGCCGCGGTGATCGAGGAAGTGTCGCACGCCGGCGATTTCGGCGTGGAGTTCGGCAAGCCGAAGATCACCCTGGACAAGCTGCGCGGATACAAGGAAAAGGTCGTCGGCCAGCTGACCAAGGGCCTGGCCGGCATGGCGAAACAGCGCAAGGTGCGCACGGTGCAGGGCGTGGCGAAATTCGTCTCGCCCAACGAGCTGGAGGTCGCCGGCGCCGACGGCAAGGTTCAGCTGCTGCGCTTCGAGCAGTGCATCATCGCCGCCGGTTCGCAGGCGGTGAAGCTGCCGAACTTCCCGTGGGACGACAAGCGCGTCATGGATTCCACCGACGCGCTGGAACTGGCCGAGGTGCCCGGGAGCCTGCTGGTCGTCGGCGGCGGCATCATCGGCCTGGAGATGGCCACCGTGTTCCACGCGCTGGGCGCGAAGGTGACCGTGGTCGAGTTCATGGACCAGCTGATGCCGGGCGCCGACAAGGACCTGGTCAAGCCGCTGGCCGACCGCCTGAAGAAGCAGGGCGTCGAGGTCCATCTCAAGACCAGGGCATCCGGCGTCAAGGCCGACAAGAAGGGCATCACGGTGACCTTCGAATCGGCGGCCGAAGGCGAGAAGCCGGCGCTGGAGTCGGGCACCTGGGACCGCGTGCTGGTCGCCGTGGGTCGCGCGCCGAACGGCAGGAAGATCGACGCCGACAAGGCCGGCGTGCAGGTGAGCGACCGCGGCTTCATCCCGGTGGACCGGCAGATGCGCACCAACGTGCCGCACATCTTCGCCATCGGCGACATCGTCGGCAACCCGATGCTGGCGCACAAGGCCACGCACGAGGGCAAGCTCGCCGCCGAAGTCGCCGCCGGCGAGAAGAAGGAATGGATCGCGCGGGTGATCCCGTCGGTGGCCTACACCAGCCCGGAAGTGGCCTGGGTCGGCGTGACCGAGACCGAAGCCAAGGCCAAGGGGTTGAAGGTCGGCGTGGGCAAGTTCCCGTGGGCGGCCAGCGGCCGCGCGATCGGCATCGGCCGCACCGAGGGTGCGACCAAGCTGATCTTCGACGAGGCCAGCCACCGCATCATCGGCGCCGGCATCGTCGGCGTGCACGCCGGCGACCTGATCTCAGAGCTGGCGCTGGCGATCGAAATGGGCGCCGAGGCCGCCGACATCGGCCACACCGTGCACCCGCACCCCACGCTGGGCGAGACGGTGGCGATGGCGGCCGAGGTGTACGAGGGCACGATCACCGACCTCTATATCCCGAAGAAGAAGTAGCGCGGCCGTTGGCGCGCGGAACGGCAGGTCCCGGCACGAGCCGCGGCCTGCTTTTTCCGGATACTGGCCGGGCGTCCCGGCCACCGGGTCCGGGACGCTTTCCGATGGATGGAGAAGAAACTTCTTCCCGGTTCCTTGCGCCGGATCCGGTCCGTGCCGCGCCATCCAACCAGGGGCGGTGATCGGATCGCCGGGCCGTTCATCCAGCCAAGTGGCGTCCGGCAACGGAAAAGGCCCCGGGGTTGAGGGCCCGGGGCCTTGGGCCGGGAATGGACCGACGAGGTTCTCCGTCCCGGCACCGGATCGACCGGCGGCAGCGACGGAAGTTCCGGCCGGCGCCCGCCCTGCTCCTGCAAGGCCGGCTCCTGCGAAGTGCGCCCCGTCAGGGCAATCTCAGCAAGGAACCTGCGGTTCGGTGGTGCCGGCTGAACGAAAGCCTGAACGGGTGGCCGCATCCCGCCGGTACGCGGCCGGAATCCGCCGGCCATCACGACTTCCAGCGGTTGCCGGTGAAAATTGGCGCCTGTTATACTTCTGCGGCTTGCCGGGGCGCATTTCGATGCGCCTTGTCCTTGTCTCGCTCACCGGGTGTCGCGTGTGCTGAATTCCATCGCCACGGGTCGACGACTGGTGTTGCGGGCACTGGCCTGCCAGGCGGCCGCCGTGCTGCTGGCGGCCCTGGTTTTCCTGGCCCAGGGGCTCTCCGCAGCGATTGCGGCGCTGCTGGGCGGGACCAGCGTCGTGCTGGGAAGCGCCCTGGCCGCGAATGTCGCGCTGGGCGGAGGGGTAGTCGCGGCGCGGTCGGCCTTCCTGCGGCTGGTGCTGGGCTCGGGCCTGAAGTGGTTGGTGGTGGCAACGATATTTGCGATGGCATCGGGTTTCGGGCGCTTGCCGCCGCTCCCGATGCTGGCGGGGCTCGCGATCGCCTTGGTCGCGTACCCATTGGCTTTGAATTTTTGGCATCAGGGTAGAACGTGAGCGCTGAACCGGCTTCCGGTGGCGGGTCCACCGAATACATCCAGCATCACTTGCATCATCTCCAGTGGCAGGTGGGAGAGGGCAAGTTCATGGTCATCAACCTCGACAGCGTGCTGATCACGCTGTCGCTGGCGGCGCTGTTCCTGATCGGGTTCCTGGTGTCGGCGCGCCGCGCCACCGCGGGCGTGCCGGGCAAGTTCCAGGCGGCCGTCGAGATGGTGGTCGGTGCCATCGATGGCCTGGTGCGCGAGACCTTCCACGGCCGCAGCAAGCTGATCGCGCCGCTGTCGCTGACCATCTTCTGCCTCGTGTTCCTGATGAACTTCATGGACATGATCCCGGTGGACTGGCCGCCGGCCGCCGCCGCCGCCGCCGGGGTGCCGTACCTGCGCGCGGTGCCTACCGCCGACCTCAACACCACCCTCGGCCTGTCGCTGATGGTGTTCCTGCTGATCCAGGTGTTCGGCATCCGCCACAAGGGCGTCGGCACCTTCGTCAAGGAGGCCTTCACCGCGCCGTTCCACGCCGAGGGCACGGTGGCGAAGATCCTGCTGGCGCCGGCCAACCTGCTGCTGCGCGTGATCGAGGAACTGGTGCGCCCGCTGTCGCTGACCCTGCGACTGTTCGGCAACATGTACGCCGGCGAGCTGATCTTCATCCTGATCGCACTGATGACCTGGCACGCATCGCTGGCCAGCGGCCTGACCTACGTGTTGGCCCCGCTGCAGTTCGTCTCGGGTTTCATCTGGACCGCGTTCCACGTGATCGTGATCACCCTCCAGGCCTTCATCTTCATGATGCTGACCATCGTCTACCTGAGCATGGCGGCGGAAAGCCACTGAGTCCGCTTCACCCTTCATCCCCACCCTTTCAAACCCGACCAAGTTAGTACGGAGAACACCATGGAAAACATCGCCCTCTACGCCGAAATCGCCAAGTTCACGGTCATCGCGGCCGGCCTGCTGATCGGCCTCGGCGCCCTCGGCACCGCCATCGGCTTCGCCATCCTGGGCGGCAAGTTCCTGGAAGGTTCGGCCCGCCAGCCGGAGCTGACCCCGATGCTGCAGACCAAGATGTTCATCGTCGCCGGCTTGCTGGACGCGGTGCCGATCATCGGCGTCGCCATCGCCCTGCTGCTGATCTTCGCCAACCCGTTCCTGTCGGCGATCGCGGGCTGATCAGGCAACCGGTTTCTGGCTAACGCCGGTGCCCTCGCGCGCCGGCGTCTGGAGTAGTCATGGATATCAACCTCACCTTCATCGTCCAGGGCTTCGCGTTTTTTGCGGTGGCGTGGATGGTCATGAAGTTCGGCTGGCCGTACATCATCGCTGCCATCGAAGAGCGCCAGCAAAAGATCGCCGAAGGGCTGGCCGCGGCCGACCGCAGCCAGAAGGATCTGGCGCAGGCGCAGGAAAAGGTCAACGAGGCGCTCAAGGAAGCGCGCGCGAAGGCCAACGAGATCATCGACCAGGCGCACCAGCGGGCCAACCAGATCGTCGAGGCGGCCCGCAACGACGCCATCGTCGAGGCCAACCGGCAGAAGGCGCTGGGCCTGGCCGAAATCGACGCGGCCACCACCCGCGCCCGCGAGGACCTGCGCCGGCAGGTGTCCACGCTGGCGGTGAGCGGCGCCGAGAAGCTGCTCAAGCGCGAGATCGACGCCAGCGCCCACAAGGCCCTGCTCGACGAACTGGCCGCAGAGATCTGATCGATGAGCCAGGCCCTGACCCTCGCCCGTCCCTACGCCCGCGCGGCATTCGCCATCGCCCAAGACGAAGGCGGCTTCGCCGCGTGGTCCGAGGCGCTCGGCTTCGCCGCGCACGTGGCCGCCGATCCGCGGGCCGCTTCGCTGCTGCTCAATCCGCAGCTGACCCACGCCGAGGCGGTATCGCTGCTGGCGATGGACGGCGCGGGCGAGTCGTTCACGCGCTTCCTCGCGCTGCTGGCGCAGAACCGCCGGCTGGCGCAGCTGCCGGAGATCGCCGGCCTGTACGAGGAACTGCGTGCCGAGGCCGAGCGCGTGGTCAAGGCCACGGTCACCTCCGCGGCCGAACTGCCGGCCGGCGAACTCGACGTCATCAAGGCCGCGCTGCGCAAGCGCTTCGGCCGCGAGGTCGAACTCAGCACGGCGGTCGACGCATCGCTGATCGGGGGCGCGGTGATCGACGCCGGCGACGTGGTGATCGACGGCTCGCTGAAGGGCAAGCTGTCGAGGCTGCAGGCCGCACTCGCGCAGTGACGTCCACACGGCCGCCCGCGCGAACCGAATCCATTTGAACCGCCGGCCACAACCGGCACATAGGACTTACCGATGGCAAGCACGCTCAACCCCTCCGAAATCAGCGAACTGATCAAGACCCGGATCGAGAAGGTCAAGCTGGCCGCCGAGGCCCGCAACGAAGGCACCGTGACCAGCGTGTCCGACGGCATCGTGCGCATCTTCGGTCTGGCCGACGTGATGCAGGGCGAGATGATCGAACTGCCGAACGAGACCTTCGCGCTCGCGCTGAACCTGGAGCGCGACTCGGTCGGCGCGGTGGTGCTGGGCGACTACGAGAACCTGCGCGAAGGCGACATCGCCAAGACCACCGGCCGCATCCTGGAAGTGCCCGTCGGCACCGAGCTGCTGGGCCGCGTGGTCAACGCGCTGGGCGAGCCGATCGACGGCAAGGGCCCGATCGATGCCAAGCTGACCGCGCCGGTGGAGCGCGTCGCCCCGGGTGTGATCTGGCGCAAGTCGGTGTCGCAGCCGGTGCAGACCGGGTACAAGACCGTCGACGCGATGATCCCGATCGGCCGCGGCCAGCGCGAGCTGGTGATCGGCGACCGCCAGACCGGCAAGACCGCGCTGGCCATCGATGCGATCATCAACCAGAAGAACACCGGCATCAAATGCGTGTACGTGGCGATCGGCCAGAAGGCCTCGTCCATCGCCAACGTGGTGCGCAAGCTGGAAGAGAACGGCGCCCTGGCCCACACGATCGTCGTGGCCGCCACCGCATCCGAGTCGGCCGCGATGCAGTACATCAGCGCCTACTCCGGCTGCACCATGGGCGAATACTTCATGGACCGCGGCGAAGACGCCCTGATCGTCTACGACGACCTGTCCAAGCAGGCCGTGGCCTACCGCCAGATCTCGCTGCTGCTCAAGCGCCCGCCGGGCCGCGAAGCCTACCCCGGCGACGTGTTCTACCTGCACAGCCGCCTGCTGGAACGCGCGGCGCGCGTGTCCGAGGACTACGTGGAGAAGTTCACCCAGGGCGCGGTGAAGGGCAAGACCGGCTCGCTGACCGCGCTGCCGATCATCGAGACCCAGGCCGGCGACGTGTCCGCGTTCGTGCCGACCAACGTGATCTCGATCACCGACGGCCAGATCTTCCTGGAGACCGACCTGTTCAACGCCGGCATCCGCCCGGCCGTGAACGCCGGCAT